>Ga0209990_10000615_pt1 | contig 34669 bp, 52 predicted proteins | sample NOAtaG_6_FD_187304 | JGI IMG/M metagenome (GOLD analysis project Ga0209990, IMG submission 187304) | Freshwater lake microbial communities from Lake Erie, under a cyanobacterial bloom - NOAA_Erie_Diel5S_2200h metaG (SPAdes) (version 2) | ecosystem: Environmental > Aquatic > Freshwater > Lake ...
GTCTGGAGCACCCCATGCTCTTAGGAAAAGACCCCCTACCCCCTGTGACGCCCCCTATGCCTTGGCTTTCTTGCGTGTGGCGCCGTAGCGAAGGTGACAGTCGGTGCAGATCACTCTCAGGTTCCCAAGCTCGTTGGTTCCACCCAGGCTCTGCGGGATAATGTGATCAACCGTCAGGTTCCGATCTCGCGAGCCGCACAGTTCACACCATGGTTGGCGTGCGCGCATCATCGTTGACAGCTTCTGCCATTGGTATCCGTAGCCACGCTGTGTGCTACTAGCTCGCATCGGGTTTGTCTTTGGAAGTTTGTGGGCAGAGCATCGCGAGGCTTGCGATAGTGCTCCGCATACGAGACATGGTTGCTGCACGGTAGCTCCTCTGCGTCCAGGTCGCCTGCGGTGCCGTGCCAACGGCTGGCATTAGGCGCCAGCTCCTAACCGCATCGTCTTGCGCCAGACGTGCGATGTAGCAAACAGGGACAGCAAAGCCAGTCCCGTGCGACATTGTATTTCAGGGCAGCTTCATGTCGCGAGCTTTATTGCCCAGCAGAGTCAGCCTAGGTTCCTGGTCTGCCTTAGCGTGAAGATTACTACACTAACTCTTCACATGTGTGTCAGATGTGTGGCACAGGTAGCATCGGTGCAAGCAACTCAGCGATGGCATCCGTACCACGCTCGTAGTGATCCTCGTAGACAGCGTGCCATGGTGTCCATGCTGCTGTTCCAAGCACGTCTTCCAGTGCAGACACGGCATGGTCAGCCATGCCCAGGTGTATGTGCAGCAGCTCATGGCAGATGGTCAGCCGCTGGTCTTCAGGCTTCTGATTCCAGAAGAGATTGCCTACACGCAGGGTCGCGCTTGCAGCTTGGCTATGGACCTCAATGTCTGCGTACCGATCCTCTGGCGCCGTGTCGCTAAGCACGCTGATCTTCCAGCTACCTAGGTTCAGCAGTGCGGCACAGTCCCGAACGTACACCTCTAGCTTGTTCAGCTTGTCGGAGCGCGGTGTTCCCTTCGCCATATCTCTCCCAATACTTCCGCAATTGCTTCTACAGTTTAAGGTGTCTAGGTATTACCCCGCTCCGAAATGCCCGTCTCCGTTGATCCTAGACGGGCATTTTAGTAACACTAGACCGAATCAGTCGCTTCCGCGTCAAGCTGGGCGTCTGACTTAACGGCGCCGATCATAGCAGTTGGAGCCTCCTGGTACCTCTCCATGATCAGTGTCAACGTCCTATCCAATGCCTCAAGCCATGGTTCACGGTGCGACATGAGCGGATACCGTGAGCCGATTGCATCTTGCGCAAGGTAAATGTTCCCTCGTGTAGCCAGCAGAGCGCGTGCGATCTCCACGGGTCGCGGGTCTCCAGCTCTCGCCCTACATCGTTGAAGCCTCTGGATCGCAGCTCGCATTGGGTAGCGATACCGCGTAGAGATCGTCGTTTGTTTGGTCGCCTGCTCTGCCTGCGTTCCCTCAGAAACGTAGGACTCATCCCGTTCCGCCACGGTCGCGAATGCAGCATGGTCAATGAATCCGCTGAACTCTTTGGTCCAGGCTGGATTACCGCCATCATCCATCTCCTTGGCACGATGCATTGCCAACGGCAAATCGTCAATGTGATTCATGAACCAAACGACCTTGCTTGATAGGTTCACGCTACGATCCTCCCTGCAACTGTCTGTCTTACACACGGCGCTCGCAGCGCCATGCCGCTAATTTCACGAGCCGCCTCGTCTATCGCTGCTACCTCTTCACACCGTTCACACTTGCTTACCCAGTCGTAATCCAGGTCATTGTCTGGATGCCGAATCCAGTCTCCCATGACATGACCTTGCAGCTTCACCGAAATCTCTGCAACCGATAGCTGCGCGAGTTTGCGCCAGTCTCCGTCATACCGCTCTACCTTCCAGAATGCTTCCACCCTGGGCTTCATTGCCTGCCGTGTCTTCTTGGCATCGCGTTTGACTTGTCGCAGCGTCACGGTGCGCCATGCTTCCGCTGGTGGCTCGCCGTAGACCTGGACAATCCGAACCTCAATATCCTCTGGCACGCGACGCTCCTGCGACATGAACGCCAGCAAAGATCTCTTACTAATGCCGATGGACGCAGCCATCGCTTCAGCCTGCGCACCACGCCCCCCAAGCTCTGCGGGAAAGTGCGTGTCAGCTAGTTTCCGTAAGTACTCTCCTGTGAGCGAAGAAATCTTCAACATCTTACCTCCCACTTTCAGGTGTCTACATACCCAGCCACTTGTTTGCGTGCCTCTACGTTGATCCTACAGGGTCATTTTCGTAACACAACTCACAAAACCTAGGGAATCACCTCCACTTTGACTTTTAGCACTCCTCGCGACAATGGCGTGTCTGGTCCAGCAACTGCCCTCCAAGCCTCTGGCGACAAGTCAACCAGCTTCTCATTCTTACCCTCGCGGCACTGACACCAGTCAACGACCCAGGCGACGATGGAGCGACCGCTTGCAAGGTTGGTGACAATAATCCGATACGGAGGCTTACCCCACTTGAAGTCACATTTTTTTCCGCATAGCTTTCGCAGCTTTGGTCCAGCGGCTGCGTAAAACTTATAGCCCTCGCGCACATACCAGGTTGATTGCCCTCCTCGCTGGGCGTCAAACCATGTCGCCCTACCAATGACCGATGGCATTCCAATCATCTTCAATTCAAGCGGTGTGGGTTCGGGCTTGAAAGAATCTCGCAGCTCAACGTTCGGCTTGTTCATGAACAGCGACATGCCCAGCCCAAGCGCCAAGGTGAGCAGGATGAGAGCAACGCGGCGCATTACTGCTCCCTAGTCTCCACGCGAGCCGATACGATTGCTCGCTCAATGTCTGCTACTCCAGCCACAATCTTGATGGCAGCCGTTACCCCGTCCAGGTAGCCAAGCGAATAGTCGGTGTCTCCCAGGATCTTCGCGACCTCGTGGCGATGGTTGATCAGCTTAAGCACTCGCATCTCCACCGAATCAACTTCTTTGTTTTTATGCTTCGGCATCATCAATCTCCTTCCAGCTTGGCGCCACATCTGGCTTTTGCCACACGGTCACATGCGATTCTAGTATTGGCATAATCCCAGCGCGACTTAAGACACGAAATACCTCTTGACCCTTACCGCGCGTGCGCTCTAGGCAATCGTCAACGGCGATTAGGCATCCCGATGGAATGACGTCCCAAGCTAAACCCAGCTCTTTACGATGGTGGATAGGTGAGTTCATGCTTCCGTCCCAATCGTAAGAGTCCAGGTACAGGAAATCAGCCGCGTGCAGAGTCTGCAACTTTGGCAATAGATCCAATGAGTCTCCACATAAGGCAGATGCGTTCGGCGCTAGCTGCATTGCCGTGTCGCAAGCTTTTTGATCTAGGTCAATTGACGTTAGCGATCCGCCATGCTCAGAGATCATCCAGTCCCAAACAATCGTGCTTTGACCATCCCCCAGCCAGTTCCCAGGTTGGCGGACGCAGCCAGTTTCAACAATGATCAATGGGCGATTCTTACTGGCTAGGAATTCCGTAATTAGGATGAACGCGTCTGTTCGTATATTCCTGCTATCAAACCATTGTCCAAACTTCATTTCAAACTTGCTTTTTGAGTCAAACAACGGCTTGGTGCCATTTAAGCTAATCCTGATTCCCATTGTCGCCCCCCTTCGTGAAGTGCGCGACAAACTCATCCAGCGACATGATGACAATGCTTCGGCGCCGCGTACCAGGTCCAGGGCTGTCGCCCATGACAAGAATGCGGATCTGATCGCCCTTGGCTGGTACCTGGGTCAGCCAGTTCCAGAGTCGCTCTGGAAAGCTCTTACCCACCTTTGTCTGCGCGACGATCGTGCCGTCTCCCGACTGCACGTCAATCTTCGTCCCGAACTGCCCCACACGCATTCCGTTAAGCGCAGCCGCGACCTCCCTTTCATAAGAATTGCCCCTTTGCCTACTTCGCTTCCCGCGAACGCGACGCGCAGTCATCGCTGGGTCATCGTTCGCCGCCTGGATTTGCTGGTCTTTGAAGTAGCCCATTAGCTTCGTCCATACTTCTGTGCAAGGTAAAGATCCATTTGCTCCAGGCACGGATTGCAGTGGACTGACTCGCGATACTGGTCGCGCGTCAGCTTGGCGTCGCATTCAGCGCATCGGAATCCGCGTGACCGCACGCGCTTTGTCTTTGGTTTGCCAAGCATCTCGTTAAGCATGGCGTCTAGCGGATTGTTTGCCCTACGCATTTGCTGTCCTATTTGTAAAGTCCGCCCATGCAACCTGTGCCGTGCTCTTGCTAAACACATTTCGGTAGCAAATAAGGCAATAAGCGTAAACCTTGTCGCGATGCTTCCTCTGGTCGGTCCAGTAATTAATGTGGTGCAACAGGTTTTGTTTTGGATGACCGCACATGTCGCACCAGCCGACTGAGCGACCAACGATTGTTCCTGCGATTAGCTTTACCGTTTTAGTTGCCTTGCTCATGTTCATCCTCCTTACAGCTTTACTGGTGTCATTACCACCTTGGCAATGCCCTGGTTGTAGAGTTCCTCTAGGATTCTTTTTGAGATTCCTGCGCGGCTGCGAGCCGTCCGCTTTGACTCTTCGTCGTAGTCATGACCCATGTCCGAATAGTAATCAAGCCATCCGTCTGCTAGGTAGACCATGAGATCTGCTGCCTCTTTGCTAAGAGTCATTGCGGTTGCTCCGCAGTTAGTCGCATCCAGGGCTTGGCGAAGTTCAGCAGCTCCGACTGCCATGGCTCCCCATTGCTCCTGGATTTGCTCTGGCGTGTATTGGAGCAGGGCGTCCTCCATTCGGCTGACGTAGAGATCCTTGCGAGCCTTGGAGCCGCGAAGCCTGAACACTATTCGCCTCCTTCGCTGATTGCCATTTCATTTGGATCGTAGGTAGCGACGCCCTGGCGGATCAGCGCCTTGATCGTTGACTTTGCGCTGTTGATGATCTTTAGATTGTCGCGCTTCTCTTCGCCGTACCAATGGTCTCCGCTCCAGTATTCTGCGTCGCTGATTAGTTCGTCAAGAGCTTCGTCGGTCATTCGGAGTGTGACTGTGAGCTTGTTCCTGGAAAGTTCAACCGATGTGAAGTCAAGATCTCGCGAGTAGTGATCGTCCCAGAAGATCACTGGAACTTTTACGATTGCGATTCGCGTTGACTGAACTTCCTGGTTTGCCATTTCCTGTACCTCCTTTTTCGGGAGAGCTGTCTTCTCTCCTCTGGTACAAGTGTACAACATGGCATTCAAGTCTGTCAACCCCCTATTTTGAGCACGATTTTTCTATTTGCCCCAGCAGTTGCGATGCCACCAGGTCCAGCGGTCCCGAAACCTGGTCTCTTGATAGCTGCGCGACAAAACTCGCAGCGAATCTTTTTGTGCGGCAATTTCTTTGGCGCAGTGTGCGCAGTTGCGCATGACCCAGATCACCGTGCCTTTATTCTCCGCAGTCTTCGCAGGCTTCTTTGTAGCCATCTTCACTCCCATTCACTGCGCTCATCAACTTATGCGCTGCAACATGCACCGCATCCTCTACCGTAACTCCCTGGTATGCAATTTCCTGACCGTCGGAATCTACCAGAATCACAGCGGTGCCGTGTTCCGTTTTTGTCACGCCGTCAAATTTGTACCCAATGTTTTCTGCGAGGAAGTTCAGCGTCTTGAAATCTTCTTCTCTGCTCATGGTCACTCCAAGACGCGAATGCTTCGCGCCGTTCGGTCTGACTTCGCAATTCTTCCGTCACTTGCGAGCGCGATAAGTTCACGCTGCACCGTGCCGTGCGACATGTCCAGCCGCGCTACCAGCTCCCTGATCGTTGGCGCGTAGCCTTTCTCGCGCACAAAGTTTCTGATCTCGCTAATAAGTTCCTGCTGTCTTGTCATAGCTCATCTCCTCCTGTCATCCACTCATGCAATCTTCGGAATGTCTGATCGCTGTCAATGTTTGTTGTGTCCAGCGATAGGTCAAACCGAACCTTGTCCCACTCTTGCTCCGTCACATCATTGGCGCCGCTAACCCCTCCAGCGACACGCCAATCTCTCTTGCGAATGTCTGCCGTTACCTGAACGATCTTGAAGCCGCTCTCTAGCTTACGAAGATAGTCAACCTCGCGAATCAAGCGCAAGTCATCTACCACCACTGAGCGCCCCATCATCTTGGCTCCCTGGTATTTCTCGCGCCAAAGACCCAGCCAGTAATCCTGGTCTACCTCTCGCAGCGCCTTACCGATTCCCTGAAGAAGCTCGCGCCCAGTTGCAATCCAAAGCTTCTCGTTTCGGATCACATCAAACAGCGTTCCCTTCTGCAAGCCTGGGTATCTTTGGCGTGCAATCTCTTTGACTGCATCCGCGATGCCAATGCGTACATAGCCGCGATGCTCAACAAGATTCATGGCGAGCGTTGTTTTGCCAGACCCTTGCGGTCCAATGATGGCAATGTCGTTCATTGCATTTCCCCCAAGCGCCCTAAAAGTTTTAGGTGTCTAGACATTGGGCGTTACCGTTTCGGCGCTCTCCGTTGATCCTACAGGGTCATTTTCTGGGGCTAGACCCCAAAACGACCGAATCGCCGTCTCATCAATGAATTGTCGGACTGGCATCAAACGAGCGGCGTGGAGACGTAGCCGAACGCCATGACCGTAATCATGTTGCTCAGCTTCGCGCATGAACCTGGATCGGGAGCAGACGCCGCCAACGCGGAACACTCCGTCCACTGGATGACGTCGGTCTCCCAGCATCTGGACAAGGATCGCGGCATGCGACTTGAACGCAGCTTCGTCATCAAAGATCAGCTGTTCCAAGGTTGACGTCTTGGCGTCCCAGGTAAGACCGAACGCGGTAAAGTCAGCGCCGCTGTCACCAGCCTGACCGATCTCCCAGTTCAAGACTTCATAGCCAAGTCCCAGTGCCTGTACAGCCGCCATCTCTCCCAGCCTTCCCATCAAGTCCACAGCCTCTGAGCTGCTGTGTCTGTCATACCACTTATCCGTGACCATATGTTCCGCCTTAAATGCTTGCTTCGCAGCAGTCCAGTCCAAGGCTTTCTTCAAAGCTTCTGCGGTCATCGGTACGTCAACCCAGTTCATTTGAGCCCTCGCTTTATAATACTTCCAATAAGCTCTGGCTTAATATAAGTATTAAGTCTCTTGTCTCTAGTGTCTTGTCTCATGTCTCTAGTCTCTTGTCTCCCGCCGTGACTTGGCGTGACATTGACCGTGACAGAGCCGTTATCAAAACGCTCTGTTTGCGTGACAGACCGCTCCCGATGGCGCTGCTGTCGGAGGGTAGCCGTCGGATCAATCTGGAACTTCGCCCAGTTATCTACGACCAGGCGTCCGCCCTCCTCCTTGATCAAGCCGCAGCTCAAGAGCGCCTTCAGGTGCCGATGCAGCCGCTGCGGGGTCAGCGCCTTCAAATGCTGCACCGACGCAAAGCCGCCCTGCGGCTTCTGTCGCTTCGCCATCACCCAGATGGTCATGACCAGGCGGAACTCTGAGTCGTTGAGCACCGCGATTCGCGGGTCTTCAAGAAAGTCTGTAAAGAGCTTCAGATACTGTCCGCGCATGTCGCCTCCACTTTCTTTAATCGCCTTCCAAGTTTCAGGTGTCTACATACCCGAAACAATTTTCTCAAGCCTCTGCGTTGCGCGTAGACGGGCTTTTTTGTAACACAACTCCCAAATGGGGCGTTGACGGTAGGGAAGACAGCCCTACCGTCAACTGAATCAAAACGGCAGATCTTCCAGAGTGTCCTCTGGGACCAGCCGTGTCGGTGGCGCAGCCGCAGCTGAGCGAATCGGATTCTCCTTCGCCCAGGCTAGCGCAGGCTTCTCATTGCAATACCCAGAGCTGTCTTTCGTGCCGCATGTGTAGAAGGCTGCGTAGGGCTTGCCAACCTTACTGACACCAGCATCGCGGACCTTCCAAGCAGTGCCATGCACTGGACACGCGCCTCCGTTCCCTCCACTAAGTGCGGAGATCATTGTCCGAACAGCATCGGGGTTTGCAAAGTCTGACGCAATGTCATCAATCCGACGCTCCATCGTAATCGGTCCATCCGACTGGACGATTGGCGCGCTAGATCTTTCTGGAGAGTACAGGTCTCGTGCCACACCTAGCTGAACAGCTGCGCGGCGCAAGGCGTCTGACGCTGCTGACTTTAAAGACTCTGGGTCACGGTCACTGTTCGGATATCCGTAATCTGAATGAGTCACGGTCTTGTCTCCGATCCTCGCAGTGATCTTTCCCTTCACAACCGATTTAGACAGATCCGCAACCTTAACTTTGAATGACCAACTCCCAATGCCTAGCACGCTGGTCAGCCGCTCTGCCACTGCGCGCGAATCAACATAGGTGAACACCATGCCCCCTGGTCCCTGGCGCTTTTTGAGTTGGCTTTCGGGAAACGGTGCAGCTAGCTCTCGCGCAATCTGATTTTCGTCCTTCATGCTACCTCCAAACTTTCTTCAAGTGCCTGTGAAGATTCAGGTGTCCAAGTACCTGGACTTTCTTTTGCGAGCCTCTCCGTCGTTCCTACACGGTCATTTTTGTAACTCTTCGCCCGAAAGTGCCTATACGCCGTCAAGTTGATCCTCCTTATATTTGAAGACGCGCGCCCCTGGGACCTCTCGTGTGTGCTTCGCAATGATCTCTTGACCGACGCGAGCTTCTTCTGCCACTGCCTTCCAGTCGGTGCGCTGTGAGTTTTTGTTTGCGCGCCATGTCGCAACCCATCCCGTATTGCCCACGATCCCTTGGCGCTCTCCAATGGCTTCCTTGATTGAGATCGCCAGATTGCTGATCTGCTCATCTAGCAGCCTAGACTCGTACAGCGCCTGCGAGTACATCGCAGCTACCCGATCAATGCCTGTGTCTGCGGTCGCCCACTCCTCTGACGAATGCGGCTTGACGGCGGCGAGCACGTCAGAGTCGCGACCATCCAGGGCTGGCGCCGTGCGCGTCTCAACCGCCTTACGGAACAGCTCTGCCTTTCGGAACATCTCTGTCTGCAAGTTGCGGTCAGCCTTCACGGTCTCTTCGCGGAAGACCAGACCGCCCAGCAAAGCCGCGACGGTCATCTCTTCAAACCCAGAAATCAAGAGCTGCCACTGACATTGGACACTCACGAATTCTGGGATTCCGATGCGCCATAGCGGACTGGCAGACGTTTTAATTTCCACAATGTGATCCTCTCCCTGGACCATTCGGTCAATGGAGCACATCGCCCACGGCACATCTTTAAGCCTTAGCACGCCATTGCTGCGGCGCAGCTTTTTGCCTTCATGCTGCGACTCCCACCAGGTAGCTACTGCGTCTTCAAGGATCAGACCACGGTGCGCCGCCTCGCCAACTGGCTCTGGCTGGAACTGCCCAGTCTTCTCCGCGTAAAGCGCAAACGCCGTCTTCCATGGAGACACGCCCATGATTGCCGTCATGTCTGTCGCCGTGATCCCAGTCTTTCGCAGCTCTAGCCAAGGCTCTGAGCCTTGCGGGGCTGCAACGAATTCATACTGCCTCACTTTGCCTCCTTCTTGCGATCCGTTTTTGCCCATCCGTCACCAACAAATTGCACCGACGCAGCCGATATCTGGCGGGGCATCCAATGCTGACAGACGGGACAGCGAAGCTTTGGCTCCGCCGTCATATCTTGCAATACCTCTTCAGAGTGACCGCACTCCTTGCAGAGATAAAGATAGATAGGCATTACAATCCAACGACCCAGACGAAAAGAAAGAGTAGCCCGATGGCGAGCACGGTTGTGGTAAACCGATCCCGCGCATGTGCCTCAATCAGCTCCGCCTCTCGCTGGTATGCCGTCTTGCGAATCGGCATGTTGCGATATGTAATCGGCACCGTGCGCCTGCTCTTGCTCATGACATGGACCCCAGGGCGAGCAGCAATACCATGGCTGCAATGCCCATGAATACGGTTGCGATCTCAGCTAGTACTTTCATAGGTCTACCGCCCTCCCTGACTTAGTAACCCTAAAGTAAAACTTCGGGGTCTCATTTGGAATGCTCGCCTTGCACGGCTTGCAAATCCGCGTATAGATATTGTTGTTATCCGATGGAACCGTGACAGCCTTGTCACACTTCCAGCAGTTGGTCTTGACCTTCATGCTGACACCTCCACATTCTTTTCGTCGTAGCGATTCACTGCGCCCTGCATCCAGAATGCAAGAGCGTTGAGGCGCCTGGCATCTTTCCATGCCTGATCGCTTCGCTTAAGGTCCGCACCCTCCAGGTTGCGCGCAGCATCAAAGAGCATCAACGCGGCGTCGCGGAGATTCTCACTAGCTGTCTCAACCTTATCCCTGTTGCTCTCGTTGATCTCTGTGTTGAAGCTTGGCTTTCGTCCCGCCATTTTGTGTGCCTCCTTTTGCCTCTTGGACCAGCTGTCTTCTGGTCTCTAGGGAGACTGTACAGGCGTACCGCCTGGGCTGTCAACCCCTAAACCAGCCTTCTGGCATGAATATTTTTTATCCAGTCTGGATTGTAACAATAGCCAGGGAAGCTCCTGGATTGTTACAGCGATTTTTGAAACAGGGCTTGACAAGCTCCTGGTACGGGCGTACCTTACTGGTATCGGGAAGACAGCCCGAACAGAAGGAGGCAGAAAATGACAAAGTTTCAGGAGCTTAAGGGACTGATCAAGACGGGGCGATGCGAGCTGTGCAATGGCTTGACAGACATGTCAGCTGGTAGCCGAAACATTCGCATTGTTGCATGCGAGCACAATCTTGCAGATGTGTGCGAAGCACTCCTGGAGGCTGGTGTGTACGGCGCAACAAAGTTTGATGCGTTCCGCAAGAAGACCGCAGCTGAGATTCGCGATGGCGCCTGGGAAGGCGGAATGTTTGTGATCGCTAAGGAGGCAATCTAATGCCAAGCAAGAAAGTATGCAAGGGATACAACAGAATTAGCTTCAAGCCTTGCACGGTCTGGGCTGCAAAGGGAAGCGACTACTGCCGAATTCATGCGCTCCGCATGGCAAAGGAGGCAATGTAATGAGCTGGCGAGCAAACCTAACCGACGCTCAGCGCGAGCTGGTCAGCAGGATGGAAGCTGCCCACAACGCGCGCAGGATTACGACGCGAGATACAGAAAACTGCGTCAACTGCGAAGCCTGGTGGAACGCGTCGGATGCTCACGGCTACACGGTCTGGTGCGACTGTGCCAACGGTCAGCGGCTAAAGACGTTGTATGCCCAGCATCTTCAGGATCAGCTGCTGGAGCAACAGCGCCAATCAGCAGCAGCTGCGCGCCTTGCCAAGGCTTGCACGCGCTGCGGCGGCTCTGGCGTGTACGGTCACCACGGCACATGCTTCCGCTGTAACGGAATCGGGGTTGATCCGAAATATCTTAAGAAATAGAAATGGCGCCCTGGACGCGGTGCGGGAGGCACGCGACGCGTCCAGGGCTGGACTGGCTCGCCTTACGGCTCACCAGCATTGTCATCGGGTAGGGAGTTATTCTCTGCTAGGTCCACAATGACCCCAATGCAGTCGCTGCAAATCGCGTGCTCCGCGACCAGCTGTAAGCCCGTAGCTAGATCCCTACCCAAAACTACGGTGTTAAAGTAAAAGACGCGACCGCGCTCTTCGCACACGTCGCAGATCCCATTGCCCCCCTTGTCGGTTACTGCGTAAGGCACGGTAGGACTCTTAGGTCATCCCAGAATCCGCCACCGACCGTCATGGTTAGGATTCCCGCTGGAGCCGAAGCGCCCTGCGTTTCCGTAAACCATTGTGACCCACCGTCCAGGGACGGCGCCTGCACAAATGTGCGAGCGCCAGACTGCTGCACCACGAGATGATGCAGATGCCCCGCCAAGAGCAGCGAGCTGTCCCCAGTGCGCTGCAAGCCAAGTGCCTGTTTCGCCCACCACGTCAACGGATTGCCACGGAATTGATGACCGTGTGCCAGTCCGACGATGGTGCCGCAAACGTCCAGGGTCATGGTTAGATCATTCTTTGGGAACGCAAACTTCACATGGTCGTAATCAGGGTTTGCCCCTACGACCTCAGCCGCCTGCTCAAAGACCGCCACGTCATCATTGTCGCCAAACGTGGTGAAGGCTTTACCGCCCCTGCGATTCTCTCCGTGATTGCCTGGAATGGCGGCGACGATTACCTGTGGCGCAAATCGCGCCCAGCTCGTGATCGCTTTTACGAGCAGGCGCCGTGCAACCGTGATCTGCTCGCGCCGATCCAGGTCAGTCTGAAATGCCTGCATGTCGTAGTGACCGTCGCAGCTCTCTACGACGTCTCCAAGCCCTACCACCACGAGCCTAGAGAGCGGACGCCCAGTCTTCACTAGCTCTTTCCAACGGGCTTCCACCTCGTTGATCCCAGCCAAGAATCTGGCGACAATCCCAGCGGTCCCGCCGCCTTCGCCCTTTCCAAGCTGTAGGTCGCTGATTGCGACCAGCATTGCCAGCCCCTCTTCGCGGACCAACGGCTTGGAAAACTTATGTTTCTTAATTTCTTGCACGAGCCGTTCCAGATCCGCGTCTTGCGACACGGTGCGCTGAACGACTTTGCCCTTCCACTGTCGGTTGAGCTGACCTAGCGGATCGCCCCACACGTTGAACAACACTGGCTCAACGACCTGGAACTTGTCAGGGTCTAGCCCCCACACCTTCAGGATCGTGTCCCAGTTCGGCGCATTCTCCGCTGGGAGTGCGCCCGTAACGATGGTTCCCTCTTTGCCGTTCCAAGCAACGCCTGGTTCCCATCCCTGCGAATGGGTGCGCGACGGAGACTTTGGCTCTTCTAGCTCGTTTTGTACGGCGAGGATTTCCTCCATCGCCTTATCTAATTGACTCATCGTGGGCATTTGCACTGCTGACGGCGGTGCCGATTCAGCGTGTGATCCTGCACTTCGTATTTGTATGCGACCCGAATCGCCTCGCTTAGCTGTCGCTTACTACGCGTTTTGTCTGCAAGCGCAACATTGAGCGCACTTCGCTCTTCGTCATCCAGCGCGGCGAGCAGTAAGCCAACCGAACACGGCGGTCCCTTGCGGACCTTACCTTGCGTTCCAAGCGCATCGTCCAATCTAGCCATGGTGTGCCTCCCTTTTTACTCCCTGCAAGTGCAGGCACCATGATCATAAGTATGCCGTTACTTCTTTGCCGTCTTGTCTGTGGAGCTGCTGGTCACCCCGTAGGCGGTGTTGGCTGGGTCCAGGTACCGCTGAATGGTCTGGAGGAACGAAGCTAGTCCAGCGGAGAGGATTACCTTGAATCCGTCGCCAGTCAGGTCTAGCAGGGGGATGCCCATTCCCAAAGCCACCGCGATGGAGACCGTGAGGAACGTGCGCCCTGCGTCCAGCAGCGCCTCATCTACCGACGTGCGTGCGAAAAGATCTTTAAGCCAAGTCATGTCTACTCCTTTGCCGTGACGATTACGACGTGCTTGAACGCTGGTCCAGGCTTAGACGCAGCGATTTGTTTGAGCTGGTCTTCGGTCAGCTTGACGCCGAACTGCTCTTTGCCTTTGCCAGTGCGCGTGGGGCATGCCCACTGCCAACCCTCTACGGGGCAGAAAGCTGCGGCGGTCATGTGACCGTATCCAGCCTCTAGCACTTTCTTATCTTTCTTTGCCCAGTAGGAAGCCCAGTTGACGTGCCACTTGCTGATCTCTACTCCAGCGGGATAGGCGGCTGGACCCTGTTGGACCCACACGATTAGACCAGCGCCAGCCTTTGCTGACTCAACAACGTCATCCCATGAGTCTGCGTAGCGCGCCTTTCCGCCCATGTGCTTGACGGTCTTGATCAGATCTCCAAGGGAGCTGCCGTTATCCGACACGCCGTCGCGATCCACTTGTCCCGTCGCAGCCTTCTTCGCGGCAATGCCGTCTGCTGCGCTGAACTGTTTGGTGTACTTCGTCGCATACGACAAGGCGCATGCTGCGGATGATGGACCGCAATCGTCAAGCACGCCATTTTTTTCAATGTGATCTAGCTGTGACTTAATCTGGAGTTTAGGCATCCCCAAGCTCCTCCTTGATGAAGACCGCAAGGGCACGTGCCGCCTGCTCAAAGCCAAGCGCAGCGGAAATCGGATGCCCCTCTGTTACGCCCTCTGCGTAGTAATTGCCATCGTCCGCGAGACGCCAGAGTGTGCCGCCGAAGGCGCTGTTGTTATCGTTCGGAACAAGCGCAACCCACTCACCAGGGGCGGTGTCTACGCGAGTCCAGCCCTGCTGGTGCAGCTCTTCAATGTGATCCGCTGTAGTCACGATCATTCCCTCCATCTCAATGGTCCAGTAATTAGCCAGACGAATGTCAGCGCAAGAAAAAGCGCAGACATTGTTTCCTGTGTTCCCCCTGGGGGAAGCACGATAACTGCAAAGCCCAGCCCCAAAATGGTCCAGGCTCCACCGATCAGATCTAGAATAATATTCTTTAACATTAGCGGCGCACCTTTCTGCTACGCGCACCCATCTCGCCGCCTCCAGCGCCACCACCTCCACCGTTGTTGTTGCTTGGCTGTCGCGCAGCGTTTGCCGCCGCTGCTGCAACACTTGCAACTTGACTGGAGATAATTGCGACTGCTACGGGTTGCGCTTCTTCACGTTCAGTTTCGTCAAGGTCTTTGCCAAGCTCAGTAATCGCAGCAATGTCAGAAATAAAATCTGCTGCGGCTGCAACGGCTGCTCCAGCAACTTCAGCAATCGCTTCAGCTACAGGCGGCAAATCGGGCTGCTCTGGCTCAGGAGTAGGAATAGGACTGGTATCAGGAGATACGGAAGGAGATGGCGAAGGCGTTTCTGGTGCAGGCGTCTCCGTTGGAGCGGGAGACGGGGCGGGAGAATTCGTGGGTCCAGGAGTTGGCGTTGGTTCAATGCTCACCTCTGGGCTTGGCGTTGGCTGAGGCGTGGGGTCTGGTGTCAGTTCAGGGGTAGGCGTAGGCTCTGGAGTTGGCTCAGGGCTAGGAGTAGGCTCTGGGCTAGGCTCCACGGTCGGTTCAGGCGTAGGAGGCTCTGTAGGCGACGGAGACGGCTCCTGGGTCGGATCTGGCGTAGGAGTCGCGGTTGGCTCAGGAGACGCCGTAGGGGACGGCGTAGGGCTACCTACGACCCAGGTCGTATTGTTGACTTGCAAGAAGCCCGATCCGCAGCAGGAGTCAGTGCTTAGGACGCGGAATCCAAAGATCCCGCCTGCGGTGACGTAGACGGATTGACTGCCGCTCTGTTGCAGCGGGTTGTACCCAGCCTGGTCCCAGATCGCTAGATCAATCCAGCTCTCATCAAGAAGCATCTGCGCGCGGTCGTAGAACGCACCGTCAGTAGTCCAATACGCCCAGTCAAAAGATACCGTCTCGCCAACGGATGAATCTGTTGTTAGTCCCGTCACAGTATTTTGCCACGGGTACCCAGGTCCAGCGTTGTTGCTACCTTCAATCAGGATTGTGCCATCGCTTAGCGTAATCGTGCCGTTGGAATCAATCTGCTGATCCCACGCATCGGCACTGTCAAGCGCGTAGGCGCTCGCAGCGAACGGCAACAGAGTTGCCAGTGTCAGCAGGAACGCAAGTGCGCGTTGACTCACTTACCGTTAGACAGCCAAGCGGTTAGACCTCCCAGTCCACTTAGTCCAAGCAACGCAATCACAAACTTAGCTAAACGATAGGCGCCACGGGTCTCTGCCATCTCAACGCGCACGCAGGCAAGATCGGATTCAATCCGATCAAGCCGCTCTAGGATCGCGTCAACTTGACTCTTAGTCATTCAGGATCAGCGGGAGTTTCAGGCTCCGCTGGAACTTCTGGCTCTTCGGAGATCACAGGGTCAACCCAGCCTGCGCGCACGACAAGCGCGGTGCCGTCAAAGAGATACTTCGCCGTTCGGAAGATCTCCCAATCGGATGGAATCTCTGCCGCTGGAATCTCTGTTCCGCCAGCGAACTCCTCGCCCCAAGTGGTGATCTCGTTGTGTTCGTCTCGTGCAACAAGTAGTTTTGCCATATTCGCTCCTTATGCCATCTCAATGATTTTCAACGAGAACTTCGCCGTTCCAGCATCACCGTCAACTGGAATTGTATAACTTGTCGCGATCGCGTTGCGACTGAACACGCCAATCAGTGGTTCATTCGGTGGAACATATAGCGGGAAGTCTCCTCCTGTGAAGAACTGCTGAGGCGTTGTACTGTTTACCCACGGCGAGCCGATGAACTGCGAGAACGGGAAGCCAGAGGCTGTCACAAGTGTCACTGGTCGCCAACGGTCGCTTTGGTTTTCGTCAAAGAATACGAGCCTTCCTTTTGCATACGCAGGCAGAAGTGTCGCTTCAACAATGTTGTTCGCAAACGAGTTTGTGACGATTGACGAGCCGAGTGTGGTAGACTGATAAAGGTGATGCGTTGCAGAGCCATCGCCTGCAAAGCCCATAAGCGGTTGTCCGTTGCTAACCCCCGCTCTGCGGAACATATGCGCGCGAGGCTGATAGAATGCACCAGCGGTTCCCATACGAAAGATTGCTTGAGTCTTTTGTGTGTCTGAACTGCTAGTGGCATAGAGTCGCGTGGTCTGATCCCAATACATCTTGTTGTAAAAACGCTCCTCGCCAGCGAGAATCGTTCCCGAAGTTTGTCGTGATTGGAAGAGCACAGTGCCTGCTGTTCTATCAAGCCCCAAAATCATATTGGCAGCGGATGTGTAGCCGTCTAGCACAGACACTCTGGTGTTCAGCACAATCGCGGTGCACGCAGAGTCCCACCAACCATTGAAAATGGGCTGGATTGGGGCTGATGTCGTGGTGTTTCCCTTTTGGAATCCCGCCCAACCGTATGAAGTTGTTGCGGTTGAAACTGCGCTAATGCTTGCGCTCCCTACCTCGTAGGCGATGCGGTGGAACGACACGGTGCTACCAGTAGCCGTAACGCTCGTTCCCCAAGCGTAAATCGTGCCGTTGCCTGCGGCAACTGGTGGAACATAAAGAGCAAAGTTTACGCCGCCTCTGCTGGTTGCTGACGAAACGAAGAACGGAGCCGTGTAGACAGACCCGCTGACATCGTTTACGACATAGACCAGTGATGTTCCAGCACTATCGGCATTGTAAGAATCCCACGAGTAGTGAATCCCGATAGAAGAAACATAGGCATAGTTGCCTTGATAGAACGGTCTGGTGTTATAACTTGATGCGTCTGTCTTGGCATTCCAAATCGTCGCGTTCCACATATTGGAAGCAAGCGTGTTGTTGTATTTTCTAAGGGTGATCGTGCGATTGCCAGAAGTAGTTAGTGCAACATCTTCCGAGTAGTGCATCGCGGTACCAGAAGCGAAACCATAACCCATTGTTTCAACAAACTGCAAAGTTCCGCCAACGGCGAGTGTATTCGTTGTACTTGCGGCAAGTACCGCTGAGTTTAGATTGAATCTATAAATATCGCGACCGCCAGTAGCTTGCACATAACTGACCGCGTATAGTTCGGTGCCACCACCACTTACACCCCACGAAGCCCTGACTCCAGCCGCGTAGGTTGTTGATGTGACAGTGCCAGCCGTCCATACAACATCAACAACAGTTCCGCTGAGCGCGCCTGCGCCTGCCAGCGTCGTAAACGCCGCGCCGCCTGCGCCATCTGCCGCGAGCACCTGACCATTGGTTGCGCCTGTGGACTTAAGGTATGAACCTTCAATCTTCGCGCCAGCATCTGCGCTGCCGCTATGCACATGCGAAGTCGTTGCATCAAGCACATCGCTGCGAAGATTATTGTATTGCGACGCAAGTGCGACGCTACCAGCTGTTACGGTACCGCTATTAGGCATGTTCCCTCATCCTCCTATGCAGTTGTGGTGAGCGCCCAGCTTACCGTGAGTAGGCTGTTCGGCTCTTTATAGATGCCGCTACCAGCTGCGTATCCAGTGATAGCGAGTAGATTGCTAGATCCGTCAAATAGTCCAAGCACATAGAATGTTTCGCCGATTGCGTCTGCCAATTGCCATGTGCTTGTTGATGTGACCGTGCGCGTTGATCGCGTGCTTGTCGTAGCCTTCGTGTCGTAGATTGCAGGCACGTTGGTAGCCGCGCTGGTCGTATCCAGGTTCCCGTTCACTACGAAGGCATTGTCAATGTAGGCAGTGGCGGTACCAGCGGTACCAGCCACGAGCTGGAAGCCGATCCCCGTGGTGTCGTTCCACGATGGTCCACCAGCGGTGACGTTGAAGCTGCTGATCGGCACGCGGCAGACTGCCCAGGTTGCGTCAGCGAATGTGACGCCTGCGGCGGTCTCTAGGTCCGCGACGGTGATGCCGTAGTAGGAGGATGCGTTTCCTGCGCTGAAGATGCGCAGCTGGGACGCGCTCTTGTTCACGCGGCTGACCGTCGTAAAGCGCAGTGACAGCTCAATGGATGAGCCGCTTACCACGGTAGAGCTGCTGATCGTGCTCGCGTCGTAGACATACTGCGTGCCAGAAGGTGCAGCCTCAATCTTGAAGGCGCCAACCCCTTGTCGGTAGATGCCAGAGTCAACGGTCGCGGTTCCCGTAAATCCCGTCGTAGAGTCAAAGTCATAGATCCTGGTGCCGCCGCTGCTGCTCTTAATGCTGCTAACGGTCAGAGTCCCAGCCTCACCAGCGAGCGCGGCTGCGAGCCGCTCAGCTCCAACAAGCGTGAACGTGTTGGACTGTTGACTGCGAAGGATCGTGCCATCTGGTCGGTGCAGCGTTGCTGTTACGAGACCAGTTGGCTTCGTCAAATAGCTTTCAAACATTCTATCCCCACACTTGCTGGTCCCAATATCCAGTTTCCCAGACAAGGGCTTGAGTTACGCTTGTTGTAATTGTATCTGAAACTGCGCCAACTTCGTTTCCAATTCTTGTGGGATCGGGCAGTGGACCCCAAAAGGTGTTGCTATCCCAGGTAAGCTCTGACTCGCCAACTCCAGCTGGCGCCCAATACCACGGTCCAACTGGCTCTCCCAGCGTGATTGAGTCGGTGACTCCGCCGATAAGATCTGTGACCAACACGGATGTTGGACCAGGCAAAGACGGAAGACCGTCAATGCTGCACTGGTATCCGTTTTGCGCGTTGAAGCTCCAGTTGATTGTTGCGACTTGCTGTAGGTAGGTTGCATTCTTTTCCGAATCAAGCACCGCAAACACTTCACCAGCCTTGATAGGCACGCCTGGAGCAGACGGGATCGCCACGCGTACTCTTCGCACGCTTCTGAAGTACAGAAGATCAAGCGCGCGCTGGTATGCCTCGTCTACGCTTGGCAAATACGGATCGCTGATCGTCTGCTCTAGGATCTGTCCAAGGAGATCCTGACCGTCGCCATCGTCCGCCTGCACCGCATAGGGGCTGGAGAGACGGGCTGGTTTGCCAACGAGCGTGAACGTGCGCACATAGACTGGCACGCTGTTCATGTTTCGGAACGTGATCTCGCCACGGTTCCCATCGCCCGTCGCAGTGCCGCCCAGGGTCATGTCGTAGTAAAGCTTGTTATCAAGCGTGAGACGTGCGGCTGGTGTTCCAGCCTCCATCGTGACCGCACTTCCAGATCCATCGCTTGCGGCGTTTGCCACTGCACTGGATGGGTTAGCGGTGCCGCTCGCCCAGCTTACTGGCGTGTATTCAACCCAGCGAGTCTGATCCTGTGCGTTCAGAGAGATCGTGACCTGACCAGGAATGTAGTACGTCCCTACCGATCCAGTCGCCTCAATTGCGGCTGGGATCTTGATAGGCGTAGTGACTTGCCAAACCGTCTCATCGCTTACTGCGCTCGCGCGATCCTCGTATGCAAGCGTGACGCGATTGATTGCCTGTGAAGTATTCCTGGTGATCGCGATATCAAATGGGAAGGTGTCTTTATTGAGCGTGATCAGCGGCGTCTGAAGCTCAGCCTCTCGTGTCGCATTGTCAACGAATACCAGCGTGCCGCCATCGTTGACGTAGATGCGTCCGCCCTCTGCAAGCGCAAGAAGTCCAAGCTCATCCGCTAGTCGCCCACCAACCGCAGCGGCAAACTGCGCTGTTCCGAACGCCGTCCCCTGGGTTGCATATGCGGCTGTTCCAAGACCAGCCTTCTCAGCGAGACTTCCGAACACCGACGTCATGCCAGTGTTTGCAGTCGGACCGTAGAAGGTAGGAATGTTTGCGAAGCGGCTGGAGATATCCGTTAGGCGCAGCGTCGCAACGCGTCCCTGCTCCAGCGGCTCAAGCTCGCGCACCACAAAGACGCCGATCTGTCTAAAGTTTTCCTGACCAGCGTAGTAGTAGCCAAGAGAGACCTTGGCTCGCACGTCCAGGAAGGCGCCCTGAATGTAGGGATAAATTGGCGACTGCGTATTCTCAGCGGTAAAGCGATTGTCAAGATTGTCCAGCGTGAAGTTTGCTTCCGCTGGTTGCAGTGATCCAGTATCCTGATCAATGCTCTCAATGCCTGTAGCCTCTAGTACATATGACGTTTCGTCAACGTACTCAGATCCGTCCCATGCAATCTCAAGCTTAAGGATAGGTCGCTGCTGTTTGTCTCCTATGGCGGCGACTAGATTTGCACTAAGTGTCATGTCGCCTCCTAGCTAGTGCGCGCGTCAACCTCAACGAGCACGATGGTGAAGTCAGCTTTGTCAACAGTCGGATAGGTATTTGAAGGATCGCCAATCTCATCAATGCGCACGGTGACTCCAGGCTGCGCGTCGGTCCACGGTCCACCCGTCCAGGTGAACGTCGCTGACGTTTGATTGGAGACGTTGTTCCAGTAGAGATCTACCAAAGAGTTCCACAGCGAGATATCTGCATATTCAAACGCCAAGGCATACCGATAGCGATAACCCACCGACCAGGTGCGGATAGACCCGTTGATCGTCATGCGGCTCCCGCCCACCGTCTCCCAGCTGATACGGGTCTGCGTAGACCTTGCAGGAAATGGAAGCGTGATCGTCGTTGCGCCAGATACTAGTGTCGGTTGAGATACGCTCACGCGGCTGCTCCTCTCCTAATCGTTGGTGGAACCGTGAAGCGCCTCTTGCTCTCTTCTTCAATCGCGCCGTATACGCGTCGCGCAAACTCGCGAGCGTCGGAGCTTGATCCAAGGAATGCTCCAGCCTGGACGGTCACATTGATGCCGCCTCCGCCAATAACATTTCCGTTCATACCAGGCACGAATAGCTCTGGTCCAAATTCTCCGACCATGTAGCCCTGACCAGCTGCAACTGCGCCACCTAGCGCGCGTGCTCCATACGCTGGGCTGCGCAACGGAATCGGACCACTTCTACCAGCGCCGCCACCTCCGCCGCCCTTTCCGCCGCCTTTGCCGCCGCCTTTGCCGCCGCCCTTTTTGCCGCCGCCAAATAGACCAGACAAGCCTTCATCATCTGTTAGTCGCCCAGTGTCGCTACCCAAACCGAATGGATCGGAGAGGAATCCAAAGATATCCCCGATTGAGCCTAGGAATCCCAGGGCGCTCTTGATATCTCGCAGCGCCTTCGCAAAATCTTGACCAGCCTTCGCCGCGTCTTTGAAGGCGTCAGCGAATGAATCAACAACGGGCTGATCGCTCTCAAGCTGATCCATAAGCAGACCGTGATCGTGGGCGGAATCCCGAACAGCCTTGTTGTTATCCTTCTGTGCTTCCAGTTGCGTTTCAAGACCAGCGAGCTGCTCCTGAAGCGCAATCAAGAAGGCGTCGTTGCTGCTCTTTACAGCCGCCTTCTTTTCCTTCTCTCGTTCTAGGCGCTTCTGGTGTGCGGCAATTTCTTTGGTCTCTTGCTGCGCGCGGATCGCATCGCGAGCCAGTGCAAGGTTGATCTCAATTTGCTTAATCGCCGCAGAGTCGCCGTTTGCAATGGCGATCTTAAGCGCGGATTCTTGCTGCTGCTCAATAAGTCGCAGCTCAGCAATATTCTTGGCAAAGTCTTTATCGGACAGCGCCAGCTCTTGAATCCTCTGGGATAGATCAACCGCAGCTTGGATCTGTCCGCGCGCAGCGTCTACTGCCGCCTGTCGCTTTGTCTCAGCCTCAAACTTTGCAATGTTGGCACGGGCATCTGCAACTGCCTTTTCGTAGCGCGTCTGGTCTTCAGCATACTGCTCAACCATGCGCTGCTCGCGCTCTGCATAATCAATCGCTACCTGGAATTGTTTGTCAAGATCTGATTCGGCTGCAAGCGCAAGGTCGCGCTCCGCACGAAGGTTAGCAAGATCTCGCTGCGCCTTGATCTTTGCGTCAGCAGCTTCCTGCTCTGTGTCCGCGAGATCCTGCGCCAACTCCTTGCGACGCTCATCTAGTTGATACTGTCGCTCCGTTGCGTCAAGTCCCGCGAGCATTGCGTCAAACGCAGTCTTTGCCTGCTCAACCTGGGCGCGCATGACGTCGCGAATCGCGTCGCGCTGATCCTTAAGCTTCTGAATCTGTCGCGTGAGCGCGGCAGTAACTTTGCTCGCTCCGCCAGATGCGCTCCCAGAAGCCCCGCCGCTCGCCTTATATGCCGCGATCTGTTGCTTGATTGCAGCGATCTGCGCTTGGAGTCCAGCCTTATTGGTGTTGATTGCGGAGCTGGTACCGCGAAGGCTGTTGATGAATGAGGACGCGGCGTCAGTTGCGCCAAGGAGTCCAGAGATAAATCCGCCGATTGCACCAGCAACGGCTGCAAGAGTCTTCAGAAGACCCTCGCGATTCTCCATTACCCAGTTGCGAATCGCGTTGACGATGTTGATGATCGCTGGGAGCAACTGGTTTGCAAGAGTGATTTGCAGTCCTTGGACCGTCAAACCCAGAAGGTTCATACTTCTGTCCGCATCCTCTGCTGCGGTAATCGTCTTGGAGTCAAGCACCAATCCCATTCTCTCTAGCTCATCCGCTGCTCCTGCTGCGGCTTCGTCTGAAAGATTGAGATAATCAATGAGAGCAAGTGCTTGCTTACCAAACAAGTCAACGGCAATTGCAGTCTTTGCGGCACCATCTTCCATCTGCCCCAGCTTGCTTCTGGTGCTATCCAGGATGGTAACCATGTCAAGCAAGTTACCTTCGCCATCGCGAACAGTAACGCCTAATGCGGCAAACTTGTTTTCGCTCTTAACGACTTCGCTGGAGAGCGACTTGAACGCCGTTGACAATCCCTCTGTTGGAACGCCAAGAAGATTGAGCGTTCCAGCAAGAATTGATGACTGCTCTGCGCTTGCTCCAGTTGCATCGGCAATCTCATCAATAGATCGTGCGTAGGCGAGGGCTTTTGGCACCGCCTGTGTGAACAGCCCAGTGACCTGGCTGAAGGCATCAAACGCAACGCCTGCAACACGCTGACCGATGCCCTGACCGATACCCGTGAAGACATTGTTCAGCTGCTTACCAGCTGCGCGAAGAAGATTGAACTCACGCTTGATCTGCCTAAACGCAGGATCAATCGCGGCTTTACCTTCAATGACAATGCCAACTCGCTTATCAGCCACGCTTACTCCTTACCCTTGACGCAGACGCCTGCGCTTGTGACTCTACCTTCTGGAAGTACAGACCCCGAATGATCCAGTCTGCATTTGGTGCGTGCTCCAGTTCCCACGGAGCGATGTGCCAACGTCTTGCTAACGCGTCCAACGCGTAATCAAGCGGAACGGTGACTGGCTTTCCGTCCCCTAATCCTGCTGCGGCGAGACTTCTTGCAAGGCGTTGGCGTTCACTTTTGGGAGTGCCGTTTCCGTCTGCTCAGCAGCCCATGCCTTTAGAAGTCCAAGCGCCGTCTGCACGTCGCAGTTATCCAAGAAGTCATCGGCGCTCTTTCCGAATGGATGCTCTACGGCTGACGCCGCAAGAATCTCTAGGAGCTTCGCTTCGTCAATCTCACCGCGCTGGATAGAAATAAACTGGCGCGCAGACATTGATTTCATGACAAATACCTGGTCGCCAATGGTTACGTCAAATGTACGCATGTAGCCTCCTTTGTCGTTTTTGTTACTAAAACGCCCGTCTGTAAGACACCAGGAGACGCGTTTCGGCGCCCCCTGGTGTCTAGATACCCGAAAAGAATCAGCTGATCGTCGCTGCGTTATTCTTTACAACAACGCTGAACGGAATGGTCGTAACCGATCCGTCAACGAATGGGCGAAGCGTGATCTCCTGAGCGACGTTTCCATCAACCTCTGTCTGCGTGATCTCATCAATCACACCGAAGAAGTCAACCGTCATCTCATAGTTACCAGCTCCAAGCGTCGGACCAGTGGTGACGATGCGGACGCGGCGAAGGCTCTTATCCTCCCAGGCATCCAGCTCATTGTCATTCTGGAAGTGACGCGTCAGAGTAAGCACGGCATCGGTCTTTGCGACACGATCCAGGGCTGCGCCAACAGAGCTTCCGTCAAGACCGAAGCGCGTGGTAAAACCATTCGTCAGAGCAAGAGCCGCAACAGCGACGTTTGAATCTGCCGTGGTGCCGATTGGGTTTGCGGTGCCGTCAATGTAAACCGTGGTGTTCACGCCAACAGCGTGCTTCTCAACGGTGTCCGACGGGGTTGCGCTAAGCGCGGTCCCCTGAGCCATCCCCTTGAAGGAGACGAGACCAGCTTCAAACGTAACGACGTCATCCTTTGCCCAGGTAATCGTCAGCGAGTCCACCTTGTTTCCAGGGACACGGAACGATGCTGGGATTGCGGTCCCGCCGTCAGCCCATGCGTACTCAAGCGAGAATGATCGCGTAAGGTCAGCCGTTGAAGCGGCATTGAACGTCCAGGTGTATGGAGCAGCCGTGCCGCTCGCGGTTGCGGAGCCAACGCCTGCGCTCAGCCAGAAAACCGACTGATCAAATGCAAGCGGTCCGCTAATGCTGAATGCGTTGGTCTCAATTCCTTCATAAACTGCGCGCGACTGATTGTAAGTTCCATCCAGGTAGTCTGGTCGGATAGATGCAATCGTGCGCTCGTGCGTAATCTCCGTACCGTAGAGCTTGCGCGTAGCTGTTGCGAAGGTCCCAGCCGTGCTCTCAAGCGCACCCTGAACCCTCTGAAGCACTCGTGTAGCCATCTAGTTACTCCTTTTCTGGCGACTGCTTTGCCGCCGTAGGTTCGGCAGGCTTGTTTGCTGCGAGCACGAAGGCGCCAGTTGCGATTAGCTCTCGCGCCTCATCCTCTGTGACTTCCGCAATGCGCGCGGCGACGCCAGGGATAAACCGTCCCTGTACGGGTTCAACCCTTACCAGCTTCACAACTGGCTTAAGAATCTCAGCCATCTTTACTCCCTCATGTGATTGGCGGTGTGGAGTCAATGTACTTTTGCAATGAATCTCCAACCGTCGCTTCAATAGAGCCAACAGCGCCACTGAAGGCTGGACCGATAAATGGTCGCGCCTTTGTCCGCCGTCCGCTATCAACACCAGCGTGGCTCACGATCCTATGCCCGAACTCAATCAGGTGACGATGTGCTCCCCACGCAACGACCTGGGTAATATCTCGTGCAAACGCGCGCTTGACGCTTCTTGTTCGGGACATTGGACCGACCCAATATCCAATCTCAGAATAGCGGCGGCGAATGCGCTTATAGCGAATAGACTTGAACAATCCGTCCGCTGGATGGTGGATCTGGATGCCAGCAGCGCGATAGTTGACGCGCATTCTGTTGGCTGTTTGAGCAGCCACCTTGCGGGTTCCCTCTAGCACTACGGCGTCCATTCGCTTCTGCCCAAGCTGATCCTCAAGCTTCTGCACAAAGTCGTTCGGCTGGATGCTGATTGAAACGATCTCTTTTGCCACTAGGCTCCAATTTCGCTTACGACTGACCTAAACCGCACTTCGGTTCGGCAGTCAATTGCCAACAGATCTTCGTCTGCGCCGTAGGTCACATCGCCCATCGTCACGTTAGTTACCAGGCATGATATCACGCCTGCAACGTTAAGATCTTGATTGCCCACAGCGCCTTTGACAATAGCGTCTCGCCAAGAGTAAAGAGCTTTGATTCCGCGATCCGTACCCATTGAACGAGGGATAATAAATCGCACAGTGAACACATGTGTTTCGTCCACTTGTCTGTTCATGGAGTATGAAAGCGTAGTGTCTGGCGGCAAAATGATTACCGCTGGGTAGGTAGAAATGTTATCTGGAGTAAATACCGTTGATAGCTTAATTGCTTCGTAGCCAGTCGGAGGCGTAATGTTTGCAAAACGCGCAGCGAGTGCCGTGCCTACCGCGTATGTATCCACTTAAACCGCCTGTGACGGAATGCGATACGGGCGAACGAGCTGCTCAACATCTGGATCTAGACGGCTTAACAGTCTCATCTGTCCAGTCTCCAACGTCCCAGCAATTCCGAATGGGGTATTCCTTCGGTTAAAAATACGACCGCACTGGAGCTGTGTTGCGGTCACGATTGGTTTTGGAATAGAAGGAAAGCCTCGCACCGCCGTCAGCTTCACGCCCTTGATCGTGTCAATTGGGAAGCTGCGATTCCCGTTTGTCGGTACGCGAATCAGCGTGTACGGTCGCCCCGTGAGCGCAGCGTTGAACGGCTCCAACACATAGTCTGCCGTTCCCCAGGTCGTACTAAACGAGCCGTCGCCACCGTCATCGGTTTGCAGAATAGAGACCGAAGAGACGTCATCAATCTCCAGGCTAAGCGCCTTGTCTGGCGTGTAGAAGGAAACGACGGTCCCCGCGCTGTAGAAGAATCTACCAGCGTAATCGTCAATCATGCGGCTGACGGTCTCAATGACAAGATCAATTTCCGTGTCGGATGAGGCGTCAATAATCCCCAGAGCTTCCTTCACGGCGCTCCCCGTGGTGTACCCGTTTGTGATCGGCATTCAGTCTCCTATCGGCGCTTTTTTTGTGCGCGTCGCTGCTCGCGATTTACCGCAGGCGCACTCGTCAACTCATCCTCAAGTTGCTTGAGAATTGGTCGCCAGTGCGTTTCGTATACATAGTTTGTTTCGTAATTCTTCATGAACGCAGCAGCCTTTGCCTTAGCTTCTGCAAGTTCCGTTGGCTTACTCATCAATTCGTATGACTGCTCAAGCGCGTCCATGATCTCTTTAACGTTTGGTGTCATCCACCATCCGCCCTGCATCGGATCGTATTCAACTTGTCCGCCAACTTTCCAGCCAGCGCCAATCAGTTCTGGCATTGCGGTCCACGATGTCACCGCTGGTAACAGACCACATGCTTGACTCTCAATGATGCCGACCCCGAAGCCCTCGCCTTTTGAACAGTGCAATAAAATATTACTTGCACTATATAGGCGTGCTAAAACTTCTTGCGATAGTCCTTGGCGGTATTCAAACTGTGGAACAACCCGCACGCGATCCATCGGTGCATTGCATGCCGCAAGAAGCGGCTCAAGCTTCACGCCATTTGCAAGACCGAAGATGTCGGTATGCAAATACAGGTACGCATCTTTGCGACCGCGCGCCCATGTTGACCACGCAAGGATTTGTTCCCCCCACGATTTACGAGGTGGGTTCACGCCCTTGTTCGCGGCATTGATCATTGTCAAGTGCGCATCGTCTGGAATATTTAGATCTTTCCGAATGTCAGAAGGTGTTGGCTTGAACACTGCTGGATTAAAACTATGCGGAGCGTAAAACACACGGTCTCGCTCAACGCCAGCTTCAAGCAACTCTCGCTCTCCGAATTGGCTCATGGCAATTGCCCATTTGCCTTTTCCGCGACGATCAAACCAGGCTTTTACTTCTGGCGGTACGACGCTGTGATCAATCGGCGTCCAAGATGCCATTGGGATCTCATCCCATTGCGGGGATTTGTACACCCACACGTCATATAAACTAAGACCCAGGGCTGGAAGTTTTGGCTCTTGATTACCCCACCACAAAATTTGCGCTGGAGTTAGATCATTGGAATAGGCGTCCATGCCCTGACCCATGATCGGAACGCCGTTCCAGTCCAGGGTCGTTCCCGCTAGCCCGTAATTCGCCATTACCGCAACAAGATGCCCGTCGCGCTTGAGCTGTGGAATCAGCTCTGTCGCCTGGACGCCATAGCCCGTCGCGCTCCATGGAGCATTCGTCGTAAATCCGATCCTGAGTGACATTCAGATTTGCCTCCCCTATAAAGTTTGGTTTTACCCCGCTGGTCAGATTACTCCAACCAGCGGGGTTTGTCTCAACTAAAACCTAGAATCAGGTGTTAGCGGAAACGAGTACGCGAAGTGCGGTCACATCTGGGATGTTTCCGTCAACGCTGTACAGTGTTCGTACTGCGGTTTGCGCATAATCAAACCTAAATTCGGTGCTTGAAGCCACCTCAATCGGAAGTTCGCGAACGTAGTACGAAGGTGCATGCATGATTGCAACCGACTTGGAAGCCGATGCAACAGCAGCCATGTGAACATTCTCAATGACGCGATAGCCAAGGAGTGTGTCTGGCTGACCAACAACAAGACCAGGGGTCCAGATTGGCTGACCAGTCGTATCCGTAAGCTTACGAATCTTTGACATCGCGGTGGATGCAACCTGCCACTGTGTATTCGCATTGCGATACATAGGCTGGAGGCTGTAAGCCAACGTAATTACGTCAAGTGCATCAAAGAATGTTGACGTGACGGTTCCTGCCTTCGTTGCAGTTGAAAGCTGCGGATTGCCAGCGGCGGTGACAAAGCCAAGCGGCTGCGTCGTGCCAGTGCCAAGCGTGCATGCAGATCCTGCAAGGAATGCAATCTGATTACCAGCGGACTCACCAACAAGCGCAGTAATGTTCACTGCGTTATCGCGGATAAGTTCGTTGCTAAGAAGCGTCAACGCAGCGATCTTATTTGCATACAGCGTAATGCTGCTGATCGTAGGATCGGTTGGGCTGATCTGGCTTCCCTCGCCAATGAAGGCAGCAGACTGATTAGCCGTGAGGCGCGGCACAGTGATCTGCTCGCCAGTAGACGTGCGGATCTTTGTTGCACCTTCGTACACGGGATTTCCAGCGGTCAAGGCGACCACAACAAAATCCGCAAACGAGACGGGCACAGTAGCTGCGGCTGAAGAAAGCGCGCGAATATCAAACTTCGCGGATCGCTTCTCGCCTGCTGCAACGGCGCGGAGAACATCTCCGTCATTGTCAGCCTTAACTGCATTCTCAACCTTGAGTGCGCGCTCAGCGAGCGCATCAATCTTGGCTGCGCGCTCTTCAGCCTGCTCAACGGAATCCATCTTGGACTTCTTGTCCGACATGGAATCGTTCAGCTTAGTCCAACGAGCTTCCTCTTCTGGTGTGAACTCTCGCTTCTCATCGGTCGCCGTCGCAAGAAGGGCTTTCGCCTCTTCCCAATCGTTTCGGTAACCAGCGAAAAGCTTCTTTGAAATCTCCGACATTTGGAGTTCCTTTCTGCTTTCGTTTAGTTAATTTCTTTCACCCAGTGGTGCTTTGGCAGTGGTATCCGTCAAGACCCTCGTGCCGTCGCCCTCGTGGATCAAATTCGGTTTGGATCTAGCGCCATAAGCGCCAGCTGTCGCTCGCGGACGCTGAGCGGGATGGCACGGTTTGTGTCATCCATCTCCTCGTCATCTTGATAGGTTGCTGTTTCGGACTCCTCTTCGGCGTAGTAGTCAAGAATGCCGCGAGCGCGGTCCATGACTTCTTGCGGGATATCGGTTTGCGAGAGTCGCGACGCGGCGGCGTTTAGACCAGCGCGAATTGCAACAAGCTCGCCACCGATTACGTCAGCGAAGCCAAGTTTGTACGAGCCGCGTAGCTCAGGAGCTGCGGCATCGTAGACGAGGAACGCGCGACGAGCGACGGAGGGATCAGAATTCTCCCCATCAAAACCAGCCAGGGAAAAAACCCTTTCAGCGGCTGCTGCGCCGTCCCAGTCGCGCGTTTCGTCAATCTCCAGCTCACGGTCTGCGCCGATAACCCAAGGGCTTCGGACTTCAGGCGCGATCTTACGGATTGCGAGATCAATAACTTCCGCGTCATCGCTTTTAACGTTGCCATTCAGCAATCCGTCAATCGCTCGCGTAAGTTTGTTCGCTGCAATATCTGTGCGCTGCGCAAGCGCGCGCACTGCGCCCAAGCCGATTGTGGCTGGGTATGCAGGAACATTTCCAGTGAGCAGCGAGATCTCGTGAAGTCGGATTGACTTCAGCTCGCGCACACCTTCTTCGTTGTAGTTACTTCCTCCATTCGGCACACTAAAGCCAAACGAAAGTCCCATGCTTGCGCCATCGCGCTTAATCATTGCTGCAAGATCTCGTGCAAACGAAACCTCTGGATTCAAAGCGACGCGGACCTTAAGACCGCGATCATCCTCTGAAACCTCAAGTGTTCCAGTCCTAGTGGAGCCAAGGAAGAGCTTAGGATCATGATCCTGGAGCGCCTTCACTTCCCACTCGCCGCGATCAGCAGCAGCAACAGATTTGCTAAATGCCTTCGGCTTAATGACCTCGCGGAATCCAAGACCCTCAGACTCCGTGTTGAACAATGCGGCATACGACTCAAACGTGTAGCCGTCGCCTTCCGCGCGAATCTCAGTTTGCGCTTGTCGGAATTCCATCGTCATGTGTTTATGCTCCTTACGCTCAGCGTTTTGGACGATGTTGTCCGCCCATCGCTTACCATTATCCCCGCCCCAAAGAGCGTGGGCAATCCTACCGTTGCTAGGGTAGCCCTCTTCTCCAGGTCGGAAACCTTCTGCTTCACTATCTACTTCATGGCGCGCAAAGAAGCTCGCCATGCGTTGAACCGTTTCAAATGGAAGATTGCGCCCGTTCACGATATCTCGTGCGCGAGCGATTCCAACTTCCGTGCCACCACGTCCGAATTCACTGCGCCAATCAAGTCCGCGCTGTGCTTCTTCCTTCATGGCATCTGTTGGCGTGTAGCCATCTGGGTCAATCGGTGCGCGCTCTTCTTGCGCTGGTTCCCAGGCGTTGCAGTAGTAGGCGCCACTCACATAGTCATCCCACTTTTCGCAATAAGCCTTATCGCCCTGCACATCTGCTTCGTTATAGAATCGGCAGTTCCCGCACGCGCGCCCCTCTGGAACATCGTCCGATAGGGCTGGTCGGTAATTGTCTGGCAGTGCGCGCTTTGTCATTAGTTTGGCTGGTACAAAAGATAACTCACGGTGTGCGTGGAGCTATCAACAACACCATAAATGTCATCGTTGCGACCAATCTTTACAGTGATCGTCTGACCAGCTTGGAGATGCAGACCGTTTGTGATCGTGACATCGGACTCACCAATCCAGACATCCTTTGTCTTCGTGGTGATCGTCAGTTCAGCCTTGTCTGAGTTTGTTGCGGCGCAGATCAGAGTCGCGGCTGTTCCAAGCGTAACCTGGTTGGTAGCAATACTCATTAGAGTCCCTCTGGCTGTACGGTAACTGGTGCAGCGCCAGTGTGCTTAAGGCTCTTAATTCCAGAAATTCTTGCTGCGTCTGCTGGATCATATCCAGCTCGCACCAGGATTCCTGCAATGTCGGCGCGCTGTCGTAGGTCTGCGGCTTCAGCAGCAGCCTGGTTCAACGGCATTCGGTAGACGTCGCCGCCTTCAATTGGCGTCATGTCTTCCATCTTGCGAATGTCATTAACGCTACTCCAGCCTTCTTGAATGGCGATACGGTGGACTTCTGCTCGTGCCTGTGCAGTGCCGCGAAGAATACTGTCCATGTTAAATCGCACAAACGCATCTGGCGGAAGAAGCAACGAAGACAGTTGACGTTCCAACGCCTCTGTTAGAGGGCGTAGTGTGTATTGCACGAAAGCTAGGTTTTGCTGTTCCACGCTTGAATATGACATTGCACCAGGTGTGGTGACGCCAATCAAAACTGGTGGAACGCGGAAGATTCGCGCAACCTCTTCAGTGCTAAAGCCGCGCGATGCAAGAAGCTGTGTGTCTTCTGGCTTGAACGAAAGCGGTTTCCATGTGCTACCGCCAGTCAACACACCAGGTGTGTGCATGTTGGCGCCAGTGTGGTGTCGCAGCCATCCAGCTTTAAGTGCCTCTGCCTGATCTTTTGTCAGCTCGTTAGGAACTTCAATGATGCCTGTTGGCATGCTTGCGGAGGCGAATAGCGACGATGCGCTCTCTTCTAGCGTCGCGCCAAGACCGAACGTGCGGCGCAGCTGCTCAATCGGATTGATACCGCGAAGGTCTCCAGGCAGCGTGACCAGCGGAATGTGAATGATTGTATCTTGACCGTAAACAACAAAGTCGTTTCGGTCAGTCTGCTGAACGCGATACTTAACTTCTCTGCCTTCGCGGAAGATCGTCACACGGCGAGGATCAATGACTCTGACTTCCAACACTTCGCCGCTGTCTGCGCGTGGGCAGTATAGGAACGTATTTCCGTCTGTATACAGGCTTACGATGGCTTCTGAAATGAGTTGATTGAACGTGTAACCAGGCTCATCTGGAATCGGAATCAACATCCATGACGGCTTGTCTCCGCCTGGGCGATAGGGGCGACGCACGCCGCCCGTGCGAATGTAGGCGTCAGCAGGGAAGCTTGACACCACGTCCGCCAGCAACCGCACCGATGCCCATGCAGCAGTGAGCGCGAGTGCGCCCTTGCTATCTAGCGTGACATTTGAAAACGGCACGCGATCAAACTTCATGCCCTGAATGTTTGTGATCGCACGCTGATCCTGTTCGCCAAGAATTCTACGGAGAAGGCTCACTAGTTACCTCGCTTATAGCCGATAGCGGCAAGGCTGATACCAGCTGCAACCAGGAGGCTGAGTGGCTGGATAAGAAGGAGACCGACGATAACAAGCGTCGCCCCAATTAGTTCAAGTGCGGTTGATTTGCTCACAGGCTTATAAACTCCGCTGTAGGCGTCTTTACCACATGTTGCGAATGGTATTTGGCGCGGTCCCAAGCCATGATAGCGCACACCGCTGCATCTATGCGACGGGACGAGCCTTTGTGTTCCTTAACGACTCGTGGACCAAATCGGTCAATTTTTACCGTGCAATTGTCTAGATGCCGTGCAAGAATCGGATCGCCGTTGTGCGAGAGCTTTTCTTGCATTATTGCATCCATGAATCCCGCACAGGCGGGTACCATCCTTGCGGGGCTTTGACTGTATATGGTTACGGGCAGTCCATCGTTTTCCCACTTCTGCAAGACAGAAGCCCAGCGATACGGGTCAGCTGCAATTTCTCGCACCTGGTATGTCTTGCAAAGCTCGTACATTTTTGCTTCCACATCATCCATTGGCACTTGCCAATGCGGATCTTCTAGTGGTCGCTCCCAGATCGCGAGCGTCTGCACAAACCCGTCTAGCGTGCAGGCAAGGATGGCGGAACAGTCATTTCGGAAAGATCCATCAAAACTTAAAACAACCTCCTCGCCTTTTTCAAGCTTTCGCTCAACTGCGAGTCGGTCCCATGCCCCCTGCGGAAGCCATGCTGTATTTGTCGTAGTCCATTGATTAAGCCGCTTCGTACGCAGCTCCATTTCGCTAATGGACTTGACGGCGCTCTCAAAATCTTCTGGGTTTAGGTAATCCCCATACGCTGGATTTGCAGCAGCCCAGACAGCAGGGTCACGATAGTCTGCACCATCTGGCGCGCCCCACCATCGGAAGAAGAATGTCGGATCGTCAATCTCACCAGACTGCACGCGCATGCCATATTGCCAAAGTTTGTAGCAGATGGTGTCTTGCCCGTGGCTGTCGGTGCGACTACCAGCAGTTGTGATCGCGACGATCAGCGGCTGCTTTCGTGTGCCAGATCCCAGGTTGATGGTGTTCCATAGCCTATCGTCTGGCTGCACATGCAGCTCATCCACCACGGCGAGCGACGGGTTAAGCCCTTCGGCGCGTGAGGCGTCTGCTGATAATACGCGGAAGACTGATCCGTTTGCTGGGTACTCAATGACATCGCGCATTACGCGCAAGCGTTGGCTCAAGATTGGATCTAGCTGCACCATGCGCGCAGCTTCCGAAAAGATAATTCGCCCTTGCTGGCGGTCTCCAGCGAGCGCATACACCTCGCTACCTGGTTCATCAAGAATTAAGCCATGCAATGCAATTCCTGCACCTAGCAGTGACTTCCCATTCTTCCTAGGTAGACCTATGAGTGCGCGTCGGTGTTTGCGAAGACCGTTTTCGTCGGTCGCGTAGAGTTCACGCAAAAGCGTTTTTTGCCACGGGCGGAGTTGTATAAGTTGCCCTGCAAGATCGCCCTTAGTTAAGCGGCAGAAGTTTTCAATGAAGTCAATGACGGAATCGCCCTGACTAGCGTGTTCGCTTTGCTGCGCTGATGAGCGCGTCAAGTTTTGCTGCCGCCGTGTTCGCTTCGCCATCCAATTCACCTCTCAAGCCGCTGCGTGCCGCAGGCGTCAGTCCAAGCTTAGACGCAAGTTGGAGCATAAGCACGGCGTTATCCCGAACGATCTGGTGAAGCGGTGACTTTACGACCTCGCCATTCTGACCCCGCGTCAGCGGTCCAGTCTCCAGGTACATTTGTTCGGCTTGTCTGTACCGAATCGCCGCTTCGCAATAAAGCCGCAGCGTGTGTAGGTCAGCCGCCGTGAGCATGCCCGTGTGCGCCACCGCCTCAATGACTTCTTCCCAGATTGCACGGGCTTGCGGAGAAATATCTTGCGGAGGGCTGAAGTCTGCGCGCCTGGGAAGCGGCTCTTCGTAATTCACACGGCTGGGTCGCGTCTCACCTTTGAGCAGCTTCAACCGTGAGGGAGTCGGAGCTGGTCCGCGCTGTCCCATCATGCACCATCCGTTTCTTGTAACAATCCAAACTCAAAAACCTGTCTGAGCGTACGCCGACT
>Ga0209990_10000616_pt1 | contig 34638 bp, 25 predicted proteins | sample NOAtaG_6_FD_187304 | JGI IMG/M metagenome (GOLD analysis project Ga0209990, IMG submission 187304) | Freshwater lake microbial communities from Lake Erie, under a cyanobacterial bloom - NOAA_Erie_Diel5S_2200h metaG (SPAdes) (version 2) | ecosystem: Environmental > Aquatic > Freshwater > Lake ...
CGTGGTCGTCCCAGATACCGATAACTGGCGCGCCGGTGCGCAGCGCCCGGTATTCGGGAAATCTTTTTTGGATAAGGTACTGCCGCTTCATGTCCTGCATGTTTTCGGTGTCGGCATAGACATTGTCGCCCAGCCAGACCCATAAATCCGGTCGGCTGGCGAGTACAGAGGCCCAAATCTGCTGGTCTTTGTCAATCCTGTTACAGGAGCCAAAGGCAATCGTAGTGAGGCGCTTGTCCTTGTTGATGGACTGCCCTTCATAGAGCATAGTGTCAATAGGTACACCGGTTGACTGGCAGGAAGCGGTCAAAAGACCAACAAAGAGAAAGAATAATGCACTTGCGGTGGCTTTCATGGCGCGGTGGATTTATTATTATTTGGCGGCGTAAGCCGCCCAGGGACGGCCGGAGGCTTTTTACACAACCACTAATCATTTTGAATGGACATCGTTTTACCTCATTTTGCGAAGCAAAATGAGGTAAAACGATGTCCATTCAAAACTTTCTTTCGCCGCAAAAGGCGGCGGAATATTTTTTGGACAACCCCATAATATTTTTCAGAACGCTGATTTTGTTGATTTTGCGAAGCAAAATCAACAAAATCAGCGTTCTGAAAAATATTATGCATACGCCAAAGGATCACGCAAATAAACTGGTGTAATAATACTAAATCCATAGATTTTACAATACATTTAGCGGCAAAAGCATTTAATATGGATATTGACGCGATAAGGATCAATTTTAATCCTGAACAACTCGGACTGCTCAATGCCTGCCTGGCTTTCATTATGTTTGGGGTATCCCTGGATTTACAGGTGCCGCGTTTTGTGGAAATATTGCGCAACCCCAGGTCTTTGTTTGTAGGACTTGTTTCGCAGATTATCCTGCTTCCGCTGCTTTCACTCGGACTTATCCTCCTCCTGAAACCACCACTGAGCCTGGCAACGGGTATGTTATTGATTGCCGTGTGCCCGGGTGGAAACGTATCTAACTACGCGACGCACCTTTCTGGTTCGAATACGGCTTTGTCAGTAACGATGACTACCATTACTACGCTGCTGGCAGCTTTGAGTACTCCTTTCTTTTTTGAATGGCTATTACCCCTGTTGCCATATGCGCAAACGGGTAGAAGCCGTCTGGAGGTGGAGGCTACGGCTATGGCGGGCTCCATTGTACAATTAATTATACTGCCTTTGTTGGCCGGATTTGGTTTTCAGCAGGCTTTTCCAGAGTGGACAAAAAAGTTGCTCCGGCCTATCCAGCGCTTATCCATGCTTATTTTTGTCGCTTTTGTGTTAGTTGCCGCGTATGGCAACATAGCGTATATCTTCAGATACCTGCATTTGATTTTTTTCCTGGTCTTTTTACACAACGGCCTTGCCCTGGCGCTTGGATACCTGTGGGCTAAAGGCGTTAATTGTCCAGAGGTTGATGCAAGGGCAATTTCTATCGAAACTGGTATCCAAAATTCTGGCCTGGCTTTGCTGCTGACGTTTAATTTCTTCGGTGGTTTGGGGGGGATGGCACTAATAGCCGCCTGGTGGGGGATATGGCATCTGATTTCCGCATTTGCACTGGCTTTGTACTGGAGGCGGAGGGGAAAAGAAATCTCCGCAGATTGAAGGGCTGCTTAGGAGTATTTGGTGAATTTTATAGCATATTCGGGGCAATGCCTGTCAGGGCAGAATTGCGCGCCAAATCAGCAGGAAAGTAGTCGATGGCAAACCAATAGAAATTATCCATTGATTGGGATTTCTGTGGCCTGCCATCTAAGGAAATTGTGTTTCACAGTGTGAGGGGCTTGTTGCGAATTAATCGTACTTTTATATAAAATTCCTAATATAAAGATAATTTTTACGATTAATAAAAGGATGCTTAAGGTGATGAACGTCCTTATCAGGGTGATAAAGCTTGCGTAAGCTTTGGGGCTCAACTTGCGCGGAGGCCATCAGGTGGAAGATGTACGCTAAAGGTGCAGCCTTTATCCGGTTTGGAGTGCAAACTAAGCCGTCCGCCTAAAGATTCCAGGAGTTTATGACAAAGGGCGAGTCCCAAACCAGTACCTTTTTCTCCATGGGTGCCAGGGGTAGTGCGGAAGCTACCAGACTGAATACGGGAAAAGGAAGTTGCATCCATGCCATCCCCTGAATCGGAAACCTCGATTAGACAGTTTTGATTAGGGCATTGGCTTGCAGTAAGGGTTATTGTACCCCCTTCATGCGTAAATTTGATCGCATTGGTCAACAAATTGAGCAATACTATGCGCAGGATATTGCGGTCGGTATAGAGATTTAATTCAGCAGCACAGAAAATGGTAAGGTTTATATGCTTGGAGGTAATCCAGAACTCTACCAGTTCGAAAGATTCAATCATGACAGGACGCAGATGGAACTGTTCACGAAAAACCTCCTGTTTGCCAGCTTGGGAGAGCCCCCAGTAGAGCAGGTTGTCCAGGAGCATGCGGATGGAGAACACGCGGTGTCTGATATGTCCACCTAAAGAGGCGGCTTGTGTTACTTGTCCGTTCTGGAGCAGATAGCTGATAGTATCGCCAATATTTTGAATACTGAGCATGGGACCGCGCAGTTCATGGCCAATGATAGCCATAAGATGGTCTTTGGTTCGGTTGAGGACTTCCAGTTCCTGTTTTTGCTGGGCGATGGTCTGCCGCTCTTTTTCCAGTTCGCCGGTCCTGGCAGCCACTTCTCGTTCGAGTAGTTTTTTGATCTTGTCGAGCCGATAGAGGCGCCAGCGGATTCTTGCCCAGACGAAAATAAGCATTGAAAGGGTAAAGAGTACAAGAAACCATCCTTTCAGGTAAACCGGGCGTAACACCTCTATAGGAAGGGAAAGTTCATTGGGCGACCAGGTGCCTTTAGCAGCGGTGCCTTTGATGCGAAGGGTGAATTTTCCATAAGGCAGACTGGTGAACCGGAGATGGTTTTCCCATATCTTAGTCCAGTCTTCGTCCATCCCTTCGATTTTATATGCATAGCGGTTTTCAGAGAGCTTATCGTAATCCAGCAGCGCAAACTCTACCTGAAAGGAGATTTGTCCGGGGTGGAGTGTTATAGTATTGTCTTCCAGGAACTGATTGGTTTTGCTAATAAACCTTCTTTTTTCGGGGTCCCAAACATCATAGTTGGTTAGGTACAATGGGGAAGGCGGAAGATCGAATTCTTCGAAATCCCTTGGGTTAAAGCGGTTAATTCCTGCGATTCCCCCGAAAAGATAGGTGCCGTCCGATAGTTTCAGATAAGAACGACGGTTAAACTCGTCGTGGGTCAGCCCGTCACTTTCGTAGAAAATATGGGCGGTTGGGCTGTTGGGGTCAAAATAGATAAGCCCGCGGTCGCTGGGCAACCAAAAACGGCCTTTATCATCTTCAAATATGGCGTGCAGGTTGGGGTTAACAATGCCTTCCCCAGGGCCAAACTGGGTGATGCGGTCATTTTTGTGCTCCCATTTCAGTAGGCTATTTGCGCGGGTAGCTATCCAGAATACCCCTTTGGGTTTTTCATGAATATAGGAAATATACTCTTGGGAAAATTTAGGGAAACTGGCTTTAATACCTTTGTCTGGATCGAGTAAGTATAACCCCTCATTCGTAGCGGTCCAGATGCCTTCTTCGTTTTCCCATTGAAAATTGACCTGGCGCTTTTCCAGGCCATCGGTATTGAAGTGGGGGTCGCGATATACTTTTCTGCTAAGGGTATCTACGCGGAAGATACCTAAATTGCTGCCCACCCATACGTTCCCTTTTTTATCCACAAAGGGATTGAGCAGGTGGATTGAACCTGCTTTCCTTTCGTTTAGCCCCATAATGGGGAATTTTTCGTACTTTTCGGTACGGGAATCTATCCTGATCAGGTAATCGACATGGGTGCCAATCCAGACGTAAGGCCCATCCTTGCAGAGTCCAAACAAAAAGGGAGTTGGTGTTGGTATCTTCTTGACAACCGGACTGTGTGTGGAGAATTTGAATAATCCTGAATAAGTTCCAGCCCAGACCACACCTGGCTGTACCTCAACCATTTGCCGTACGCTAACTGATGGGTTGACCAATCTTTTTTCAAAACGCTTTTTAATAAGGCGAACGATGATGAATTGCTCGCGCTGAGTTAACCAGGCCCTATTGTTTGCATCGAAGTGAATTTTGGGAATATTCTGCATGGAGGTTTGGGCGGGAATTTTGCAGATTTCTTGACCTGTCTGATTGAAAACATGAAAGTTGTTTTCTCGCCACAACCAAATCCTGCCCTCTCTGTCGAAATCAATGGTTATAAACCGGGACAAATCGCCATACACGGGATGTATGGATTGGAGAGGTTTACCCAGGGTTTTATAATAGATAGCCGCACGCTCTTCTGGCTGTATAGTATTTATCCATACGGTTCCACTTTTATCAAGTCTTAACCCCCAAAAGCTTGTACTGAGGTCAATATACTGGCTGTCAATACATTTACCTTGAGGGGTAATGCATCTTAGGGTATCCCCGGCGACAACCCAAAAGGGCTTTCCGGGTCTGTCTATCAAAATGCTGCGGATAGGGGCTTTCGTGGGATGCTTATAAAAAAGGCTCCACTTTCCTTTTGAATAGGCAAATATCCGGCCATCTCTCATGCCGGCATACAATATTTCCTGACTGCAGGTCAGTTTTTGGATGCGCCCGTTAATGGGGGCATTTTTTCCAATGGAGGAAGAAAAGGGCAAAAGGTGTCCTTCCACCGGATCGAGCAGATAGGGGACGAAATATTTTTCTAATTTTTCTTCGGGGTTATCTCTAGTGGACTTATTTTCGGCAATGAGAAGCTTTCCATCAATCTCTCCCAAAATTTCTATCCCGGTATTGATTGCCCCAATGATTTTTGGATCCTTGAAGTACCGGAACTGATGTCCATCGAACTGCGCAAGGCCACCAGGGGTAGAAATCCAGATAAACCCTTTTTTATCTTGATAAATATCCCGGTCCATAGGCTGGGCAATTAGGTATGCAGCGCCCCGCAAACACTGATGGTCTGGCCTGAAACGTAGGAGGAGAGGTCAGAAGCCAGGAACACACAGAGGTCGGCCACTTCTTCGGCTTTGCCGAAGCGCTTCATCGGGATGTTAGCCAGGTAAGCATCCCGGGTTTGTTCGTTGAGCTGGTCGGTCATATCGGTGGCAATGAAGCCGGGGGCTACGGCATTGCAGCGGATATTGCGGGAGCCCATTTCTTTTGCGATAGATTTGGTAAACCCGATGATACCCGCTTTAGAGGCGGCGTAGTTCGCCTGCCCGGCATTGCCGGTAATGCCCACGATAGAGCTGAGGTTGATAATAGATCCCCCGCTGCGCATCATTGGCCGGAGGACGTGTTTAGTGAGGTTGAACACCGATTTTAGGTTGGTATGGATGACCTTGTCCCATTGTTCTTCGCTCATGCGCAGCATAAGGGTATCCTGGGTAATCCCGGCATTATTGATCAGCGCGTCAATTTTTCCAAAGTCCTGCAGTACGGAGGCGATGAGGGCTTCTGCTTCCTGGAAGGAGGAAGCATCGGAAGGGTAGGCTTTGACACGGGTGCCCAACTGGCTGAGGGTTTCTGCCATTGCCAATGCTTGTTCGGCAGAAGAGCGATAGGTGAAAGCTACGTCGGCCCCCTGTTCTGCAAAGCGGCGGACGAGCGCTGCGCCGATGCCGCGGGAACCGCCAGTGATGAGGGCGGTCTTTCCTGATAAAAGCTTCATGGTTTATAGATTTTTTCCTTTAAAAATTTACCTGTGAAAGAGCTTTCGACTGTTGCAAGCGCTTCAGGACGACCCTGGAACAGCAGTTGGCCGCCTTTTTCCCCACCTTCCGGCCCCAGGTCAACGACCCAATCGGCTGACTTGATGACTTCCTGATTATGTTCGACGACTACTACGGTGTGTCCCTGTTGCACGAGTGCATTAAGGGCATCGAGGAGTTTGCGGATATCGTGGAAATGCAGGCCAGTGGTGGGTTCGTCAAAAATAAAAAGGCAGTGTTCGTTCACCCGCTCCTGGCCGAGAAATGCGGCGAGCTTCACCCGTTGTGCTTCCCCTCCGGAGAGCGTACTGGACGATTGGCCGAGCTGGACATACCCCAGGCCCACATCCTGCAGGGGTTGCAGCCGATGTACGATATCCCCGGCACCAGCAAAAAAAACGATGGCTTCGTCAATACTCAGGCTGAGAATCTGGTGGATATCGAGGTTTTTATAGGTTACCTCGAGTACTTCTTCTTTGAAGCGTTTGCCGTTACACACTTCGCATATTAAACGGACATCGGCCAGAAACTGCATTTCGATGACTTGTTCCCCTTCGCCCTTACAGGCATCGCAGCGCCCGCCATCTACGTTGAACGAGAAGTGCCTGGGTTTGAAGCCGCGGATCTTGGAGAGCTGTTGGTTGGCCATAAGCTCTCTTATGGCATCGTAAGCTTTCACATAGGTGACGGGATTGGAGCGGGAGGATTTTCCAATCGGGTTTTGGCTGACCATTTCGACCTGGCGGATGAGGTGGAGGTCGCCGTCAAGGCCGGTGAAAAGGCCGGGGGCTTTGGGATGGGTTTCCCCCAGGTGCTTCTTTAACGCGGGGTAGAGGATTTGGCGGATCAGTGTAGTTTTGCCCGACCCCGATACCCCACTGATGACAGAAAAAGCTTTTAACGGGATTTGCACATCAATATGCCTGAGGTTGTTTTGCCGTGCGCCGCGGATCCAGATGGAATGCACAAAATCCCTTCGTTTTGCTGGTAAGGGGATGGCCATCCGGCCACTCATGTATTTCGCGGTAAGGCTATCGCCTGCTTCGGTGTAGATATCCGCATAAGGGCCGGCAAATATCACCTCGCCGCCGTAGATCCCGGCCGCAGGGCCGATGTCAATGAGATAGTCGGCATTTTTGATCAGGTCTTCCTCATGTTCGACGACGATAACCGTATTGCCGAGGTCCCTGAGCCGCCTGAGTACCCCGACCAGGCGTTCCGTATCCCGGGGGTGCAGGCCAACGCTGGGTTCGTCGAGGATATACATGGAAGAGGTGAGGTTGCTGCCGAGCATCCTCGTGAGGTTGATGCGTTGGGTTTCGCCTCCGGACAGGGTGGAGGAGATGCGGTCAAGGGTGAGATAGCCGAGGCCAAGCTCGCACATAAAGCGGAGGCGGGACCTGATTTCCAGCAAAAGGCGCTTGCCGATTTGGGCATCAAAGGGATCCAGCTCCAGTTGCTCAAAAAAAATGGAGAGGTCCTCGGCAGGAACGTTAACCAGCCCGGTGATATCTTTTCCGCTGATTTTTACATAGGTGGCCTCTTTGCGCAAGCGGCCGCCTTCGCAAACAGAGCAAAGGGTCCTGCCCCGATAACGGGCCAGCATAACGCGGTTTTGTATTTTATAAAGCTTTTCTTCCAATTCCCGAAAAAAAGCAGATATCCCCGCTACATATTCATTGCCGTTCCACAACAGCTTGCGTTGTTCTTTGCTCAAATCCTGGTAGGGGGTATGGACCGGAAAACCGAAACGGTGGGCCTGCGCCAAAAACTCGTCGAGCCATAGCCCATGCTTTTCCCCCTTCCAGCAAGCAATGGCACCGTCATAAACGGATAGCGATTTGTCCGGTACCACTTTGCCTTCTTCGATCCCCATCACCTGACTGAATCCCTCGCAGGTCGGGCAGGCACCATAGGGGTTGTTGAAATTGAACAGCTGGGGAGTCGGTTCCATAAATACCACCCCATCCAGTTCAAAGCGGTTGGAAAAAGCTTTCATGGGCTGCCCCGCAAAGGCTACCAGACAATCGCCCTCGCTTTCGTAAAAAGCCGTCTGGATAGAATCGGCGATTCGGCGCTTGTTGTCTTCCTCCCCGTGCCTTACAGCAAAACGGTCTATTAATATCAAAATCTCTGCCTGCTGTTCTTCCAGCGCCTCAAGGGAAAGATCGAGCACAGGATCGCTACTTTCCAGAAAATCCTGGATATCAGATAAAATACCGTTTTTGAAAAAGCGGGTGTAACCTTTCTGAAGGAGCAGGCCCAACTCCTGCGACAGCGTGCGGTGCCGATACTTATATGGCAGGGGGATAAATAATTCTACCCGCTTCCCTTCTTCAAAAGTATGGATATAATCGGCTACATCCGCAACCTCGTGCTTTTTTACCAGCTCCCCGGATACCGGTGAATAGGTCCTGCCGATACGGGCAAAGAGCAGACGCAGGTAATCGTAGATTTCGGTGAGCGTGCCGACCGTAGAACGCGCATTGGCCGTTGAGACTTTTTGTTCAATCGCGATTGCCGGACAAATCCCCTTGATATAGTCGAGGTCGGGCTTCTTCATCCGCATCAGGAATTGACGCGCATACGAGGAAAGGCTTTCCACATAGCGCCGCTGGCCTTCGGCAAACAAGGTATCCATCGTCAGGGAAGATTTGCCGGAGCCCGACACCCCCGTCACCACCACAAATCGGTTCTTTGGAATGGCCAGGTCTATGTTCTTCAAATTGTTCGAACGGGCACCCTTGATAAAGATAACGTGACCCTCTCTTTCAGGCAAAGGCGCCGCCATTGCTGATTGTTTCCCCGGCATGAACGGTTTTTGTTTTGTACGGCAAAATTACACAATCTTTATTAACCCACAACAAATCGAATAAATACGCCTCCTGGCCTCCTGTGCCCAAACGAGGTAATTATTCAAACCGCCTGAGAAGGTTATTGCTGAAATTTTGGCTATATCCATCTAAACCACCTGTTTCCGGCTACTTTAAGAAATAAAAAAGGTTTTTTAACGTAAAAAGCATTTTTTTTAAAAAAAATATCAGCCCAGGCGTACAAGATTTAAAATATATTTCTACCTTTGTTCCACACAATTAGATCACTCACTTATTTCACCCTCTAACGCATTCATTTATCGGCGTAAAACTTCTACACTAAATAAGTTTTTCAAATTCACTCCGTACAAACTATTTAGTTATGCAAGTTATGTCGTTAAACGATCAGCAGCTCATTATGCGTTATTTGGAAGGTGACGAACGTTGCTTCCAAATCCTCCTCAACCGGCACGAACAAAAAATCTTTACGTCCATCTACCTGTTCGTAAGGGATAAAACCCTCGCCGAAGATATCTTCCAGGACGTGTTCATCAAGATTATTGATACGTTGCGCAAGGGCAAGTACAACCATGAAGGTAAATTCCTGCAATGGGCGTTGCGGATTGCCCACAATATGTGCGTTGACTATTTCCGCAGGACGAAGCGGAGGCCAAAAGTGTGCCCCACAGAAGCTTTCGATTTGTTCGACCTCAATAAAAACGCAGAGCATTTGGTCGAAGTGAATGCCGAGCAGTCTATTATCCGCAGTCAAACCCACGACCGTATCCGCAACCTGGTAGATATGCTGCCGCCCGAACAGCGGGAAGTAGTCATCCTCCGCCATTATGCGGATATGAGCTTCAAAGAAATCGCCAAGCTGACGCGGGTTTCTATCAACACTTCCCTGGGTAGGATGCGCTATGCACTTATCAATATCCGTAAAATGGTGGAGGAAAAAGAGGTAATCCTCCAATAGAATAATCGAAATACGCGCTCTTAAGCACGTATTGGCGCAGCCGTGCCATCTGATAATTGAGGCGGAGGTTGCGTAAAAACCCTCTGGTATGTCATTTGGCGGCCTGCACTGCCAAATAATATTCCGCCGCCTTCGGCAGCGAAAGAAAGTTTTGGACGAACACTTTTTTCACTGATTTTGCGAAGCAAAATCAGTGAAAAAAGTGTTCGTCCAAAATATTATTTGGTGGCGTCAGCCGCCAAATGACCAAATGATGGCCTCCGGCCTTTTTACACAACCTCTTCAAAACTTGCGAGACATCCTCCGGAAAATTTTATTCTGCCGCCGAAGACATCTTTAAAGTGACTTCCAGCGATCGCCGCACTTCTCTTTAGGCCGGCGGGGCACAGGATCATATCCAAAACCGCCCCACGGATGACAGCGGCCAATCCTTTTCGCTCCCAGCCAAATGCCTTTGGCTACCCCCCATTCGCTTATTGCCCCCACAGTATAGTGTGAGCAAGTGGGCTGATAACCGCATTTGCCCGGAAATAAAGGGCTTATGGCCCATTGATAGATCTTTATCGGCAGGATAAACAGGGACCGCCATAATCTTCGCCATACGCCTGAAGGCAAACCTTTCTGTTGCATCTTGTAATAGGTGATTGCTTGAAAGCTGATTGCTATTTTGCTAAAACAAACACTGCCTCCGTTCGGTTGCGTGAGAGCAGGGCAGTCTGGTCAGGGGCACCGGGAATAACAAAGTGGACCAGGTTCTTTTGGTCTGCGTACATTTCCGTCAGGATAGAACAGTTAACCTTCACTTTGCCGATACCAGGCACAGGGGAAAATTCTATATAACACCATGCTGCCTGCCCATCATCGGACAACTCTTTACCGAGGAGCCGGCAGTGCATCTTCCTGCCGCCTGCGGTAATACGGAAGTGCTTTTGAAAATAGGATTCCAGATATTGATCTGCAGAGCTGGATTCCCGCGGAGTACATAAATACAGCGGGCTTGTACCTTGCTTTTTCAGCGCAGCCTCCAGGTCATCCAGAAAGATGTAGGCCGTAGCAGTTAGCAAATGGTTGTCAGGGGAATATTCAACCACAGACCTGCTGAGGTGCAAAGGGTGCAAACGATATTCGGTTCTCGTTGCCTGTAAGGGGCAGGTGAACAGTAAAGCAGCCAAAAAAAGGGAATGGGTCATACTTCCCACGGCAGCCTTTCCAATGCCATGACCAGGGCGTTGGCGGCGGCACCACCCGAAATAAACAGGTTCCACTCCCGCTGTCGGATGTTTGCAATGTTAAAAGCGAGGAAGGCCGCCAATAAAACAATTGCTACGATGACCAGTTGCCCGACTTCTACACCGATGTTAAAAGCAAATAACTGCTGTACCACAAGGTTGAGTTCGTCGCGCGACATAATCGCCCGCAGGTAATTCGAGAAACCCATGCCGTGTATGAGGCCAAAGCCCGCAGCAAAAATATAATTGAAGTTTACCCGCCGTCCAAAAGTCCCCTCTTCGATATCAGCCTCAAATCGGTGGGCGATGACATTATAAACCGCAGTAACAAGAATGGTTACCGGAATGAGAAATTCCACCCAGGCGACGTTGCTGGGGATGATATCCAGTGCCGCAAGTGCAAGGGTGAGGGAGTGCCCGATCGTGAACGCTGTTACTAAAATAGCTACTTTTCGCCACTCTGCCAGTTTATAAATCGCACATAGCGCAATGATAAACAGGATATGATCATACGCGCGAATATCTGCGATATGCTCGAAGCCTAATTGCAGGTAAGTCTGGAACATGCTTTGCATAAACCGAGTTTATAAGGGCCAGGATTCCTGAACGGTATATTACGGCGCATCGTGCAGAATATAAACTTGGGATTGCCGCAAAAGTTATTTGGAGTTGCGTGAAAATTCCTTTCGCTGCTTCCGGTGCAAAATATTGTGCTCAACACGTCTTATTAGGTATGGGGTTGTGTAAAAAGGCCGGAGGCCTTCATTGAGAGTCAGCCACAAAATAATATTTTGAGTGAACACTACTTTCACTGATTTTGCCTCGCAAAATCAGTGAAAGTAGTGTTCGCTCAAAACTTTCTTTCGCCGCCATAGGCGGCGGAATACTTGTTACACAACCTCACAAATTTTTTTAAGAGGGTGTTACACAAGTATTTTACCGCCTGCGGCAGCAAAATAAAATTTTTTCAGAGCGCTGATTTCATTGATTTTGCGAAGCAAAATCAATGAAATCAGCGCTCTGAAAAAGATTCTTTGGCGGCGTAAGCCGCCAAAGGAGTTATGAGACAGCCTTTCTATGAAATATCCTTTGGCGGCCAGGCCGCCAAAGGATGTTTTGGAAAAGCCTCGGGGCTTTTTACACAACGCCTATTGGTAAATCTGTTCGGATTAATATCGGTAATGATCGGTTTTGAATGGGCCATTTTGTTCCACCCCGATATAGGCGGCTTGTTTTTCCGAGAGCGTTTCGAGTTCTACGCCGATTTTGGCAAGGTGCAGGCGTGCGACCTCTTCATCGAGATGCTTGGGCAGGGTATAAACGGCATTGTCGTACTGCGCTGCATTTTGCCAGAGTTCTATCTGCGCAAGGACCTGGTTGGTAAAGGAGTTGGACATAACGAAGGAGGGATGCCCTGTGGCACAGCCCAGATTGACCAGACGGCCTTCAGCGAGAAGGAGGATATCTTTTCCTTCAATGTTGTATTTGTCCACTTGCGGCTTGATGTTGATCCGGGTGTGCCCGTATGCTTCCTTGAGCCAGGCCACGTCAATCTCGTTGTCGAAATGACCGATATTACAGACGACGGTTTTGTCCTTCATAATCCGGAAGTGTTCGGCGGTAACGATTTCGCAGTTGCCGGTTGCCGTGACGACGATATCTGCACGGGGGATGGCTTTAACCATCGTAGTGACTTCGTAGCCGTCCATTGCAGCCTGGAGGGCACAGATAGGATCAATTTCCGTGACGATTACCCGGCATCCTGCTCCGCGCAGGGATGCAGCAGAGCCTTTACCTACATCGCCGTAGCCCGCTACTACAGCGACTTTACCTGCAAGCATCAGATCGGTGGCACGGCGTATGGCATCTACGAGGGATTCTTTACAGCCATATTTGTTATCGAATTTGGACTTGGTCACAGAGTCGTTGACGTTGATGGCAGGGACGGGCAGCGTACCGTTTTTCATACGCTCATAAAGACGGTGTACGCCTGTGGTGGTTTCTTCGCTGATACCGCGAATACTGCCTATAAGTTCCGGCCGCTGGTCAAGGATGACATTGGTGAGGTCGCCGCCATCGTCGAGGATCATATTGAGGCCTTGCTCCCCCTCAAACGCATACAAAGTTTGTTCTACACACCACCAGTATTCTTCCTCGGACATCCCTTTCCAGGCAAATACCGGTACACCCCTGGCGGCAATGGCTGCCGCTGCATGGTCCTGGGTAGAGAAAATATTACAGGAAGACCAGCTCACCTCGGCACCGAGCTCGAGCAAGGTCTCGATGAGCACTGCAGTTTGAATGGTCATGTGCAGACAACCAGCGATACGGGCACCCTTTAATGGTTTTGAGGAGCCATATTTTTCCCGTAAAGCCATCAGGCCGGGCATTTCTGCTTCTGCCAACTCGATTTCTTTCCGGCCCCATTCGGCCAGAGCAATATCTTTGACTTTGTAATGAAGCGTGGTTTTGAAAGTTTCCATGGTATTATTGTTTTGAGGATATTCGTATTTTAATTTGTCCTGCTTTTGTACGCGGGACAAAATAAAGCGCAAATATATAAAAATTAAATCCGATTCGAATACCGGACTTATTGCAGCAATTACTTATCGGACAAGACGCGAGGGGTCTCATGTGATTAGCGGTAAGGGTATTCGACACAAGGTGTAAAAGAAATGTATCTTTGTAAGGTTATGTCAAATTGGAAAACTATCATAGTTGCAATAGTATGCCTTTTTCCATCTTACCAGGCCTGCGCACAGCCAGGGCAGGAGCGTATTGTGGGGAACGGCATTTTACAAAAGCTGATGCAGCAAGGCAGGTATGCACAGGTTGCAGAAGCTACCGAAGCCGCCATTACCGCTGGTGTTGTGCAGGATTCCCTGCCGGTATATTTCCTGATGGCCGGTCAGGCATTACTGGAGCTGGATAGCCTGGACAGGGCAAAGTCATATTTTCAGGGCTTACTCGATTTGCTGAAAAGCAGCCCGGCCCAGGACCCATTGCTACAGGCAGGGGCCCTTTCCGGATTAGGGGAATTTTTCCTGCGCAAAGGCAATGATCCGGCTGCCCTGGAATACCATCGGCAATCGGTACGGATCCGGGAGGAGTCTTTCGGAAAGCTATCGGAAATTACGGCTGTCGGTTATAATGACCTGGGAAATGCATATCTGGCCGCAGGGGATAAGGAAACTGCGTTCAAATTATTGACCCTGTCGCTCGATATCCGGCAGGCGTTGCTTCCGGAAGACCACCCGGACCTTGCGGGGAGCTTTCTGAACCTGGGAACATGTATGCTGGGCAGGGAAAAATTTGAGGAGGCGGTCTGGTATTATTCAAAAGCACTGGAGTTGCGGTCGGCACTCCTCGGCGAGGCACACCCTAAAACCGCTCAGGCACATCAGGCACTTGCCCTGGCTTATTTTAAAGTAGGGGAGGGCGGACAGGCGCTGAAAGGACTTGAAGATGCCCTGGAGATACGGATACAGCAGCTTGGCCCGGAACATCCTGCGCTCGCCCCGATCTACGAACAAATCGGCGATGTCTATTTAGATCTTTATGCTTCCCGCGAGGCCGAACGGTATTTTGAAAAGGCTGCCCTGTTATATCCTAATGCCGATAAAATGGTTAATGCCGTTTTATCGGTTAAAATTGGCAGATGTATGCAGGCACGGGGCGAAGACCGCCCGGCGCTTGGCCGCTATCTCGCTGCACTGGAGGTTTTAGACAGCATTCCCGGCTCACCCGCAGTCGCCCCTTTACTGATGGCTATCGGGGATGCCTACCTCAAGCAGGAGGCCTTTGTCCAAGCACTGCCGATCCTGCAAAAGGCCATGCGAAAGTTCCAGGCGCTAGGCCCTAAGGGCAATACCGACCTCGTACAGTGCCTGAATATGGAGGCAGTGTGCCACCTGCTCATGGGACGCCCGGAAAACGCATTATCCGCTTTGAAGAAAGCAGAGCTCCTGCTCGAACGTTCGGGGGCGTTCACCGCAAGCGGAAAGGCAATGCTGTTGAAAACCAAATCAAGGGTAAATTTTGCCCTGGGTAGGTACGATATGGCACTGAATATGGCCCGGAATGCCCTCGGGCTGCTTTGGCCCGACCGCAACGTGAACAGGGTCAACCGGGTGATCGCACCGGAGATCGTCAACTTGTTGGTGCTGGAGGCCAGATTGATGCCTTATACCGGGAGTAGGTATGCCGATGCGGCAGCACTGCTGGAAACAGCACTGCAATTGTCCCGGCGACTGACCCTTGGCCACTCCGAAGAAGCGCGCTGGGAATGGGCCCCCGTGCACTATGCCCTGTATTCAGAAGCTTTAGAAGCCAACTTTCAGGCGTGGAAGTTTTCCGGCAGCAAGTCCTTTCTGTCCAGAGCGCTCCAAATTAGCGAACTATATAAACAACAGCGCCTTGCAGATGCGATGTACCTGACCCGTGTACCGCGTTTCAGGGGCATCTCGGCACGCCTGCTGGCGGAACAGCGCTCCCTCGAAACTTCCTTGTTCCAACTTGAAAAGCAACGTTGGGCGGCAGCCGCCAAAGAGCGCGGGATACTGGAAAGCCGACTGGCCCAGGAAATCGCCAGGGTACGTGAGGCGCTGGAAACGCTGCGCAAAGAATTGGCACTGGAATCGTCAGATTATGCGCGATTCTTTGAAGGCAGCAAAATGCTGGATATGGAAAAAATCCGTTCCTTACTGGCCCCCGATCAGGCACTGCTCGAATATTTTGTTGCCGAAAATCAAATATATCTTTTCGTCGTCTCCCGGGATACTTTCCAGGGCTACAGGATACCCAAAAGCCAGGTGCTCGAGAGTGGGGTTATGGACTTTTTTTTGATGAACAGCAAGCATGAAATAATAAAAGCAAAGTATCCCACGCGTTTTGCCGAGGATTGGGCCCGCCTTTCACACCGCCTGTACCGCCAGTTGTTGGAGCCTGCCGTCGAACAGGCAGGCCTTCCCGCAAGGCTGATCATCGTTCCGGATGGCATTCTGCACTACCTCCCTTTTGAGGCATTACTCACTAAAGCACCGGAAAACCCAGGTAGCTTTAAGGGCCACGCTTACCTCGTCAACACGTACAGCACCAGTTACGCCTATTCGGCCAAAGCGTTGTGGGAGTCAAAGCAATGGACTTCAAGGGGCCGGTTTTGGGGAAAGTACCTGCTTACCATGGCACCTGTTTTCAGGCCTAATACCCGGGGATTTTCACCTATGGCCTACAATGCCGACGAAGCGGGTGGACTCAAAAAGATTTTTGGCGGGCGGATGTTACTGGGTACCGAAGCGAGCTTAGGTAATTTTCTCGATCTCGCCCCGCAGTTCCGCGTCCTACATCTGGCGACGCACGGAAGGGCTGCTGCCAGCGGACAGGAACATGCTTTTGTTGCTTTTTCCCCGCCCCGCGATAAAAAAGAAGACGGGAACCTATATGCCGGGGATTTGTATGCACTCCGCCTGCGCGCCGACCTCGTCGTGCTAAGCGGGTTTGAGGTGAGTATCGGCGAGTACCGTCGCGGAGAAGGCTCGCTTGGCCTTGGATATGGCTTTTTGTATGCAGGGGCAAAAAGCCTCATGGCTACGCTTTGGAACCCCGGTCGTTCGGGGTCTTCGCAGTTGGTGGTGCGTTGCTTTTATTACCTGCGCAAGGGCTTGCCTAAAGATGTAGCCCTTCAACGCGCAAAAAAAGAGTTTATCGCACAAAATCCTCACGCAGGGGCCCATCCGTTTTACTGGTCCGGCCTGACGCTCAACGGCGACGATTCCTCGTTGCCGGATCCCCGCCTGAAATGGCTGCTTTCCTGGCTCATCGCCATCTCCGGGCTGGGCCTGGCGGTATTTTTATACTGGAAATGGGTTCGGCCCAAAGAAAATCGAAACGCGGTTCCGCCTGAACGGTGACGCGCGCCAGGAAGCCAGATCATCAGGATGTCCGCTCAATCCCATTTTCCGGTGAGCGGAAGGGTGGGAGCCTCCAATATTTTTTCCACAAGTTCACGAGGGTCCCTGGATACGATGAGCATCTGCAAATGGGCATTGTTGAGCAGAGCGGCATCGTGCATTCGGCGCATCTGCACCAGGAGCGGATCATAAAATCCTTCTACGTTGAGGATTCCTACGGGTTGGGTTATTTTTCCGAGCTGTACCATTGTGAGAACCTCAAAAACTTCATCCATCGTACCGAAACCTCCGGGCAGGGCAATTGTGGCATCCGACAACCCGGCCATGCGGATTTTGCGCTCGTGCATGGTTTCCACAACGATCATTTCCTGAATTGCTTTATGGCCAAGCTCTTTTTCCATGAGAAAGGTGGGGATGACCCCGGTTACATAGCCCCCGTTCCGAAGGGCAGCATCTGCCAGAACTCCCATTAAGCCTACCTGCCCACCACCATAAACAATTTTGATATTCTTTTGGGCAAGAATGCTGCCCAACGCTTGCGTTGCCTGGATAAAAGCCTCCTGATTCCCCATTCGCGCACCGCAAAAAACCTGTATCGAGTGAATGTTCATCTTGGAAGATTGCGCCCTTCAAAAAACTCGAGCTTGAGGGATTGAACAAAGCGCAGTGCCGCTGCCGGGTTGGTGGCCAGGGGAATGTTGTACACGTCGCATAAGCGCATCAACATATTGACGTCCACTTCATGGGGGTGCTTCCCCAGGGGGTCGCGAAAAAATATCACCAGGTCAATCTTTCCTTCTACCAGCCTGCTGGCAATCTGGGCGTCTCCGCCCAGGGGGCCACTCTGCATTTTTTCGACTTCCAGACCCGCCTTTTCCAAATATGTACCTGTGGTGCCCGTGGCAATCAACTGGATATTGCGCTCTTTGAAAAAATCTATGTGGTCGCGTACAAAACCGACCATCTCAACTTTTTTCCCGTCATGGGCAATGATGGCTATTGTCATTGTTTTTCTTTTCTAAACTCAAAGGTAGGTTTTTTCCGGTATCAGGTGCAAATGGTAATAAGACTGGAGATCACGCGTCCTGTTGGGGTTTAGGTTTTGACACACCGGTTTATTTCCGAAAAATAGGATTTTTTATCTTTTTCAGAAAAAAAGCAGTTGAATCGCTTTAAATTGGGCAAGAAAATCAAAATACCGGAACAGAGCGATGGGAAATAATATGTTGTACGTTATGCTCATACAGGAAACCCGCAGGCGCCTGCTCGGAGAGTCCCTGCCACGCCTGAAACGCTGCCTGGATTTATTGGAGGAGGAGGAAGTATGGCTGCGGCCCAACGAATCGTCCAACAGCGTGGGCAACCTGGTGCTGCATCTGTGCGGCAATGCCCGCCAATGGATTGTCTCCGGACTCGGCGGTGCTGTTGACAACCGTCGGCGCAGTGAAGAATTTTCTGCCCGCGGACCTCTGCCCAAATCCTACTTGATTGAACTCCTCGATGCGCTTGCCTCCGATATCGAAGCGGTCCTGGACAGGCTTTCCGAAGGGGATTTATTGAAAGTGTATCCCGTTCAGGTATTTCAGGAAACCGGGGTAAGCATACTGGTCCATGTCGTGGAACATTTTTCTTATCATGTCGGTCAGGTCGGATATTTCGTAAAGGCCAGGAAAAATCTAGATTTAGGGTATTATTCCGGGCATGACCTGGAGAGAAAATAGACTTTGGTGCGACGGGTCAGCACGAAAGGGCCTTTTGGGCGTTTATAATGGCTTGCTAAAGGAAAGTGTCCGGGCGATGCGACCAAGATAAAAGATAGTGGGGCGAAAAAACTTCTTTAACCCTTGATGAATCCCTTCCGTGGTCTGACCGATTGCCTTTGACCTGTTGATTGCCGACGTGAATTGCATGGGGGCCAGGCATAGGAAAGCAAGCCCGGCCCTCATCGGCATTTATAAATTTGCCCCGATTTCAATCTTCCGAAGTACTTCCAGTATATCTGGCTTGTTCGTTGTTAAAGCAAGCGCCGCTTTCCTGACCCGGAATAATTTTATCCTGTTGGTGCGGTATTTCGTCCCGGCATAGGTCTCCCGTTGGATCAGGATTCCCGCCTTGACAAGAAATTGCAGGTTGCGATCCAACTGGACCTCCTGGCAGTGCACCAGAAGGTCCACATAGGTGCCTTCCCGGTATTCGTGAAAAAATTCCAGGATGCTGCGGGTGCCAGGGTGTACGAGTGCGTTGAGCAGTTCGATTGCCTTACTGATGTCCCTTTCATTTTTTGGGCGCATAGCTGTCAGTGTTTCAATAGTGTGCATAGTATTTAGCGTATTGTTAATCATATACTCTTCCATATTTAGGTTTTTTCCGGTGCGAATAGTTGTTGTGCATTTGGGTAAAACAGGTACACGTAATAGATGACACCGGCTTTCATGTTGATGCAGTCATTGATATCCTGCCACACGAAAGATCCCAGCCAGTTGTGCCACAGCCAGTACGGTGGCTACAAACGACAGGTATTCTCAAAGCGAAGTAAGTTAGAATCCAGGGGTAGAAGTGAGGGCTAATGAATGCCCGCACGGAACAGATTAGTTTGAAGCTGCGATAAAATTAGGAGGGAAATATCGCACCGCTAAATTAATACGTTCTTTTCAATTAATATTACTTTTGGCAAAAAATGTTTTGGCCCGACCGGATGTAAAAATGCGGTTCCCTTTGCGGTAGCACCGGGGCATTTTTTGGCTGGCTTCATGGTAAGCAGGGGTGTTAGGAAGGGGTCAGGACATTGGGAAAAACTATTTTTCGCCGGGGCATCCCGCCACTACAAATCCGATATAGTGGTAAAAGCCCTGGTTTTTCATCTTTCAGGGGCAAAGGGCATGGCCTGAAGCTGTAAAATCCATGGTAATCATGCAAGGTAAAATTACTGTTCCGACCCTTATCCTCGACCGCTCGAAATGTATAGACAACATTGAGCGGATGGCAGAAAAGGCAAAACGCAATAACGTAATCTTCAGGCCACATTTCAAGACCCATCAATCCAGTGGCATCGGGCGGTGGTTCCGGCAGGCCGGGGTGGAAAAAATCACCGTTTCTTCCCTGCGTATGGCGGAGTATTTTGCCAACGACCACTGGCTCGATATTACGGTCGCTTTTCCGGTCAACCTCCTGGAGATAGATTTAATCAACCGGCTGGCGGCATATATCCAGCTCAACTTGCTGGTGGAAGGGGTAGAGAGCTTGCAGTTCCTCGAAAGGCATCTACGCCAGCGCGTACAGTTATTTGTAAAGGTGGATGTAGGTACACACCGCACCGGGGTGGATATAGACGACCACGTCAGGCTGGAACGTATCGTCGAGCGGATCGCCAATAGCCGCAATGCGGGGTTTGCCGGCTTTCTTGCACATGCAGGCCATACTTACAGGGAAAGAAACGAAACAGGCGTCCGTGCTATTCAGGACAACTACCTCCCGAAGCTGCGTGCGTTGGGGGATAAATTCTTTGGCCCCTTCCCGGATGCGCTTATTTCTATTGGCGACACGCCTTCCTGTAGCTTACTCGACACTTTTCCCGGAGCCGGCGAAATCCGGCCGGGCAACTTTGTATTTTATGACGTGATGCAGGCCAATATCGGATCCTGTGGCGTCAACGATATTGCTGTGGTCCTGGCTTGTCCCGTCGTAGCGGTACATCCGGAACGGCAGGAAATCGTCGTGTATGGCGGAGGGGTCCATTTTTCCAAAGACCGGTCGCTGCGGCCTGACGGGACCGAGGATTATGGATGGATGGTAGAATGGACGGCACAGGGCTGGCAACTCCCCGAGGGGGACAGACCCTTCCTGCGGGCGCTGTCACAAGAACATGGTATCGTAAAAGCCGGCAAACCTTGGATTGATACGGTAAAGCCAGGCGATATTCTCGGATTCCTGCCAATCCATTCCTGTATGACCGCTGATGTGATGAAATCCTTTCGGACGCTGGACGGGGAGCATATCGAAATGATGCGCTTTTAAACCCCGCGACAGGTTTCCAAATCCGGAGCTGCCCTTGATCGTACCCCACCCCGGGATTTCTGCTTATTCGCCACCAGGGGTCTCCTGGCGGGCAAGAAAAGCCTCCGGGATGCCCAATAGCGGGAAAATCAAGGTTTTCGCAAGGTGCTTACCAAAGTTTTGTTGAAAAAGCTCATGGAAAAAACCGGTCTGCCGGACCTGCAGGGCAAGGAGATCGGCTTTTTCAGCTTCCAGAAAGCTGAGTAAGTCGCCTTCTGCTTGCCAGGAAGCACAAAAAGCAAAATGTTGGTTGATGGATATATCTTGCTGCGAAGCCTGGAAATCGGCGAATGCATTGAAATCTATGCCAGGCTGGTTGGTCCATACCAGCGTCGCACCAAGTCCAATGGCAAACTGTTTTATCCAGATCTGAGACGCGGGTTCGTGCGGACCATCGCCAATCGCATATACGATTCGCATAACCTCGGGCGCTAACCCGGCAGCCTGCGGAATGACAAGTACGGGGCAGGGGGCATTCTCCATTACCTCCGAAGCAACGGATCCCTTGAACAATTCCTGGATGCCCTGGACACCAGAAGTGCCCATAACGATCAAATCGCCTTTCTCTGTACCTGCAGACCGGGCAAGGCCCTCGATAATATCTTTGCCTGGGCTGATCGCATGCCGGATTTGAATATCCCCCAGGCCAAGGTCGGCAGCCATCGCATGGAGTAGGGGCAGCTTGTCCTTTATATGCTCAAAAGCTTCCAGCTCGATAGATTCCAGGATTTCCTTTATGGTATGCGTCAGGTATCCTGCCGATATGGAAGGCGCTAAATACGTGTGTACGGTCGTGACCTCGGCCCCAAAATGAGCCGCAAGGCGCAGTACTGCCGGAAAAGCATGAATGGCCGATGCTGAAAAATCAGTTGGGAAAAGAATCTGTCGGATCATAATGGTAGTTTTTACGTCGTGTAATAACGGCTTTTTCCGGCAAATTCAGATTACCTTGAGGGGATTTCCAAAAAAAAATTGCAGCAGGGAAATCACCTCCGCCGCACTGGGCAATTCCCCTTCACTAACTACTTGATCTTCAAGCACCAATGCAGGTATGGCCTGGGCGCCGGATGCCAGTATGCGGTCGAGATCTGTCACAAGGACGATATTGGCGGGAATACCCAGCTTCCGCGCCGCCGCCCATACCGTGACCATCAACGCTCTGTCCTTCGATGTGCCGACTCCTAACACCATAATATTTTTCTTATCCTCCTGCATGGATATCGTTTTCCAGATTTCAAAGGTCAATTTAGCAACTTGTGGCCGCTTTCAGGATGATAGGGATCAGGCAAGGCGTTGATTTATGTCAGCAAAGCTCAATTCCCTGCCCAAACCACCGGCGGCGCACACCTGCAACGCCGCAGCGCGGGGGAGGGTGACAATAATCACCCACAAACGTGATTTTTATCACTGAATATGAAAGTCAACATGCCTTTCTTTGTATCAGAAAAAGGTTAACAAGATTTTTCTGCTAACCATGGTCAATTGGGTGTTCAATCAAGTGTAGCTGGTTAATCTCCATCCTTCGGGGCGTTCAATGCCTCATAACCAGCAGAACTGTCGCTCCTGCACAAGGGGCGACAGCTTTTTTTTCAGGGAATACCTATCTTTGCCCAGGAAATAATTCCTCATCACCTTTAATAAATACACACCTATGCGTGTTCAAAAAACATTGGGTATCCTGTCCTGGATAACCTTCCTATTCTTACTCCTGCAGTATTGCGCAAGCAGCGCAGGACTGCCTACTGCAGAAAATTTTGCCCAGGCCCTGCGCAATGAGCAGACTGCCACTACTTTTGAACGCCTGGTAGAAGGCGGCGGCGGATTCGAAAACTTACTCGGCAAAGAAAAATATACACTTATCGTCCCATTGGACGCAACGTTTGCCGCTCTCGGAATGGACGAACTCATGGTCCTGATGGATCCCGCCAACAGCGCTGCTGGTACGGAAATCGTGAAAGGACATATTGCAACCGGGGCTTTCCCTCCGTCAAAATTGCCTGCCGCCGGAAGTCTTACCCTGTTAAACGGAAAAACAACACCGGTGTCCAATGCGGCCTCCGGCCTCCAGATCGGCGGGGCAACTGTCGTAAAAACGGTTAAGACGAAACAAGGCTACCTGTACTTCGTCAACCGTATCCTGAAGTAATTTCCGCCCACGATCACAGCAAACCTGGCAGAAGGGCCAGAAAAGACTTTTAGCGTGGCGCCAATATTTTCGGGACGGCGTCATAAGTATGGGGCTGTGTAAAAAGGTACTTTTACCGCAGAAGGTGGCTTGTGCCGCCAACGAATATTTCGAATGTGCATCGTTTTCCTGATTTTAAAAAGTAAAATCAGGAAAACGGTGTTCATTCGAAATATTATCTTCCAAGCGATTTCAACACTCCCGCGTTTTAAAGCTATTCCCTGCCCGCAGGTTCATACCCCTGACGGATACCCTTTTCTATTGCGGGTACGCCATCCCGCATCCATTTGGGCAATGTACCGGCCATGAGGTAATGGTCGAAGAATTGTTCCATACGGAGCTGAAAGTCTTTCCGGTTTTGCAGCTTTACAGGCCAGTGGGGTTCGCCATTGTAATTGAGCATCCAGGCGGGTTTGTTCATCCTGCGCATTGCCATATAAAATTCGATCCCCTGATACCAGGGCACTGCACCATCCGCATCATTATGCATAATCAGTACGGGGGTATTGATTTTATCCGCGAAGAAAATAGGAGAGTTTTCCAGGTAGCGTAAAGGCTTATCCCAGAGCGGGGCACCGATACGGCTTTGTTGTTTTTCGTACTGAAACATCCGGCTGACCCCGCTTTCCCAGCGGATGCCCCCGTAGGCGGAAATCATATTCACAACTGGCGCACCCGATTCTGCACATTTGAACATATCTGTCCTGGTCAGCAGGTAGGCGATCTGGTAGCCGCCCCAGCTATGGCCCTGGATACCGATGTTTGCTTTGTCCACAAAGCCCTGGTCAATCAGGGAAGCCGTGCCGGATACTACTGCATTATAGGCACTTTCGCCCGGGTATCCTTCCCGGTAGGGGATGTCCGGGTTAAAAACGAGATAGCCTCTGCTGGCATAATAGGTATAGTTGATTTGGGAGCGGTGCCATTCCGGGGCACGGTGCGAGTGCAGTCCATCGGAGCTGCGCTCGTAAAAGTTGACGATCATGGGGTACTTTTTAGAGGGGTCAAAACCGGAGGGTTTGACCAAAAGCCCCTGAAGCTTCTGCCCGTCGAGGGAAGTCCATTCGTACAGGGAAATAGTGCCCCAGCCAAATTCTTTTTGCTGCGGGTTGGCATTGCTGATTTTGGTAAAATCGCTCAGGTTACTGCTGTAGAGGAGATCGGGAAATTCCTGGTAGTTTTCCCTGGAAAAAACGTATTTGACAGCATTTTTGGCTTTTATGACCTGTGGCCGGTAGGCAAATGCCCCTTGCTGTACAATGCGCTTGCTGCCAGCATGGATGTCATACCAAAGGTAACCTTCTGCTTTACTGTTTTCGTTCCGGAAATGCAACAGCAAAGGTTTGACTTCTTCGATTGCTTTTTCCGCGGGATCTGTACGGATGTAGCGCATACGGGTATTGGTCTCGCGGCCATTGGTGAGGTTGACTGGTTTTTGTCGGCCAGTCGGGTCAATGAGCCAAATATCATAGCGGTCGTAAATCATCAGATAATCGTCCTGGGTAGTCCAGCCGGCGATACCATAGGCATTGGGATAGTCCGGAACGTCGTTGAGCTCGTCCCAGAAGCGTCCGATATGGTTACCGGCCACTTTGACTTTGGCCTTGAGCATAATATTATAGGTGTACCATGCAGAATCGGGCTCGCTATACCAATAGACGTATTTTGCTTCCGGCGAGAATGCGGGATTGCCACGCAGGCTATTTTCGAGCAACTGGCTTTTTCCACTTGCGACATCTATGAGGAAGACGTCTTTCGCAGCACTGCCTTCCCAGGTCGCTGCGGCCTGATAAGCGGCTGAAGTATAGGCGAGGGCAAAGGTGGCATCGCCCTCCTTACCGGTACTGACGTCAGGCCGTTCAGGGCTGCCAAGGGCAACGGCTTTTCCGATTGGGGTGTGCCATACTGCGAGGAAGGACTTGCGCTGGTCGGCGTTCATCTGCACTTTTTGTTGTGGATAGATCCGCTCATCGCGATAATTCCATACTTCCACCTGTACGATTTCTTCTTCCAGGAGGGAGGTGTCCTGTAAAACGGGCGGGTAGGCAATCCCAAAAAAGAGCTTAGACCCATCTTTAGAAAAATTCAGGGAGGCATGCTCGCTTATTATCATATCCCCGTTCAGAACGGTATGTCCGTTACCTATGGCGAGCCTTGCGGTATCGGCCCCGCCTTTCCAGTGATAGAGTGCCCAGGGTCGGACGATTGCTTTTGTCGTGTCGAGGTCTGCGATAAAAGCAGCCTGGGAACCGTTCCGGCTCATTTTCAAATTTTTGATCTGGCCCTTGGCGCGGAAAAGCGGTCTAAACCCGGGAACATCGGGATTAAACAAATATACTCCTGCGGAGTGCTCCCGGTCATTACCGGTAGTATGGAATATTCCAAAGGGCGCTTCTTCGGCAAGAGCGAACGATTTCACGAAAGGGGCAACCGTTTCTTCCAGGGTCTTGAGGTTGAGGAAAACCAGGCGGCTGCCATTATCGGCACTTTCTTTTTTCCGGTCCTTTGCTGTAGAGTCCCGGACGGTTGTTTTTTCCGGCTCGAGATGGTAAGCGAGCCATCCGGCCCATTTCGAGGGAAGTTGAAAGGATTTGAGCTGGGGTACTTTTCGCAGTTGGAGGCTGGCGAGGTCGAGTATGGCAAGGGTATCCCCCGGCAGGTCTTCTTTTTTCACTTTTTGCCGCCGTTTTTCCATTAACTCCAGGCGCCCGGGCTTCAGGGCAAAGACCAGATACTGGTCGTCAGCACTGAACGTAGCCCGTTCCCCACGCGGAAAGTCCAGCGTTTTCTGGGATTGTCCGTCGAAAAGGTGCAGAGAAGGATCGCCCTCGTTAGGGACAAGGGAATAAACGACCCAACGCCCATTATTGGAAATAGCGGGGTTTTCGATGCGTTTCCAGCCGGCAACGTCGGCTTGCTGGAGTTTTTTGAGCGGCATGTCCTGTGCGGCCGGGTACAACAGGGCCAATACACAGAAAGGCCATGTCAAAAACAATCTTTTTACCATAAACATCAGGTTTTTATTGAAAATCAAGCGGCTTGCTGCAACTGCTCATTGAAATGAAAAATAGCCATGATTGGCCAGCGAACGATTCCATCGCGACAAGTCCATTTTACAAAGTTATCATTAGATACATTTTTACGGGCCGGCGTGGCAGGAAAAATACATCAGATGTATCGTAATGCGATCATCGTTGCACTAAAATAGTGCTTTTTTATCCATGCCGCGTTTTTTTTCGGTTACACAGCCTGGTCAGGCCCTTCAAAAAGCCTTCGTATGGTCGAAAATATATTTTACCGTTTGTGCCTGCGCTGGTAAAACAACGCTGTTAATTTAATAGACGACATCCTCAAATAAGTGCATATTTGCGTCGGCTAAAATTAGAAAAAAAACATGGAGCGGATTGTCAGGGTCTTGAAGGAAGCCCTTTCTTCTGAGGGGAAAGATTTCACGGGCATGCCTTTGAATAAAGCCATTGTGTTACTGGCAATCCCGATGGTGCTTGAGATGGTCATGGAAGCACTTTTCGCCATTGTGGACATTTACTTTGTCTCCAAGGTGAGTGTAGAGGCTGTAGATGCCGTAGGCCTGACGGAAGGGGTGATTACGATTGTATATTCCGCTGCGATGGGTCTGGCGATGGCGGCCACGGCGATGGTGGCGCGGCGGATTGGCGAGAAACAGCCGGATGAAGCGGCGCGTTCTGCCGCACAGGGGATATTGCTGGCGGTCGTAGTGGGGATTGTACTGGGGGTATTGGGATTCATTTTCGCACCAGATATCCTGCGTTTGATGGGCGCTACCAGCAGCGTACAGGCAGAAGGTGCCTTGTTCGCACGCATCATGTTCGGGTCGAATGCTGTGATTATCTTTCTGTTTTTGTTCAATGGGATTTTTCGTGGGGCCGGGGATGCGGTCATAGCAATGCGTACCCTTTGGATCGCAAACGGGATAAATATTTTGTTAGACCCCCTGCTAATCTTCGGCTGGGGGCCTATCCCTGCTTTTGGGGTCACAGGTGCTGCGATTGCAACGGTAACGGGAAGGAGTATAGGGGTAGCTTATCAGGTCTATCATTTGTTTAAAAGTAAAGCGGGGGGTATTCACATCCGGGCGCGGCATTTTGCGATTGACTGGGGGATCATCCGACGTTTGGGGGGTATCGGGGCTGCGGGGGCAGGCCAATACATCATTCCTTCGATAAGCTGGATCTTCCTGATGCGGATTATTGCTTTTTCCGGTGAGGATGCACTGGCGGGTTATATTATTGCGATCCGGGTAATTATCTTTACAATTCTTCCATCCTGGGGCCTGGCGAATGCTGCTGCGACCCTGGTCGGGCAAAATCTGGGGGCCGGCTATCCGGAACGGGCAGCACAATCGGCATGGAGGGCCGGATTTATCAATATGCTGTTCCTGATGTTTGTCTCTATTGTGTTTTTTGTGTTCAGCAGACAGGTAATCGGAATATTCCATACCAGTCCGGCAGTAATTGAGGCCGGCGTACTGAGCCTGCGTATTATTTGCGTCGGCTACATATTCTTTGCTTATGGCATGGTGATCAGCCAGGCTTTCAATGGGGCAGGGGATACCCGTACCCCAACGGTAGTCAATATTTTTTGCTTTTGGCTATTGGAAATCCCACTGGGGTATCTCTTGGGGATCAATCAGGGGTTGGGGCTTGCCGGGGTATGCTGGGCTGTGGCAATCAGCGAGACAGTCCTGGCCATAGTCGTTATCGCAATTTTTAGAAAGGGGAAGTGGAAAGAAACAGTGATCTGATTAGTTCAACAATTTAGTATTTTTGATTTTCGGTTGAGAATGTAGAAAGCAATTGAGAATGGGAGTTATTGGCACGATCATTTTTGTTTTCGGTGTTTTCCTTTCTTTAAAAACCTTTTTATTTAAAGAAGGGTATCGGGGGGTCAGCCGATTTCTTGCGGCATTCCTCTTTTTCTGCGCGGTGCTTTTTTATGCCTGCTTTCAGTACTATATCCAGAATTCCAGGGCAACATTATTGTTTTTAGTTTATGGAATCCATCATGTATATTTCCTGATAGGTCCTCTGGCATTCTTTTATGTCCGCTCGATCCTCCGGGATAATGCAGCGCTCAGTTCCTGGGACTTTCTGCATTTTGGGCTGTTCATTATATCATTTACAGGCAATATCCCCTGCATGCTATTGTCTCCTGAGGAAAAGAAGGCGTTGGTACAGATTTTGCATTCTTTTGACTGGGACAGGTTCTCTGGAATGAAGGTCAATGCGTTCTTACCAGTTAAGCACATGGAGTTCCTTCGGATCTTGAGTATCCTGGCATATAACGTTACCCTGTGGGTATTGATTTTGAAGCACCCAATGCCGTCCGGGTCAAACGACCGGCAATCAAGGCATCTGGCCCTGATAAAGATGTGGTTGATCACTTTCGCGGTGATTTTCAGTATAATGGTAATCCAACGGGTTTTGATTGGGGGCTTATTAATTGTCTCCACCGATCAGAATACTTTGACCAGGTTATCGGTTTTTACCTTCTTTTCCATTGCGTTGATTTACATCATACTGAACCTGATCATTTTTATCTTTCCAAAATTGTCTTATGGCCTGCTCACTATTCCGCCGGGCTTATCAACAAAGGAAGAAAATTATGTGGAGACAGCGGATGCCGTGGAGGCTACGCTGCCCGAACAAAGAGCGGTTGGATATTCCTGGCATAAAAGCTATTTCCAGGATGAGTATCTCCGTCATATCGAACACTGTCTGGCGAAATGGTCCAGGGAGGAGAATTACCTTTGCAATGCGAGTATTGTCAGTCTTTCAGCAAGTATCGGTATCCCGGTGCACCACCTGAGTTATTACTTCAATCACGTCCTGGGGGTGAAATACGCCGACTGGCGCAATGGGCTGCGGGTGGATTGTGCCAAGAGATTACTCGACCAGGGTCTTAGCGGGACTTACAATATGGAGGGTATCGCCTCGAAATGCGGGTTCTCCTCCCGCGCCACCTTTTTTCGCGTTTTCAGGGAGGTTGTCGGTATTTCCCCTATGGAATACATAAAGCGTAGGAATGATATTCGGGATGAAGGCAGGTAATACGGCTCAGCCCTTTCCGAACATTTCCTCCACCGCTTTTTTCCGGAAGCTGAAAATTTCGTTGATCTTGGGTTCGACGAGCAGCATATTCACTACATCCCCGAGAATGCCGTAAGGAACTTTATAGTGCAGGATATCAGTCATCAACACCCCATCGCCCTGTGGCTCGAACCGGTGCAGGTGGTGCCAGAAAGCATACGGGCCAAAACGTTGTTCGTCAATAAAATACCGGCCTTCTGCCACATGGGTGATCTCCGTGACCCACCGCATCCTGATACCGCCGAATGGGCTGATCCGATAGCGGACAATCATCCCGGGGAACATCTCGACGCCCGCTACGTCAGAGCATATTTCAAAGGATACCGTCCCGGGTGTCATATTGTTCAGGTTCTCCGGCCTCGAAAAAAAAGCCCAAACCTCATCCAAAGGTCTTGGGATGTACTGTGACCAACGCTTCTCCTTTACTTGCATAATAAGATTTTGTGATTATCTGATGAATTGAATTCGAATAGGCCAACAATAATTTTCCCGTCTTGTTCCTGAGACAATATTTTTTTAAAAAAAATTTTTTCCTTTTCAAAAACTTCCTATATTTGAGGCGTGAACGTAAAGGCATCCCCAAAATGCCGTTTTCCCAAAAACCGAAAATATGCCCATGAAATTTTTTACCATTCCAGGTATTCGATTACCTGCACGTCTCCCTGATTCAAATTTATTTCCCTCGCTTTTATTTCTGGATTCGACGATCGCTTCCTGATTCGGTGTGTTTGGCTTAGACTCAAACCAGGCTGGTGTCCTGCTTTGTCCGTGTACCGGATGATGCGTGTACACCGTGGATTGCCCTTCGCTGCGTGTGCTGGGTGATTTACCCCCCGAACACGTGGGATTAACCTGGATATGTCGGTTTCGCCTTACACCTGCATCATCGTTGCCCGCTATCGCTTTGCCCTGAAGCGGGCCTGCCAGATTAAAGCGTAAGATACATATTGCGCCCTGCGTAAAGTTCCATTCAGAAGAAATTGTCTGCTTTGTTTGCCTTTTGGCATGGTATTTGAACAAATCATTGATCATGTGACGACCTGTATTCAATCCCACGATCATAGCATAAAAAGCTAAAGTGAAAGGGTTTCTTAACGAGGATTTGTGGTGGGGCGCCAACGGCGCCCTACTTTTTTTTGTACATTGCCCGGGAAGGTTGTTTATTTGTGGCGCGTACAAATTTCTTTAGCCTTGTTGCGACGATACTGCCGGGGCAGGGCTATTTAACCATCCAATCTCCTTTCCGATGTCCATCGTCGAAGAATTTAATGCCTACCGTTCAAAGATGAACGAAAAAATCCTGGGTCAAAACAATTTAGTGCTCAAACGCTTTTTTAACCTGGACACGAATGCTTACCAGGACGGCGCTTTGGATAAAAAAACCAAGGAACTTTTAGGTCTGGTGGCCTCTATGGTCCTGCGCTGTGATGACTGTATCCGGTATCATCTCGGCACCTGTTATGCGCTCGGAACCACGCGCGACGAGATTTTCGAAGTCTTTGCAATAGCTAACCTCGTCGGGGGGTCGATTTGCATCCCGCATACCCGCCGCGCGGTCGAATACTGGGAAGCCCTGGAGAGCGGTACGCCGGGTTAAGCCTGTTCGGGCACGCTTGCGGCAGTTGTCTGCACAGGCCCTCCAAATATAAATTTACCAAGATGCAACAACATTATCTCGACGAGTTGAACCCCGTCCAGCGACAAGCTGCGACCGCAATCGAGGGCCCGGTATTGATCGTGGCAGGCCCGGGCTCCGGTAAGACCAGGGTACTGACTTATCGCATTGCCTATCTGCTTGAACAGCATATCCCGCCCCGAGAAATCCTCGCGTTGACTTTCACCAACAAATCGGCCCGGGAAATGAAAGCCCGGATAGAGAAAGTGGTCGGCAACCGTGCCAACGAAGTGTGGGCCGGAACGTTCCACGCTGTTTTTGCCAGAATACTGCGCGCCGAAGCAGAGAAAATCGGCTATCCCCAGAATTTCACCATCTACGATACCGAGGATTCCAAAAACCTCCTGGGGGCCATCGTGAAGGAATTGAACCTCGACAAAACTCATTACGCACCCAATGTGCTGTTAGGGCGGATTTCAGCAGCAAAAACGGCCCTGGTCACACCTGCCCGATATGTCGAGAACGAAGTCCTGATGCGCCAGGACAGGGCGGCGAGCCGGCCATTCTTTCACATGGTGTATAAAAATTATGCGGAGCGCTGCAAACGTTCCGGGGCAATGGATTTTGATGACCTCCTCTATCGCTTCTATGAACTCCTGCACCGGAACCCCGACGGGGTACTGGAAAAATACCGTCAGAAATTCAGGTATTTGATGATTGATGAATTCCAGGATACCAACCACTTGCAGTATGCCATTGCCATGAAGCTGGTACAATTTCCGGAAAGCCCCCGCAATATCTGCGTAGTAGGTGACGATGCCCAAAGTATATATGGGTTCCGTGGAGCTACGATCCAAAATATCCTCGATTTCGAGCAGGATTTCAAGCCCTATGGTATCCGCGTCTTTAAGCTGGAACAGAATTACCGTTCTACCCGGCATATCGTCCAGGCTGCGAATGTGGTGATCAGACAGAATAAAAATCAAATACCTAAAGAAATCCGTTCGGAAAAAGGGGATGGCTATAAAATACGCGTGATCAAAGCCGTTTCAGATTCCGAAGAAGGTAAGCTGGTGGTGGATACCCTCCTCGAACAAAAGAACCGATTCCACCTCTACAATAAGGATATTGCAATTTTATATCGCACCAACGCCCAATCCCGGATTTTTGAGGAATACCTGCTGCGCTACAACGTCCCGTACCGGGTTTTTGGCGGCCAGTCATTCTATCAGCGCAAGGAAGTCAAAGACTTACTGGCCTATCTCCGACTGGCGGTGAACCCCCTCGACGATGAGGCCCTCAGACGCGTCATCAATTACCCTAAAAGGAATATCGGGGATACTACGGTGGATAAGATCGCCGCCGCTGCCGCTACCCAGGGCATCCCGCTCTGGGAGGGCCTGGGCCGTATCCAGATTGGGGGCAGGACTCAACAGGCCATTGATGCTTTTGTCACCCTGGTCAAAGACCTGCAGGTAATGGCACAAACGGCAAATGCCTATGATGTGGCACTTTCCGCCGCAGAACGCTCCGGTATTGTGGCTTTACTCCGATCAGATACCAGTACCGAGGGCTTGTCGAGAATGGAAAATCTCGGCAACCTGCTCAGCGGAATCAAGTCGTTCACTGAAGAAGACCAGATCGAGCAACTTTATGGGGCACAGGAAAAATCCCTGGCCGCTTATCTTCAAAATATCGCCCTCATCACAGACCTCGACGATAGCGATAAAACCGCAGGTGACCACGTAACACTCATGTCCGTACATTCGGCAAAAGGCCTGGAATTCAAATCCGTCTTCCTCTCCGGTTTGGAGGAAAACCTTTTCCCGTCTATTATGGCCATGGATTCTATGGAAGGCACGGATGAGGAGCGCCGATTGTTCTACGTGGCCATCACTCGGGCAGAACAAATCCTGACCCTGACCTATGCGGCCAGCAGGTATAAATTCGGCCAGGTCCGGTATAATGAACCCAGTCGTTTTTTGGGGGAAATCCCGGCGGAATGCCTCGAAAGCCCGGTTGGATCCAGGCGGGCAACGAGAGTGGATGACGCCGACAGTGAACCCGCAGGTGCGCGGGTATCCGGTAATTTCGCGACGCGTACTAAGGTAGTCAACAATACACCCAGGGTAAACCCTCAGGACTTCAACCCCAGCCCTTCGGATAAAATCCAGACCGGGATGAAAGTACTGCACCTCCATTTCGGTGAAGGAAAAGTATTGAGTATTGATGGGGCAAAAGATAACCGGGTGGCCACCATCTACTTCAGAGAGATTGACCAACCCGAACGAAGAATCATGCTTAAATTCGCAAAGCTCCAGATTTTGGATTGACTGCTCTTGCCGGCATAGGGTAAAAAGTGAGGCTGTCGCACAAGTCCTTTGGCGGTATTCGCCGCCAAAAAATATCTTCTTAAAACGCCGACTTTGTTGATTTTGCGAAGCAAAATCAACAAAGTCGGCGTTTTTAAAAATTCTATGCGCCTTCGGCAGCGAAAGAAAGTTTTGAAAGAACGCTGTTTTCACTGGTTTTGCGAATCAAAATCAGTGAAAACAGTGTTCTTTCAAAATATTATTTGACGGCGTCAGCCGCCAAATAACCAAATAAAAGGCCTCCGGCCTTTTTACACAGCCCCATAATAATGAGACAGCCTTCTCATACAATACATTCTCACCACAGGCGATGAATAAATACAGTGTTCACGGGATTCCGGGACTTAGTTATACTGTAGCTTGAATCGGACAGGGAGGGTAAACATCACCCTGACCGGGCGGCCCCGCTGTTTGCCGGGGATCCATTTATCTCTCAATATGTTCATCATGTTGACTACCCTTAAGGCCTCTTCGCCGCAGCCTGCGCCGATGTCGCGTAGTACCTGCAGGTCGGTGACGCTACCATCTGTATTGACCACGAACTGGACGACCACATTCCCTTCGACACCGTTTTCGCGGGCAACGGCAGGATAGTGGATGTTGGAATAAATGAATTCCATGAGTTTTGCGTCCGCGCAGGCTTTCTTCGCCTTCTGGTCACCGGGAAAATCTTCACATCCCGGGAACCTGGGCATTTCCTCTACTACAACGAAGATTTCCTTTACATCATCCTCCCGGGTTGGTGGCGGAGGGGGTGGGGGCGGGGTCATATTCCGGTCACGCGCCTGCGGGGCAACGGCCGTTATGGCAGAGTTAGCATCAACGGATTGATCTACAAAATTGATTTCCTCATTTTCGTCGAGCACGTCCACCATGGACACTTCCTGTACGGTCGGCGGAGGGGGAGGCGGAGGGGGAGGCGGTGCTTCCTGGCTGCGCGGTACTTCGATTTCCACATCCTCGTCAACGGACAACTGGAAGCCGCCGTCCAGCGTATTTTGTGGGGCAGAGGTGATGTTGAATATCCCGAAGCAGATGCCAAGTGCAAGGACTACCCCAAGCTTGAGGATGGTAGGCTGCCATTGGAACACATTGACGTCGGGATACTTGTTCCGGGCCGTTAGTGGGGAGGCCCACTGCTTGCCCTTGTACTTAGCGTGAAGATCCTCCCTGGATTTGAGTTCGAAATACCGCCTTGCAAAGAGGATCAGGCCGGTGATCGCCAGTAAGCCGGCAAAAAGTGCGCCGAGGACCTGGCCAAGGGTGAAAGAGAGGTTGGATAACATAACGCATGGTTTTGCCCAATCTGGGTATCCGATAATCGGCTGTCTGCCATTTGACCATACAGCCTGTTTACATGGCTAAATTAGCCACAACCTTAAAGCAGGAAGATGACCCTGGTCATAGTGGGGAATGATTTTTATCAAGTATCCCATCACAATAAGTCTGGTAGTCTCGCCGACGGGGACTGGCACCGCAGCGAAAGCCGGATTTTTTTGTAATGCCCCGGCCAAAACAAGTCTAATTTTTTCATTAGCGGGAAACTATTAACTTAGCGTGCCAAAGCCCGATTCAGTATGAGCCAATTTT
>Ga0209990_10000618_pt1 | contig 34579 bp, 25 predicted proteins | sample NOAtaG_6_FD_187304 | JGI IMG/M metagenome (GOLD analysis project Ga0209990, IMG submission 187304) | Freshwater lake microbial communities from Lake Erie, under a cyanobacterial bloom - NOAA_Erie_Diel5S_2200h metaG (SPAdes) (version 2) | ecosystem: Environmental > Aquatic > Freshwater > Lake ...
TTCTAGCGCCTTCCTTTTCAGCTCAGGGCGGACTGCTCTCGCTTGCCTCCCTTCAGCGCTTTTCTAATATAGCTACCTTACTTTCCTTTGTCAACTACTTTCTTCAAAAATTTATTTGCTTCTTTGAGAAAACCTTTAACTTCCCTCCATCAAAGGAATTGATGTGTACTTAACAGGCGACATTTACAGGGAGGATGTGGGGTTGCTTGGTAGAGGCTTAGTTGTTTGCGGTGTAGTTGGTTTTACGGTTGGTGTAGCAGGTTTTACAGCAGGCTTAGTTGTTTGCGATGTAGTTGGTTTTACGACTGATGTTTGGGATGATTGAGTACTTGGAGCGACTGGGGGCTTAGTATTTGATGGGGGCAAGGTTTTCGGTGGCTCAACGGGTATAACTGGTTCAGGGGTAACTGGGGAAGTTAGTGGAGTTTTTGGGATAACTAGCTCGATCGCTCCTTGAGTGCGTTTAGGATCGGCTTGATTGCCGATCGCGGTCAGTTTTACGCCAGATGCGTTGTTGATATCAAATTGTTTATTGTTTTGAAAAATATTTTGACCAAGACTAGTACTTGTGCCGAGATCAACTGTGGGCTGACCTTTGCGATCTTTAAGCACAACTAAACCGTTTTCTTGATTATTGGCAATGAGATTGCTACGGAAAGTTGGGGTTGAGAGGTTGGAAACAACAATGCCACCGCGATTATTAATAATGCGGTTAGCAAGGACTGCTACTTGAGATTTTTGACCAATCGCTAAACCAAAGCCAGTATTGTAGAAAGTGTTATTCTGAATCTTCCCTGAGCTTGTACCCAACGCTGAGATCCCATTAGCCCCATTTTGGATGAAGATATTGCTGATAACTTCAGCAGTAGAACTACCTGTTAAAAAAACGCCATCGTGATTGGATTTTACGAATGTGTTATTAGTAATGGTGACATTTTTGGCGGATTCAACCCAAAGTCCATAGCCCCTTGTATTGGCATTGGTGATAGTGACACCTTCAATACGGGAGTTGTCACTAGCTAGTACAGCAATATCTTGGCGAGCAAATGTGGGACTTATGAAACGTCCACCACCTGAAATAATGACATCTTTGCCTTGATTGCTAGGATTGCCACGGAGGATCACTCCTGTAGTTAGTTTTATAGGAAATTGTTCGCCCGTTTCAGTCGTGTATTTGCCATCAGCAAGTTGAATAATTGTGCCAACTCCTAGATTTTTTTTGATGGCAGCAGTGATTGAGCGCAGTGGTTGATTAGCGGAGGTTCCTGAATTAGTATCTAAACCATTAGGGGCAACGAAGATAACTTGATTGGCTTGAGCTAGTTGCTGTGAGTTGGGAATAGTTATGCTAATGGTTTCGGCGATCGCTGGCTCAAAGGATGAGAGAATTTGTGGTAAACCCAAGGTGAACAGCAGTGTAATTCCCATTGATATCTTGGAGAATTTCGTTAAAGGCAACATACTAATTTATCCTCTACAATTTATCTTGAGTTTTGTTATTTCAGTCTTATGATGTCGAGCTTGACGCGAATCCTTTCAAATAGTTTCTGAGGGACTTGCGTATAGTAGCTCCTCAAACCCCAACTAAATATACTAAGTTCTGTCAAGTTTTAATTTTGGTTTTGCATTGATCGAGGTATCTGTGAGTTCATTTCCTGTCCCATCTCATATTCACTATGAACTTTTACTTCAGTTGCTAGAGCGTCAGACATTGCCTGCACTACATAACGAGATGAAGCATCCACATTTAGGAACAAAGCTCAATGTTTCCAGAGAGCATTTACAAGCGGCAATTATTAATTTACGCAAGGCTTTTGCTTTACAGAAACAGGTTGAGGATATCTGTGAATATCACGGGATTGAGGTGTCTTATCGATGGTCTTTGAGTGAGACAGAGCAAGAAATGGGGCGATCGCTAAAGGAAATTTCTAACCCCCCCAACAATTCGTGAATATGTAGATATAGCGTTTTCTTTAAAGTCCAAAAGGTCAAAAAACTTGTAAAGAAAAGTTTTTTAGCATTTTGGACTTTTTAGGACTTACGCACTGGGTAGATGTGACCACATCTACCCAATGCGTAATAAATTCGCTCGGTTTGCGTAAGTCCTACTTTTTAAAGAATCTAAAGGACTTAAGTCCTTTAGATTCTTTAATTATGCCTAGCGAATTAGAAGCTAGAGGATCACAATTGTGACGAAATTGTTACAATACTTAAACAGCGGTTTTCTAGTTACTTATAAAAATTTATGGTTCAGGCGGCATCTCCTACATTTTCGCGTCAAGACTGGCTAAAGGGATATGAGTCTCTAAAAACTGAGCAAGCCTATTGGATTGACGAAATCGAAGGGCAAATACCTTTAGAACTTGAAGGTACTTTATTTCGAAATGGTCCTGGGCAACTGGATATTAATGGTCAAAAGTATGGGCATCCCTTTGATGGCGATGGGATGATCTGCGCGATCGCATTTAAAAATGGCAAGGCTCATTTTGCAAATCAATTTGTGAAAACCCCTGAGTTTTTAGCGGAGCAGAAAGCAGGAAAAATTTTATATCGGGGCGTATTTGGGACACAAAAAGCTGGGGGATGGCTGAGCAATATTTTTGATTTGCGGAATAAGAATGTCGCTAATACCAATGTGGTTTATCAGGGCGGTAAGTTACTAGCTTTATGGGAAGCAGCACATCCTTACTCTCTCAATCCTAAAAATTTAGATACGGTGGGGTTAGAAAATTTTGGTGGTAAGTTAGGGGCTAGCGAGGTTTTTACTGCACATCCGCGCAAGGATGATCGCACAGGGGAACTATGGGGATTTGGGGTACAACCGGGACCAAAGTCTAAAATTTCAATTTATAAGGTAAGTGATCGCGGTGAATTATCTACAGAATCTCAGGTAGATGTTTCAGGCTTTTGTTTCTTGCATGATTTTGCCTATACGCCAAATTATCGGATTTTCATGCAGAATCCAGTATCCTTTAAGCCTTTGCCTTTTATTTTGGGATTAGCAACCGCTGGGGAATGTATTGAATTAAAGCCCAATACACTTAGTCAATTTTTGCTGATTGATCGCCAAGGTAACTTGCAAACCTTAGAAACCGACCCTTGTTTTGTATTTCATCACTGCAATGCCTATGAACGGGATGATGAAATTATTGTGGATTCGGTATGCTATCCCGATTACCCCAAGTTGGAACCAAATACCGATTTTCGAGACGTTAATTTTGATCAGGTTGTGGCAGGTCAACTCTGGCGATTTACGATTAATCATAGGCTGGGCACAGTAAAACGGGAATTAATCCTAGAGCGTTCTTGTGAATTTCCTGTGGTACATCCGCGTTGCATGGGGCAAGAATATCGCTATGCCTATATTGGGACAATCGCTAAAGAAGTAGGTAATGCACCGTTGCAAGCGATCGCCAAAATCGATATGAACACTGGAAAGCAAGAATTTCATAGTTTTGCGCCACGCGGTTTTATTAGTGAGCCAATTTTTGTACCACGTGATCGCAATGCAGGTAGTGAGGAAGATGATGGCTGGGTGTTAACTCTAATTTTTAATGCCGAACATAATCGCTCGGATTTAGTCATTCTTGATGCTCAGAATATATCTGGTAAACCTGTAGCTACGTTGCATTTAAAGCATCATGTCCCCTATGGATTGCATGGTACTTTTACACAGGAAGTTTTCTAAGAAGAGAGCGGTGCAATGTGTCGCTCTCTTCCTTATCCTTAAAAGAGATCCAAAGGAAAATGTCCGTGAGTACCGCTATAGCCATCGGTAAAATCAGTGTGCAGAGAGAGTAATACGCCACGATAAGCGCCTTTGTAGTTATCAAGATAGTAGCGACGATTACGGGGATTGTATTTGAGATATACACCATCGGTGATCGCTGTTAAATCATTGTTTTCGGGCAACTCATAGCGAAAATGCGCTGCATAGCGTAGCAAAGATTGCAGCGCTTCTTGAGTGGTATCAGCACAGATCCCAAAAATGTGATAATCGGCTTGTTTAGTTAAATAATCTAAGGCTTCGCGAATTTGCGATCGACGCTCTGAAGTAGCCGTTTCTGGATCTAAATCGCTTAGTTCCCACAGAATACGCTCAGCATCGGCGATGGTTAAAATATTGCTCATGGGTTGCGAAGTTGAAGGAGGAAGCTCAATTGTATTATGAACATTAACGAAGAAATTGCGCGTTTGCGAGATTTGCTGCCTGCGTCTTGGCGGATGTGCACAGCAATTAAATCCAAGCCTGAGCAATTTGAGCCACTCTCTAGTTTAGCGATTTTACCTTGGCAAAAAGGAACTCAAATCAATATCAATTTTCGTCTATGGAGACAATTGCCTGAACCGCAGCGCGATTTATTGTTTTTGCATGAGATTAGCTGGCGACAAAAAACTAAATGGCTGCAACTAGGGACATATCAAGGTATTGCCGCAGTCTCTATCTTCGGTGGAATTGTCGAAGTGGTGCAGGGAGATGTTACGGGCATCGCGATCGCCTTGTTGCTGGGGACAATTGGCATCAATCAAATTTTGCGGACTAACAAAAGCTCTCAAGTGCGAGTAGAAGCTGATAATGAGGCGATCGAAGTTGCCCAAAAACGAGGTTATAGAGAGGAAGAAGCTGCTAAAGCATTACTGGAAGCTATTCCTGCTTTTGCCCGCTTAGTTGGACGCAATACCCCCGAATTTACTGAATTAATTCGTGGTCAAAATCTTAGGGTGATCGCAGGTTTATCGAAAACAACTATTCCAGACAAAGTAATTAATGATTTTTAAATTAATTCCTAAGTACAGCGTTTTGCGCTGACTCAAAACCCAAAAATATTTTTGAAAGTGTCGCTTTGCGACACTTTCAAAAATATTTCTGTACTACTCAAAGCCTCAATAGGCTGTAAGTGACTTGCTATTAATTAAGTTGCCTGTGGCTTTGACTTCGCTCAGCCAACTTTGGCTGAGCGAAGTCGAAGCCATACAAACTCAGTGGTATCTTTTTTCTCGTCAAGTTCCTAATGACAATTTTTTATCCGCAAGAGCCTAATATTGCGCGATAGATTGAATTAAAAATCTATACAAATCTATACAAAATGCTAAGCTCAACTCGATTGCCAAAAGTTATGATGCGAAAATAAATTTTTGTGCTAATATCCAAAACTTCATAGGCTTAAGTTAAGCTAACTCCCAGCATATTTAATCCTCCAAAAAAAAGGGTCTCATATGAGTAGTTGTAGAAATGCCCTAGAAGAGCTAGTTATCGAAGAAGCTGAAGCACAATACAAACGTCTTAGTGCTGATGTAAAAGAACGTGTCGATCTTAGCGATGTGATTGCTTATGCACTAAATCGCTTACCGCCTATGTACGCAACTACAATGATCGGCTGGGTACAACAAAGAAAAAAAGCTGAGCAAGAGTTAGGGGCAGCTATTACTAAGGCTGTGCGTAATGGTTTTCTCAGTACTCAAAGCGATGTCTTAAGGCAAAATGATCCCATGCCTGACCATGAACTCATCAGTCAAGCGCGATCACTATTTAAATTAAGAAAGCTCTTTGGTAGAGACTATCTCAAATGGAAAGATGTTCCTAATACTGTCAGGAATGCCCTAGATGATGGTTATTATCGGGGTTTATCTAGTGGTACATATTTCAGCTTAGATCGTCGTAATGCCCTCTTGGCTCGTAGCTATGCAATTCGGCGACGCACCACACCTAACTTATTAAGTAATAGTTCATCGAATAGATCAAAATCTACTAAAACTGAACAAAATATCTCATTGGCTGAAATTAAATATTTCGAGTCTTATATGTCAGGAACCGTATATCGATATAGCAATATTCTCGAAAATTTAGTAGCGGCGATCGTTGAGCGTCGTGTTCAACGTCTTGATGAAACATTACAGAAGAAAATCAACATCGATGATATTTCCGCATATGTACTTAATCGACTAAATCCAATGTATGCTACCAGTCGACGTGGACTGCAAAGCTTACGTCAGAGGGTTAAGTCGGAGATGACCAATCAAATTGTCAGTATCATTAAAGAGGCTCTGGCAAAAGTAATTCAATCTCCTGAGAGAGCTTTATCACCTTTGCCTTTTGAGAAGTTTAATCAAGAACTCGAAGAAGCTTTAGTGCAACTAAGAGAAATTCTGCAACGAGATGATATTACATGGCGTAATGTTGCCGAAGTTGTTGAGGAATGTTTAAGAGGGGCTAGAGAGTCTAGATCTGATTACCCAACTTGGCGCCCAAAGCAAGATGTTTAATAGATGTTTAATTAAAAAAGAAATACAATACATCTCTTATTTTGGAAGGTTGCTATAGTAAAAGTAGTACATTAATTAACATCAAACTTAATCCTACTAATACTATTAATATGCTTAGCCCTATCTTGCAAACTAAAATTGAAAGCCAGATCAAAAACAACAAAATCTTCCTTTATATTAAAGGTACTCCACAACAGCCTCAATGTGGATTCTCGGCTGCAGTTGTCCAAGTATTTAATGCTTTGGGACAACCCTACGAATCGGCAAATATTTTGGAAGATAACGATTTGCGCCAAGGGCTAAAGGAATTTTCCAGTTGGCCAACTTTCCCCCAAGTGTATATTGACGGCGAGTTTATTGGTGGTTGTGACATCGTGATGGAACTTAATAATCGCGGTGAACTAGCACAAATTGTTCAAGAGGCGACCGCCAAATAAGCCCAAAAGGGCATATTGCGCCCTTTTGGATTTATAAAACCTTTTGCAAGGCATTTTTAGTCCGCTTCCAAGCCCATGTTCCAAGGGCAATCACAATTATACTAAAGACAATTAAGACAATCTGAAACCCCAAAAAGCCCTTCTCTCTACCGCCAAATGTACTAGTAGCAATATCAAGGGCGATCGCAATGAGGGCAAGAGGTAAACTCGCTGCAATATTTTCACCATTATTTAATAAACCAAATACTTTGCCTCGCATATTTTCGGGTGTATGTTCTTGGATGGCTGTTTGCATCGGAATCGCGATCATTGCCCCATGAATGCCAATAAAGCTGCCAACTGCTAAACCCACCCATAAATTAGAAACAAAAGCAAACATCAATAGCCCGATCGCCATTCCGATAAAGCCCACAAATGGCAAAGGTCGATGGGTAAAGCGATCGCCAAATTGTCCCAAAATAAATGCACCAATTGCTAAGCCAACACCCACCGAAGCAACAAAAAAACCAAAGTCATCGCGATTATTTGTGACTACTTCTGCCAAGTTCAACGAGAGCTTTTGCATGGTTCCTAGTACTGCATATAACAACACTAATTGCACCATTGCCCCGCCAATCAAATGATTGTGCTTCACATACTTAAAGCCGTCTTTTAAATCTGCCCAAATTCCTCCTCCTTCTTTTTGCGGCTCAATCATTTCATCTTTGGGCAATATAAATAAAACGAGCCCTGACAAAATATAGATAGAGCCGAGCAATAGTTCACGGCTATATTCCCTCGCGCTAGGCACAAGATTCATCGTCCATGTCAGTAATGGTGAACCGATCGCAAATCCCAAAATTAATGAACCCACCATCGTGATCGTAAATAGAGCATTAGCTGGTAGTAGATCAGATTTCGGTATGATCAAAGGAATTGCTGACTGTTCCGCAGGGGCAAAAATGTTGGTGAGGGTGGAAATGATAAAAGTGATTAACAGGAGTACAATCAGCGAGTGGGGCAGAAAGGGAATCACAAAAATACAAGCCCCCCGCAGAAAGTTACATAAAATCATTACCTCACGCTTGGGATGCCAATCTACAAAAATCCCTGCGATCGAGCCTAAAAATACTGCTGGTAAGGTCATCGCAATCATGATCAATGACTCACGGGTATTTACAGGTACGGGATAGTCTTTGTAATCACTAGAAACAGCGATCGCAATTAGTAAAATCAGCACAATTTTATCGACCAGTTGCGACAGGATTTGCGCGATCCACAGTGCTAAAAAATGACGATTACGCAAAACTGTTAAGTAACCAGCAGTCGAATTCAGATCGGGTTGAGACATCAATTAAGGTAGCTAAAGTAGCATTCAGACATATTGTATAGCGATCAGAAATGCGGCGCATCGCGCCGCATTTCTGAATTATTGAGCATCTGCACTAGTCATGAAAACTGGCTCCTTGTACCGAGCTTATCCTGACGTTTTGTATTAAGATCATTTTTCCCCTTACCTCTAGCAAAGGGAATCACCTCCGCCGAAGCCATTTCTCTAGCAGAGCGAATTAATAAACCTGCAATAAATAAACAAGATAGGGTAGTGCTACCACCATAACTCAGAAAGGGAAAAGGTAACCCTGTAGTTGGTAATACGCCCGTCGCCACACCCACATTTAAAATCGCTTGCACCACAATCAGAGATGTCGAACCAAGGGCAATTAAACGAATGACAGGATCCTTACATTTGTATGTTACTGACAGCCCTATCGTACCGTAAATCATCACTAAAACTAATAAACAAATACCACCCAACAAACCAAACTCTTCTGCAAAAACCGCAAAAATAAAGTCTGTGTATTGAATTGGCAAAAATAGCTTCTGTTGAGATAGTCCAAAGCCAGTTCCCCAGAGACCGCCAGAACCGATCGCCATTAAACTTTGTGTCAACTGATAGCCATCGCCTGCTTGATCTTGCCAAGGGTCGAGAAAGGACATGATCCGTCGCCTTTGATATTCACGAAAGGTCACACTTGCTAAAGCCACACAAGTCCCTAAAGCTGCCGTACCGAACATTTGAATGCTCGGTAATCCTGCGCCAAGAGCAATTAACCATAGGGTAATGCCACAAAGCGCCGTTACGCTTAAACTGGGTTGCATCAAAATACCGCCTAAGACTAGCAGGAAGACCACTAGCCAAAAAATTCTAGTTTTCCAATGAGTGCGATTCCAGTTACCAAATAGCTGAGCCGCCTGCAAAATTAAAAAAGGCTTGATTAACTCCGATGGTTGCAGCAAAAATGAACTAGAACCCACTGACAGCCATCTTGTCGCGGCATTGCGAGTGGTTCCCAATCCTGGAATATGCGTAGCGTAGAGTAGAGCTAGCATAATAAACAGGAAAATAGGACTGATTTTCAGCATGAACTTTAGTGGTAAATGCACAATCCCATTAAAAACTAATAGCCCGATTGCAGCCCAAGCTAATTGATATTTGAAGTAGAGCGTGCCATCCTTGAAGGCAGCATCTGCAGTAGGGTAGGATGCCGAGAAAAGGACTGCTAATCCTGCAAACAGCCACAAAAACGTCAACCATCGGAGGAGACGAGCTTCTGTTGCCCATTTATCGACGGTGCGATCAAAAAATGGGAAAATTTGAAAAATTTGAAGGATTTTCACGGATGCGTGGGGACTTGTGTGGTTAAAAACAAGGCGTTATTTGGTGATGATATTTTAACCACGATTTTTCGCGATCGCTGAAAATAAAAAATTAATTTGTCAAGGTCACAGGGAAATTCTATTTATACTGATAATTTTTAAAAGTATAGGATAGTTACAAAATGGGGTAGTCCTAAATAGGTAAGGATAGGTGGCGCTTCGCACCAACCGTCCTTACGACAATAAATCCTTTCGTTTTTAGGACTATCCAAAATGGCGATCGCGGTAGAGCTGTTGATAAGTAAAATAACGTGGATTCCTTTGCTCAGATTTTAAAATACATACACACATACACAAAGAGAGAGGTGTGGCATGTAGTGCTACACCTCTCTCTTTGGAAATTAGAATGGGAATCTAGGTAATTGAGGTGTAGGAATATTAGGTGTAGGAATATTAGGAATCGAGATTGGGAAATTCACGTTGGGGAAGAGACTATTAAACGCATCTCTAACTTTACTAATCCCAGGAATTTGATTTATGAAACCTTTGAATAAATTCCCCTCCAAGAGATTGACAAACTCATTTTCCGTGAGCTTTTGGATGACCCCTAAATCACCAGTTTGAGCCACCTCAATTTTTTCTCCCGACTTCAAAACTACCTCATCGGTTACTTGATTAGTTTGAGGCTTGGAGTCAATAGGTTTATTCCGTGGTCTCTTAGAAACTCGTGAAAGAGTAGCTTGAGGCTTAGATGTCGGAGAATTCAGAGCTTTGAGAGAAGTCGGATTACGCTTCACGATGACTTCACCCTCTAAAACCGTAACCTGTTGATTGCCAGATTCATCTAATTCCAATAAATAGGTTGTACCCCTCACCCCTGTCGTAATTCCTGAAGAACAAGCATTGATTGCGCCATTAACTAAAATTGTGCCACGGCTCAGTTGGGCACATTGACCAATGCTCAATACCGAATTTGCTGATAGTCTTGCCACGGCTCCTGTATTAAATAAAAGTGCTGTTCTAGAATTACCAGTGCGAACTTGTTGATTGGCTCTGGCGACATCATTAACATAAGCTTGCTGATTTTGAATAAAAACTTGATTGCCATCCAAAATTTCCTGCACAGTTGCTTGCGTAGACTGGGCGGATACGGGGGCAAGTTGTGGTGCAGCAAGGGCAAAAATACAGATACCGATCAAGAAAAAGACAATGCGTTTGTATTTTTGCAGCAATTTCAAAAGGTACTGTGGAAAATCCTTTAAAAAAGCCTGTAGAAGATCTTTCCCTAAAGTTTTGGTCAAAGATTTTAAAAGATCCCATAAAAACATATGTGATAGTTCTCCATAATTACAGCCTAATGAGGCTTTGAGTATTAAAGAAATATATTTAAAAGCTGCTCGAAGCGTCACTTTTAAATATATTTCTAGTTTTTAAGTAAGTGCAAAGCATTGTAAGCTCGAGCAAGGATTTAATAAATTGAATGTTGTGTCCCAATTTTTTGATCGCTTATCGCAAAGACATTTAAATTATGCAAAAGGTTTCAGCAACATCGGAGCTACTTACCAATAATGCGGCGATCGCTACCGATCAGGTCAGCTATCAAACTAAATTTCGCACACTTTTGACGAATATTTCCATAGTGATCGCTCAGGGTAGCAAAACTGCGTTAATTGGCGCAACAGGTTCGGGGAAAACGACATTCTTACGCTTACTTAATCGTTTAACAGATCCCTCCGTTGGCACTATTTTTTTGCATGGTCAAAATATTCAAGAAATCCCTATGCAAACTCTACGGCGAAGGGTGATGCTGATACCGCAGGAACCGAGCTTATTAGGGATGAATGTCACTGAAGCACTAAGTTATCCTCTCAAACTCCAAAACTTGCCTCAGCATGAGATTGATACGCGCTCACAAAAATGGATTGACAAGCTGCAAATTGATCGCAAGTTACTCAATCGCACTGAGATAGAGCTATCCCTCGGTCAAAGACAATGGATGGCGATCGCGAGAGCCTTAGTCATGGAACCCGAAGTCCTGTTGCTCGATGAACCAACTTCGGCACTAGATCGTGGTCTATCGCATTTGTTGTTAGATGTCTTAACTGAGCTAACGAGATTGCCGCAACCCGTAACCGTTGTGATGATTAACCATCAACTCGATCTCTTGCAACCGTGGTGCGATCGCCTCATTTGTTTACATAAGGGTGAACTGGTTCAAGATACCGAAGCAGGACAGGTTAACTGGCAAAGTATCGATGACTTGTTAAAGCGCGATGTCGTCTCAGCCGCAAATGAAGAATGGGATTGAGCTAAAGTTTCTGCGATTTAATAATTTTTTGGTGTTGTGACTTCACCTCAACACCAAAAAATTGGTTCCTGTTTCCCTAAAGACTTAGCCAGCTAAAGACTTGTTCAACAGTCAGATCTAAATCAATTCCGTTTAGAACTGGCAAGCGATCGCCATTGGCAAATTCTTTAACGCGGCGATCGCTATCCACTACCAAAATACTCTCATCCTCGGTATCAAGTAACCAACCTAGCTCAGCACCATATTCCGCACAGTGTAAGAGTTTACCTAAAACTTGTTTATATTTTTGGTCTGAAGATAGAATTTCAATTGCCCAGTCAGGATGAATTTCAAAACGATTAGCGAAGCGACCTGATGGTAGACGGGGGATTCTCTCCCATCGAAATACAGCTATATCTGGGACGATCGCTAACCTACCAAAAACACATCGCAATTCTGGAAAGGCTTTGGCAATTTTCTGAGACTTAGCGATTTGATTAATAGTTTCGCAGAGTGTACCCTGTAATAGACTATGTTCTCCTTGGGGTATCGGCTTCTGTATGATTTGTCCATGAATAAATTCAGAGGCAGGTTTTGTCTCTGGCAGTTGCAAAAACTTATCTATCGTTATGGGTTTAGTTGCTGTAATAGTGATAGCCCTATGCCCTACAAAACTCTTTAATATTAACAGCGATCGCTTTTACTCAATGATCGCTTTTACTCAATTCTTAAACTAGTCGGCTTTCCCCAAATAATCTTTTCATGGGTATAGACTACCATCCCAGGTTTTGAACCTTTGGGCTTGAACACATATTTGGGATTAGTACAGACCACAGGTACTTGGTCACTTTGACGCGCTCGACTGTAATAGGCGGCATAGTTGGCAGCGACTTGGAGATCTTGATCCTCGGCGATCACACCTGCGGGTAAACGTAGCAACACATGACCACCAGAAATTTCTTGAGCATGGAGCCAGAGGTCATATTCTCCAGCAATACGGAAGGAAATCAAATCATTTTGATAGTTATTGCGCCCTACCCACACTTCAAAGCCACTGGGAGTCGTAAAGCGGTGACAATCGGGAATTTCATCCTGCTTACCTTTATTACTTTTATTCTTACTCCCTTTATGATTATTCTTAGAATTCCCTTTTGTACGCGCCACATATTCGGCAGTCAACTTAAGGTAGCCTTGCTGCGCTAGTTCAGTCCGAACTTCCTGTAAAGCGGAGAGTTCATGCTGTTCTAATAAACTAACAGCTGTACTAACCTGCTCTAGATAAGCGATTTCCTGTTGCACAGATTCTAAGATGGGTGCGATCGCAAGGGCTGCCCGTTTTTGCTTTTGATGTTTTTTGTAAAAGGACTGGGCATTTTGAGCAGCATTCAGGGTCGGATCGAGGGGAATCGTGATTAATTCACTAGAATGGAAGTCAGGAAGAGAAATCTCCTTCATCCCAATCTCCCAGATGTGCAAATGAGCCATTAACAAATCCGCTTTGTCTTTAAAATCATCGGCTTGAGTCGAGAGGTGCAGGCGCTTGAGAAATTCTGTTTCCTTAAGTTTTAACTTCCCTAACTGATGATGAAGTGCTTGACTAATTTGCTGGTGCAACTGCTGAAAAGCAACTTGTTCTGTTTGTTGGGAATAGTAGCGATCGCAAAAATCATTTACTGATAAAAAATTGCTCTCATTCCCCAATCTCTGATCCCATGGGAGCAGAGAATCCATATCCCTCTCCCCCTTTGAGAGAGTGATGAGAGCTTTATCCCCTGCTCTAGCATTAGAGAGTCGAGGAATGAGAGCATATCCTTTTCCTTCTAAATGTGGATAGAACTGTTTTTTCTCAATACAAGTCAGCCAAATTTGCCAAGCTCGATAGAGAGTTTCCCATTCTGAGAGTGTTAAATCTCCAGCATTCTTATCACCATCAATATCTGCACTCGCCAATAGCGATCGCACTAGTGATGAACTCACTCCTCGATAATTGCTAACTAAGTTACGCTTAATTTCCTTGGGAATCAAAATGAGGCGATCTCGCCATGCGTCAAAGGATTCATTCAGGCTAGGGATGGCTTCGAGGAGGACAGGTGGTAAATCGTAGCGATCGCCTGTTTGGATCGGACGGACTCGTGACTGTTTACTATTTACTTGGTGGGCAGCCGTGACGATTTGGCGTTCAGCATTTACCAAAATTGCGTTGCTATATTTGCCCATCACCTCCAGATATAGATGCCACTGCACTGCATCATCAGGACGCTTGGCAAATTGCAGATCAACTACGCGCTCCCATGGATTAGTCAACTGCACATTGACAAGAGCAAATCCTGCGACTTGATGCAAAATCTGTTGGCTAAATGTGAAAGTATCGGGCTGCCTTGATGGTGGCGCACTGAGGTTAAGTCTAGCTGCTTGTGGATGCCATGAAAGCAATAGCCATTGTTTCTTTTCTAAAGTTCGTAATTGTAAATGGATCGTATGGCGATCACTCTGATATACCTGTTCCAATCTTGATGGCACAGAGGTTTGCTTTAGCTCATGGGTTAGTGCCACCAGAGTGGTCAGGTCAGCAGGTTGCATAACTTTAATCTTTAATTAATCTCAAACTTCAAAAAACAGTTCAGTTGCTACCAATTGCTCATAGCAAAATCAAGTCAAAATAGAAGGGTCAGCAATATTTAGCCTCTACCCTTTCAAAGATCAATAAAAACAACTCGACAAGTTGTAGGACTTACGCAAACCGAATGAATTTATTAGGCTTGAGGTAGATATGTTGCGGGCAAAGCCCGCAACATATCTACCCAATGCGTAAGTCCTAAGTTGTTTAAAAGTTGAAGCTTTATCGCGCCCATACACAAAACCTTACAGAGGTAACTTTATTAGGGTTGTCTCTATACCTAGATGAAGGATTAGACCAACAAGCACCTTGACGTTTTAACCCTTCAAAACATTGCTCTGCTCTTCTAGATTTGAGTTGATTCCAACATAAACTACCTATACCATTATCACGATACAGATATCCAAAAACACCTTGTCTTGCAATACGTTGTTGAGCGCCCCCACAAAAAGTATCTTCTGCACTTCTGCCATCAGGACAGGTTATCAATAAACGGTCATCTTGGAAGAAATCAGTACTATAAGATGACTTAAAATTACACTTGCCACCCAGATAAGTTACGCCATCAATTACCAAAAGGCATTCAGCGTTAATTTCTAATGCTCTAGATTCAGCAGCAGGCAAATATGTTAAAAGGAAAAGTGAGGCTAGAGATAAAGCTATTTTTTGACCATAGCAAATTTGCCCAGTTATTAAACGAAAAGCAAATTAATTATAGTGTTTTTTTGCCGAATTTAAGATAACAAAAATATTTTCTATTTGACATTATAGAGATATTATCGTTAGACCATATTAGTCTAAACTAACTAATTCGATTTAAATATAACAGTTTCACCACGATTAGGCATTAAAAACGGGAAGATTAGATTTTTCTAATCTTCCCGTTTTTTATTTGTCATTGTCATTACGAGGACGGATTTGCTCTGCCTCAGGGCAATCATCAGAGACTAATAAATCATTAGAAGACATACTGGTTTTGGCAAATGATGACAATCTTTGAGTGACTGCACCAATACTTTCTAATCTGACCATTTCTTCCCAAGAGCAAACTTCATCATCATCTTCAGTCTCGTAACGAATTGTTACTACATCTCCTTCAATATCTAGTATTTTGGCTCTTTCTAGCCAACGTCCCTGATCCCTCAGGTAAATCCAAACATCGCTCTTGGCTTCACAAAGTTGATATATTTTGCGATGTAGCATTCGCTTATGTCCTCAGGGTTACATAATTTTTAAGGTTAGAGCATACCTTAAAAGGTAAAAAACTAACCATTACCATTGTAAACGACTACACAAACATTTAAGAGATATATTTTATGCGCTGATTGGGAGGATTGCCCCTAGTATTGATCATTCAAAAGATAGATTTTTAATTCTTCTCTATTCAAGGACTGTTGGTGAGGGGCGAAACCCCTCACCAACAGTCCTTAGATTTAATTATCTTTGTTCTTTAAATTGGATGACAACACGACGATTAAAGGCTTTGTCCGTTGTCGTATTATTTTTTCTTAAAGGTTGCAGCCAAGATAAAGCCTCTAAAGTGATTTTGTAGTTATTGTCCAGACCGCGATCGCGTAATAATCTCACCACTTCATTTGCCCTTGATTGGGAGAGTTCGAGATTATAGGTATAGTCGCCTGTTTTATCGGTATGACCACTAACTTGAATAATGCCTCGTCGCCCCTGAATTTTTGACCAGAAATTATCGAGTTTAGTCTCTTCTGGAGGCATTAGTTGCGCTTCGTTGGATGGGAAAAAGATGGTTACTTCTAGGTCAGGATTAGCAATTGGCAAAATCGAAGGACTCAGATAACGATCGCTATTACGAGAACTAGTGTTAGCAGAATTATTATTTACATTCCCAGAAATATTTGTGGAAGCTGAATTCTGATTGCTAAAATCATCGCCTGACTGCCTTCCAAAATTATTATTAAGACTGCTAGGACTATTACTTAATTCTTTGAGAGAATTATTCATCGAATTAGTATTACTTAATTTCAGGAAATCATTAAGAGAATTCTTTTGCACTAACTCGCCTGCCATTTTTACAAAATTTTTGACTGGGCTACTTATTAATTTATGACCACTATCTGATTTGTCTAATTGCAACTCATTAGGCAATGGCACTACTGAACTAATAACTTTTGTGGTCTGAATATCATTGAAAGCCTTTGTTAATTGTTGGTTGTTACTAATGCTGGTCAGTGATTTATTACTAGAAGTAGCACTATTATCGCTAACTGACTTTTGCAGATCACTACTAGCGATAGTCTGGGATTTATTAATTAAGCTGCTAGAGCCTTTATCATTAGGTTTAGAACTATTCGGATTCGGTTTAGAAGCATTATTAGCAGGTCGAGAATTTGCTCTATTCACGGTTTGAGGATTAGTCACGATTTCTTTATTGACAGTCGATTTAGAGAGATTTTGGAGTTTAGTATCATCTGATCGCTTAATCAAAACTCCAAAGGCGATCGCTGTACCGATAAATGCTGTACCAATAAATACTACCGCGAACCATTTCCACCAAGGATGTAATGTCTTGCTATCGCTATCCTGTTGCTCTTCAGTTGTATCTTCAAATAGATTGGCATTTCGACTTTCTTTTGTTTGAATTTCAAAGTCAAATAGTTGTTTCTTGGCTAAAGGTTCGATCGCTATATCCCCTAAAACCACTGACTGACGAATACGTTGATTGCCAACCTCAAGCTCAAACCACTGCGAATTATCACGCATCGCAAAATCAACTTTTGCAGGTAACCCATTAGTATAGGCTTTAACACAATTGCCTGCATCATCATAGATAGAGCCACTTTCAGCAATAACCTGATTATCATTCACGACTTCCGCAAAAATCTGGGTGAGATTATGCATTTCGCTAGCGATTTTGTAATCCCAGAGATCGATATCTAAACCCGTATCATAGTCATCTAACTCCTGTAATTGATAGCGATCAACATCATTACCGATTCCGATCAAAATTAATTTCAAATAATTGCGCTTACCCACTGCTATTTCTAGGGCTAATTCCTTTGTATAGAGTTTGACCTTCTCTAAATCATCAATTCTGCCATCGGTGAGAAAGATATACATTCCTCGCTGTGCTTCACGATAGCGATCAACAAAATAGGTGATCGCAGGCAATAGCTTAGTGGCTTTACCAAGTTTAAAACTAGTAGGTCCTGTAATTGCTAATTTTTGAAAGCTATCCGCATCAAACTCACCCAAAACTTGAATTTCATCACCCTTATCACATCCCCAATAAATCATCGAAGTCTTACCAGTTCCATCCAAATTTCCTGCTAAGTAAGCCGTAAAATCCTGTACCAATGGCTGCAAAATATTTTCGGTATAGTTAATCTCATATCCCCGTTCTTGGATCTCGGCAAAAGCTTCACGCTGAATCTTCCTCGTCGGTTCGCCATCCTCCATATAAGCCCTTAGTCGCCCCTGTTTGATATAGTCAGTCAATAGCTCAGGATCAATGCGAGCCTCTACCTTACGTCCATAGGCGCGTTTCATAGACGCACTCGCATCTAGCGCTATTCCTGTACGCCACCCTTCCGCAAATCGACCCTGCGGTTCCATCGCGATCGTAAAATTAACTCGACATCCAACCTCATCCGCATTCGCACTTGGTTGCGATCGCAGTATATTAACCTCACCAAATTCTGATGCAGTCAGGTTCGCTGGCATCTGAAAACTTTTTAAATTAACTTGTAAATTGTTTTTGAGATTACTGCTCAATTTATTATCACTTTCATCTTTTTCCTCACCATTGACTTCATGTCCAAATTCATTAGTCGCGGAACTATTTTCATGTAGCATGGCAATCTATTTCTCTTGCTTCTTAGAACGTCTAATACCAAAACTAAAAATAGATATTTTATTTTTAGTTTTGAAAACCCTTACTGAGTTTAGTTTTTTTATTCTCAAAAAAGTATTAGCACATTTTCAGGAATTGTTATAATTGCTAAAGTTTGATGCTATCTCCAAATGGAGAGATATAAAACCTTGCATTGCAAGGTTTTATATCTTAGGACTTACGCAAACCGAACGAATTTATTAGGATTGAGGTAGATGTGGTGCGGGCGAAGCCCGCACCACATCTACCTCAATGCGTAAGTCCTATATCTGAGTTGTACTGGTTTATCCGAAATTGACAACATCTTTCCACTGTTCAGATTGAGGAATGAGAGGTAATTCTAGTTCCTTGGGTAAAGCTTCCCTAATATCTTGGGTTACATTGCCGCCAGAAAACTCTAGTGTAAAAGCAGTAGAACCCGCAGGCAATTTGAATCGCATCAGTGCTGGTACACCTGTACTATATTCTTCACAGATTGTTCCTACTTGATTAAGAATCCGACCATAGTGGGTGACAATCGTTTCCGCAGACACAAATTCTTTAAAAATCTGTTCCAAAATTTGAATATCATCAGCAACTTGATAATCCCACAGGTCAATATCTTGCCCTGCATCATCCTTGACAAAGCTACCTTCAAACATATTATCCAGTTCTTCCAGTTGCTTTTCGTTGATTTCCTTACCGACACCAATTAGTAAAAGCTTAATAAATGGTCTAGTTTTGTCGGCAATTTCCAAAGCGTATTTATAGCAATATTCCTTAACATCTTCGAGATCTTCGATAATGCCATCGGTGATAATCAGACAGATAGCCGCAGGTTGCTTCACACCGATTGCAGGAGCATCTTTATATTTATTAATGAAATATCGTAAAGGTGGTAATAGTTTTGTGCCTGTACCCCAAGGAATTTTGGGTCCTTTAATGGGAAATTGCTCGATTTCCTCACCGCTAAAGCTCCCCAAATCCTCAATGAGTTCACCTGCGGCTCCGCAAGCCCAATTGATCAGATCAACCCTACCCGATGCCGCAAAGTTAGCAAGATATTTGACCATCACCCTTGTGACTGGCTCAACGACATTGTGGGTAACGGTTGCACTGGCAAAAAAGCTACTGACAACGCCACTAATGCCATACATTTTTTTCATTGATGCCGAGCCATCTAGGGCTAAGCCAACTCTTGCGCCCTCAATGTCTGGAACCATCAGAATAGTTGCAACGATGTCAATTTCTCCATTGTTTTGGGGATAGACATTAACTTCACCAAAAGGTTGAACGACACTTTTTAACTGCATACTCAGACTCTCTGATATTTCACATGAAGATAGTAGCTTATTGCTATCAGTTAGTAACTACAGCGTTTTGCGTTTACTTACTTAAAGCCTAGAAATATTTTTAAAAGAGTCGCAAAGCGACTCTTTTAAAAATATTTCTGTACTATTCAAAGGCTTAATAGGCTGCAAGAGTTTGGGAATTGATAATTGTTGCGGTTTTCAAATGAGTGCATAATCATTAGCCACAGATTTGCTGTAAGTAGCTCAACTTAATTAAAACCCAAACCAGAGTTTTGTTCCGCCCGCGTAGCGGGCGGAACAAAACTCTCAGTTTTTAGTTTACTTATGTCTAGCTACTTACTACATAATTTTCTTTCTCATGGATGACTTTATCAATGGCAAATAATGTACATAGGATTAAAAAAGAAGAAAAAGTAGATAGAATTGTTGGCAATACAAAAGTTAATCTCATTCAACTTTTGTTGATTTACATAAATGTTTTCTAAACTTTCTACACCTCAAAATTTGTCAAAGCTTCTATTAATAGTTATCGTCAATCTAGCCTGCCTCGCGATCGCTATCCAGCCAGTATTTGCCCAATTTGGAGCAGTTCCGATGCGGGTAAAAGTTTTTGATGGCGACAATATTACTCTTGTGGATCGTGGTATCAAAAATAAAGTCCATCTTGCCTGTATCGATGCACCTGAGCTACTACAAGCCGAGGGAGAGCATGCCCGTAAGGTCTTACAAAATATCCTTGACGACGAAGAAATCTATGTGAGAGTTTTCAAAAAAGATAAATTTGGGCGCTATTACGGTGAAGTAATTGCAGGTGGACAAAATGCTAATAAATTAATGCTATCCCTCGGACTTGCCCACTACGATCAACTTCAGGAAAAAGATTGTCAAGGCTATGCAGAGATAGAGGCAAAGGCTCAAAGCGAGCACTTAGGAGTTTGGGCAAATGGAACTGATGTCATGACCCCCAGCCAATTTCGGCGTGACAATAAATTACTAGGTGTTGGTTATTAAAAAAGGGCTGTGCATCACACAGCCCTTTTTTGTTTAGGCATCACGACGACGGAAGCGACCGCGACGCTTAGCATTTTCGGCTTTACGTTTACGTTTTTCACCTGCTGTTTCATGATACTGACAGCGACGAATATCTGCTAGTAAGCCAGCTTTTTGGATTTTTTTCTTAAATCGGCGTAGAGCCGACTCAATCCCTTCATTTTCACCAACGATTATTTGAGTCATGCTTATTTTGGGAGCAAAGTATTTTTCTTATTATGCTTTAGTTTGGCGCATTTTAATTTAGGCGGCGATTACCTAGGTTAGCAAATCAGAGCCTATGTTGTAAAGTTATTTTTAGATGTTTGTCAAGAGAGAACATGAGTCCCCATCCTTCTATAGAAGTTTACGATGCGATCGTAGTTGGCTCTGGAGCCAATGGTGGCGTAGCTGCCAAGGAATTGAGCGAACGTGGTTTAAAAGTCCTTGTCTTAGAAGCAGGAAGGACTCCAGCCGCAACTGATCTCGGCAATCAGGCAAGGGATATGGCAAAGCGGTTGTATAACCTTGTCGCTAAGCGTCAGTCCTATCAGTCGATGCACCCAGGATACTGGAAGGCAAATCCTGATTTATTTATTGATGAAAAAGACAATCCCTATACCACGCCACCCGATCAGCCTTTTTACTGGATTCGGGGTCGTCAGGTAGGGGGGAAAAGCTTAACATGGGGCGGGATCACTTTACGCTTATCGGATTACGAATTTAAGGCCGCGAGTCGTGATGGACATGAGCAAAACTGGCCGATCGCTTATGCCGATCTCGCGCCATACTACAGTAAGTTAGAAAAATTCTTTCAGGTGCAGGGCAGTCAAGAGGGGTTAGCACAATTGCCCGATGGTGATTATCAGACGACTTGGACGCTAACTCCTGCTGAATTACATTTAAAACAAATTATCGAAAGTACGTGGTCAGATCGTCGTCTGATTCCTTCGCGGGGGTTTGGGTTATATCATCGCACTTCAGATCAGCCTTGGCCCGCGTATTCGAGTTTGGGCTCTTCACTGAAGGCTGCGATCGCGACGGGAAATGTGACTTTGCGATCGGATGCAATGGTGAGCCATGTTATTTTTGATCCCGACACCCATAAGGCGCAGGGTGTGGGCTATATTGATCGCCATACCAATCAAGCCTATGAAGCCTTTGGGCGGACAGTAGTTCTTTGCGCTTCAACAATTGAATCGGTAAGGATTTTATTGCATTCCACCGAAAAATATCAACCTGCGGGATTAACCAATCCTTCAGGAATGCTCGGTAGATTTTTGATGGATCATGTGTCCACCTCAACCTTCTTTTTATTACCTCAGATCAAACAAACGAAAACCTTCGATCTTTCTGGATGTGACAGCTTTTTCATTCCCTGCTTCTGCAATTTAGAATCGCAACAGGAGAAATTCTTACGCGGCTATGGTATCTGGGGCGGAGTGCAGCGATTTGATTTGCCCCATATTTTGCGAAAGGTTGGTGATGGCTCGATTGGTTTCCTGATTGCTCATGGTGAGGTTTTGCCGCGCTATGACAATCGTGTACAACTTAGTCAGGATGTCGTGGATGCGTGGGGGCTGCCTGTGCCGCATATTGAATGTGCGTGGTCAGAGAATGAACATCTGATGCTCGATCATATGCACCGCCAGATTGATGAAATCATCAAACTCGCAGGGGGCAAGAATATGCAGTTAACAGAGATGTTCCATATACCTGTATTTTCCGAATTTGTCAGTCGCATGGAGGAAACCATGACATATTCTGCGCCCCCTGGTTATTACATCCATGAAGTCGGTGGCGCAAGAATGGGAACTTCCGCTACTAATTCTGTAGTTAATGCCCATAATCAAATCTGGGAAGTTCCCAATCTCTTTGTGACTGATGGGGCTTGTTGGGCTACATCTGGATGGCAAAGTCCGACTTTAACGGAGATGGCGATTACGGCGAGAGCTAGTGAGTTTATTGCTGAAGAGATGAAAAAAGGGAATTTGTAATTAGCCCCTCTCCCATTAAGGGAGAGGGGAACAAGAAATTAGTCTAGCTCCCCCTCTCCCTTGATGGGAGAGGGGGCAGGGGGGTGAGGGTGATATTTGTTCCACGTAACATCAGTTATAGAAAAAATGGTCTGTTATAGCGGTTTTCATTTTGCCGTAGGCAAAATGAAAACCGCTATAACTACTTGACTTTCTAATAGGGCTTTTAAAACAAGATAAGTACGGAGAACGTCATATCTAAGCTATTGCATTGTAATTATGGTACAATCTCGGTAATAAATAGTTAAAGATGGGCGATGTAAAGCGTTACCCATTCTTACTAATCTTTACTTGCCAAAATAAATCCTTTCCTTTTTTGGAAACTAGTATAAAGTAATTACGAAGTTTTGAGGCTAAAGTCATGAGTAATCGCGTTCTATTGAGCCTTGCAATAATGATATCCTATGGATATAGCCTACAACCAGTATCCGCACAGATCCAGATCGATGGGAGCACCGCAACACAAGTCAATGGCAATACCATCTCTCCAACTGGCTCAGGCACTGTAAGCAATGGCAATCTCTTTCATAGCTTTAATCAATTCAACGTAACACAAACAGGGGTTATTTTTAATACGGGGAACTCCAACGTTAATGGAGCAAATATTAACAACATAATCAACCGAGTTACAGGAGATACACCCTCTAGTATTTTAGGCACAATACAAAGTCGCCAATCCTTCCCTAACGCAAATGTATATCTAATTAATCCAAATGGGATTGTGTTTGGGCAGAATGCTAAGTTAGATATTGGCGGTTCATTTCATGCAAATACAGGAACAGGGCTAACCTTTAGCAATAATCAAACCCTTAGTGTTGATAAAAATTCCACAGTATTTCCTAGTGGAGATCCTCAGAAGATTCTATTTACAATCAATCAACCCGCAGGAATTATTAATCAAGGTAATTTACAAGTTGATGCTGGAAAAAGTATTACTTTTACTGGTGGAACAATAGTTCAGACAGGTAGTTTGACAGCACCTAATGGCAATGTTGCTATAACATCAGTTTTAGGAAATAGACAAGTAGAACTAAGATCGCCTGATGCTGTTTTAGGATTAACGGTTGAATCAAGTGGATTATCACCTGATTGGAATGGAAAGATTACTGACCTGCCTAATCTAGCGGCTCTTTTGACAAGTAAAGTTCCTACCGCAAATCAAGTGGTGATCAAACCCGATGGCTCGTTAGTTTTGGTTGAGGCGGTCACAAGTCCTGATATTTTAGTGTCCAATGGTACATCGGTGGTATCGGGGAAAATCGATGTTTCTTCGCCGCTATTTCAAGGTGGCAATGTGGGGATTTTTGGGAATCAAGTTTCACTAGTTAATGCCAAGATAGATGCTTCTGGGCTGACGGGTGGTGGAACGGTTTTAGTTGGAGGGAATTTGCAAGGTAAAGGAATTCAGCCAAATGCTGTACGCACATTTGTTGATTCTTCTTCGATGATTAATGTTAGTGCGATTCTCAATGGTAATGGCGGCAAAGCGATTATTTGGGCGGATCAACTTTCTCGATTCTTCGGCAATATCTTTAGCAATGGCGGCTCAGTTAGTGGTGATGGCGGATTTGTGGAAGTCTCTGGTAAAGAGTACTTAATCTATCGTGGTAATGTGGATACTTCGGCTGCTAATGGCAAAAGTGGAACTCTACTGCTTGATCCAAATAATATTAGGATTATTAATTCTCTTAGTGAGCCTGACGACAGTCAGTTAATAACAGACCAAAAGATAGAGTTTCTTGATGGGTTTCCTCCTAACGACTTCACTATTTCCAACACACAACTCGAATCATTTTCTGGCTTTATTATTTTAGAGGCAAACAATAATATTGATTTTGAGACAGGCTTAAATCTTCAACCTAATACAAATTTTATAGTTACAGCAGGTAATAATATTAAATTTGATAATGTCACAATAAATACAAATGGCGGAGCATTGATGTTTACAGCAACTAGTAATAATATTCTCGGAAATAATGGAAATATTTCTACATCTAGCAACACTAGTGATGCTGGTAATGTCACTCTTAATGCTGGTGGTAATATTACTTTTGGTAAAATTGAAGCTATTTCCTCCTCTCCATTTCTGGGTTTAGGTGGTAATGTAAGTATTGTCGCTGGCAATAACATTAGATCCACAGGATCGCCAAACAGTATCGTTACGGATTCTTTATCTAGCTCTGGAGATGCAGGAAACATTACAATTTCAAGTGGTGGGAAAATTGATATCGATTCGGGAACAGTTAGGGCTGTAGCAAGCAATGGTCTTAATGGCGGCGAAATTAAACTCACAGCAGATAAAACTATCAACGCAGGTGCACTGATCTCTAAGAGTCCTTCTTTCTCTGGTACTGGTGGAAAGATTATTCTCAATTCCACTACACAAAATATTGTCTTTACCTATGCTGATTCTTCTGGAGGTTTTCAGGGTGGTGATTTTACAGCAACTTCTCCAAATGGTAATATTCGGGCGTTCTGGTTTAATTCTGAGTCAGGCGCTTGCTTTGGTTCCAGTATTTGCACAGCAGGAGGAAGTGGAGGCTTATTGAATATTAGTCATGGAGGATCTAGGTCGTTTATTATCGGAAATCCTTTATTTAATGGAACCCTCGGTAAAGTTACAACTGGAACTTTCACTCTTACTCCATTTAAATTTATTCCTAAGGGCGTAGGTACTTTTACTCGAGGCGATATAACTATTGGTCCATCATCGGGGGGAGGCATTGAATTATTAGGGGAAGCACTTGAGCCGCCAAATAATAAAAATAATAAAAATGATCAAAATGATCAAAATAACCTGAATAATCAAAATAGTAACGTATGGAAACTTTCCAATGAGGTCGAACAAAAACTGCTCGGAATTAGCACTGTCTTAAAAAAACAAGTTGATTTAGCATTTCAGGAACAGGATTTAGCTCAGAAACAGGATTTAGCCAAGGCTTTCGATCTTATTGAAAGAGCCTATGCATCAGAACTAGAGATCTTTTTGGGTAACTCTCTTAAAGTTAAACCAATTGATATCGCGAATGCTCAAGATATACTTGGTGATATTGCCAAACGGACAGGGAGTGCCGCCGTACTAATTTATCCCATAGTTCTGAGCGATCGCTTAGAAATTATGGTCATTCCTCCCAAAGACAAGGGTAAGCCTTTTAGTGTGTCCAACCGAGACGTTACACAACAGATATTAAATGATGTACTATTGGAGTTCCGTTCTGATTTATTTGATTCTTCCTCAAATGATTATTTAGCCAATGCCCAAAAGTTGTACAACTGGATTATGCGTCCTATTGACGCTGAGTTGCAAGCCCGCAAGATCGATACGGTTGTCTTTGTGATGGATTCGCTACTGCGTGTAATTCCTGCAAGTACGCTTCATGATGGTAAACAGTTTCTAGTCGAACGCTACGCAATAGCTAACATTCCTTCTTTGCGGTTGACAAGACTCGAAGATCGCGATCGCAAAAATTCTCGCATCTTAGCAATGGGTTTGACCGAATCAGTTAGTGGATTTAGTGCTTTGCCTTCTGTAGAGGTTGAAATTCGTACCATTAATTCTGAATTACTAGCAGGTACTTCTTTATTGAATAAAGAATTCACGGTAAGTAATTTGCAGGCTCAGAGATTGCAGAATGATTATGGAATTGTGCATTTGGCAACCCATGGTAAGTTTGTCAGTGATAATGCCAATGATTCGTTCATTCAGTTTTGGGATAGTCAGTTAACTTTAGAACGTATTCCTCGATTGCGTTTTGATAGTCCTGTGGTGGAGATGCTAACCCTTAGTGCTTGTGAGACCTCTGTGGGGAATAATTTGGGTATTAGCGGTTTGGCTGTAGATTCAGGCGCTAGAAGTGTCTTGGCTTCTCTCTGGGCGATCTCCGATGCAGGTACAGCGCCATTAATGATTAATTTCTATAAGCTATTTCCTGAGGCTAAAACCAAAGCTTTAGCTTTGCAACAGGCGCAGCGATCGCTGATAGATGGTAGCTTAAGAATTGAAAACAACAAAATTATTGGTATTCAGGGGATTCCTCCCATTTCTCTCAATAACAACGTTGGTAAATTAGATTTGCGCCATCCCTTTTTCTGGGCTCCCTTTTTGCTTATTGGCAGTTGGCTCTAAGACAGTTAAGCAACTTGATAGTTAAAATTTAAGGTAGCCCATTGCTGTACATCTAACATCCATACATCGCTAGTATTCGCAAGATTGCCCAACTCAGATGGCTTGCTTGCATGATCGAGATCTTCTAGTAGTGCTTGAGCAACTTGTAATGGGTTGGAAACAGCCATCAGTCCATTGAGCGATGAAGATTGACGTTGAGATGCTTCTAGCGTCTTTGCTACTTGTAAAAGTGGCGATCGGCTGATTACCACTTGGACATCGACCATCCCCTGTGGTGCGGAAACAGCCCAATTCATGGGAGCTTTAGGATAGGGAATGGTAAGGGTTTCCGTAGGTGAAATTACTCCATCATTAGCATAGGGAGTGGCGATAAAATTTGGGGTAAGTAATTTGCTACGGGGATCAAGGCAAAAAATTCGCACATAGAGAGGTTGATCACTAAAATTTTCAATTTGGCATTCTAGGCGATCGCCAATATTAATAGCCTTAGTCCGCACGGTGTTATTAACATCATTATTCAAAGGAACAAGATTGGCTCTTGCAGATGTTCTGCTTGCAAGCGTAACGGAACGTTCATCAGCACCAAGCATCGCTTTGAGTGTCACTCTCACATCAAGATGAGAAGTGGCTTGATTTTCGGTAGCCCGAATCAGTTTCGCGGCAAGCAGACTTTCCAGAAATGGTTGCAGTCGCTTAATAGCAACGCCGACGGATTCTCCCACGGAGCCGAAGGAACCAAGGATTGGAGTATGTCCGACCGTAAATAAGCCATAGCTTGCCGACTGCACACCAAAAAGACAATCAGCACATTGCTCATTAGCATTGACCCCAAACATATTCGGTAAAGTTGAGAAGGCACTAGTAGCATCAACACGTTCGATTTTGCTTAAACCTGCATCAAGGGCGATCGCTAATTTGATATTGTGCGAAATGGCTCGCTTGACTTCTTGGAGTGTTTGTCCTGTTTCCAGTTTTGGATTGAGACCGTAATCATTTAAGACTTCAACTTTGGCATTAAATCCATTGCGGGATTTAACTTGCACGATTGTCTGCGGACTTGTGGCAATCTGCTTTGGAGGTATCGCGGAATCGTCTGAGGCATTCGCAACGGTAGGTAAATCAGCTTTGATAGGTAGTACCTGTAAGGTAGACCCTGCGATGTAATTGCTTAAAACGTTGATGGGTAAACCTGCTAGGCTAACTTCCGCATTACGGCGATCGCTGGCATTAGTAATTACTCCATCGGAACCAAAATTAGGGCTTGCCAACAATTCGGCAAAGGTACTTGTAGCGATCGTTTTTTTCTTGACAGGATCGGCTTCTACCATCGCCGCCACTTGTTTATGAATGGAAAGATTTTCATTGTGCAGCACTTGACGATCAAGGGTAGTTGCTAAATTACTCATAACCACATGAATGGTCGTAGCAGGGGTAATTTGCCAAAGTTGCTGTACTAAGGCATAGGTAAATGCTCCACTACTAAAACCTGACCACTGAGCATCGGCACAGAGCATGTCCCCCGATGCGGCTCTTAAAACTGTGCCGATCACTTGCTTTTCTATTTGTTGGATGTTCTGTGGGGCTTGCCAATCACTGCGCCCAATTCGCGATCGTAAACGAAAATTGCCAATTGCCGAGAAATTTGGATAGTAAAACCCTGCATCAATTACACATAAGAGACGATCTGTAGTGATTTCTTTTAACCAACTTTGCCATTCCCGTAATGTGATATCTTGCAAATTCTCCAACTTTTGCGGTAAGCCACTATCCACAGGAACCAGAGTGTTGTAGTTGCCTAAGCGCGAACCATGTCCACTAAAATGCACCATCACCAAGTCATCGGGCAAGGTCTGGGCTACTAAATGTTCATTAATGGCATTATTGATGTTTGTCCTTGTGGCTTCGCGATCGGTAAGAGTGACAATATCCTGCGGAGAAAATCCAAAGCGATAAATTAATAATTCCCTTTGCAACTCCACATCATTGACGCAACCATGTAAAGGCAGCCACCCACTGGGATTATTTTGTGAAAAGTTTTGAGAGCTATTTGGGGAATCGTCCTTAGCATCGTATTGATTAATACCAATCAATAACGCCCTCTTGCGTAGAGTCGTTCCCGTAGCTTGACGAACAAACTGATCAGCGGCAAGTGCCACGCGATCGCGAGTGATAAATTGCCATCCAATCAGGCTAGCCAAACCCGCCTGCAAGAATTGTCGCCTTGCAATCCCCATATGTATGCCGTGAATTCCTTTGCTGTGTGAAGATCGCTCCTTTAATTAAAGCCGATTCAAGGTAACTCTTTGCAGCTATTTTGGAAGAATTTTTACTGGATTTCTCAATAAGTATAATTACTCGCAAGCTTGGTAAGACTTCCCCTATTAATATTCAAGGTAATAAAATCTCAAATACTATAGCGGTTTTCATTTTGCCAACGGCAAAATGAAAACTCAAAACTCTTAATGGGACTGATTTTTTGTTTTCAAATGAGTATGCATTCATTTGAAAACCGCTATACTAGGACTTACGCATTGGGTAAGTCCTAGTATAGTTGAAAGTTATCGCCAAGCGTCAACCTGTAACTAACTAACGCCTTGACACCTTGAGTCAAATCCTTCCTCAATCTCTATACCTACATATTCCCTTTTGTAAGCGACGTTGTTTTTATTGTGATTTCGCAATTACGACAGGTGGCGAAAATCTCAAACAGCAATATGTGGATGTTCTCTGCCAAGAAATTGTGCTGACCGTTGCGGAGGTTCCTCCCAATCAGCCATTAAAAACGATTTTCTTGGGTGGGGGAACGCCATCTTTGCTATCGGTAAAGCAGCTTGAGCAGATTCTCACAACTATAACCAAATATTTTGCGATCGCCTCTCATGCTGAAATCTCCCTTGAAGCCAATCCAGGCACTGTGAGTTTGGAGACTTTGCGGGGTTATCGCAGTTTGGGAGTCAATCGCATTAGTTTGGGTTCACAGGCTTTTCAGCAGGAATTATTAGATGTCTGTGGGCGTGGTCATAGTGTTGCTGAAATTTATGAATCAGTTGATATGATTCAGAAAGCAGGATTTACGAACTTCAGTTTAGACTTAATCTCAGGGCTACCCCATCAAACAATCACAGATTGGCAGAACTCCCTCGCCAAGGCGATCGCTTTGCAACCTACACATCTATCTGTTTATGACTTAACCATTGAAGAAGGAACTGCTTTTGGGAAGCGCTATCAAGCAGGTGAACAACCATTGCCGACAGAAGATCATACGGTTGCGATGTATATTGCTGCCCATGAGTTACTACCTGCCGCAGGCTATGAGCACTATGAAATCTCGAATTATGCCCAATCAGGATTTCAAGCACAACATAATTTGACCTATTGGCATAACCAACCCTTTTATGGGCTGGGTATGGGTGCAACGAGTTATATCAATCGCCAAAGGATCGATCGCCCACGCAAGATGCGAGAATATCTCGATGCGATCGCTAAATGGCAAGCATCAGACCTCGGCTTTACGGCTCCAGTAATTGATGATCGTGAGGAGTTAATCGATACGCTGATGCAGGGATTACGCTTGATGGAAGGTTTAAGTTTCAAGACATTGCAATTGAATTATGGAATCGAACTTTGCGATCGCGCTTTGCAACTTCTCCATCCCTATCAAGCCAAAAACTGGGTCAAGTTGGTTGAGCAATCAGATGATCTTCGCATTATATTAATTCCTCCCGATGGTTGGCTATTTTCTAACATCATCATTGCCGACCTATACGAAAATCTGTAACTGATGTTAAGTGGAACAAATATCACCCTCACCCCCAGCCCACTCTCCCTATAAATGGAGAGCAGGGTGGATTCATTTTCGGAAAGGTAAGCAGGAAGGGATGAGCAGAAAAATTAGAGATCTATCGCCAGCCATTGTTCTGTGTAACAACAGTTAATAACCAGAAAATATTTGGTTACCCACTCGAATCATCGTTGCACCTGCTTTAACAGCGATCGCATAGTCCGCCGACATCCCCATTGAGAGTTCTTGAATATTTGACCAACCAAGCGATCGCAACTTTGCGGCTAATTCTCCCACGCGACTGAAGACATCATAGGCTTGAGACTCATTTAAACCTAAAGGCAAAATCGACATCAGTCCCACAATATTAAGGTTTTGCAACTTCTCTAATTGGTGTAAATCTGCTAATAGTTCCGATTCTGTCCAACCTGATTTATGAGGATCTTCTGCGAGCTTGACTTGCAAGAGTAATTTTGGCGATTTGCCGAGTTCCTGAATTAAGCGATCGCATTGTTCCGCAAGACGAAGACGATCAAGCGATTGAATCCAATCAAATTGGGCGATCGCTTGCCTTGTCTTATTACTTTGCAATGATCCAATCATGTGCCAAGTAATATCCGTTAAATCGGCTAGTTCCATTTGTTTGATTTTGGCATCCTGCACTCTCGATTCACCAAAGTCACGGATGCCCGCTTTATAAGCAGCACGAATCGCTTCTGTCGTCGTGTATTTACTCACAGCAACCAGTTTGACGTTAGTGGAAATATTACTGCGAATTTGATTAAGGCGCTCAGCGATCGTTTGACTAATTGAAGCAGGATTAACTTCAGGCATGATTAGGATTGAGATTTATATAGCAAGAAGTACGTCAGCAATGACAATGTTACAGCCTATTGAGGCTCTAAGTATTACAGAAGATTTTTTGAAAACAGCGCAAAGTGCTGCTTTCAAAAAATCTTCTGGGCTTTAAGTCATCTCAAGAAATCTAAGTAGCTCAACTTAATTAAAACCCAAACCGAGAGTTTGTTCCGCCCGCGTAGCGGGCGGAACAAACTTCTCGGTTTTTAGTTTACTTATGTCTAGCTACTTACAAATGATTTAGGACTGCTATAGATACAAAAACAAGGCAATACAGACAATAGAGTGGTAGAAGATGTTGAGATAGTGCAATTAACACCTATTGGACTTAAGCTTTCAGCCCGTAATTTATTACAGGGCTACTGCGTAAGTCCTATGCTTGTTAAGCAAGATCGGAAGTTACAGATTGTTCTCACATTCGATCAACTTCGATCAACATTTTCGATCAACATTTGCACAGGTAGGATTTCAAATTATTGCGTTATAGCTAGAAATATAGTTATAGCGGTTTTCAAATGAGTGTGTACTCATTTGAAAACAAAAAATCAGTCCCATTAAGAGTTTTGAGTTTTCATTTTGCCGTAGGCAAAATGAAAACCGCTATAGTAAGTTTGCTGTGCGGATTTTGCTAAACTACTATAACCTGAATATTTCTTAACACTTTTCCTATACTTTTCTCTAAAAATCCCAATGCGTATCTCTTTGAACTGGCTCCGTGAACTTGTTGACTGCGATCTCTCGCCCCAAGAGCTAGAAGGAAAACTCACGATGGCAGGCTTTGAAGTGGAGTCCATCGAAGACCGCAGAACATGGGCTGAGGGCGTGGTCGTTGGGCATATCCTTACTGCCGATCGCCACCCTAATGCCGATAAATTACAGGTATGTAAAGTCGATATTGGTGCATCTGAACCATTGCAAATTGTCTGTGGTGCGGCAAATGCGAGACAGGGCTTGTTTGTACCTGTAGCCACGATTGGTACTTATTTGCCGAATATTGATTTAAAACTGCGTCCAACAAAATTACGAGGTGAGCGTTCTGAGGGGATGATCTGCTCACTCGCCGAGCTTGGTTTAGCCAAAGAATCAAGTGGTATTCACGAATTGCCCGATGGCTTAATTGTTGGTGCAGATGTTCGCCCCTTGCTTGGACTGGACGATGCAATTCTTGATGTGACTTCGACCGCAAATCGCGCTGACGCTCTGAGTGTAGTGGGAATCGCCCGTGAAGTATCGGCCCTGCTTGGTAAAGAGGTGTGTTTACCCCTAGCAACTCAAGATTTTCAGCCCAAGGTCGCCAACTGGGTAAAGGTGGAAGATCCTAAATCTTGCCCTGCCTATATCGGCACATTGATTAAAGATGTAAAGGTTGCGCCATCTCCAGAATGGCTGAAGCGTCGGGTGGAAGCCGCAGGAATGCGATCAATCAACAATATTGTCGATATCACCAATTACATCCTGTTGGAATGGGGACAGCCTCTCCATGCCTTTGATGCGGATACTCTAGATAAGGACATTAAGATCAGGGTGCGTTTTGCCAAGGCTGGCGAAAAAATCAAAACCCTTGATGATATTGATCGCACTCTCACCAGTCAAAACTTCTTGATTACCTCTGGCGACAAGCCGATCGCGATCGCTGGGGTGATGGGTGGTGCAGAAACCGAAGTTTCCCATAAAACTACTAGTATCGTTTTAGAAGCGGCGCTCTTCTCGCAAGTCACTACAAGGCGATCAGCACGCGCTCAAGGCTTACGCACTGAAGCCTCATCACGCTATGAACGGGGTGTAAATCAGACCGCGATCGAGTCAGCTACTGCCAAGGCAATCCAAATGATTGTGGAACTGGCGGGTGGCAAGATCATTGAGCAAAGTATTGCGGATGCTCGTTCTCAGGAAGTGAGGGTGATTGATTTACGCTTGACGAAGGTTTGGCAAGTTCTTGGAGAAGTTGAACGTGAAGATGAAAATGTATTGCCTTTGCTCTCTGAATCAGAAGTTGAGCAAACTCTCAAGGTGCTATCCTTTGAACTAAAAAAGGAACCGACTGATGAAGGTAGCTATGCGACTTGGAAAGTAACCGTTCCTCCCTATCGCTATGCGGACATCGAGCGTGAAATTGATCTTGTAGAAGAGATTGCGCGAATCTATGGATATGACAAGTTTGTAGAAACTCTTCCTGCTAGAACTGAGTTTGGGTTCCTCTCCGCCGATCAAGAAGGTGGTCGGATGATTAGAGCTGCATTCCGTGCTGTGGGCTTAACTGAAGTAATGCATATGTCTCTTTGTAGCCCTACCGATACGCATCAAGTGAAAATCAATAACCCTGTAGCGATCGAGTATGGAGCATTGCGCGGCGATTTGCTCACCAACTTGATTGATGCTTGTGCCTTTAACATCAATCAAGGTAATGGTATTTTGAATGGCTTTGAGATTGGGCGTGTGTTTTGGCTTGATGAGGCGGGTAGCGATGAAACCGATCACATTGCAGGTATTTTCGGTGGCGATCCGACTGTGGGTGCATGGCAACATGATTCCAAGCCTCTGAATTTCTATGAAGCCAAAGGGTTGTTAGATTCCATATTCCATAATCTCTCGGTCATGGTTGAATATCAGCCTGATCAAAAGGATGATCGTTTACATCCTGGACGTACCGCTTCTCTCTGGATTTCGGGTGAGCGTCTTGGTACATTTGGTCAACTACATCCTCAACTACGCGCTGAGAAGGAACTACCCGATGAGATTTATGTGTTTGAGCTAGATTTCTATACCTTGCTCGATGCAATGATGAAGAAGTCAATTTCCACCTTCCAGCCCTTCTCGACTTACCCCAGTAGCGATCGCGATATTGCCTTTTTTGCTCCCTTGAAGTTCACGGTTGCTGACATTCAGCGATCGATTACCCATGTGGGCGGCGAGTTGCTTGATTCCGTCACACTTTTCGATCAATACATCGGCAAAGGTGTTCCCGAAGGTTCACGCAGCCTTGCCTTTAGGCTAGTTTATCGAGCTAGCGATCGCACTCTCACTGATGCCGACATTAACCCCGTTCATCAGAAAGTTCGCGATTTACTCGAAGAAAAGTTCCAAGCAACTTTGAGAAGTTAGTTATGGATTATAGCGGTTTTCATTTTGCCGTAGGCAAAATGAAAACTCAAAACTCTTAATGGGACTGATTTTTTGTTTTCAAATGAGTACACACTCATTTGAAAATCGCTATAGCTAGACATAAGTAAACTAAAAACCGAGAGATTTGCTCTGCCCGCGTAGCGGGCGGAGCAAATCTTAAAAATAGGACTTACGCAAACCGAACGAATTTATTAGACTTGAGGTAGATGTGGTGCAGGCTTCAGCCG
>Ga0209990_10000619_pt1 | contig 34572 bp, 25 predicted proteins | sample NOAtaG_6_FD_187304 | JGI IMG/M metagenome (GOLD analysis project Ga0209990, IMG submission 187304) | Freshwater lake microbial communities from Lake Erie, under a cyanobacterial bloom - NOAA_Erie_Diel5S_2200h metaG (SPAdes) (version 2) | ecosystem: Environmental > Aquatic > Freshwater > Lake ...
TGAAGGATAGTAAGCAACTTAGCCCCCAAAAACGGCAAAAGTTGAGCCGGCAAATACAACGGGATTTTGTTTGTCGCATCGGTTATGCTACGGTGAAAGAGATCGATCGCTTGAATATTTTTCATGCTTCCCTACTGGCAATGAGCAGAGCGATCGGGAAATTACCCCTTTCCCCCAATCTTTGCTTGATCGATGGCAAGCACATTATTAAAGATTTGTCAATCCCCCAAAAGGCGGTAATTCAGGGAGATCAACAATCCCCGGTAATTGCGGCAGCTAGTATCGTGGCCAAAGTCTGGCGCGATGACTTAATTACTCGTTGGCACAGACGCTATCCCGATTATGGACTCTCTCGTCACAAGGGTTATGGCACGGCTCAACACCTAGAAGCGATTGGCAACTATGGACTTACTTCTCAGCACCGGCGCTCTTTTAGTCCCTGTCAATGATAAGGCGTTGCTGAATCAAGGTATGAATGCCGACTGTGCAGGTTCCCGTGCAAAAGTTAGTTTGCATCTAGGTTTTAAAAATCCCAGAAAAGAAGATTCATATCTCAAATCAGCAACCCCGTCAAAACTACTCTTCAACAATTTCGACTTTTTTGGTAGCAAGGGGTTCTTGGGTGACAATTTCTACTTCAATAGCCTTTTTCAGGTTAAGTTTTAGAACTGGAGAAATTGGCAAACCTTTCACCTCATTGATGAGATATTCTTGAGTTTCTGTTTCACGACGTTGGAGATATACCGCTTTCAGCACTGCCTCAATGCCATAACCCGTAACCATGTCACCAATAATAGTAGAGATACCTAAGACCCCAAGTCCGCCAATTACCCCCAGCGGACCGCCTAACCCCAAAAGTGCGTAAATCATGGGATAGGTAGTGCTACTGGATGCGGCAACAGCAATAATGAAAATAATGCCGGGGAGTCCAAGAGAGGCAAGTTTTTGAAGGACTTCATCCAGAGAAATTCCCCAAGACACAAGTTTTTTGTTGATTTCTGCGGGATTAATGCCGAGAAAATCCTGGGGAATGACGGGTGCGGTAGTTTCCGTCATTGATGAGACTCCTAAAATCACTAAGTTGGATTGGTTGCTAGGGATTTCAGTCATATAAAGTCCATGGTCAGGCAAAGGCGTACAATAGCGGTCGTCTGGGTATTCAGATGCCTGGCAGCATTCTACATCAGTCTTACTGTTCACACAACTTGTAGAAAATCCTCAGTTCTTAAGGAAATAGACATTTCTGTGCATTTTCGGGTTAACCCCTAGAGCATCTCCCAGAGGGCAGCCAGAATGGACAAGCTGACAGTTTAGATACTGTCTCTTTTGTCAAGTTTAATTTATACTAAAATTGATACGCTTACCAATCTCGGGCAGAGCTATTGTTATCACACAGCAAGATTAATGTTAATATCCTACAGTCATCAGTTCATTTTTTTTCATGTCACAAAAGCTGCGGGGACAAGCGTTAAAGCAGTCTTAGAACCTTATGCACAACAACCTGAAAAATTCAAAATTAATCGCCCTCCCAGAATGTTAGGAGAGCAAATCAATCCCCTATATGAAATGTGGGAATCCTCTCTTTGGCACGCTAAAGCCAGAGATATGCAAAAAGAACTGTCAGAGGAAGTATATAATAATTTTTATAAATTTTCTTTTGTCAGAAATCCTTGGGATTGGCAGGTATCCTATTATCATTTTATTCTTAAGGAGAAAGATCATGTCAGACATGAATTGGTTAAATCTCTGGGCAGTTTTGAAGAATACTTGGAATGGGTTATTAGTACCAAAAATCCCTTTCCCAAAGGAGCACCTAAACTACAAAAAGACCTTATTACTGACTTAGAAGGCAAAATAATAGTTGACTTTGTTGGTAGATATGAAACTTTAGAAGCTGATTTTGATCTGGTCTGTCAAAGGCTAAATATTAAAGCTTCTCTGCCCTGTTTAAACAAGTCAAAACATCGTGATTATCGAGAATATTACAACAACAGAACCAGAAAATTAGTAGAAAAACACTTTCAGGATGACATCGCCCTATTTGGCTACACATTTGATAGTTATCAATCTCAAATTGCATCGGAAAAATTTTTCCTCACAGCTGCCGGGGGTTATTGAGAGTTTACAAAAATTTAGCTAAACCAATTTTCTGCCCAGGGGTTTAAAAGCAGCGTCTATGTGAGATATTCTAACAATAGTCCATTGACAAGACAAAATCTAATGATTTCACAAGCCTCTTCTCCCATTACTTTGACAGAGCCAGAACAAATCCAGCCAAGAAATATGAGTGACCTAATTGTCGATTATTTAGAGCAATTAGGGGTAGAGTACGTTTTCGGCATCCCGGGAGGACATAACAGTGCCTTCTACGAAGCCTTAGCACGCAGCGAAAGACGCGGGGGGGTTCGTGCCGTTTTGACTTGTCACGAAACCGGTGCCGCTTTTATGGCTGATGGTTATGCTCGTGAAACCGGAAAAATCGGGGTTTGCTGCGGCACAACTGGACCCGGTAGCACCAATTTCATTACAGGATTAGCCTCAGCTTATGCTGAAGGGATACCTCTACTTGTTATCACCGCACAAACTGCCCTACCTCATTTTAGCTGGAGTGCCTTTCAAGAATCATCGCCCGATACCATTGATACAGTGGCCATGTTTAAGCACTGTACCCGTTATAACACCCTCGTCACTCACCCCAATCAATTAGAAAGAAAATTAGCAGCGGCATTAACAACAGTTTTACATTCACCTTTTGGACCGGCTCATCTTAGTATTCCTGTGAATATTTTCCGGGTTGAGTCTCCCTCATCCCTTGCTTATCCCCAGGTAGCGACTCAAGCTGCTGCATTAGTTGATTTAAAAGCCTTAGATGAGCTTGATAGTACCATAAACAATATCTTAGATCAAGGTCAAACCATCGCCATCTGGGTTGGTCAAGATTGTAGGAAAGCCACCCCAGAAATTATGGCATTAGCCGAATTAATTAACGCTTCTATTGTCACAACTCAAGGCGGTAAAACCTGTGTTAATCCTTATCATCCTTTAGTAAAAGGTGTCTTTGGTTTCGCCGGACATCAAACGGCCCGCCAAGCTTTAACCGATGATTCTGTTGCTTTAATTTTAGCGGCTGGGATGAACTTAGGCCAATGGGAAACCTCGGCTTGGGATCAGAAATTGTTAACTAAAAAAATAGTTCATATTCATCACGCAAGGGACTATTTTAAAAGTTCTCCGATGGCCAGTTTACACATTCAAGGTACAATCAAAACTACCTTGGCAGAATTACTAAAAAGATTGCAGAAAACTCGGCAAAGGGGACAATTAAAACCGGAGTTATCAGCGAGCTTATCCCCTGAATTTTACCAGCCTTATCAACCCGCTCACATTACCGTTAAAGAACCGGATAGCTATCGACTTTCAGAGGATAATTCCCCTGTTAAACCCCAGCAATTAATCGGTGAACTCCTACAACATTTTCCCCCAGAAACTCGCTATTTAGTCGATGTGGGTAATTGGTTAGCTTGGACAATTCACTATTTCTTCCCACCCCGTCCGGAAAATTTCCGTTTAGCTGTGGCAACTGCCCCCATGGGTTGGGGAATTGGCAGTGCGATTGGAACAGCTATGGGGGCAAAAAATACCCCAGTGGTTTGTCTGACAGGTGACGGATGTTTCCTAATGCACGGCAACGAACTTGCTGTTGCTGTTGCTGAAAAATTACCGATTATTTTTATCATTCTTAATGATCAATCTTTTGGTATGGTTAAACACCGACATCTGCAAACGGGAGTAGAACCCCTAGAGTTTGCTTTACCATCAGTAGATTTTAGTCAAATTGCTCGGGGAATGGGAGCGAATGGTTATATTATTCGTAATAGTCAAGACTTGCAGGAATTAGATTATGAGGCAATTTATCGGGATGGCAAACCTACCGTCTTAGATGTGCGAATTGATTCGGAATATGTTCCCCCCATAGGAATGTTTTAAAGCCACGAACAATGATCAATACCTTTAACTCAAAAGCGATGTCCTATACCGAGTTAGCAGCCAAGCGATTACTAATTAATTCTTTGCCTAAAAGTGGCACTCATTTGTTGGCTAAGTCCGTTGAAATTCTGGGCTATAAAGAACATTTTGAGGATCGAGAAGTTCAAGAAGTGCCTCTATTTTTTAACTATCGAGAAGTTAAAAAAAGAATCGAGCATCAAACTCAATTTAGCCAACAACAGATTAGCATAGGGGCCTTAACCCCCTACTATGTAGATTTGGCGATTGTTCGACATTGGTTAACTCTGATTGCCGAAAAGCAATACATTTTAGGTCATATTCCTTGGACACCTCTGTTAACCCCAATTCTTCAGGACTTAAATTATCAGCATATCTTCATTATTCGTGATCCTCGTGCTGTTATAGCTTCCTCAATTCCCTTTGTTTTAGATACGGGAAAAATGCCAGCAAGACACTTTTTAGAAGAGGATTTTAAGTCCATGTCTCCTAGCCAAAGATTAGATTTTATTTTAGTGGGAGGCTATGGGGCAAAAGCGGGAGTAGAAATCAGAAATTTTGCCGAAGTTTTCCGTTCTATGTTAGCTTGGTCTCAAGAGCAAAATTGTTTATTTATCCGTTTTGAGGATCTGGTGGGAGAACAGGGAGGTGGCAAGTCGGAAAAACAAAGGGAGACGATGGAAAAAATTTGCCACCATTTGGATATTCCTTTTAATGAAACTATTGCTTCTCAGTTGGGGGAAATTTATAACCCTTCTGCTAGAACATTTAGAATGGGGAAAATAGACGGATGGAAAGACTCAATAGAGCCGGCAGATATCGAAAAATTAAACACCTATTGTCAACCATTATGTCAAGAGGCGGGTTATGAAATGTCTTGAGTTATACCTAGGATTAGTCTGATAAATTCCCAGTTTATTGATGATTATTTTCCTCGATATGGTATGATCCTTCCACGACTTAAAATAAGGAAACACAAAAATGGACTTACAAGCAAATCTTGAGAGATTTAAAAGCAAACACCCCATCAGTCGCAATCATTATATTTCCTATCATAGTATATACAAAGCTACTCCCAGTCTCAAATTCATATTCAAGCATTATTGCCCGATTTATCATATTTCACTAGATGAGTTTTTTGAATATTATCCCCTTTTAGCATTTATTGAATACCTTGTCTATGAAACTGATGCAGAAATGGAAAGCAATCAAAAGGATAGCAGCTCATCAAGTCAGTGTTCTTTGTGGGATTCTAAAAAAATCATCATTCGATATCTTTTAAAAGAATTTGATTTAGAAGATCCTACAATCTTAAAGCACATAGAGAATTTGGGTCAGTATTTTGAATTAGAAAGTCAGCTAGTCACCTCTGAAAAAATCACATTAGAAGATGTAATTCGTGCCTCTGAATTGCGGTCTTCTGACGAGTTAATTCTCCACTGTACCTTGATTGCTATGTCAGGTAAACCTTATAGAGATGAAATTTTTGAGATTATGTCACCCATACATATTCTGCTAGAATTTCATGATGATTTTCTTTCCTATCAAGAGGATAGGGCAGCCGGTAATTATAATACCTACTGGATGTTTCAGAAATTGTATGGAGAGGAAGCACACCATTATTTAAAAGCAGAAATAGACCGTTACAGTAAGCTATTTGAGGAAACCCTTAAACGATTATCTGAACAAGACCAGGAATTTTATTCAGCAAAATGGTCTCGTTTATGGCAAAATGTATTTCCCTATTTCTCTAGTGCTGAACTTCTTCGTCAGACTGTTTTAGAAGGGGTTTAAACCTGTTATTTGACCGCGGAAACTTATTTGCTTAAAAATTCAAAACAAGGAGAAAACCAAATGACCCCATTGATATCCATTGAGCGGCTTAAAAGCAAACAAACTATTAGTCGAATCCCTTACATTTCCTATCATAGTCTATTCAAAGCTATTTCTGTAATCCACGTTTCTTTAAGGCTATATTGTCCGATTTATAATATTTCTGATGATGAGTTTTTGGAACTTTCTCCACTCTTAGCACTTATTGAATCTTCTGTCTATGAAACTGATATAGAAACAGAAAACAATCAAAAGAATAGCAATCTATCACCTCACCTTGCTCCCTGGGACAATAGAAAGATAATTATTCAATCTTTTTTAAAAGAATTTAATTTAGAACACCATACAATTTTAGAACAAATAGATAACTTAGGTGAATATTTTGAATTAGAAAGTCAGCTAGTAGCTTCTGAAAAAATAACATTAGAGGATGTAATCCGTGCTTCCAAATTGCGTTCATCTGATTTGAGGATTATCCACACTATTCTAGTTCAGATGTCAGGTAAATCCTACAGAGCGGAAATTTTTGAAATTCTCTCACCGACAGAAATCTTGAGTGAATTTCAGGATGATTTTTGTTCCTATAAAAGGGATGTGGCAGCAGGTAATTACAATACTTACTGGATGTTTCAGAAATTGTATGGAGAAGAAGCACACCATTATTTAAAAGCAGAAATAGACCGTTATAAAAATCTATTTGAAGAGAAACTCAAGCTATTTCCTGAAGAAGAACAAGAAAGATATACAAAAAAATGGTCTCGTTTCTGGAAAAGATATTCTTATCTCTCTAGTGCTGAACTTATTCGTCAAGTAGCTCTGGAAGGGGTCGAAAATAATGAATAATTAGCCATCCCATAGCCTGCTATTATTAAAATCTGCATCACTATTCATTGGAAAATTCAAAATTAGGAGCATCAAAAATGAATCTACAGGACTTAGAGATTTTGTATGAGAGTCTTAAAAGCAAACAACCAAGCAGTCAAACCCGTTACATCTCTTATCATAGTCTATACAAAACTGCTTTTATGTTTAAATCTATTTTTAAGCAATATAATATGATTGATGACGTTTCTCTTGATGAGTTTCTTTTATGTTATCCAGTTTTAGCATTGATTGAATCTTTAATCCATGAAGTCAATATTGATCTAGGAAGCAATCAACAGAATAACTTATCATGGGATGCTAGAAAGAAAATCATTCAATCTTTTTTAAAGGAATTTAACTTAGAACATCCTACTATCCTAAATGCCATGGAGAGCCTGGGAGAATTTTTTCAACTCGGGAGTCAGTTAGTGACTTATGAAACAATAACTAATCAAGATGTGATTCGTGCTTCTGAATTGCAGTCTTCCGAGATCAATATGCTTTACTTTACTTTAATTTCAATACTAGGTAAACCTTACAAAACTGAAGTTTTTGAGCTTATGTCACCCATAAACACTTTGCTAGAATTTCATGATGATTTTCGTTCCTATCAAGAGGATAGGGCAGCAGGTAATTATAATACCTACTGGATGTTTCAGAAATTGTATGGAGAGGAAGCACACCATTATTTAAAAGTAGAAATAGACCGTTACAGTAATCTATTTGAGGAAACCCTGAAAGGATTATCTGAACAAGAACAAGAAGTTTATTCAGCAAAATGGTCTCGTTTATGGCAAGATGTATTTACCTATTTCTCTAGTGCTGAACTTCTTCGTCAGACTGTTTTAGAAGGGGTTTAAACCTGTTATTTGACCGCGGAAACTTATTTGTTTAAAAATTCAAAAAGGAGAAACTAAAATGAACCCGCAAATGTCCCCTGGTATGATTGAAAGAAAAAAAACCGTTAGTCAAATCCCTTATATTTCCTATTATAGTATCTATAAAGCTACTTCAGTTTTAAAGCCGTTTTTCAAAATATATTGTCCAATTTATAATATTTCTGATGATCAATTTTTTGAATTTTATCCCCTCTTAGCATTTATTGAATATCTGATCTACGAAACCGATGTAGAACTAGAAGAGAGTAATCAAAAAGATGGCTCACTATTAACTCAAGTTTCTCCCTGGGATGCCAGAAAAAAAATTATTGAATCTCTGTTGCATGAACTTGGTGTAGAAGGCTCCGCAATTTTAGCACAAGCAGACAACTTAGGTAAATATATTGAATTAGAAGGTCAGCTAATTGCTTCTGAAAAAATAACTTATGAGGACTTACTTCTTGCTTCTGAACTAAGGTCTTCTGATTTGAGGATTCTACATTCTGCTTTAGTTCAGATTTCAGGTAAACCCTACAGAAGTGAAATTTTTGATCTGATGTCACCTCTAGAAGTTTTACTAGAATTTAATGATGATCTTCGTTCCTACAAAAAGGATATCGCAGCAGGTAGTTACAATACCTACTGGATGTTTCAAAAATTGTATGGAGAGAAAGCGCATCATTATTTAAAAGCAGAAATAGACCGTTATAAAAATCTATTTGAGGAGAAACTTAAGCGATTTCCTCAAGAAGAACAAGCGATGTATTTAGTAACATGGTCTCGTTTTTGGCAAAGATTTCCCTATCTCTCCGATGCCGAACTTATTCATCAGGTTGCTCTAGAAGGGATTAAAAAAACACATGACTAAACCTGTGACTCAACAGTTAGACCTGAAAGCGGAAGTAAATTTGGATTCCTCGATTCAATTTGAGCAATCGCTTTCCAAGAATGTACTAGAGCCAAAAGCTATCTTATTGACAGGAGCAACTGGTTTTCTTGGTGCTTATTTACTCGAAGAACTTCTCCAGAAAACCAGCGCAGATATTTATTGTTTAGTTCGCTGTTCTAATATAGAAGAGGGTAAAAATCGTCTTCAAAAAAACTTAGAGTTTTATTCTCTTTGGCAAGATGGTTTTAATTCTCGTCTTATTCCTATTGTTGGAGATTTAGGGAAACCTTTATTCGGTCTTTCTCAACTAGCATTTAATGAATTAGCGGCAATAATTGATATTATTTATCACAATGGAGCTTGGGTTAACTCTGCTCGTCCCTATTCTACTTTAAAACCGGTAAATGTCTTGGGGACGCAGGAAGTGCTAAGGTTAGCTAGTAGGGAGCAAACTAAACCCGTTCATTTTGTTTCGACTCTTGGGGTTTTTCTCGGTGATAATCAGGAGGAAATTGCAAAAATTACTGAAATGGATAGCCCTAATTTTGTTAATCTTCAAGGAGGTTATCGCCAAAGTAAATGGGTGGCAGAACAATTAGTGATGGTCGCACAAAAAAGAGGATTACCTGCTTGTATTTATCGTCCTTCAAGAATTATCGGGAATAGTAAAACGGGGATTAACGGTAATTTCCAAGATTTCCTGTGTATTTTGCTAAAGGGTTGTATTCAATTAAAAAAATTCCCCGCTTTAAACACACAAATAGATATCGTTCCCGTTGATTATGTCAGTCAGGCAATTGTCGGTTTATCCCAGCAAAAAAACCATGCTGGTCAAGTATTTCATTTAATTAATTCTCAGCTAATTTCCTGGGAAACTTTCTTTAATTCTCTTCAACTTTTAGGCTATTCCTTAGAAAAAGTTGATTATGATAATTTTTATGCCGAATTAAAATATCAATTGTCCCAGTCTCCCAAGAACACACTATATTCATCTTTATTACTGCTTTTGAAACTGTCAAAACTATTTTCCCCTGATAAGCTAGAATTTGACGCAACTCGAACATTGATAGAATTAACAGAGCTATCTATCTCCTGTCCCGTTATTGATGAAAAATTGCTCAGTTTATATTTTTCTTACTTTCAGAAAGTTGGCTATTTTCCCCCTGTTCTAGACCATAATTTATAGGAAAAATCTTCAATTCTTGCTATATACTTTTAAGATTTTGGAAGATGGTAATTGGCTGATGAGGATTCGTAACAATTTCCGACCATATCTGCATGAAATCTCGGTTAATTTGAGTCATTGAATCAAGCTCAAAATAATCTTTTTTATATTGCCACCAACCCTTAAGAGAGGGTTTTGGGGAAGTTTTATTTTCCCAGAGTATTAACTCTAAGTCGGGCCTAACTTCAAACTCTTCCATTTCCCAAGATGTCACCTCTAACCCAGGTAGTTTCAATTCTTCTTCGGGGGACTCTGACAAAACCGTAATAACTGCTTTAAAACTAGAATTATCAAGGCGATATTCTGGTTTAATGACTTTGGCTAAATGCTCAAAGGGAATATCTTGATACTCTAAGGCTTCTAATACTACCCTTCGCACTTGCGTTAGTAACTCTCTAACAGTAGGATTACCACTTAAACTAACTCGGAGCAACATTATATTACTAATTAAACCGATTAGAGGCTTCAGGTGTGGATGATTACGAGCGTCACGGGGAGCGCGGATGATAATATCTTCACAGCCACTATAGCTATAGAGTAAAACAGCAAAGGCTGTTAGTGCAGTCATAAATAAAGTGATTCTTTGCTCTTGACAGAGGATGTTTAATTTCTCTGTGAAATCCCCAGGAATTTCAAAATCAAAATTAGTCCCTAGACTTGAAACCGATGAATCGGATAATTTATCGCCAGATTTAGACGGCGAAATCAGGTGTGGGGGAATTTTTAAGGTTGGTGACTCTCCCGCTTCTAAAATACGTTTATAGTGGTTAATTTTCGGCTCAATTAGTTGAGAACTAAAGGATTTTAGTTGCCATTGAACATAATCAACATACTGGATAGGTAAGGGAGGTAAAGGGGAGGAATCACCTAAGACAAAAGCCTGATAAAGTAGCTCCAATTCTTTAAAAAAGAGCGTCAAGGATGAATTGTCTATAATAATATCGTGGATGTGAGTGAGGAGAATGTGCTCCTTCTCATCCAAACGAATTAATATCAGTCTGATTAAGGGGCCATTAATCAAGTCGAAGGGTTGATTAATAATCTCTTGTAATAATCTTGCTAATTCCTCACTTTTCTGGTTCTCTGGCCAGGGTTGTAAATCAATTATGGGTAGGTTTTTTTCGGTGTAGGGGTTAATTAACTGAACGGGGGAACCGTTGACTTCTCGAAAGGTGACACGCAATATTTGATGGCGATAGATAATCTCATTCAAGCTGGCTGTTAAAACTGCTAAATTGAGGTTTCCTTTAAGGTAGTGTCGTCTAAAATTACCTGAAAAATGGATGACTGTGTTGGATTTTTCATAGGACCATCTTTTCTGTTGAGTCAAAGATAAGGGAAAATAAGGACAGCCAGATAAGGAATCAATTTCTGGGGAAGAATCGGCAATAAAATTCTCGTCGATTAAGGGATTAATTACCTCATTAAATTTTATCTTCTCAATTTTTTCGATTAGTTCTGGATGATTTTTCCGTAAATATTCGGCAAATTCAGCCACCGTTGCGGCATCAAGAATAGTTTCTACAGCAAACTTTTTTTCAAAATGAGACTCTAGCCTCTTACAGAGGGCAATAACTTTGAGGGAATGTCCCCCCAATTCAAAAAAGTTCTCATCAATTCCTACTTTTTCTAATTCCAAAACCTCTGCCCAAATTGCGGTTAATAGTTCTTCCTCTGGGTTTCGTGGCGGTGTAACCAGACGAGAAGTGTCATAATTTAGAGGCAATTTAGCTAAAGCTACACGGTCAACTTTATCATTGGGGGTCAAAGGCATCTTTTCTAAAATTACTAATGCCTGGGGAATCATATAATGGGGTAACTTTTCTTTGAGATAGTCGCGCCATTGAGTGAGAACTTGCTCGACTTTAACGGTGGGATTAATAACAGCATAAGCGATTAATTGAGGATCATTTAACTGCTCTTGACGGACAATGACTACCGCTTGGTGAATGGCGGTATTTTCGTTTAAGATGCCTTCAATTTCCCCTAATTCAATTCTTAAACCGCGAATTTTAACTTGAAAGTCTATGCGCCCTAACCATTCAATATTACCATCGGGAAGATAACGGGCTAAATCGCCGGTTTTGTATAACCTCGCCGATGGATTATTATCAAAAGGATGGGGAATAAATTTTGCCGCAGTTAATTCGGGACGATTGAGATATCCCCTAGCTAAACCTACTCCCCCAATATGTAATTCTCCCGCAACCCCCACAGCAACTTTTTTGAGAGACTCATCAAGGATATAAGCTTGAGTATTGGCAAGAGGACGACCGATAGTTAAGGGACTATCAGGGCTACATTCTGCTATGGTGGCATCAACGGTGGCCTCGGTGGGGCCATAGGCATTAAAAAAGCGTCTTCCCACTGACCACTGGGCCATCAAGGCAGGGGGACAAGCTTCTCCGCCGACAATTAATACCTGTAGGTGTTTTAAGGGTGCTTGAGGGAGGACGGCTAATACTGATGGGGGAATTTGTGCATGGGTAATAGCTTTTTTTTGCAGAAAATTAAGCAAGTTATCCCCCGGAAGTAAGGAGTTAGAATTTCCTAGACAAAGTTGCGACCCCGAACAAATAGCGGTGAAGATTTCCGAAACGGAAGCATCAAAATTTAAGGAAGCAAATTGCAGAACACGACTTGAGGGATTTAAGTTAAATAGTTTAATTTCTGTTTGAACTAAATTAACTACTCCTTTATGAGTAATTAAAACCCCCTTGGGTAGGCCAGTGGAGCCAGAAGTATAGAGAATGTAGGCTAAGTTGTCGGAGTTTACAGTAGTTTTAGGGTTTTCTTGACTTTGTTGAACTAGGGACTGATCTTTATTTAAAAAAATTACTTTTATCTGCTCAAGGGGGAGTTTTATAAGGGGTTTTTCCTGTGTCAATAAGATAGATATACCGGCATCTTCTAGGATGAATTTTAGCCGTTCTTGGGGGTAAGCAGGATCAAGGGGTACATAACACCCTCCCGCTTTGAGAACACCTAAAACCCCGATGATCATTTCTAGGGAACGCTCAACACAGATTCCTATTAATTGTTCTGGTTTTACTCCTAATTCAATTAAATAATGGGCGATTTGGTTGGCCCGGTCATTTAACTGCCTATAGGTTAAGGAGGAATCTTCAAAACTTACCGCAATCTGATTAGGGGTCTTCTCCACCTGGGTTTCAAATAATTGATGAATTGTGGTGGAATAAGAATAATTTTCTGCCCTAAAATTCTTCTCAATTGGCTGTAATTGTACTTCAATCATGATTTAAGTAGCTGGTTATAATTAAATTAAAAATGGATTTTAGGTTCGATCCCCCCTTAGTCCCCCCTTAATAAGGGGGGTGCCAATCCCCCCTTAGTCCCCCCTTAATAAGGGGGGCATCTGAAAGTTTTCAATACCTACCTACTTAAGATAGTGCAAACAATCAATTATGTTTTCTAAGTCTGGTAACACTGTGGCCAATTCCCGTTCATGTTTGCGCCATTTTTCTTGTCTAGGAGCAGATAGGGTTCTTTGAGCGATGGGTAAGGGTTGAGAGAGAATTTGCTCGATTTGTTTGTCTTGATGCAGTTGGGCAAATTGGGCAATATGATTAATGGTTTGCCCGGGATGTTCAATTAAATCCCGATAATTGACCGAACACCAACAGGAAGGGTTGAGGGACTGAAGGTCTTCTATTAGGTAGGAATTAGCCATTTTCCACTGATAGGCGGCAATTTCTACCAGAGAAGATTCCTGGAGAGATGACCAACCGGGTACGAGCAGAAAACTCCACTGACTATGCTCCCAACCGGGTAAGGGTTGATAGCTAATAAAACGATGCGATCGCCATCCTTCTAACAAACTACTAATATTTTCCCTAGCATCTCGATAAAGATAGATAAAGAGAGCATCAGGAAATACGGCCTTTAAGAAAGGAACTCTTAGAGCATTTTTCGGCGTTTTTTCTAAAAAACGAATTTTGTTAGGACTCTCATTTTCAGCAATGTTTAAATATTTTACCCCCTCCCGATTTTGTAATTGTTGGGTAAAACCTTTTCTTAGAGTTGCGCTAATTTCTGGGGTAGCATCGCCTTCATCCAAGCAGTTAGAGCTAAAATTGCGTGTGGCTGGATGTAAAGCGGGTATTCCTTCGATAATTTCGTGACTTTCATCTCCAATTGTCCATAAATCGGGGAATTTAGCCAGGGTTTCAAACAATAAACTACTTCCTGCTCTGGGTGCAGAAACAATAAAAATCGGCTTTTCAAACTCTGGAATTAAGAGGTTTTTATCTTCTACTTCTAGCTGAGATTGGTGCTTTTTTTTGGCAATTAACAAACGTTTTCTCTGATGCAGAGAAAGCATCTCACCCTCCTTTCCCCTCAGGGGTGGGGAAGGCGATAGGGTTGAAAGCATGGAAGTAATAGGATTAATTATCTCTTGGATTGCCACCGATGAAGATAGCCATTTTTGTAATAATGGTGCTATTTTTCGGCTAAATTCCCCGATTAAATCTCGATAGGCTAATTCTCCTCGATAGTTTTGTCCAAATTTGGTAAAAACCGCTTGCCATTGGCTTTGAAATTCTGCCAGTTTTTCGGTCAGTTGCTCTAGTTGTCCCTGGGGAAGGGAGCAATTTTCAAGAAGACCATAAATAGCGGCTACTTGCTCTTCAATTTCCGCAGCAGTAAGCACGGGTAAATCATTAAGTGGGACCTGAGCTAAACTGTTTGTTCTGCACATCTCATCTGGGTCATTTTCAACAATGAACAATTATTAGTTAGCGATTATCCAGTTTCTAGATTTTAACTGAGTAAGGGGTTCTGCCCCCCCTGATTAAGGGGGGAAACTGACAATTTTTAACACCCACCTACTTACTAACTTTTGAGTTTTTTGAGAGATGCTGCTAAAGTTTCGCCCACATAGTCCCCATAAAGAATCCCCTTAGCGGTTAATTCAATTTCTTGGGTAGATACGGTGACAAAACCATCTCTTTCAAGTGCGGACAAAGTTTCCCCGCAAAGGGATTGTAATTTAAACCCATGTCTTTGCTGAAATGCAATTAAATCAAAACGTAATGTCTTGATTCCTAGTAAAACTTCCCGCACCATCCGGTCCAAGCTAGTCAGCTTATACCCGCGAGATAAGGGTAGTTCTCCTTGGACCAGAAGGGTCGCATATTTTTCCATATCGCTAGTATTTTGTAACAGAGAATCCCCTAAACAGCCGAAAGCAGAGACTCCCAGTCCATAAAACTCCATTCCGTGCCAAATATTAAAAATGTATTCACTGCGATATTGTTTGGTACTTGTGGCCAAATCGCTGTCATTTTTAACATAGGTAAAATGACTCCAAGGATTATAGTTTGCTTGGGCAAAGCGCTCCATGGCCAACTGCATAAACTGCATTTCTAGCTCTGCTGATGGCAATTCTATAATTTCTTGGCGAACCCCTTGATCAAATACTTGGGTATTGGCAAAAGCTTCCATTTTATAAACGGTGATGCTTTCTACTCCGGTTTTTAGAGCGCATTCTAAACTTTCTTGCCAAGTTTCTAGGGTTTCTCCGGCTAGTCCACTCAACAGGTCAATATTAATTGACCATTGCCCCTCGCCAGCTTTTTGAGCTACATCTATCGCTCGATAAGCTTGTTTTTCGTCATGACCTCTGCCACTTAGTTTGATGATTTGATCATTAAAAGATTGAACACCTAAACTCAGGCGATTTACTCCTAATTCTTTGAGTAACCTCATTTTTGATGGGGAAACACTCAAGGGTTCTGCTTCTACGGAAAACTGTTTCTTTTCTTCAAAGTAGGAGAAATTTTCCCGTAAATTCTCGACAACTTGGACTAACTGGTTTCCAGTTAAGGTGGTGGGAGTTCCTCCGCCAAAATAAACCGCCTGAATCCGTCTATTTTTCAAATTGAATCTTTCGGAAACGAGTTTAATTTCTTGGCAAAGCGTATCTACATAGGCCTGTACTTGGCTCTCTTTTAGGTCAACGGTTTTGTAATAACAAAAAGCACAGCGTTGAGTACAAAAGGGGATATGAACATAGAGACAGATTGGCTGTTCTTCTAGTTTTTCGGCGATTACCCCTGCTTTCCACTGGCGAAAGGGGGGATAGTTAGGATTTAAGGGTAAACGTTGCGGCGTTTGGGTTTTCGGAAGTTCAACGGTTAAAGTCATGGTTTTTGACCAGGGTATTTTTATTTAGATTGCGTTAACTCTAGATCAAGCTATGACTGTTAATTGTTCACTTGCCGGCATTTTCTGGGCAATACAACTAGCTAAAACGTTAAGATTGCTAAAGGATTCTAGATTTAAATCCGATTCCGCAAACTCAACCTCGAAATGCTGTTCTGTCAAAGCAATTAATTCAACTACTGCGATGGAATCCAATCCTAACCCGTCTTCAAATAGGGAGGCAGTTTCGTCAATTTCCTCGATTTTGAGATTGACATCCAGTTGTTCGGCAATAATTGTCTTGAGTTGATTTAAAATATTTGTCGCCATTTTCTAAGCTTTGGGTAAAAAACTGACTAATTGCTGATGGTCGATCTTCCCGTTGGGTAACATCGGTAAGGTTTTCAAAGTGACAATGCGGTCTGGAATCGCTCTTTTCGGTAGTATATCAAAGCACAATTCTCTGATTTCATTCTCAGACAGATGAGTCCCTTTTGTCAAGACACAAAAAGCGACTATACCTTTGCCTCTTTGACTCTCTCCATGGCATTGGACTGCAACCGCTTCAATTGCATCTAGGGTTTCCATATTTTTCTCAATGTCAGAAAACAAGACCAATAGACCATCCCGGTTAATACTGCGATCACATCTTCCCCAAACTTCCAGATGACCGTCTAAATGTAGCTTACCTAAATCTTTAGTAGGGAACCAATCATCGGAATTTGTTGACATCAGCGGCACTCCTGCCGGATCAACATAACCATCAAAACCTGATGGATGCTGACAGCAAATTTCCCCAACTTCTGACATTTGCGAGTTTAAAGATTTATTAAGTTGCAATCGGACACCTGGCATAGGTAAACCGACCGTTTGACAACGGAGGGATAATTCTTCTTGGGGACTACCTGCGGCAATTACCCCCATTTCTGTACTGCCATATAACTTAACTAGGGGGCCGAAATTCTCTTCATATTTGATAAAAGTGTTTTCTTTGATCAGATCTCCCGCCACCACCGTTAATTTATACTCTCTGGCTGATTTTCTGCCTTTAACTAAGGTTTCACAAAAGCTAGGAGTCATAAAAGCAATATTAGGATTAAAGTCTTTTTCTCTCTGAAGATAGCGTAAAAGGTTAGCACCTTTCTGTAAATCAATAGAGGCCCCCACAGCCACACTAGGGAGAAAAGCAGCCCCTAAACCATAGAGATGATAAATCGGGACTGGAATCGCCACTCTCGCCTCTGAATTTAATCTCAATCTTTCCACACAGTTAAGCACATTTTCTAGCAATTTAGTCTGAGAATGAACCACTATTTTGGGGGTTCCTGTACTCCCAGAAGTCTTCATATATAGCCTTTTACCCTTGTCATCGATAGTTTTATATTGATGATTTTCGGTAATTTTTAGCCAATTGTTAATCCGATCCAAACTGTCAGTTTTTTCCAGTTTAGGAGTGAGGCAATAGCGACAAAACTCAGGAATAATAGAGGGCGAATTTGACTGAGGATGCAAAAAGAAACTATAGCCCTTTTCTAACAAAAATAACAGAGTTAAAGCACTGGCAAGAGAATTTTCACATTCCAGGGCCAAGCAGTCTGAATGATCGATTTTTTCTTGCATGAAGAAGCTTGACAAATTGTCAAATATTTCTTCAACATTTTGCCAAGAATAGGTTAAACATCCATCGGTAAGCACGTTGGACTGATACGAGTCTAGAGAGGGAATGCGGGCTATAAATAAGCTGTTTAACATTTACATTGGTATGGAAGGTTACATGGAGGTGAGGTAGTGGCGGGAGAAATCACTAATCTTCTCGACTTTGTACGATAACTTTTGCTTATGGAATCGTGAAATGCTTATCAGACAAGACTTTTAGGGCTACTTTGACGGAAGACCCTATCAGTATAGACCTCGTTTCCATAGGGAAGCGAGAACAGCCAAATCAGGGTAAACCCATCTCAAAAGCTATTGAGAATTGGCTAATTTTGTCGGCCGTTGGTCTGCTGTCTAGGCATTTCAAATGCTACCAGTCAATCAGAATATTTACGAATTGTCAAGGATTTTTAAAATAGGTTTATCCCTCGGTCAAAGTGTGTTAGACTCCGGGAGATTAGTTTTTAGGAGTTTCTCATGGACGAAGTTAACGAACAGGCTGGCGCTGATGAATCTTCATCCCAGAATGTTAACGAACAGGCTGCCGCTGATGAATCTTCATCCCAGAATGTCAACGAACAAGCTGCCGCTTCAGAATTTTCTTGGGAGGAAATCAGCAAAAAACTAAAGGCTGCCCCGGGTGAAATCAGCAAAAAACTGGCATCCTGGGGGGTTTCTTTGGACGAAGTAGCCAAGAGAATTGGTTCTTTGGGACTCCCCGGCACAATTCTCGTGGTCACGGTATCCACCTCGGGAGCTACCACTTATCCCGTTGCCTTCGCGCTGGCAGCTTTAGGGGGTCCCCTTGGCGTTTTCGGTGGTTTGGGACTGCTTAGTCTGACCACTGTGGTGGGGGATGTCTTGACAAACTATGGAATTGAAGCGGTTCTTGGTGCTATCTATAAAGACCGTCGTAAACAGGAAGCTCAGGAAGACTTAATCAAAGAAGTTGAAGGTTTACCGATTACCCAAGCACTGAAACTGAAGCTCAAACAGCAAATAGAGTCGGCGGAGGTTGTGTCTGAGGATATTGGTTCCCCTCAAAAAATTGAAATTGTAGAATAATGACTTCAAGTCATGCCTTGTTTTTTACTCTGATTTCGTCTTCGTCTTTGATGACATCAACTAAGTTGGTTGCCTTGAATTGAATTAACCCCTAAGTAAAGAAAGGATCAGTTTTATGTCTGCTCAACAAAATGTTTTGTCCAATGTTTTGTCCTTTGATGGGCAAAGAAATTATGTGGAAGTTCCTTACAATGCTCAACTGAACCCGGAACAGTTTACCGTGTCCTGTTGGGCTAAAGTAACGGGAAAACAGGGTCAATGGCGATCGCCGATCACTGGCAGAACCGACAGCCCGCAGGGGGGATACATCCTTTATGCTGGGGAAAACAATAAATGGCAGTTTTGGACAGGCAATGGCGGTAATTGGGTGACCGTAACCGGTCCCGATGTTGTGCTGGGAACCTGGACGCATTTAGCCGCCACCTACGATGGCAACAACATGAGACTCTATGTCAATGGGCAACTGGCCGGCGGCCCCGTGGCTACCAAAATCATCCCGAATAAGAAATCTCCCTTACGGATTGGAGCAGGAGCGACAGAAAGAAACCCAGACTATTTATTTGCCGGCCAAATCGGGGAAGTGCAGGTTTGGAACCAAGCACGGTCCGCGGAAGACATTAAAAAATCAATGAATTATCGGCTGCTAGGCAATGAACCAGGCCTGGTGGGCTATTGGCCCCTTAATGAAGGTTCAGGTAATATCGTCACTGACAAAACCGGTAAGGGCAGTAATGGCACAATTAACGGGGCAACATGGCAGCAAGAACAACTCCCCTTAACTGCCAAAGCCTCTAAACCCAATATTGTCGTTTTCCTCACTGACCAAGACAGTGCCGCCGTTGCTGAACGCTGGCCGCAAAGCTTTGAAGATGAGCATCTACCGGCCCTGAAACGACTGAAAAAGAACGGGCTGACCTTCAACAAAATGTTCACGGTAACGGTGGCCTGCTCTCCCAGTCGGGCTACTCTGCTCACCAGTACCTATCCCAACCAACACGGTGTCATCAACACCATTGCCGAGCCTTTTTCCGATATTATCAACCGCTATGAGGATAGCTACGGACAATCCCTAGAACAAAAGCTTCTTAGTCCCACTCAGGTGAACCTAGCTCGGGTTCTGAAAGCGGCCGGTTATAAGGTCTATTGGAAGGGCAAATGGCACTTGAGCGTTCCCAAGAGTGACACCGATAAGTGGTCAAGCGAAGACATCGAATACATGAAACAGTCCTACGGTTTCGATGGCTGGACTCCGATTGATGCGGGAGTTGCCCGCAGTGATTTAACCAAGTTTGGCAAAGGAATTTTTTACAATGATGAACGCTATCTACGGGGTGTAGAAGGGGTCAAAAAAGTCATTGAGCAAGATGCCAAGGAAGGACGCGGAGCTTTTAGTGGACTTTCCCCGAAGGAAAAGGAAGCGAAAAAGCAAGAGATCTTGGCTGGAATTGACGAGGCCATTCCCCCGGAAGAACAAGGGATTCTCGAATTTATTCAAAATTACAAATCCGAGGACGGTCCTTTTTGCTTGGTGGTGTCTTTGGTCAATCCCCATGATATTCATGTGGCTCCTACCTTTGAGAAAGATGCCGGCTATTCCCTAGAGGACTTTAAAGATTTTAATCTTCCCATTCCCGAAACTGTCTTCGAGGATCTATCCTTTAAGCCAACCGTCCAGGAGATTTTTAAACAAGGCTGTCAAGTCAAGGAAGAGCAACGCTGGAAACGGCTAAAACGGAGCGGCGAAAAGGTGTGGTATGAAGATTTACCAGAACTAAAAGATGGTAAATTCGCTACCAATAGTCAGCAAGTTCAGCAGATGTTTGTTAACTTCTACGGCTATCTGAAAAAACTGGCAGATAACCAAATCAATGAAGTGCTGAATGCCCTTGAAGCTAAGGGATTAATTGACGATACCTTAATCGTGCGGACTTCCGACCATGGGGAAATGTGCCTGGCCCACGACCGTCAGCGAGAAAAGCCTTTCAATGCCTACGAGGAAGTGCTTCGGGTTCCTCTGATTATTTCTAACCCGAATCTGTTCCCCAACGCCGTTAGTACCGATTCCTTTGCCACGACCTTGGATATAGTGCCAACTCTGGCTAAATTTGCTGGGGTGTATGATCTGTTCCAGTTTGCCTTTCAGGGTTGTGACCTAACGCCTTTATTCACCAATCCCAATCAGGAAGTCCGCGATGCCATTCATTTTACTTTTGATGATGGTACGCTGCCTCCCCGGTTTTTCAAAACCATTCCCCGACGTATCCGTACTATCCGCACCAAAGAGTGGAAATATTCTGTGTACTTTAACGACGAGGGGACTAATTACCAGTACGAAATGTACAACCTAGTCAATGACCCTCTGGAAAAAACCAATGTTGCGGGTAAACCAGAATATTTAGAAAAATTCCTGGAACTACACGCGCAATTGATCGAGCAGATGGTTAAGTTAAAAACTGTTCCGGGTCGTTTTTCTATCTATACAGAAGAGATGAAGCAACAGAATTTTGGCTCTTCGGTTTGTGTTATGCAATGGACGGGGGTTATAAGGGATGGAACCCTTATAGAGAAAGGCATTTAGCGATTTTTGTCAATTGTTTTTTATCTAGAGCGAACTAATCAATTAAGTCTCTTGCCAGATAAGGATTTAGTCGATTTATGCCCCCCTATCGAACCATAACAAGTAACGAAGAGCCAGAATTTTATTCCTCCTCTGCATTGGCCGACGGAAGAGGAGGCCGAATATGAAGCCATCATGGATTATGCCGCTAACCAAGCTCAGTCTTCCTACCGGCACCGAGATCACAAGGAGGTGATCAAAACCCAGGCAAAAGATGTTGATCCCGATATGTGGTGGTTGGGAATCTAATCAAAGCGCCGCGGCAAAACAACTAAGTAGGTGGGTGCCATTGATTTGCACCCACCTGTAATGGGAGCATACCGCCCACACTGGGTCTTACATTCAATGAGACCAACCTACTTAGTAGATTGTCCAGCTTAAGGTTGTGTTTACCCAGTTATAGCAAGATATCCAGAGAGCGCTTAGGCACATCGATGGGCTAACTTTAAATCTATCCAGCAAATTAAGGAATTGTGCCATGATGCCAGCGAAACTACCGAATCGGTGTAAAATCGAGTTGCTAAAAAATAGTTTTAGCAAAACCCCTCTTAATCTTTCGGAGTTAAGCACACTCCAGCGAATCATTTTAATAACCGATGGGACTCTGACCGACATTTTAGAGATTTATTTGTTGGAAAAAATGTCAATTGTTAAACTGTCTGAAGAAGCGGTATATTTAGAGGAAGACTTGCCGGTTTTAGATCTTGAAAAAGGTAGTAAAATTATCAAAAGAAAAATATTTCTTTGCAGTACAGTCAGCCAAAAAAATTTAGTTTATGCCGAGTCTATTATTGTTATTGATAGACTAGACACCAAGTTTCAAGAGGAATTAATCAATTCAGGAAAACCCATTGGTAAGCTTTGGTTAGAAAATCGGATGGAAACCTTTAAGGAAATCGTTGATTTATCTCAAGAGCGTGCGGGGGATTTGGCTGAGGATTTTCAAATCAGTCCAGAAGAAAAACTTTTTTCTCGTACCTATCGTGTTTTCTCTCAGAAGCAAGCGATTATGATGATTACAGAAAAATTTCCCGAGAGTTATTTCGTCTAAAAATATCTCCAGAGTCATTCCATTAACAACCATCTCAACTTTGCTCATTCAATCATGTTTAATCTTCAGCGAGAAAATCCCGGGCAAATGTCTGATAGAGACACTGTCTTGCAGATGATAAGGGGTTTTCAGATTAGCCAATGTATTTATGCGGCCGCCAAATTAGGAATTGTTGATCTGTTGGCCGATGGAACAAAATCTTATCAAGAGTTAGCCACTGAAACCCATACTAATGCTGATTTACTTTATCGTTTTTTGCGGACGTTAACCAGTCTGGGGATTTTAGAAGAAACCCAACCCAACTATTTCCAAAACACTGCTTTAGCAACTTATTTAAGAGATAAGCAACAGGGAACTGTTCGCAATTTTCTGATGGCGGAAATAGAAGAAAGTTATGCTAGTTGGGGAAATCTGACTCAAAGTTTAACCACAGGTCAAGGTGCTTTTGAGTCTATGTATGGTGTCAATATTGAAGAGTTTCATCAACAAAATTCCGATCAAGCTGAAGTTTTTGATCAAGCAATGGTTGATATAACTGCAATTCAAAACCCCCTGATTTTGGCCGCTTATGATTTTTCTGTCGGGGAAATTGTCGCAGACATTGGTGGAGGATACGGAAAATTTCTGGCTGCTATTTTACAAAAATATCCCCAGATTCAAGGGGTGCTATTTGAACAACCCTATTGTATTGAGCAGGGGAAATATCTACTAACACAAGAGGGAGTGATCGACCGTTGTAGTTTGATTTCTGGGAGCTTTTTTGACCCCATTTTACTTAAAGCAGACATTTATTTATTGAAGAAAATTCTGCTCAATTGGGATGATCAAAAAGCCCTTGAAATTCTCAAAAACTGTCGTCAGGCTATGGACCCATCCTCTCGATTGTTAATCGTGGATCGAATTTTGCACAAAAATCGTTGGAAGGATAATTTAGCTGATCTCAATTTATGGATGCTAGGTTCAGGAAAAATTCGCTCAGAATCGGAATTTAGGGTATTGTTAGAAACGGCTGGCTTTCAAATAACTAAAATTATTGATACTGAGTCTATAGAGAGTTTAATTGAAGCTACTCCACTCTAAACCAGAAACTTAAATACCGCTCTGTTTACCAAACTACTCAATTCAACCTTATTAGGAAAAATTTTATGACTAACAACATCTCTACTAAACCTCTCAAGCATATTGCCATCATTCCAGACGGTAACAGAAGATGGGCAAAAAATCAGGGCTTATCTCCCCAAGAAGGTCACAGAAAAGCATTTATAGAGGTGGCACCTTCCCTATTAAAAACGCTTTGGGATAAGGAAATTTACGCCGCGACATTGTGGCTGTTCTCCACCGAAAACTGGAAGCGTTCCGATAGCGAAGTTGACAACTTAATGGATGTTTTTAGTCAGTTTCTCAGCTATTTATTGCCTTTATCGGGTGAATACTCAGTACAGTTGCGACATTTAGGTAGAAAAGATCGCCTTCCTGAAAATCTCTTGTCTATGGTTGAGGAGGTAGAGCATAGCACCAAAGGAATGACCGGTCACATCTTCAATTTTGCCCTAGACTACGGTGGTGAAGATGAGATAATCCGCGCAGTTCGCCGCCTAGTAGAAAAGGGGGTTAAACCTGAAGAGATCGAACCTCATCAGCTAATGGATCAATTTTGTCCGCCGCCAGATCTGATTATTCGGACCTCTGGAGAATGTCGGTTATCTGGATTTATGCCCCTACAGAGTTGTTATAGTGAACTCTACTTTACAAATACCTTCTTTCCCGATCTAACTCCGGCAGATATTGAAGAAGCTATCCACTGGTTTCAAAATCGCGAGCGTCGCTTTGGAAAATAGGATCAAGCAAATTAAACCAACTATAGCACCTGAGTTAAATCAAATTACTTTAGTTCCCATGACTCAATCTATTCATCAATTATTGGAACAGCAGGTACAACGCACCCCTGAAGCGATAGCTCTGATTGGGGAAAACCGGCAAATTAGCTATGAAAGCTTAAATCAAAAAGCCAATCAACTGGCCCATTATTTACAAAAATGTGGGCTAAAATCGGAAAGTCTCGTTGGCTTATCTGTGGAACGTTCCCCGGAAATGGTGATGGCGCTTTTGGCTATTCTCAAAGCCGGATGTGCCTATGTTCCCCTCGACCCCGACTATCCACCGGAGCGCTTGGATTATATGATACAAGATGCTCAATTATCTCTCATAATCACCAATAGTTATTTAATCGGTAAATTCGGGGACAATCAGAGAGTTAAAATTCTGAAATTGGATGAAGATTGGGGGCTAATTGCCCTGGAAAAGCCAGAAAATCCCGATATTGAAGTTAACCCCGAAAACCTCGCTTATATTATCTATACATCAGGTTCCACCGGAAAACCCAAGGGCGTGATGATTGAACATCGCTCTGTGGTTAATTTTATTGAAGTGGTTAAGACTACTGCTAATCTCAGTCAAAGCGATCAAATTTTACAATTTGCCTCGATTAGTTTTGATGTTGCCGTCGAGGAAATTTATCCTTGCTTAACTGTTGGTGGCACAGTGTTTTTGCGAACTGAGGCGATGTTAAGCTCATTTTCTAGCTTTATCCAAAAGTGTCGAGAATGGCAACTGACAATCTTAGATTTACCCACAGCTTTTTGGCAGGCTTTAATTACCGAATTAGCACGAACTAAGGAACCCTTCCCCGAATCGGTGCGATTATTATTTGTGGGTGGAGAAAGTTTATTACCCGAAAAACTCAAACTATGGCAGCAATATATAGAAGAAATGCTACAAACTGGGAAACTCCGCCGAGTACCCCAATTAATTAACGCTTATGGACCGACAGAAACCACTGTCGAAGCAACCTATTGTGATTTATCTAATTATAAATTAACAGAAAACTGTACCTCTGTCCCTATTGGTCGTCCCATCAATCAGACACAAATCTATATTCTTGATCAGAATTTACAGCCTGTCCCCCAAGGAACTCAAGGGGAATTATATATTGCTGGTATTAGTTTAGCGAGAGGTTATCTCAATCAGCTAGAATTAACCCAAGAAAACTTTATCAATAACCCTTTCAATCCCTCAGAACGGCTTTATAAAACTGGAGATTTGGGTCGCTATTTAGCCGATGGTGACATTGAATACTTAGGACGCATTGACAATCAAATTAAGATTAGAGGTTTTCGGGTAGAACTAGGAGAAATTGAGAATGTATTGATTCAACACTCGGCGATTGATTCGGCGGCGGTTATCCTCAGCCAAGATCAATTAGGGGATAAACAGTTAATCGCTTATGTCGTTCCTCATCTAACTTCTGAGGATTCCTTAGAACAGGAAAAAACTCAACAAGAATATCTGGCTCTTTGGAAAACTGTTAATCAGCAAACTGACAGTCAAACCCCTATTCAAAGTGATCTTACTTTTAATATTATTGGTTGGGATAGTAGTTATGACGGACAGCCAATTCCCAAAGAAGAAATGCACGAATGGGTGGATAAAACCGTTGAAAGCATTCAAGAGTTACACCCAGAAAAAGTTTTAGAAGTTGGCTGCGGTACGGGATTATTATTAACTCGAGTTGCCCCCGATTGTTCCGAGTATGTAGGTCTTGATTTTTCTCGTCCTGCTTTAGATCATATTCGGAAAATTCAGCAAACAATAGGCGGTTTAGATCATGTAACTTTGTGGGAAAGAAGCGCCGATGACTTAGCGGGATTGGAGTCAGAAAGTTTTGATACTATTATCATCAACTCTGTGCTGCAATATTTCCCCAGTACCGCCTACCTACTGCAAGTTTTAGAAGGGTTGATTAAACGGGTTAAAAAAGGAGGTCATATTCTTGTTGGAGATATTCGTAATTTAGCCCTTTTGCCAACCTATTGTACTTCGGTAGAAGCTTATCGAGCTAATGATCATGTTCTTGCCTGCCAATTGCGAGAAAGAATTACCCGCAAACAACAAGCAGAAGAAGAGTTGTTATTACATCCCTTTTTCTTCCTAGCACTTCAACAACAATTTCCTGAAATTACTCATGTGCAAATAAAACCCAAAACTGGGGTTTATGATAATGAATTAACTCGCTTTCGTTACGAGGCGATTTTATCTATCAATAGTTCCGTTGAACCGTTGACAGAGATTGATTGGTTAGACTGGCAAAAAGAACAACTGAACTTAGCCGAAGTTAAACGTATTTTAACTGAAGATCAACCGAAAAATTTAGGTATTTCTCGTATTCCTAATGCTCGTTTGAGCAAGGAAGTTAAGGTTCAACAATGGTTAGAAGAAGCTGATCAAAGCGACTCACTTAAGCAACTAAACCAGTGGCTAGGTAAGCAGCCGAAGCATGGGGTAGAAATTGATCGGATAATGGCTCTTGTGGAGGACTTACCTTATCACCTAGAGATTAGCTGGATTAATACCGATGCCACAGGATATTATGATCTAGTTTTTAGCCATAAATCCGCACCATTCCAACCAGCAATTTTTCCCATTAGTTCTCCTATTGAAGATATATTTACCTATGCCAATAATCCAATCGAGATTAAATTTAAGCAGCAATTAATATTAGAACTCGGTCAATTTATTAAAAGCAAATTGCCAGAATATATGAGGCCAAATGCCATCAGTATTTTAGACAAATTGCCCCTTACGCCTAATGATAAAATAGACCGTCTGGCCTTGTCAAAACTGGCAAAACCGAGTTATATATTAACCAGTAATAAAGCTAATTTTGTAGCTCCTCGTAATCGAGAAGAAGAAATATTAGCGAACTTGTGGTCTGAAGTTCTGCAACTAGAGCCAATCGGTATTAATGATAACTTCTTTGAGTTAGGCGGAAATTCTCTCAAGGTCATTGTTTTATTGAATAGAATCCAAGAAGGGTTGAATAAAAACTTGCAGATGCTTGACCTATTTCAGTCACCCACCATTGCTGAATTAGTAACTTGTCTGTCAGAAAAATCATCAACATTTAACAGAATTGAAGCAACAAATCTCCAACCTGCCGACGAAATTCGTTATTATCCGCCCTCTTTTGCTCAAGAGCGATTTTGGGATTATCGTCATTTAGGTAGCTTTTATTATCTACCTAACTACTTCCATCTGGAAGGAAAGCTTAATATAGCTATTTTGGAAAAAAGTTTTAATGAGATTATTCGTCGCCATGAAATTCTAAGAACAAAATTAGAAGAAATCAACGGTTCTTTAAGGCAGGTTGTCTATCCCAACACAAAGATAGCTCTTGAAATTATTGATCTGCGAAACCGCTCAGAAGTAGAGCAACAGCAAGAAATAGAAAGAATAACCGCAGAAAAAATCAAAAAACAAGTTTTTCTGGACAAAGATCCTTGGTTGTTTGTTAATCTACTACAATTGTCAGAAACGTCTCATATTTTGCTGATCGGTTTACACATGATGCTGGCCAATGAACAATCTTCGGAAATATTAATGCCAGAATTGAGCCTTCTCTACGATACTTTCCTCTCTGATAGCCCTTCTCCTTTGCCCGAATTACCCCTACAGTATGGCGATTATGTGATTGCCGAACGTCAATCTCTTACAGAAGAAGGACTAAAAATAAGGCGCGACTATTGGCAACATTGGTTAAGTCGAGAACCCCAACCTTTAAATCTTCCCACTGACAGACCGCTACCAGAGGTGCAAAGCTTCCAGGCGGCTACCCTAGAAATGGAGATTTTCCCTGAACTGACCACTCAGTTAGAAACTTTGAGTCAGAAACAAAAAGTGACTTTTTTTACCACCATCGCCACTACCTTTGGACTTTTACTCCATCAGTACGCTCCGAAGGAAAGTCTCGTTATCGGCGTTCCAGCGATTGATAGCAATCAGCAGCAATTTGCATCTGTAATGGGAGATTTTGGTAAAATGCTGGCTTTAAGGCTTGATTTTGGCGAAAATGACGACTTTTTCCAGCTATTAAAACGGGTTCAACAGGAGATGCTTGCTGTCATCACTCACCAAGATGTCCCTTTTGAGCAAATCGCCAAAACCTTTGACCCGCCGATAGAGCGAAATAAACGCTTTTTTAGAGTGTATTTAGACTTTTTGCAAAAAGCTCCCAGAGAGCATTTAGAATTATCGGGTTTGAATGTCACCCCCATACCGCTTAAATTATCAATGGCAAGAGTAGATTTAGGAGTATTGTTCTGGAAAAAAAATACCCCTTCGGGAACTGTTATTCAGCTATGGTGGAAGTATAAAAAAGATTTGTTTGAAGCGGATACCATAGCTGGGATAGCATCAAATTTTGAAGATTTATTAGGGGCAATTGTCAATAGACCTCTTGCATAAATCCGAAAACAAACGATAGAAACAATAATGGGAAGGACTTTCAGTTAATTATTTATTAGTAGTTGATAATCTTCAAAAATGTTGCTGTACAAGGATCGACTTAAGACTTTTGCAAGAGGTCTAATCAATGAAATCAACTCAATCTCATCTTTTCACTACAACTCATTGGTATAATACCTGCTTAATGGAAGCTCTGGTTTTTGCTGTTTCTGGTCAAACTGAAGGAATAATACAGTCAAGCCTAGAATTGTTGACAACTAAGGTAAAATCGTTAATAATTTAGAGAAGGATTTATTCTTAGCAAAAAATACTTTTTTTGGCTCTTCGGTTTGTGTTATGCAATGGACGGGGGTTATAAGGGATGGAACCCTTATAGAGAAAGGCATTTAGCGATTTTTGTCAATTGTTTTTGCTCTAGAGCGAACTAATCAATTAAGTCTCTTGCCAGATAAGGATTTAGTCGATTTATGCCCCCCTATCGAACCATACCAAGTAACGAAGAACCCTTTTTTTAGGGAATCCGTAAGCTCAATCAAAAAGGTCATTAAATTATGTTTAATCTTCCCAGAGAAAACCCAAATCAAATATCTCCTAGAGACACCGTTTTACTGATGATTAGGGGGTTTCAGATCAGTCAATGTGTTTATGCTGCTGTGAGATTAGGGATTCTTGATTTGTTAGGAGATGGCTCAAAACACTATCAAGAATTAGCGACGGAAACTAACACTCATGCTGATTCTCTCTATCGTCTTTTACGAACTTTGGTCAGTTTAGGAATTTTGCAAGAAAATCAACCGGATTATTTTCAAAATACTCCCTTAGCGGCTTATCTAAGGGATGATCAAGTGGGAACTTTACGCAACTGGCTAATTACCGAGATAGAAGAAAGTTATGCTTGTTGGGGCAATTTTACCCAAAGTTTAACGACTGGTGAAGGAGCTTTTAAAGCCATGTATGGTCTTGATATTGAGGAGTACCATCGAGAGAATCCTAGCCAAAATAAAGTTTATGATCAATCAATGAATGATATAACCACATTCCAAATAGCCAAAATATTAGAAGCTTATGATTTTTCCTCCGTAGAAGTATTGGCAGATATTGGTGGCGGTCAGGGAAAACTGATTGCTGCTATCTTAAAACGTTACCCTCAAATAAAAGGGATACTTTTTGAACAGCCATACTCCCTTGAAAAAGCCAAAAATTTATTGAAACAGGAAGGGGTAAGCGAACGCTGTGAGTTGATAAGTGGAGATTTTTTTGAATCGGTTCCCGTCGTAGCCGATGTTTATTTACTCAAGCAAGTTTTGCTCAGTTGGAATGATCAACAAGTGGTTGATATTCTCAAAAACTGTCGCCAGTATATGCCTTCCACATCTCGATTATTAATTGCAGAAAGAATTATCCGCAAAATTTATTGGAGAGATAATTTAGCTGATCTACAGTTATGGATGCTTCATTCAGGAAAAATTCGCTCAGAAAATGAATTAAAAGTCCTATTAACAAGCGCTGGATTTCAAATAGATAAAATTATTGATACTATGCCTGTGCAGAGTTTGATTGAAGCAAGTCCACTCCCTAAATTAAATTAGATATGTCCTAGCAAAGCATGAGCAATCAAGAATGTATTCCAGATTTTAAAACAGAAGCTATTCTCAATCCTGATATTAGTTTTGACAGTCCTCTGAAGGAGGATATTGACGAGCCAAAATCAATTTTTTTAACTGGCGCTACTGGATTTTTAGGGGCTTATTTGCTCCGGGAACTGATCGGTCAAACCACCGCTAATATCTATTGTTTAATTCGTTGTCATACTTTAGAAACTGGTAAACAGCGACTAAAAGAAAACCTCCAATCTTACCAACTTTGGCAGGAACCTTTTGATGATCGTATTATCCCGATAGTTGGCGATTTAGCTCAACCATTGTTAGGTCTTTCTGAGAAAGATTTTTGTCAATTAGCCACCGACATTGATGTTATTTATCATAACGGATCAGAAAACGACCCGATCACCCCTTACTCTCAAATGAAAGCGGTTAATGTTTTGGGAACTCAAGAACTTCTTAAGTTAGCCGGACTAAGAAAAACTAAACCAGTTCATTTTATCTCGACAGTCGCCATTTTTTTTAGTCAGGCTCATAGACAAGATATAGCGATTAGAGAGACGGACTTTCCTCTATTTTCTCCCAGTTTAAATACGGGCTATAAACAAAGCAAATGGGTGGCTGAAGAATTAATACACCTAGCTCAAAAAAGAGGTTTGCCCGTCTCTATTTATCGACCTACAAGAATTATGGGTGACAGCAAAACTGGAATTTATCGAAAATCCAATAATTTCTTTTTTCGGTTTATTCAAATATGTATTAAATTAGAAAAATTTCCCACTTTTGATGTGGATATTAATATTATTCCCATTGACTATGCCAGTAAAGCTATTGTTTATCTCTCAAGGCAAAAGCAACTTTTAGGAAAAACCTTTCATTTAGTTAATCCTGAATCAATTTCATGGCAGAGACTTTTTGAACTAATTAATGCCTGTGGTTATGCCACTGAACCGGTATCCGATAAAAATTGGTTAGTGATGGTTGAAAATTACCTTTTTGAGCAGGGAGGAGAAAAAGCCGTTAGTTCTTGCTTCCCAATTATTTTAAAATCAGCTAAAATGATTAGTCAGACAAAGCCTCGGTTCGATGCTTGTCAAACTATCGAGGGATTAGCTCATAGCTCAATCGTTTGTCATCCTCTCGATTTATCCCTGATCTCTACTTATTTACTTGCTTGGAAAAAATATGAGACAAAAATGTTAAACTAGCAAAGGCTCATCTGCTGCCCGACTACCAATAGCGTCAACCCCTTTTTTTTGGAAATATGTCAACCCAAGTTGCTGAAAACAAAAATGCACTTGCTTCTTTTAACCAATTTTTGAAAGATGTCAAGGCGATCACTCAACCTTACTGGTATCCGACCGAACCAGGCGCAAGAAGCTTTCCCGAGGTGATTCGTGGCTGGGGAATGCTATTTTTGCTAATTTTTCTAATCCTCGGTTTAGTAGTCGTAACGCTTTTTAATAGTTTTGCTATTCGTCGCTTGATTGACGCAATTGTACAACAGGGAGACTATGCCAAATTTAATCAGGAATTGATCGCCTATGTGATTGGGCTGATCTTGGTGACACTGCTAGTCGGTTACAGTAAAAATATTTCCAAAAAAATTGCTTTGCATTGGTATGAATGGCTAAATGGTCAGGTTTTAACTAAATACTTCCATAAACGTGCCTATTATAAAATTAATTTCAAATCTGATATTGATAATCCTGATCAACGCATTGCTCAAGAAATTGAACCGATCACCAGTAATGCTCTTAGCTTTTTCTCATCTTTTCTAGAAAAAAGCCTGAAGATGCTTGTCTTTTTAGTAGTGATCTGGACGATTTCTCAGCGGATCGCTATTCCGCTACTTATTTATACAGTCATCGGTAATTTTATCGCCCTTTATTTAAACCAAGAATTAATCAAGATCAATGAAAAGCAATTAGCTTCAAAAGCTGATTATAATTATGCGTTAACTCACGTTCGCAATCATGCTGAATCCATCGCCTTTTTTCGGGGGGAGAAAGAAGAATCAAATATCATTCAGCGAAGATTTAAAAAGGTATTAGATGATACTCGAAATAAAATTGATTGGGAAAGAGGGAACGAACTGTTTGCTAGGGGCTATCAGGCCGCTATTCAAGTATTTCCCTTCTTAATTCTGGGACCTTTGTATATTAGAGGTGAGATCGATTATGGACAGGTGGAACAAGCTTCCACAGCCTGTTATATATTCGCTACTTCTTTGGGAGACCTGATCACTGAATTTGGCATTTCGGGACGATTTTCTAGTTATGTTGAACGTTTAAATGAGTTTTCGACTGCCCTAGAAACTGTTACTCAACAACCAGAGAATGTCAGCACGATCAAAACTATCGAAGAAAATCATTTTGCCTTTGAGAAAGTCACTTTACAAACTCCCGACTATGAGCAGGTAATTGTCGAAGATCTATCTCTTTCTGTTCAACCCGGTGAAGGATTACTAATTGTTGGCCCTAGTGGCCGCGGCAAAAGTTCCCTCCTACGAGCAATCGCGGGTTTATGGAATTCTGGTACGGGAAGTTTAATGCGGCCTCCCCTTGAAGAAATTCTCTTTTTACCTCAACGTCCCTATATTATCCTGGGAACCTTGCGGGAACAATTGCTCTATCCTCAGACCGATCGTCAGATAACTAATACCGAAATTCAAGCAGTATTACAACAAGTCAATTTACAAAATACCCTAAGTCGGGTGGATGAATTTGACTCTGAAAAACCCTGGGAAAACATTCTCTCCCTAGGAGAACAACAACGTCTAGCCTTTGCTAGGCTCTTAGTTAATCCCCCCAGTTTTATCATTTTAGATGAAGCAACCAGCGCCCTAGATTTAGTCAACGAAAGGATTCTATATGAGCAATTAAAAGCTCGTAAGACAACTTTTATTAGTGTCGGTCATCGAGAAAGTCTCTTTAATTACCATCAATGGGTTCTAGAACTCTCGGCCGACTCTAGTTGGGAACTCTTGACTGTTGAAAATTATCGCCTTAAGAAAGCGCGAGAAATGTTTACTAAGACCCCTAATGGCAATTCTGTAAAACCTGATATTACCACTAATCATGAGTCAGAATCCCCAGAAACACATCAGTCTCTTGAGGGACTTTCTCATCAAGAGATAAAACTATTAACCGACTTATCGATCTCTAGTGTTCGTAGTAAAGCTAGTCGCGGAAATTTGATCGTAGCCAACGATGGTTTTACCTATCGTTATGACAAAAATCCTCAAATCTTAAAGTGGCTTAAAATCTCACCTTAAGCTGTCTGGCTGGAAAAGATTGATATAATCTGGCTGGAAAAGATTGATATAATCAGCCAATAGCCAGACCTCGAATCGACCCTAGAACCTGGACAAACCCGACAGCTGCCTAACGATGTCAGCAATTTAACTACCAGTTTCTACCAACAACAATTGACCGATAATATGGGATGAGAGGCTATTGAAGCTAAATTTTGTGAAAACTTCTCAATTATATCGCTAGATAACTAAAATGTGTTAAGCTAGGCGGTAGGATTCTGGGAAATCATGACAGATAAATCAATCTCTTATTAGTCAGAGTCCCTGAACCCCTGATTACCCCTTTCTCCCCCGGTCGATGACAAAACCAATGGCTGAACAACGCTCTGTACTAAAATTTAATGGCATCGATGATCATATTGATCTATCCCACGGATTTCTTGACATCGATCAGAGTATTACCATTACATTTTGGGCAAAAGGGGAAAATAATTTAGCTACAGAAACGACTCTCTTAGAAGCTGTTAATCGGGAAAATAACCGGGTTCTACATATTACCCTGCCTTGGGGCGATCCCGTGAAACCTGCGATTTTTTGGGATGCGGGAAATGAAGAAGGTTTCGATCGAATTGAAAAAAAAGTCAAGCTTAAGGATTATAGTGATTGGACTCATTGGGCCTTTGTCAAAAATGCGACCACAGGCCGAATGTTGATCTATCGTAATGGGATCATTTGGCATCGTGGCAACGGTCATAACCGTGCCTTAACGGGGATTGAAAAAATCATCTTGGGAGCCTCTGTTAATCTCTCTCATTATTGGCAAGGTTGTCTTGCAGAACTTTCTGTTTGGAATCAAGCGCGTAGCCAAGAAGAAATCCAAAAAGCGATGTATCAATCTCCCTTAGTTGATGATCTTGGCTTAGTTACTTATTTATCACTCAATGGCAGTGCCGAGGATCAAACAAGTTATAGCAATCATGGTATTCTTTATGGGACAACCTGGCAACTAGATAGTCTTCCCTCCAAACCGACCTCGATCCCTAAATCAAAAACTCAGACTAGCAGTAAAGCTAGAAGGAGTGCGAAAAGGATAACAATGGTCAACGAAATTTTTAACTCCCTTGAAGAAGAAGAAGTGATTGAACAGGATGCTCCATCCGAAAATCAAGA
>Ga0209990_10000622_pt1 | contig 34509 bp, 29 predicted proteins | sample NOAtaG_6_FD_187304 | JGI IMG/M metagenome (GOLD analysis project Ga0209990, IMG submission 187304) | Freshwater lake microbial communities from Lake Erie, under a cyanobacterial bloom - NOAA_Erie_Diel5S_2200h metaG (SPAdes) (version 2) | ecosystem: Environmental > Aquatic > Freshwater > Lake ...
GGTTTTAGAGGGTGTCTTGCCCCCTCACCCCCGACCCCTCTCCCCCGATGGGGGCGAGGGGAGGATTTTGTGTTTTTGTCGCGCTGCAAAACGCGCTGGCACCCCTCGCCCCTGGCGGGGGCGGGGGCGGGGGCGGGGGTGGGGTGAACGGCGGTGGGTGTCAGGACAGGATGGCGTCGATGACGTGGCCGTGGTCGATGTCCAGTCGTTTCCTGCCTGGAATTTCAAGCTGCCGTGAATCGAGGCCCAGCTGCTGCAGGATGGTGGCGTGAATGTCGGTGACGTAGTGCCGGTCTTCCACGGCGTGAAATCCAATCTCGTCTGTCGCACCGTGGACCACGCCGCGTTTCAGGCTGCCACCGGCCAGCCAGACGGTAAAGCCGTAGATGTGATGGTCGCGGCCGTCCGAGCCCTGGGATCCGGGTGTACGGCCAAACTCACTGGCGAACAGCACCAGTGTCTGCTGCAGCAGACCGCGGCGTTCAAGGTCTTCCAGCAGTCCTCCAATCGGCTGATCCACTGCCAGTGCGTTGCGGGCATGGTTATCCCTGAGGCCGCCGTGGGCGTCCCAGCTGCCTGCTCCGCCCGCGCCATGCTGAATCTGAATAAAACGGACTCCGCGTTCCACCAGCCGCCGTGCTGCCAGCAGCTGCATGCCAAAGTCACGACAGTGCGGCTGATCGAGTCCGTAGAGGGCCTGTGTTGCCGCGGTCTCCTGGGAAAAATCCACGATCTCCGGAATTGACTGCTGCATGCGGAACGCCAGCTCATACGAGGCCACTCGAGCAGCCAGTGCGGCATCCTGCGGATACTGCTGTCCACGCAGTTCATTCAGGCGTCCCAGCAGATCGCGTCCGACTCGCGACGATTCGGCAGATACCTGACGAGCCGGACGGCTGAAGTCCAGCGGGTTCCCCGGATCGACTCGCAGCGGCACCGCATCGTGGGCCGGCCCCAGATAATGCCCGTCCCGTTTGTTCCAGTATTCGCGGTTGCCCATCGAAATGTACTGCGGGAGATTGTCGTTCAGCGAACCCAGTCCGTAGTGCACCCACGCTCCCAGGTTGGGAAAGTCACCGTCGTTCTGGTGTCTGCCGGAATGGAACTGCGTCTGCGCCCCGTGATTGCTGTCGGTTGTCCACATCGAACGCACGACCGCCAGCCTGTCGACATGTCGTGCGGTATGCGGAAACCAGTCACTGACTTCAATCCCGCTTTGGCCATGCCGGCGAAACCCCACCTGCAGCGGATACAGCGTATTTCGCTGATTGCCGTTGCCGTCGGGTACGACAAGGCGTTCGAGCTTCAGTTTTTGCGGATTCTGAGCTTCGGCAAACGGCGTTTCTGCAATGGTCCTGCCGGCATATTTTGTCAGCATGGGTTTCGGGTCGAAACTTTCCATCTGACTGACTCCGCCGTTCATAAACAGCCAGATCACGCTGGTGATCTGCGGCGTGCGATGCGGTCGTCCGTCGGGGGTGGTATGTTCGAGCGTTCTGCCATATCCATCCCGCTGCAGCATGGCAGCCAGTGCGAGGCTGCCAAACCCCAGTCCCGAGTCGGTTAAAAATTGGCGTCTTGCAAGCATGAGTGAGGACCTTTTGAGAGCTAGCGCAGTGTGACAAAGTCGTTGTGGTTGATCAGCACTCGAATAAAGCTGGCACGGGCGTTTTCCGGGGTTCCAGCGGGCAGGCTCTGCCATTCCCTGAGTGCACGGCGACTGGCTTCCAGTTCCTCGGGCCCTGGTTCAATGGCGGTCAGCAGCCGGAAAGCCTCGGTGATGAAGCGAGTTTCGTCGTTGGCCAGACCTGCGGCGACTTTTTCGGCGGTACTGAAGGCCAGTTCGCTGTTGGAAAGTGCGAGGGCCTGCTGCGGCACGATGCTTTGCTCACGCCGGTAACAGTCCTTGACGAGGGCTTCATCGAACATGGTCAGAAACAGGTTGCGTTCGTTGTTGGAGTGAAAGAAGTACAGGCTGCGGCGACTGGATGCGGTCTGCTCTGAGATGGGTACCGGCGGCCCGCCCATGGTCAGGTCGAGGGTTCCTGCGAGTGCCAGCAGGCTGTCGCGAATGACCTGGGATTCGAGGCGGATCGGGTTGCGTCGCCAGTACAGTCGATTTTCCGGATCGCGGGCGATTGCTGCATCGGCGTCTGCCTGGGAGGAGCTGAGTCGCCAGGCACTGGATGTCACAATCAAGGAGTGCACATGCCGCATGCTCCAGCCGCTGTCCATCAGTTCGCAGGCGAGCCAGTCGAGCAGTTCCGGGTGTTCGGGCGGGGTACCTTTGCGACCGAAATCAAACATTGTGGGGACGAGTGGCTGTCCCATGTGGCGTGTCCAGAGGTGATTGACGGCGACTCGAGCCGTGAGCGGATTGCGGCGATCGGTGATCCAGCGAGCGAGAGCTGAGCGGCGTCCGGTGCTGACGGACTGGAAGCGAACTTCGGGGTCATCCTTGCCGGAGTTGAAGAAGCGGGTGGGGGTCCAGGCGGCACCTGAGAACTTTGTAAAGCTGTCCTCGGGCCGGACTTCCGCAGCCGCGGCTGCGGTGGCTTTTTCGAGGTTTTGCTGTGCTGCGGTGAGTGCCTGCTGAGCGGCTTCCGGTTTTGAGTCGGCGGCCTGCTGCTGCTGTTCGGCAGCAGCCAGCTGGCGGCGGGCTGTGGCAACAGCGAGCTGTCGTTCGGCGCGGACTGCTGCGGCTGAAAGCTGCTGGTCGGCGGGTGAACGAACAGCAGCGGCTCGTGCCCTGACACTTTCCAGTGCAGCCTCGGCGACAACGATATCAGCGGTGGCCAGCTGCAGTGCCGATTCTGCAGCGCGAACTGCGGCCTGCAGTTGTGCGAGCGTGGGCGGGGCCAGCCGGGCCGGGTCGGTGGTGGCCGGGATCATGGCGATTTCCGGATGCAGTTCGTGCAGCTGGAATTCGTGGACATCCACGAGGGCATCAAAGACTGTCAGCTGCAGTGCTCCGGTATGCCTTGCCAATGGTGTTTCGAAGGCGAGGACGGGGGCATTGTCAAGGAAAGCATTCAGCAGTGAGCCGCGAACTTTGAGCTGCAGCAGGTATGTTTGATTGAGGCGGATGGGCAACTGTCGCACAGCAGCACCGCCGGGATACTGCCATTGTCCGGCCTGCAGATGGGCCGCATGAATTTTGGGGCCGGCATCCTGGGCACTGACGTAGACATTCTGTTCGCTGGTGCCTTCAGCAGCGTCCGGAGTGTTTTGCGGCAGGACCGTATCGAATGCGATGCCGACACTGCGATACTGGCTGCCGCCGCGAATGGTGAAGCGAACAGTGGCTTCGAAGTCCTGAGGCACGGGGCCTTTCCAGCGGAGCGCCGAGCGAATTTTGCCGTCCTGACGCTGTGACAGGACACCGGGCTGATGGTGCCAGTCTCCGCCGATCAGCTGCCAGCGGGCAGTGTCCAGAGTCTGGAACTGCTCTGCGACCAGCGTGTTGCCGCGCGGGGGCGGAGCGGGGGCCGAGTAGCTTTCGAGTGCTTTGCCGGCGACTGCCAGAGAGTCCGCAGCCTGTTGTCGGGCGGTGGTGGCCTTGTCGAGTGTCTGCCGGGCGGCAGCGACGTAGCTGTCGATGACCCATGGGCGAAGTTCGGGCTGCCAGGCGTCAGCGGGCAATGTCACCGGCTGAATGCTGAGCGGTTCGAAGTTCAGAATGGCGGGAACATCAGGGGTGATGGGGTGTGATTTGTCGGGGTTGCGTTCATCGCCGCGAATGTAGAGCCATGTGGGTTCGTCCGGCAGGCCATCGAAAGCGCGGGGGACACCATCACGAGACAGATCGGTTTGTCCGGGCACCATATCGACGCGGACGTGGTAAGGCTCAAAGAATGCTCGCAGCCGATAATAGTCCTGCTGCTGCAGCGGATCATATTTGTGATCGTGGCAGCGAGCACAGTTCATGGTGAGACCGAGAAAGCCTTTGCTGACGTGCTCGACGGTTTCTTCCATCCACTGGGGGCGGTTGAACAGCCAGTAGTTTCGGGCGAGGTATCCGGTGGCTCGCAGTTTGCTCAGGTCATTCGGGTGAAGTTCGTCACCGGCCAGCATCAGCCGCACCATTTCATCGTACGGTGTGTCGGCGTTGAGTGATTCGACGATCCAGTCGCGCCAGTGCCAGATGTGTTTCTGGCTGTTGCGAAGCTGATCGCCGAGTCCCCACCAGTCGCTGTAGCGCCAGACATCCATCCAGTGTCGAGCCCAGCGTTCCCCGTGTCGCGGGTCCTGCAGCAGTCTGGTGACGGTGCGTTCGTACCAGTCCGGGCTGGGATCATTTTCGCAGGCGGCGATGTCTGCGAGTGTGGGCGGCAGTCCGAGCAGGTCCATGTGCAGTCGGCGGAGCAGGACGATGCGGGGAGCTTCTGGCTGAGGAGAAATGTCGGCCTGCAGTCGCCGCTGCTGCAGGAAGGCATCGATGGGATTGCGGATTGTCTGGAGCGGTGCGGAGCTGCTGATGGCGGGTACCGGGGGGCGAGTGATGGGCTGGAAGGCCCAGTGGCTGCGTGGGTCGGATTCCGGCTGTTCGTTGTCGGGAGAGAGACCTCCGTCAGCGATCCAGTTTTGCAGCAGGGAAATCTGTGCGGGTGACAGTGGTTCGCCCTCAGGTGGCATGCGGATGGCGGGATCGGTGGCCGTGATTTTGTGGACCAGCAGGCTGGCAGCAGGTTGTCCCGGCTGCAGAGCGGGTCCGCTGTCACCGCCGGAGCGAATCAGGCTGCCGGTATCCAGTCGCAGCCCGGCTTCCTGCTTGAGGGCTCCGTGGCAGGCATAGCAGCGAGATTTGAGGAGGGGTTTGATGTCGTTTTCGTAGTCGGCGGCCGGGCAGGTGCTGTTCAGTAGGCCGAGGGGCAGTGCGGCGATCAGCAGCAGGTGCAGCAGTCTGGGTGTGTGGGTGGTTGGGACTGAGGCAGCCATACGGGGGGGACTCTGAGAGTGGGCGGTGTTCGGTGGGCGGTGTTCGGTGGGCGGTGTTCGGTTGGCGAGCCGCGGACGGGAGTCCGCGGGTGTGAGTGTGATGGCTGGGGGGACAGTATTGGTAGTGGCGCTTTGGGTTGCAGGTTTGTTGTGTTTGTGTGGGGTGTCTGACCCCCTCACCCCCGACCCCTCTCCCCCGTTCCGGGGGCGAGGGGAGGATTGGCGGGCACGAGAAATTCTAACAGTGGTGATTCGCGGGGAAAACTGAACATCTGTGTCAACAAAAATCCGTCGCGAATTCCGGGCCGGTGCCGGTCTTGCGACGGATTTGAGGAGTTGTGGCAGAAAATCAGCGATTTAATCGATGGGGTTTTCGGATGTGACGGATTCGGGGTTGAAGCCGGGCATGCTGTCGAACGAATTGGGGGCTTGTCTGCGGCGGGTTGCTCCGGGGGTCACCAGCTGCACATAGGCTGCGGGGTCGATGCTTTCAGCGATGGCGCGGGCGGAGCCGTCGCAGTAAGAGAAGCAGCAAAGCTGCGGGTGTCGACTGTTGGGATAGGGGTTAAGACCTTCGGTGGCATCCCGCATTCTGTTGGGCAGGCAGTACGGTCCAATGTCCGGGGTTGGGTTCGGATCGTAATCGAGGACTCGTGACAGGCTGCCTGCAAGATTGCTCCACGTTATGTCCTTTCCCTGGTGGTATACTGGTACGACGAAACCGCAGTTGCAGGCTGATGGATTGGCCCATGAGAGTTCTGGTTTAGCGAGGCCGTTGGCCGGTGGCGGACTGGCGAGTATGTTTTCGCTGAACATGACGGTATTGGCAGCTCCGTCGAAGATCTGGCCGATGAGTGCACTGCGGACGTAGTCGTTGGGCAGGTCGAGAGGCGGGTAATTCCGAATACCGGCCGGGAATCGCGGGAGGAACAGATTAAGGTCACCGTCGGCGTGTCCCTGATGGTGAGTGAAGGGAACCTGTGTTGGCTTCCAGTGAATGGTCCCGCCGGCTTCATACGTATCCTCCATGGGGATCTGTCCCAGTCGTGGAGTCGGGCTGTTGGTTGAGGGTTCAACCCACACATCACCGACGCCCATATTGGCGACGTAGGAGAGGCCACCTTCGAGTCCGTGAGCGGAGCTGTCAGAGGGGCAGGTGAGGACCGGCAGGTTGACTCCGGCAAGCTGAGCATTTGCACTGTTCTGGAACGAGGCATTGAAGTTCCAGCGTTGAAAGAGCGAGACCTGGTCGAGATTGGGCAGGAGATTGACGACCCAGCTGTGGCCGCCCTGCGAGTAACCGATGCCGGAGTATGAACCGGATGGCGGCAGTCTTCCTTTGTGAGTTTCTGCCCAGGAGATTGCGGCCAGCGAGATGTTTTTGAGGTTATTGAGGCACTGTGTTCTGCGGGCGGATTCGCGAGCGGACTGGATGGCGGGCAGGACGAGCGAGACAAGGATGGCGATGATGGCGATGACGACCAGCAGTTCGACGAGTGTGAATCCGGCAGGTCGGTGGATTGTGTTGGGAGTGTTCTTTCGGATTTGCATGACGCAGGTCCTGTTCCAGGTGTGTAACAGAGCGTTCCATGCCTGTGTCAGCGATCACTGGGTGTAAGTGGAATGACGGTTGTCTGACACAGGCCCTGCGGAACAAAAACGCGAAGCGGTGAGTCAGTTCGGGGGGAAAAAGGCAGAAAGTTTTGGAATTGGGGTGATTGCCGAGGCTGTGGATCCCGGCTTCCGACAGCTTCCACGAGGTGGATCGGATTCCTTCGCCCGGCACTTTCAAACCGGACCTGCGGAGCATCAGGGAAAAGGGGCTGAGTCTTTCTGCTGTGAATCAGTGTGGACAGCAGAATTGAGTGACGCTGCAGAAGGCAGGCGGGACTACCAGATGGGTTTCTGCAGGCAGTATGCAGGTTTGAAGGCTCGGTCGCGGAAGGGTTCCTGGTAGAGGATTGTGGCGGAGGAGGAGAACGGCGGTACCAGCCACATCCATTTGCCTGTGGGTTCGCGTCCGGCCGCTTGTTCATTGCGACAGAATTCGAGGAATTCGTGACAGACGCTGTGGTGGTCAGCGATTTTCACTCCGGCACGATCAAACGAGTGCAGTACGGCTTCATGCAGCATCAGCATGGCCCGATCACGCCACAGCGTGCGTTCGCTGGAGAGGTCCAGTCCCATGCGTTCGGCAAGTTCCGGGAGCAGGTTGTACCGATTGCTGTCGGTCAGGTTGCGGGCGGCAATCTCTGTATTCAGGTACCAGCCGTTGAAGGGGATCATGCGGTACATGATGCCTCCGGCGTCGAGGGCCATGTCTGACACGGCGGGTATGGCGTACCATTTGAGTCCTCGTTCGAGGAGCCAGTTGTGCTGAGGGTGACTGAGTCGGACTTCGGGGCGGCAGTCGGCTGGCAGTTCAAACATCCGAGGTCCATGTTCGGCGGTCTGAATGACCAGCGGCAGCAGTTCGAAGTCAGTTCCGGCGGGCTGCCAGCCCAGCTGCATGATTTTTTCTGTGACAGCATTCTGTGCGGGATCGCCGATTTGTTTTCCGGATCGCAGTCGGTAGCCGGCATAACGCAGCAGCTGGGGGTTCCAGATGCGTGGTCCGGGCACGTCGCGGGTTCCGGGTGAGAACACGGTGATGGCGGGGCGCAGGTCGCCTCCATTCCAGGCGAACCGCAGGTGTTCAAACATGGCTTCGGCCATTTGTGCAGGCTCAGTCATGTGTCGGCAGTCGCGGAGGTGCAGTCCATTCCAGTAGAGTCGACCGACGCAGCGTTCAGCGTTGCGCCAGGCGATGCGGGCAGCAAATCCCAATTCCTCGGCTGTCATGTTCCAGACACCGGAGTCGGCCAGTTCGTCCTGTGCCTGTTGAATGCGTTCGGGCAGCTGGCAGCGACCGGGGCATTCGGCAGCGAATTCGCGGAGGAACTGTTCGGCCTGTTCTGCCGGGGGCACTTTTGCCCCCCGCGGAATCGGCGGTCCTGCCGGGTAGTCTGGTGTAAAGTTTTTGCGGCGCCAGCCACCGGGCTGGAGCAACTGTCCTTCGCCGCGCTGCGGGTGATCAAAGCTGTCAGCTTTGAGTGTCAGAGCTGGATTCTCGGCGAGCTTTGACAGGACCATGCGGTTGAAATCTCCGGGTCCGCACACGACCACTTCTGCGGCTCCGAGTGTTGCAGCGAATTTGGCAACGGCTTCTGCATCCAGCCGTCCCAGTTCGGCAGTGCAGTGCTGCAGCAGCTGAATGTGTCCGGCGGCCGCAGCGGTCTGCAGTTCATCGAGACAGGCGGCCACGGCGGGCGAGCGAAAGCTGTAGAGGACGTGGATGGGGCGATGAGTGGCAAGCTTTCGCACACCTGCCACAGCCGGAGTGACTCCGATACCTGCTACGACATAGAGCAGTGGCCGCGGGTCGTCGGCGGCCGGGCAGACATCGCCCTGCGGTGGCAGGACTCGTACCAGGGTACCGTCGGTGGCCGTATTCAGCCAGTTGGAAAAGAAGCCATTTTCTTCAAGTTTGACTCCCAGCTCATACGCGCGGGCGGATGCATCGATGAGTGTGTAGGGGCGACCGACCCAGGTGCCGTCGATCAGTGCTTCGACGCGGATGAATTGCCCGGTCTGAGCAGCTGGAAGTGGTGTTTCGTCGAAGGCTTCGAGGCGAATTCGGATGGCACCTTCCGCGAGTGGGGTTCGCCGGAGTCGGCAGAGTGAGACTTCGAGTTGTCCGAGGAACAGCGGCAGCCGAGCGCGACAGCCGCCGCAGATTCCTCCTGCGCCCGTGGTCCTTGTGAGATCATCGACACAGGTGGCATTGCGGGCTGCTGCGCGGAGCATGCTGGTGGTGGAATTGGTGCATGCGCAGATGATTTCGGCACCGGCCGGTGTGCGGGAAGTTGCGTTTTCCAGCAGGAGTTCTCCGGAGGACTGAAAGGCCTTCCGCTGCCAGTCGGCAAGCGAACCTCCGCGCAGTACCAGCGACATGGCATCCGGCAGCTGATTCCATTCACCGTGGACGGTGAGTCCGGTGACGATACCCGCCGGGGTCAGAACGATGAGTCTTGAGCGATCGGGTGAGGCCAGCGTCACGGTGGCTCCGGAGACGTCCTGTCTGGCGGCTTCCAGTTGCGGCAGGTGGGCAAAATAGCGGACTCGAATCCGCTGTCCGGATGGTTTGGTGTAGTCGCTGACGAGGCAGGGCTGATGATCAACCTGTGCGAGGTAGCGGTAAACGGTGCCCAGTTGTGGCAGTTTGTGGGCTGAGGCGAGTGCCGTGAGAATGGTACTGATGCGTCCGCCCTGCTGCTGGCAGTTGGCCAGCAGGCGTGCATCGAAGCTGAGCACTTCAACGGAGGTCAGTGCCACGGCCTGTTCAAGTCGGGGTGTGCCGGCAATAACTTCTGAGTCTCCGAAGAGCAGCCCGGCGCGGATGGTTTCAGAAGGCTGCAGGCTGCCGGGCTGTGACAGTGCCACTTCACCGGCGACGAGGAACCACGCGCAATCGGCAGCCTCGCCCGCATGGTAGATGACTGAACCGGCGGCGTATTGCCGAAGCGTGCCCTGGGGAATTCGGCGAGGAACGGGTTGCTGGTCAAGTTCATCAGCCAGCACACCGAGTTTTCTGAGAGCGTACTGTGCCAGGACGCCGAGTTTGTTGATGGCTAACTGTGCGGCTCGGGCTTTCAGCTGCCCGGCCGCCAGTTCATCAGAAGACAGCAGTTCGCGAAAGGATGCTCCCGGGAGTACGGCGACCTGCACTTCGTCCAGCGCAACGATCGACGCACTGCGGAACTGGCGTCCTTCCAGAAAAGCCTGTGCCCCGATGATCTCGCCCACCTGCTCGACAGTTTCGACCAGACGCAGTCTGAGCTCTGTGCCCTGGCTGTAAATTCCGCAGCAACCTTTGAGCAGAATGAAGACTTCCGTGGCGGAGTCCCATTCGGACATGAGTATTTCGCCAACCCGGAGATTGCGGAGATCCACGTGGCGGCAAAGTTCGGCGAGTCGTTCCGGGGCGATACTGGTGAACAGGCTGGAGAGCGACCGATGCAGTACCAGGCGAACAGAATCAGAAACGTCAGACATGAATGGCCTGCAGAACGGAGCTTCACTGGTGAGGGGGCTGTGGCTGCTTCAAAGGGCGGTGCAGATGCAGGCAGTTGCTGTCTTACTGCAGTACTCGATCAATAAACTGCAGGTACTCAACCGTGGCCGGATCATCGGGCCTGCCGAGATCGTCATTCAGCTGGCTGTGGTTGGTGTTTCCTTTGCCAAATGCCCTGGCGGGTATTTCGGCGGCTTCAAGGACATCGGCCAGGCGTCGAGCCTGGGCGTATGTGTCGGGGTTTCCGGAGAAGTACAGCAGCAGAAAGGGGGGGATGTGTTTGTCTTTGGCAACGTGCGTTACGGCTGAAAAACTGACATGTTTTTCCGGGTCATTGCCGAACTTCTGACGGTGGCCGAAGGTAAACATTTTGCCGCCATACAGCATTTGTCGATGTTCAGCGGTGGCGATGATTTTGGGGATGTCATAGGTGTCGCCGTCGACCGGGATGCAGCCTTTCAGAGCTTTGAGGGGAACATCATATTTTGCCAGCCAGCGTTCGTCAGTGCAGAGAATGGCGGCCAGCTGGGCCCCGGCCGAATGACCACCCACAATGATCCGGTCCGGGTCGCCGCCGTGAGTTGCAATGTTGCGACGCACCCAGCCCAGTGCAGCGGCCACATCATCGATCAGTTCTTCCATGGTGACGTGTGGCAGCAGCCGATAGTTGGCAGAGACAAACAGCATGTTTTTCTCAGCAGCGACCGCCGGTTTCAGTCCCACATCACTTTTGTCGCCGGCCTGCCAGCCGCCGCCATGAATCCAGAAGATGACCGGTCTGGCTGCCGCGGATTTCTGCTCAGGAACATACACGTCGAGAACGTGGCGTTCGTGGGGCTGATCGCGGTACGGCAGGTTGGAAAGCTTCTGCTGAGCGGATGCGGGGCCGGTGAGTACGAGCGACAACAGGCCGACCAGAGCAGCGGTGCGCATGGATGTTTCCTGAGCGAGGTTGTGTGGGTGGACAGTTGCTGAGTTTATACGGAAATTCAGGGTGATGCCAGACCCGCTGTTCCGGCTCAGTCGCCGATTATGGCAATCAGACTGCAGTCCGGTTATTCTGGATTGGGGGAGTTATGCCTGGGGCGAGAACAGATGCCTGAGTTTTGGAGCAGGTGTGTATGCAGAGTGATGAGGAGCAGATTCGTGGAGTGGCTCTTGCGATTACGCCGCCGGGCGCTGACCGTCCGATTGAACGTTCCGGGTATACTCTGTCCATCTTCAGGCGGGTGAATGGCAAGTGGTTGTTGAGTCGTGATGCGAATCTGGTGACGACATTGCGGTGATGTCGGTGAGGCGTGCCGGATTCGCCGGTGGGATCAGAAGATGAAGGCGAGGACGGCGGCGGCATAGAGTCCGGCGATCTGATCGTCAGCCATGATACCCAGTCCGCCGGGCAGTTTTTCGAACTGGCGAATGGGCCACGGCTTGGCGATATCGAACAGTCGGAAGAGCAGGAATCCGGTCAGCAACAGGGGCCATGAGAATTCGGCAGCGATCCAGACGAGGGGGAAGGCGGTGATTTCGTCCCAGACGACGCTGCCTGGGTCTTTGCGCTGTCGCAGTTGAGCAGCGCGGCTGCACAGCCAGATACCGGGCAGGAAGAATGCCAGCCAGACGAGTCCGCGGAAGACAGGTGGTGTCTGGAATTGCCAGAACAGGTAACCGATGGGCAGTCCCCAGAGGCTGCCGAAGGTTCCGGGGGCTTTGGGGATTCGTCCGAGGCTGCAGCCTTCGGCCAGCCAGAGTACGAGGCTGTCGCTGAGTCTGGTGAATTTGGGCGGCATGACAGTGGCTGGGTTTGGGCAAAGTATTGGGTGTGGCTGCTGCCTGCTGAGTGTAGCGGAACGTGAGTGCGGGTGAAATTGTTCTGGGCGAATGCAACCGGCGGGCTAGAGTGATTGCAGTGCATTCGGGGGGTGGCGTGAGAGTTCAACGGGGATTGTAAGGGTTTGTGGTGTGAAGATTCTGTATTTGCATGGCTGGCGTTCGGTGCCTGGTGGAGTGAAGTCCAGCTGGCTGAGGTCTCGGGGGCACGACGTCTGCAATCCGCTGCTTGATGCTGATGATTTGGCACTGGCGGTGCGTCAGGCGGAAGCGGCGTATCGGGACTATCGTCCGGATGTTGTGGTGGGGGCATCGCGGGGTGGTGTGATCGCTCAGAGTCTGGACTGCGGCGAGACGCCTCGTGTTTTGCTGTGTCCGGCGTGGAAACGCTGGCAGCCGCTGAGGCCATTGACTGGTCGGGTGCTGATTCTGCACAGCCCGCAGGACGAGGTTGTTCCGTGGGGAGATTCTGCGGAGCTGATTGAGCAGTGGGGATTATCGCCGGATGTGCTGATTTCTGTGGGCGACGATCACCGTCTGGGGGATGAGGCATCGCTGGAGGTGCTGCAGTGGGCGTGTGATGTGCTGGCAGCGGGTGAGCAGATTCCGGTTGCGGATGCGGAGTGGTCCGGCAGGCCGCGGGCTGCATCCGCGGCTGCCGAAGCCAGTTACATTTGTGATTCGTGCGGTGAGGAGATTGTGATACCGGTGGATGTGAGCGAGGGAGAGAGTCAGGTGTTGGTGGAGGACTGTCCGGTGTGCTGTCGAGCGAACACGATTCATCTGCACATTGGGGACGATGGTGGAATTTTTTCGTCGGTGGAAAGCTGAGAGCAGGAAGTGCCGTGGCGGTGTGGCAGGGGATCCGCCACGGCAGCTTCCGCTGTGCACAGCCGTTTTACGGAGCGGTTGTGTTGCATACGGCATTACCGCAGCCGCAGGCGTGACCGGTCGTCTGATCAGCGAACGGATACGGGAACATGGGTATGCTGTTTCCGCGTCGACGCACGATAAGTTGTCCATTGGTCAGTGTGTCGGCGAGCAGGTCGTAGTAAGCGACGAGGTTTTGGAAGTCGGTCCATGTTTTGGCGATGCCGTCATTGGTCCCGACAAACTGCACATCAGCCGCCGTCAGTGCGACTCCTTTTACCACGATGAAGCCCAGCACATCCTCGTCGTGTGCCCCGCCGCCATTGCCCTGCTGCGACTGCACAACGATGAAGGTATCACCGTTGATGACTTCGAGTGATTTGAGGGCGACGGTATGTCCGCGGACCTGCAGCGAGTCTCCCTGCTGTCGGCTGAAGTCATTGATCTGGACATATCCGATGAATTCGGTCCAGTGATCATGGACATTCTGATTTTCTCCGGCGACTCCGCCCCAATCGATCGTGCCATCGTCATTGACGTGTTTGGCGACGATGGCTGGTTTGCCGGAGATGTAGGTTTTGATGATGAATTTGTCGGCACCCTGTCCGCCGATCATTGTTTTCAGGTGATCGTCATAGGTCTGTCCGGCGAAGTATGCGCGAGTGGCAGCGAGGACCGGGTCATTCGGATCATCGGCGCGGAGAGTTTCACCATTGGGGCCTGTGGCGCCGGTACCGGCGTTTTCGTAATCCTGTGCAATTGCGGGTTCCCCGGAGATTGCGTGGGCGTAGAGAGTATCAGCGCCGCGAGTTCCGCGGACGAGTTTTCCGGCTGGTGGTGTCTGAAAGGCAACAGCACCTCCGGCGATTCCCAGCACCACGGCTCCAGCCATCAATTTCTTCAGCATCTTCTGTGACTCCTGTGATTTCCACCTGCAGGCTGCAGGCGCGGTTCAGCCCGCGCGCAGAGCGATCCCACACAGAACGCCGTGAACGCGGAACCCCGCCTGCGTCAGGACCCATCTGCGGGTCCTGGTAAGTCGATTTCAAACCGACCGAGTCAAGCCTCTGGTGGGTAAAGGACAGAATTCCTGTTTAACCCGCCATGCTGCTGGCAACAATTTCGGCTGCGGAATTCGTCGGTCCACCGGAACGTTAATACCGAGTGTCAGTCGTCGGTGTTGAGCTGCAGCGGCAGGTGCAGTTGTTGTGGTGGTGCACTGCGGTCGGGCAGCCAGGGCCGCAGGTGTTCGGCGATGGCGGCGACAACATCCACCACGACGGCGTTGCCGAACTGCTGGTAGGCCGAAGTGTCGGCGACAGGTATCACAAAGGACGCTTCACCGGGGCGTTCAAATCCCATCAAACGCGCACATTCGCGGGGCGTCAGTCGGCGTGGGTTGCGGCCGTGCTGGGCGATAAGAATTTCTGAACCATCCTTGTGGTATCTGGCAGACAGGGTGCGTGCGACGTCATCAGGTCCGACCAGTCCAAAACCGAATCCGTTGCCTTTACCGCGATGTTTGTCGGCATAGTTCTGCAGGTACTGCCAGAGTTTGTCAGAGAGGGTGTACCTGGGATTGACGGTCCCGCGGGGGCCCTGAGTGTAGGGTTCGTCCGGCGGTTCGCTGCCGTCTTCCGGGTGCAGAATTGAGCGCAGGCGAGGACCACTGGCAAGATCAGGAACGGGCAAATTGTCAAAGGAAAAACCGTTGGAATTGCGGAATCCCGCCAGAAAGATGCGTTCGCGATTTTGTGGCACCCAGCACCTGGCATTCAGGATTCGCCAGTGCAGGTTGTGATAGCCGAGTTCTTCCTGCAGTGTGCGGACGATGACCTGGAAGGTGCGGCCCTTGTCGTGGCGGGCGAGATTCTTCACGTTTTCCAGCAGGAAGGCTGCTGGTTTGTGGTGTTCGATGATGCGGGCGACGTCGAAGAACAGCGTTCCCTGGGCCTCGTCACGAAAGCCGTGAGCCCGACCCAAAGAGTTCTTCTTGCTGACTCCGGCAATCGAAAACGGCTGGCAGGGAAATCCGGCCAGCAGGACATCGTGCTGCGGAATGTCAGCAGCGTCCACCTGGGTGATGTCACCTGCGAGCAGGTGCTGGTCGTCAGCCCGAAAATTTGCGGCGTAAGTCTTCTGAGACTGGGTATTCCATTCGCTTGTGAAAACGCAGTGGCCTCCGATTTGTTCGAAGCCCCTGCGCAGCCCGCCGATCCCTGCAAACAGGTCGATGAACCGGAACGCCGGACGTTTTCGGCGAATCGATCGGGAAGAACTCTGAGCCACTGCCCTGCCCTCGAACTGTTGTTTCACAAAGACCGGCGGAATCTGATGGGAAACCGACAGACAGTCAAGCGGGCAGTTGATCTGAATCCTGTTTGGCGGGGTTCAGTGTGCCGGCGGCAGGCTGTTCTGGAAAGCTCGGTTGCGGAACAGGAAATCGATAATGTTGCCTTCGTGCGGCTGCAGCCAGTTCAATGCACAGGTCGGAATCGGTCCGACATTCAGGCGATCGATGTTGCGAGCATCGACGAGTTCGGTGATCCACTTTTCATTGGCGGTAATCGCTGTCCCGATCAAAGTCTGTCCGATTTTGGAAAGCATTTTGTCCTGCGGGCACTGCACGACTGAGACAAACGGAAACATGTACTCCGTGTTGGCCATGGAGTTATCGCAGTCGGTGACATGCAGCACGGTGGGCCTGAGGTAGTCGCAACGTTCCTGCCTGACCAGTCGTTCACCGCCCCGATATTTTGCAGTGACATCGGTGACGACACCGGGTTTGAGCCCGGCATCAATCTGGTTACTGGCGGCTTCGGCAACTCCAGCAGTGGTGAAGGCCGCGATGGCTGCGTTCGGGTCGGTGGTGGGCAGCGGAGCGATTGGTCCGATCCGCTGGGCAATGGCGTCGGCAATCTCGGCTGTGTGCCTTGAGGCCCAGATTCCCGAGCAGTTGATGCAGCCTCGGCCACCGTTCATGATCACGCTTTTGACCATGATGTCGAGGTAGTCTTCCCAGCGATCGACGAGGTCGTCACCGAGCAGGATCTTGCTGAAGCCGGGGCCGTGAGCCTGCACTTTGGGGTTGCCGTGGTACTTGTCCACGGTCGCCTGACCGCCGAAAATCATCGAACGATTGCAGGTTTCAAGGACTTTGTTGCCAACGTCGTGAGGGCCCGGGTACAGGCAGAATGCTTCCCGGGGGACTCCTGCGGCAGCGAACGCTTCGTACATACGGTATGGTGTCCACGGCTCGGAGGAACCGGGTTTCAGCACCAGTCCGATCTGCAGCGGAATGGCGGGCAGCCACAGCGTGTGGACGCCGGGTGAGTTGGAGGGCAGGACCAGCCCGAGCACTGGTGTGGTAGCCTGGAAGCTGACCATCACATTGCGGGATTCCATGCCGTATCCTCGCGAAAGGATGTCGAGCGGGAGTCCGCGAGTGAGGGAGTCCAGCATGTCGCCCATGTGCTTCAGCACAAAGGCGTTTTTGTTCATGTTGGCGCGACACATGTTCAGCGGCAGGCCAGTTGTGGCCGACTGGATCGAACAGAACTGCTCGGGTGTCTGGGTGCCGTTTCCCAGCGGCAGTTCCGCCGTAAGGTACAGGTCAGCCGCCTGTTTGCATTTTTCGATCAGTTCTGTGCAGGAGAACTGTCTGAGGGCTTCGCGAGCTTTCGTGGCTTTGCGAGCGTCCATCTGCACGAGGCCGGCGTTTGCCTGGTGCATACGGGCCATCACCTCGCCCGTCTCGAAGTGCACCACTTCAGCTTTTTCGAGCGATTCATACGGCTTGCCCCAGCGAATGACGGGAATCTCTACGACAGACATGGCAGAAGCCTCGGAGGAAGTGATGCGATTCATACGGCAGAGCGGCTTCCGCTGGCAACGGGGCCGCTGTGCAGAAAAATATTAGAACGCCGGGTGTGCGGGCCACCCGGCGGGTTCCCATCCTGGGGGATCCGGTCAGTAGACGCCCACCGTGGTTGTCCTGGCAAACACGTGGTAAGGGCGGACACTGCTGACACCATCCCACGGATACTTGTCGTGGGGCAGTTCGCGTTCGCCTTCGTCGCGTTCAAGGAACCCGGGCACAAACAATTCTTTGGTCATTGTGTACAGTTTGACACGACCGGTGGCACCGTAGTCGACGAGTTTGTTGTGGTCATCGAAGTCCACCACTTCAATCACGGCGCGAGGCTGTGGGGCGAAGTAGGTGATTTTGTAATTGTCAGCCGGATCATGCGGCTTACCGCAGGCCAGTCCCATCAGGGTGTTGCCATATGTAGGCGTGATGTAGACGTTTGGGCCAAGCAGCTCTTCGCGGGCGAATCGATACCACTGCTGAGTGAACTCGGTACCGCCGCAGAAGATGCCTTTGATGCCGGCTTCTTCGATGCTGCTGCCCTGATCCATCAGTCTCAGTGCGAGAGCTTCAAGCAGTTTGGGGGTGGTGAACATGCACTGGATGTCGTTGTTGGCCGACAGGATGGTCAGGGCCTGATCGACACAGTGTGCGCTGTATTCCTTAGCCTCGTCGATCTTGCCTTTTTTCAGCAGTTTGACGACCCAGCGGGGGTCGAGGTCGACGCAGAAGCAGATGCCGCCGCGATGCTGAGCCAGGTGTTCGATGGCCAGACGCAGACGGCGAGGCCCGGACGGTCCGAGCATGAGCCAGTTGGAGCCTCGCGGAAAGGACTCTTCCGGCAATGTATCGCTGAACAGTTCGTAATCGATCCAGTGATCTTCCACGACAACGCGTGACTTCGGAATACCGGTGGTGCCACCGGTTTCAAACACGTAGATCGGCTTGTTCTGCAGGGGCTGGGGAACCCAGCGTCGCATGGGGCCACCGCGGAGCCATTCATCTTCGAAGAGCGGGAACTTCTTCAGGTCATCAAAGCAGTTGACGTCCGTGAGCGGATCGAAATTGAATTCTTTTTTCTTCTCGAGCCAGAACTGGCAGCCCGTATCATCGCTGAAGTGCCATTTGACCATTTCGCGGGTGTGCTGATCGAGCAGTTCCTTTTGGGAACGAATTTTTTCGTCGATGGAGGCCACGCTGCACCTTTTTACTGATTTGCTGTCAGATAAACGGGATGGTTATGGGTGAAAAAGTTCTGAGTGTGGCGTTCGGTGCTGCAGGAGGGCACCGTGCCCCGCGATCGCGCAGAATCCGTTGCGACGCCGTTGGAGGCATCGGCCCGGTGGTACTGCTGCAGACATGGTAGAGTCGTCCGTCCGGAATGCAAATGCAGAGGGAGTGACGTGGGAAAAGCAGGAATTTTTCCCGTGGCACCGCTTTCGGGGGAACGAATTTTCAGTGGATCTCCGGTCGACGAAACTGGTAGTGCGATACGAACCACTCGTCTCCGCCGTGATACCCGAACAGTTCCGCGCAGGCCATGAAGAACATGCGCCAGCGGGACTGCCAGCGTTTCCAGTCTCTGCCGTAGGCGGATTTGAGGATGCGATCGACGGCGGGGGCCTGTTCGTCCATCCGCTGCAGCCACGCATTGCTGGTTTTTTCGTAGTGTTTGCCGTCCCACAGCCATTGATTGGTGAGCTGCAGGTGCTGCTGGCAGTGGAGCAGCAGGTTTTGCGAGGGCATCATGCCGCCCGAGAAGAAGTAACGAGCCATCCAGTCGGAGTCATCCCGAACTTCGAACGGGTAGGTGAACCGGTGATGGCAGAAGATGTGTACGAACAGCAGTCCGCCGGGCTTCAGCCAGGAGCTGATGTGGCTGAACAGCAGCTGGTGGTTGCGGACGTGTTCGAACATTTCCACCGAGACGACTCGGTCAAACGTGCGGCTGGTCAGAAAATCGTTGATATCGGCTGTGATGATTTCCAGGTTGTGCAGTCCACGGCGTGCGGCTTCAGCCTGGATGTGCTGTCTTTGTGAGTGTGAGTTGGAGACGGCGGTGATGGAAGCGCCGGGGTAGTGTTCGGCCATCCACAAGCTCAGCGAACCCCAGCCGCAGCCCAGTTCAAGGATATGCTGTCCGTCGGCGAGCTGTGCGTGTTCGCAGGTAATTCTCAGGGCATTGTCTTCGGCCTGTTCGAGCGTTTTGGTGCTGTCATCCCACCAGCAGCAACTGTATTTTCGACGGGCTCCGAGAACGAGGCCAAAGAATTCGGCGGGCACTTCATAGTGCTGTTCGTTGGCTTTTTCCGGAAGGACGGCGATGGGACCGCTCCACGCCTGTTCCGCAAAACTGCGGAACTGCTGCATTTGCTGATCAGGAGTCAGTGCCTCGAGTTCCGTGAGGCGTGCTTTGAGCAGTCGTCGAATGCCGGTGCGGACCAGCGGATCGGGCAGTCGACCGGCTTCAGCCATACCGATCAGGGGCGTCATGAGGTGCAGCAGTGCCATGATTGCAATTCCGGGGTAAAGCGGTGAATGGGGGCGGCGAGGACTGTTGGGGGGCGAGGCGGAGTCAGCAGGGGCTGCGGAGCGGCGAGGCGGGTTTGGCCCAGAGGACCTGCACCAGCCCGATGGCTCGTTCCAAAAACGCGGCTTCGCAGTAGCACAGGTAATAGCGCCACATGCGAATGAAGCGTTCTGAGAATCCGAGTGCGCGGACGGCGTCCAGCTGTTCATGGAAGCGTTCGTTCCACAGTCGCAGGGTACGTGCATAGTGCAGGCCGAAGTCATCCATGGAGATCAGACGCAGTGAAGTTTCTTCACAGACGTGTCGCTGCATCATTGAAATGGAGGGCAGAAAGCCGCCGGGGAAGATGTACTTCTGGATGAAGTCGACGGAATCTTCGTAGCCGGCATACCGCTGTTCCGGAAGTGTAATGGCCTGAATCATCATGGCTCCGTCATCCTTCAGCAGTTCGCCGCATTTCCGGAAGTAACCGGGCAGGTATTTGCGTCCGACAGCCTCGATCATTTCGATGGAGACCAGTTTGTCGTACTGTCCATCGAGATCGCGATAGTCGCGTTTGAGGACAGTGACTCGTTCGCCAAGCCCTGCCTGTTCCACGCGTTCGGTGGTCAGGCGAAACTGTTCGTCGGAGATTGTGGTGGTGGTGATCCGGCAGCCGTAGTGAGTGGCGGCATGCACGGCAAAGGCTCCCCAGCCACTGCCGATTTCGATCACATCATCGTCCGGCTGCAGTTTCAGCATGCGGCAGACGCGGTCGATTTTTTCGATGGAGCCTTCTTCGAGGGAGGACTGGTCACTGGGGAAGATGGCGGACGAGTACAGCATGGTGGGATCGAGGAACAGTCGGAAGAAGTCATTTCCGAGGTCGTAGTGTTCCTGGATATTGCGTCGACTGCCGGATTTTGAGTTGCGGTTGCGGAAGTGCTGCCAGCGGTGTCGCAGCTGAGACAGCCGTGTGAGTGGTGACGAGACCGTGGCGAGGACGTGTTCGTTCCTGAGCAGTACGCGGAACAGGTCGGTCAGCTCGTCTGAGACCCATTCGCCCTCAAGGTAGGATTCGGCAGCGCCCAGCAGTCCGTCACTCAGAAGCCGGCGGTAGAAACGCGGTGAATTGAGCCGCACGTGTCCGGAGAGGGCACAGCGTGAAAGATCTCCGAATCGCTCGCTGGTCTGGTCATGCTCCATAACAAGCTGTCCGAACTGCAGACCGCTGAGGCTGCTGCGGAGCATGCGGCGTGAGAAGCGTTCCATCAGGCAAAGCCAGCGACGTTCGGAATGGCTGGTGGCTGCGGGTGCCTGCCGAGCAGCGGTCGGGGAATTTCCGGTCGGCAGTGCAGCTGGTGCACGATCACAGGCAAACGGGGACAAGCGCGGAGATTGGGATGACATGCAGACTCCTGTCAACTCTGTGAAAACCAGACAAAACCGGGCAACCGGTGAAGTGTCATACGGATTGAATCTTCAGCCTGCCGTGAGGCCCGCTGAAGGCTGATGTTTCGGGTGCGGCACAAATGGAACCCCCTTCCACCACAACCGCAGGGCCTGCCAGTAGATGCCCCGCAGAATTTTCAGGGTCATCAGGGGATATCTGAGCAGGACACTGCGGAGTGCTGCGGGGGTGATTTCGCAGCGGGTCATGTGCAATGTGGCGTCGAAGACGGGAGGCTGCCCGGAGGGATCCTGCGGCGCAGCGGTCTCAGCGAGCGAATGATTCTCGATGTGAATACTGAGTTGTTCCCCGGGTTCCCGAATCTGCCAGCGATAGGCCATGGCCATCGGCATAAAGGGTGACACGTGAAAATCCTTGGGATTGGTCAGCGGGCGAATGCGACCGGTGTGCGGATCCTGCGGTGCCGGCAGCACGTAGCAGTGCCGCTCGCCCCACGGCGTGTTGTGCACCTCAGCCAGTACCCACTGGACCTGCCGACCGGCTTCGTCGTAGCAGAAGAAGTAACTGACCGGGTTGATGACGTAGCCGAAACAGCGGAGATTGGTGAGCAGGCGGATCGGGCCGGCTGGGCGAATTCCGGTCTGACGCTGCACTTCGCTGCGGACACATTCATCCAGAGGCTGTGAAGGATCGCCGAAGTGATCTTCACGGCAGAACCGCATGACAGCCGGTCGACTGGTGGACCACAGCCAGGCTCCGCGGAACACGTGGTCGAGCTCGTCGAGATCAAGAAGTACCTGAAAAATCCGGTAGCGAAAGCCGTGCGGGACGGGTGTAAAGCGTCGGTGTCGAACTTCGCCGAAATACAGGCAACTGTGCATGCTCAGCCTCCGACCACTGCCAGGTTGCCACTGCCTGCAGTCTGCGGGGCAGTCTGCAGGCGCAGCGGCGTGACGGGGGTCAGTCCGGCGATGCCGAATTCACGGCAAACAGCGAGTGCACTGCGGACACCATCTTCGTGAAATCCGTTGCCCCACCAGGCACCGCAGAAGGATGTCCGGCGGGTACGAATCAGGCTGCGATGTTCCTGCTGCAGAGCCGCTCGCTCCGTGGTGAAGATGGGGTGTGAGAACTTGTGGCGGGAAATGATCGATTCCGGTCGAATACTGTCAGTGTCGTTCAGTGTGACGCAGAACGTGTGCGGTGACTGAATGTGCTGCAGGATGTTCATATTGTAGGTGACGGTGGCCCGTGCATCGTCGCGCCCGACGCGGTAGTTCCAGGCGGACCAGGCGCGGCGGCTGCGGGGCAGGATGGTTTCATCGGTGTGCAGGACCACGTCGTTGCTGCTGTAGGGAAAACCGCTGAGAATTCGGGTTTCGTCAGCCGTGGGTTGTTCGAGCAGTGCGAGAGCCTGATCGCTGTGGCAGGCCAGCACAACTTCATCGAAGCTGGATTCCGTGGTGTCAGTGACCACCGTGACGGCAGTTGCAGAGCGGCGGATGCGTCTGACGGGAGCGTCAGAGACAATGCGATCGGCAAACGGCTGGATCAGGCGGGTGACGTAGTTGCGGGAACCACCCGGGATGGTGTACCACTGCGGGCGGTTGGTCAGGCTGAGCAATCCGTGATTGCGGTAGAATTCAAGAATGAACTGGATGGGGAAATCCGCGAAGGTGCCCATCGGGCAGGACCAGATGGCAGCTCCCATGGGCAACAGATAGTGCTCTTTGAATCCGCGTCCGAATCCGCGGCGACGCAGATACTGTCCGACAGTCTCGGTGGAACCGACGAGGTCAGCGTCGCTGGCTCCGAGGGAGTTGAATCTGAGGATATCAAGCACCATGCGGAGGAAGGACGGGCTGAGGAGGCGGGATCGCTGGGCGAAAACGCCATTCAGGCTGGTGCCACTGTATTCAAGCCCGGTGCGATCGCAGCGGACGGCGAAGCTCATTTCCGTCGGGGCACCGGCGACATCCAGCAATCGCAGCAATTCCATGAATAACGGGTAGGTGCGATCATTCCAGACGATGAAGCCGACGTCGATGGAGTAATCGCGGTCGTCAAGGCGGAACTGGATGGTGCGACTGTGGCCCCCGGGCTGACGTTCGGCTTCGAAGACGGTGACTTCATGCTGTTGTGAGAGCATCCAGGCCGCAGAAAGCCCGGAAATTCCGCCTCCAATGACTGCGATTCTCATGTCCGGGGCGGCTCCGACTGCAAGTAATTCAAGCGAGTATGCGAACGGTAAAACGTTCAAAATGTTCACGGATGACCGGGTTTTAGGGCGCGTTTGGTCGTGGTCAAGCGGTCAAGACGCCAAAAACGGTCAAAACATTCAGATTTGTGGTGTGGTGTGCGATGGGGGTGGTCGGGTTTGCGGGGGTTGGCGGGAACTGCGGTTGTGGGGAGGCTATCGGCAGAAGCTGCCGGGATGCGTATTCAGACTGTCCGGATTTGGCCGTGCGTGTCTGGAATCAGGGGCCTCACCTTGACCGGGAGTCGTGTGTTTGCGACAACACGGCAGCGTGCGTGCCTGCGGAGCGGATGTTTTGCGGGTCGAGGAGCCCTCAACAGGACGAGGGACATAGTCTGGCGAAGGAGTGCCTTAATCGTGAGAAAACTTGCTGTTGCATTGGCGGCTGCGCTGGCCGTTGGATTTCAGTTGCCTGCCATCGCGCAGGAAGCGGCTCGACCGGCCGCCAAGCCGGCGGCCGAAAAAGAGCGTGCTCCGAGCCGCGTCGGTCTGATTGACATGGCGAAGGTGTTTGAGGGGTATGCCAAGTTCAAGGTGCTGCGTGACGAGCTGGCAGCGGAAATTGAAAAGAGTGACGCTGAAGCTCGAGTCATGGTCGAGAAGATGCAGGCCATGCAGAAGGAGCTGCAGGAGAGTGGTTTTCAGCCGGGCAGTGCTGAGTATGAGCGTGCTGAGAAGGGTCTGCTGGACGCCAAGGGCGAGTTTGAAGCTTTCCGAGCTGCGACGCAGCGAAAGCTGGCTCGTCGGGAGTCTGAGATGTTCAAGGTGATCTATGCTGATACGACGTCGATGATTCGCAAGTATGCGGAGTGGGCGGAGTATACAGTCGTGATCCGCTTCGACAGCAAGGACATCGAAGAGGACACTCCGCCGGCGGAAGCTGTGCAGCGGATGAACAAGCAGGTGGTGTTTTATCGTGCGGAGAACGATATCACGGACATTGTGCTGCAGTCTTTGAACAAAGCGTACCAGGGTTCGGCAGCAGCTGGTAAGACTCCGGCGCGGGCAGCCAGTGCAACAGCTCCGGCTGGCACCAACTGACGGGATCTGTGGTGTAAGGTGACGGATCCGGTGCAGTGTCCGGGGATCCGTCCGTGTTCAGAACCGGTGGGCGGCTGCATTTGTGCGGTCGCCCGCCGGTATGTCTTCGGTGTGTGGACCGGGCGGTGTGCTGTGCAGACAGTCGGGGCGAGGGTGGCGGTGATGTCAGGGCGATTCGGGGGAGCGGGTATGGCTGCGGGCGAGCGGTCGGGACCTGAGCAGCAGACGCTGCGTAAACCTGCGGGCCTGCGTGGTCCGGGGTTATTTCACGGTCAGATTGTGAAGATGCGTTTGCTGCCGGCGGCGGCGGGTACGGGGATTCGGTTTCGCCGGGTGGATCTGGCGGGAGCTCCGGAAGTCTCTGCCAGTGTGGAGCACGTGCAGCCGGGGGCTCGTCGAACGATTCTGACGAGTGGTGCTGCGCGAGTTGAGACGACGGAGCATCTGCTGGCGGCGCTGGCCGGCCTGCGGGTGGACAATTGCGTCGTGGAGCTGGACGGGCCGGAAGTTCCGGCGATGGATGGTTCTGCGATGCCATTCTGTGAAGCGATTCTGGGTGCGGGTTTATGCGGTCAGGGTGTTTCTCGCAGGGTGCTGCGGATTGCGGAGCTGCAGCGAATTTCTGAGCCGGCGAGTGGTCAGTGGATTGAGTGCATTCCCAGCGGCAGTGATGACCTGGTGATTGACTATCGGCTGGATTATGGCGCGGAGTCTCCGCTGCCGTCGCAGTCGTGGGCCATCGAGGTGACTCCGGAGCTGTTTTTGCGGGAGATTGCTGCGGCGCGAACGTTTGTGATGGCAGCTGAGGTGGAGGCCTTGCAGGCGGCGGGTTTTGGTCGTCATCTGACGCGTCGGGAGCTGGTGGTATTTGAGGCGGATGGGTCAGTGCAGGAGAATTCGCTGCGGTGGTCGAACGAGCCGGTGCGGCACAAGGTTCTGGACTGCATTGGTGATCTGGCTCTGAGCGGGTTCAGCAGCACTGGTCGGATTGTGGCCTGTCGAAGTGGTCACAAATTGAATCATGTGATGGCGCGGGTGTTGTCGACGATAGTGAGTACGGAAGCTGGGCACCCTGTGATGTCGGCAGGTCGAGCGGCCTGAGGGTCGGGGCGACGATGTGGTATTCGGTGTGCTGTGGCGGACGAAGTGGCCTTCGTGGTGTTGGCGAAGGCGGGAAACAGACTGCACGATCAGGATGATCAGCATGGAAACGCGAATTTCTCCACTGGCCCATGTGGAATCCGGGGCGAGGATCGGCGAGGGGGTGCAGATCGGCCCTTTCTGTCTGGTGGGACCGGAAGTGGAAATTGGTGACGGCTGCGTGCTGACCAGTCATGTGGTGCTGACCGGGCGTACGAAGGTGGGGGCCGGGAACCGCTTCAGTTCGCACGTGGTGATCGGCGGGGATCCACAGGATGTGAGCTGGTCGGAGGGTGACACGAGTGTGGAGATTGGGGACAACAACAGTTTCCGCGAAGGTGTGACGGTGAATCGCGGTGCTGAGAAGGAGGACGGTGTCACTCGGATCGGCAACGGCAATCTGTTCATGGCGAACAGCCATATCGCGCACAACTGCCGAATTTTCAACAATGTGATTCTGGTGAACGGTGTGCTGCTGGGCGGGCATGTGCATGTGCATGACAACGCGATTGTCAGCGGAAATTCGGTGGTGCATCATTTCTCGACTTTGGGCCGTCTGAGTTTTGTGAGTGGTGGCTGTCGGGTGCCGCATGATATTCCGCCGTTCATGCTGGCGGCCGGCAGTGATGATCCGACGCTGAAGACGATCAATGTGGTGGGCATGAAGCGGGCGGGGATTGCGAATTCGACGATTGAGGTGATCAAGGAGGCGTTTCGCCTGCTGTATCGTCGGAATCGTCCGCTGGAAGAAGTGAAGCGTCATTTCACGGATTCGCTGGAGGGTGTGATTCCGATGGAGCTGGCGACTTTGCTGACGTTCCTTGAGAATCAGAAGGCCGGTCGACTGGGCCGTGCCCGGGAAGCGTTTCGCAACAAGCCGGCGACGGAATCGCGTCCGGCGGGAGAGGATCAGAAGGCGGCATGACACGAGTGAAACTGGCTGTAATCGGCGTCGGGGCCCTGGGGCAGCATCATGCCCGGATTCTGTCCGGGATGTCGGATGTTGAGCTTGTGGGCGTTGTGGATGCTCGCGAGTCTCAGGGGCGGATGGTCGCCGAGAAGCACGGGACGCGCTGGTTTGCAGCCGCTGCAGATGTGCAGCCGCTGGTGGACGGAGTGATTGTGGCGGTGCCGACGGTGCTGCACGGTGACGTGGCAAAGCCGTTTTTGGAGTCCGGTCAGGCGGTTTTGATTGAGAAGCCGCTGGCGCATGATCTGGACACGGCGCTGCGACTGCACCGGTTGTCGCAGTTTCGTCGAGCCCTGCTGCAGGTGGGGCATGTGGAGCGTTTTAATCCGGCCTTTGAACTGCTGCAGCAGCAGGTTGGTCGACCGCTGTATATCCGCTGTCAGCGATTCAGTCCGTATTCTTTTCGGTCGGTGGACATCGGCGTGGTGCACGATCTGATGATTCATGACATCGATCTGGTGTTGTCGCTGACGGGCAGCGAGGTGGTGTCTGTGGATTCCTTTGGGGCGGTGGCCATTGGTCCTCACGAGGACATGGCGACTGCGCGTCTGAGGATGTCGTGTGGTGCGGTGGTGGACCTGACGGCCAGCCGGCTGAATCCGACAGCGGAGCGGACGGTGCAGGTGTGGAGTGATCGGGGTTTTGCGGGGGCTGATCTGACGACTCGGCAGGTCACGAGCTGGGCTCCCTGTGCCGCGCTGGCAGCAGCTCCGACGATGGTGCATGACGTGATTGCGGCGACCCCGAATCCTTTGACGCTGAAGGACGAGGTCTTTACCAAGTGGATTACTCGCGAGGTGCAGCAGGCTCCGGCGGACGATGCGCTGACGGCGGAGTTGCGGGATTTTGTGGGCAGTATTCGTGAGGGGCGTCGTCCGCGTGTCAGTGGAGCGGATGCGGTGGCTGCGATGGAAGTTGCGGATCGGGTCCTGTCCGGTCTGAGCTGCTGGTCGTGGCAGAGTGGTGCTGTGCAGCCGCGAGCGGAGCGTGTGGCGTAGGTTCAGCAGCTGCGGAAGCTGATTTTTCTGCGGGCAAAATCGGCGATTTTTCCGGCTTTGAGCGTGTCATTCGGCGTTCCTCGTGCGAAGATGTTCGCAGGTCGCCGCGGGCGGCTGCAGCCACGGATCGCAGAGCGGCCGGGCTGAAACAGCACGGTGGTGCGGGCAGCAGCGGGTGGCGACGATGTCAGCGGAGCGTGCGCCTGAGGATCCATTGCAACTGGTGCAGTTTGGCAGTCTGGAGCTGATTGCGCGGCAGTTGGTGGAGGGGGCCATTATGGGCCGTCACCGCAGTCCGTGGAAGGGGGCCAGTGTCGAGTTTGTGGAGCACCGGGAGTATCATCCGGGTGACGAGATTCGGCATATTGACTGGCGGGCGTTCGGCAAGACCGGACGGTATTACGTCAAGGAGTTCGAGGACGAGACGAATCTGCGAGCGCAGCTGCTGGTGGATGCCAGCGGGAGCATGGCGTGGGCGGGGCGTGGGATCAGCAAGTTTGCGTATGCGCGGATGCTGGCGGCGGGTCTGGCCTGGCTGTTTCTGAGTCAGCGTGATGCGGTGGGATTGACGCTGTTTGACACGGTGGTGCGTCAGTCACAGCGTCCGACGAGCAATCGGGATGTGTTTCGGCAGCTGACGGCGGCGCTGGAGTCGGCTGTGCCCGGCGGTGAGACCAGTCTGGCGGGGGTGCTGGAGGCTGTGCTGCCGACGTTGTCGCGTCGCAGCCTCGTGATTTTGATCAGTGATTGTTTTGATGATGCGGACAGGCTGTTCGGCGTATTGCAGCGGTACCGGCATGCGCGGCATGAGCTGGCGATTCTCCGCGTGGTGGCTCCTGAGGAGGAGACGTTTCCGTTTGACCGTCCGACTCAGTTTCGCAGTCTGGAGCAGTCCGGGCAGCGGCTGCTGGTGGATCCTGTGCGACTGCGTCAGGAGTATCTGCGGCAGTATGGTGTGTTCAGCGAGCGACTGCAGCAGGAGTGTGGTTCGCTGGGTATCAGTTATCGCAGGCTGGTGACGGATCGGTCGCTGCAGAGCGAGCTGGGTGCGTGGCTGGCTTCGCGTCAATAATCAGTGGTCAGGCGAGCCACAGACGGAAGTCTGTGGGTGTGGCGAGCCACAGACGGAAGTCTGTGGGTGTGGTGCCTGGACGGGTGTGGTGCCTGGACGGGTGTGGTGCCTGGACGGGTGGGGTGAGAGGCAGGGGGGGCGTGTGATGGCTGGTGTGTGGCGGGTGATGCGTTGTGTGGTGTGTTTGGGGTTGTGGCTGAGCGGGTGTGTGTCGAGAGAGTGTGTGGTGTGTGGTGCGGATCGTCCGAACATTTTGTGGATCAGCTGTGAGGACATCAGTCCGCTGCTGGGGTGTTATGGAGCTGCCGGGGCTCGGACGCCGCGGCTGGACGGTCTGGCTTCGGAGGGGGTGTTGTGGACGCGGGCGTTTTCGTGTCATGGCGTATGTGCTCCGAGTCGCACCGGGATCATAACGGCGCGTCATCCGATATCGCTGGGTGCGAATCACATGCGTTCGCGGGTGGAGTTGCCGGCGGGTGTGCGATTGTTTCCTGAGCTGCTGCGTGAGGCGGGCTATTACTGCACGAACAACAGCAAGACGGATTACAACGTGGTGCGGGATCTGAAGCTGGTGTGGGACGAGTCATCGGGGAAGGCGCACTGGCGAAATCGTCGTGATCCTGAGCAGCCATTTTTTGCGGTGTTCAATCTCACGATGACTCATGAGAGCAAGGTATGGCCGGAGGGCTGGCGGGAAGTGGTGCGGGGGCTGGAGCCGGGAGTTTTGCGGAGTGCAGCTGACGTCGTGGTGCCTCCTTTGTATCCCGACACGGAGCGTGTGCGGGGGGATTTTGCGAGGCTGGCGGATTTGATTGCGGTGATGGATGGCGAGGCTGGTCGATTGCTGGACGAGCTGGAGTTGGCGGGACTGGCGGATGAAACGATTGTGATGTTCTGGTCGGACCATGGGAACGGGCTGCCGCGGGCGAAGCGCTGGATTTATGACAGTGGTGTGCGTGTGCCATTGATTGTGCGAGTACCGGAGAAGTATCGGGAGTGGGCTGGAGCGGGTATGGCGGGGAGTCGGGACGAGCGGCTGGTGTCGCTGCTGGATCTGGGGCCGACGGTATTGTCTTTGGCGGGAGTGGGAATTCCGGAGGGTTTGGCGGGTCAGCCGCTGCTGGGTCCGGGGCGGAGTGCTGGTGGGCGTCGTTTTGTGTATGGTGCGCGGGACCGGCTGGACGAGCGGCAGGATTTGGTGCGAGCGGTACGGAGTGAGCGGTATCGGTATGTGCGAAATCTGATGCCGTGGTATCCGGCGTTGCAGGAGATTTCGTATGGTGAGCGGAATGAGACGATGCGGGAGTGGCGTCGGCTGGGTGCGGCTGGTGAGCTTTCGGAGGTTCAGGGGCAGTGGCTGCGGCCGCGGCGTGCGGAGGAGCTGTATGATCTGGAGCGTGATCCGTGGGAGCTTGTGAATCGGGTGGATGATCCTGAGTTATCGGGGGTGCTTGAGGAGTTGCGAGGGGAGTGTGATCGCTGGCAGTTGTCGGAGCCGGATGTGCAGTTGCTGCCTGAGTCACTGCTGGAGCGGGAGTCGCAGTCTGCGGGGCTGCCGCGGGGCCTGTTGTTTGGCGGGGAGTCGGGGCGACTGCGTTTGGAGGGGGTGCTGCGGGCTGCTCAGGCGGCTGCTCGTGGTGAGGCGATCAGTGTGGCAGTGTGGGCGAGTGAGTCGGATGTGGCGGTGCGCTGGTGGCGTCTGGAGGGTGTGTGGCGGCGATTGTCGACGGGTGCTGCGGTGTCTGCCGGAGCTATGGACCTGCTGCGTGCCGGGGCTCGGGATGTGGATCCTGTGGTGCGGCTGTCGGCTGCCGGCGGGCTGGCTCGGGCGGGTGAGGTGCAGTTGGCGGCGGACATTTGTCGGGGGGTGCTGGAGGTTGCCGGGGGCGAAGAAATCCTGCGTACGGCGGTGATGCGGGTGGTGGATGAGTCGGGCGGGGGGTTGTTTGCGGCGCTGCGTGAGGACCTGGCTGTTCAGCGTGGCGGCGAGTATTTTGACCGATTGTTTCAGCATTCCGATCGCTGAGAACGGGAAAACCCGGTTCCCACGATCAAGACGTGGTCGACGTGGTTGCGAATGCCCCCTGGCAGCCTATAATGACTCCGGAAGATCCCGTAGACTCGGCTGTCCCAGGGGTATTGCGGGCGGCGATTGAACTTGTTTTGCGGCGAATTGAACGCAGCAGAGCGGCTTCGGAGAGCGAATCAGATGTTCATGTGGTTTCGGAATGTCTGGATGTCAGTGGCGACTGTGCTGCAGGGCATGTACGTCACATTGCTGACGATGTACAGGACGTATCAGCGGCGCACGTTTACAGAGGTGTACGAGTACCCGGAAGTTCCGGTGAAAGTGAAATCTCGTTATCGTGGTTTTCACCGTTTTGATCTGACGACCTGCATTGGCTGTGAGAAGTGTGCGGTTGCCTGTCCGGTGGACTGCATTTACATTGACAAAGAGAAGAGCCCGGTTGGCAAGGGGTTTCGGATCAATGGTTTCACGATTGACTACACGAAGTGCATGTTTTGTGCCTTGTGTGTCGAGCCATGTCCGGTGGACTGCATTTTCATGGGTTCCAATTACGACCTCAGCTGCTACAGTCGTGATGGGTGCATTGTGGACTATGCGAAGCTGCCTTTGCAAATTTCGTGGGGTCAGGCGACTTTGAATCCAGCGGTGGTGGCGGAATCGAAGGTTCTGCATCAGCCGGTTTGGGTAAAGGGTGAGCCGAGTCCGTTTGAGTTTGCGGGTGCTGAACATTGAGGGGTGTTGGTGCGTCGGGGCCGCCCATGCGGGCTCGGACGTGAATTCCGGACTCTGGAACGGGAAGCGAAAATGCTGAGTTTACAGGACGTGAATGCGCGTCTGCCGTTGGTGCGAAGCATTGTTCGTGACGTTATGGGTCTGCATCGCGATCTGAGCGAGCGTCGGGGCAGGCTGCGTGAACTTCGGGAGCGTTACCCTGCCCCGGGAGTTTCTCAGGCCGGTCGGACTGGCGGCACTGCGGGTTCCGGAAGTTTGGTGTCCGGAGTTGGTCGGGTGGGTCCGGCGGTGTATGAGCAGGAAGTAGTGCAGATGGAGTCGGAGCTGGCCCGGGATGAGACTCGGATGGCCGAGTATGCTCGGGAGCTGTCCAGCATTGGTGGCAGTCTGGCTGATGCGGGCCTGGGTCAGGTGGACTTCAACGGCCAGCTGTCAGGTGAGCAGGTGGTGCTGAGCTGGCAGTTTGACGAGCCTGAGGTGATGTATTGTCGTACTGGGCTCAGGCATGGAGGCGAGCGTCGCCTGTTGATGCAGGCGGCTGGTTCCGGCGATCTGGGTGCGGGTGGGGTGTCTGAGTTTGGACAGTCCTGCTGAGTCAGCGGGATTGGCCGTTTGCAGTTTTTGCCGGCTGTGTTTTGGGTGAAGGGTTTTGGAATGTTTGACCTGGTCGGCCATTTTTTGATCTTCGGCGGTCTGGCAACAGCGTTTCTGATGGGGCCGCTGATTTTGGGGCGTTTGCTGCGTCCGAAGCTGCCGACTCCGGAGAAGGACGCGATTTACGAGTGTGGTGAGCCGGCGATTGGTTCCAGTTACATTCAGTTCGACCTGCGATTCTACGTGGTGGCTTTGCTGTTCATCATTTTCGACGTGGAAGTGGCATTTTTCTTCCCGTGGGCTTCGGTGTACGGCAGTGTGATGCAGCTGGCGGATTCGCGGCTGGATGAGGCATCCCGGCAGGTACTGAGTGGTCGGTTGCTGAGTCTTTCGACCGACGCAGTGACTCCTGCGCAGACCATTTCCGCCGAGACGGCTTTGCAGCTGGGCTGGCTGGGGCTGGCTGACATTCTGGTGTTCTTCTGCGTCCTGCTGGTAGGCTTTGCCTATGTCTGGAAACGGGGCGATCTGGACTGGATTCGAGCATTGGCCAAGAAGAGTGCTCAGGCGGCCGATCAATCGATGGTGCAGGGCTGATTCCGTGGTTGCGTGGTTGTACTGACCGAGGCTGGTTTTTGATTTGCAGGTAGCGGCGCGATGGACATTCAGCAGATTCATGGTGTGTTGCTGGAGCGTTTTGGTGAGGCAGCGGTGGGGGCTGCTCCGCATCAGGCCACTGATCCATGGATTCAGGTGGCTCCTGAAGCGATTGTCGCGGTATCGCGGTTCCTGCATGATGATCCGCGGATGCTGTTTCATCATCTGAATGATCTTTGCGGGGTGGACTATCTGGAGCCTGATGCGAAGAAGGCGGCGAAGTTTGGTCATGAGCCGCACGTTGAAGTGGTGTATCACCTGAGCAGCCTGAAACTGCGACAGCAGCTGAAGCTGAAGGTGTCTGTCCCGCGGTGGAAGGATGGTATCGCGGGTCAGTTGCCGGTTGTGCCTTCGGTCAGTTCGGTGTGGGGCATAGCGAACTGGCACGAGCGCGAGGCGTATGATCTGGTGGGGATCTGGTTTGAGGGGCATCCGAATCTGCGGAGGATTCTGTGTCCTGAAGACTGGACCGGTCATGCTCTGCGGAAGGACTACGAGTTTCCGCTGGAGTATCATGGGGTCCGAGGTCGTTGATGTTGTTCTGACACGCTGCAGAATCGGGTACTGACATGAGTCTGGTAATTGAAGATCCCCGGGTTGTTGAATTTGACGTCCAGACGGACGAGATGCTGGTGAACATGGGGCCTCAGCACCCCAGTACTCACGGCGTGCTGCGTCTGTTGCTGCGGACAGACGGGGAGATCGTTCACGAGTGTACTCCGCACATCGGTTATCTGCATCGCTGTGCGGAGAAGATCGGTGAGAACCTGAGTCCTCCGCAGTACATCCCCTATACCGACCGGATGGACTATCTGGCGGCGATGAACATGAATCTGGGTTTTTCGCTGACGGTCGAAAAACTGACGAAGACGAAGGTTCCTGCGCGGGGTGCGCATCTGCGGGTGCTGATTGCCGAACTGGGGCGGATAGCAAGCCACCTTGTGGGCATGGGGGCTTATGGTTTGGACCTTGGGACGTTCAGTCCATTTTTGTACGCGTTTCGTGAGCGAGAGATCATACTGGATTTGTTCGAAGAGGCCTGCGGAGCTCGTCTGACCTACAGCTATCTGACGATTGGCGGTTTGACTCATGATCTTCCGGAAGAGATTGAAATCCCGGATGGGCTGGCTTCACTGACGGGGCGTCGTGCGGGCGAGCGTTATCCGTTTCTGGAAGTGCTGGAGATGTTCCTGCAGTGGCTTGAGCCGCGGATTTGGGAGTATCACACCCTGTTGACTCGCAACGCCATCTTTATCAAGCGGACTGCGGGTTTGGGGATACTGAGTCCTGAGATGGCAGTCAGTTATGGCTGCACGGGGCCGGTTCTGCGTGGCAGCGGAGTGGATTTTGACCTGCGTCGTGATGGCGAGGCGATCTACACGGACATGTACAAGGGCTATGAATATGAGATCCCGGTAGCGCCCTTCGCGGATGCTCCGCGGGAGGCTGTTGTCGGTGACAACTGGTGTCGTTTTTATGTGCGGATGATGGAAGTTGTGCAGTCGATTCGGCTGGTTCGCCAGGCGATTAAGAAGTACCAGTCGACTCCGGGTGCCGTTCGTGAGAACTTCAAGCTTGGCGCGAAGCTGCCAAAGGATGAGGTGTATCTGGAAACTGAGTGTCCTCGCGGGCAGATGGGCTTCTACCTTGTAGGCAATGGTGAGGGGAATCCTTTGCGGCTGCGGGCGAAGAGCAGCAGCTTCTGCAACTTGTCGGTAACGGACCGGATTTGCGAGGGCGTTCCATTGGCGGACGTGCCGGCGATCGTGGGTTCTCTGGACATCGTGATGGGCGAAATAGACAGGTGAAGTGATCTTCCTGAGTCGTCATTTTCATTGACGTGCAGGAGTCAGTCTTTTGGGCTCGGGGTATCCGCGGTGAGCGCAGCGGTCCTGCGGTTTCGCTTCTGACTGAGGCTGTTTGCCGAGGAGAGTATTGAACTCATGCCGTGGACCGAATGGTACAACTCGCTGGCGAAGCCAGTCTGGACGCCTGCTCCGGCAACCATCGGTCTGATCTGGCAGATACTCTACCCGATCATCCTTATCAGCTTTGGGTTTGTGTTTGTGCAGGTGTTTCGAGGCAGGGTCGGTTGGCTGGTGGCATTGCCCTTCGCAGTCAATCTCGTGTCGAACCTGATCTTCACGCCGATCCAGTTCGGGATGCGGAATTTGCCGCTGGCTGCGGTGGATATTCTGGTCGTCTGGATCACGATCATCTGGTGCGTCATCGCCATCTGGCCGCATTTCAAATGGGTTGCTGTGGCTCAGGTGCCGTATTTCCTCTGGGTGTCATTGGCGACGGTGCTGCAGTTGTCGATCACGGCGATGAATTGGGGGAGGTCATGATCCGTAACGTGTCAGTGTTGATCCGGATGGCGTGATGAGCGGTGATTTCGGGGGCAGGTTCAGGATCACCGGGTGCGGACGGGCTGGTTCGCGGCGGCTTGCTTTGGGGGGGCATTCGATTGGGGGTGGAGCATC
>Ga0209990_10000625_pt1 | contig 34451 bp, 18 predicted proteins | sample NOAtaG_6_FD_187304 | JGI IMG/M metagenome (GOLD analysis project Ga0209990, IMG submission 187304) | Freshwater lake microbial communities from Lake Erie, under a cyanobacterial bloom - NOAA_Erie_Diel5S_2200h metaG (SPAdes) (version 2) | ecosystem: Environmental > Aquatic > Freshwater > Lake ...
CCATCGATACTGAATTCATGCAGTAACGCAACCCAGTGGGAGCAGGCCCATCATTAAAAACATGCCCCAGGTGACCTCCACATCTGGCGCATTCTACTTCATCCCTAACCATTCCATAGCTGTTGTCCGTTCCCACTGCTACCACACCCTCCTTAATCGGCTGATAGAAGCTTGGCCACCCTGTCCCCGACTCAAACTTGGTTTCAGAACTGAACAGCTCCAGATGACAACCGGCACAGTAATAAGTACCCGTTTCATGATTATCCCAATCTTTTCCCGTAAAAGGTCGTTCTGTTCCAGCCTCTCTAAGAACGTGATACTGTTCGGGCGAAAGTACCTTTTTCCATTCTTCATTACTCTTTTTCAAGGGTGTGATCTTTGTTTTTTCCTGTCCAGACTTGGATTGGCAGCCGCCTGTTAGGGCAATGCAAAACATAAGGAATAGAGATAAAAGATTTGTTCTCATTTTAGAGTCTTTTGGCGGTTTTAAAGTTTGTTGGGGTCACTTTTTAGCAGGTAGTGATTCTCAATGTAATTTAAACTCTTCATGTTTAAAAAGGTTTTTCGATTATTTGGCTTTGTCAGCAAAAGGACAAAACCTGCTAAAACCTTTTGATGTGGGAAAAGTGCCTATTTTGAACTATTTTTAACTCTTATGCTATCTACTTTTGACCCCAGTAAACTATTCAAAAACATAGTTATGAGGAACGCACTTGCCGCTTTATTTTTTGTGTCTTTGGGAACTTCAAATTTGGCTGCTCAGAACTACCAAACCTATACACTCTACATGCATGGCTTTGCGAAGTTTGTACTATGGCCTGAGGACGATAAAAAGACTGATTTTGAAATAGTAGTGATAGGCGAGTCTCCGTTGACGGCTGAATTGCAGAAGATGGCAGAAAAGAAAAAGGTGGGAGATAGATCTATTAAAGTTTCCAAAATAAATTCAATTGCTGAGTTTCGTAAAGGGCATATGCTTTTTGTACCCTCTACGTTATCGAGTCAACTCGGAGAGGTTCTTTCGAAGGTAGGCGGTAAGTCAACAATGGTGATCACTGAACAGGCTGGCTTGGGTGCCAAGGGCAGTGATGTCAACTTTGTGATAAAAGGTGGTAAATTGGCATTTGAATTAAATCAGAGCGCGTTGGCTAAGCATAAGCTGAAGGCGTCTACCGAACTAACCAGATTGGCAATTCTTATTTGATAATTGTATTATGGAAAATTCTAACGGAAAAAGATTCAACATTCGGTTATCTATCGGAAACAAAATATTTGGCGGCTTTTTAGTGCTCATTGCACTCTTTGCCATTAATGCCAGTATCATCTTCCTCACCGGAAATAAAATCGACAATAGTGTGATGTCGTCTTCTCAAACGATCAACCCTTCCAAGGATGCGATTAATGAGTTAATTACATTGGTTCATCGTTCTCGGATGTTAGCTACGAATTGGGTTTTCCTCCAGACCAACGATGACGACAAGGCTGCACTCCGGCAGATTATTAGCCTCGAGTACCCGGCCAACAAAGAGAGAATTGTCAAGTTGATGAAAAACTGGGATTCCGACAGTACTTCGGCCAAATTCAAGAAAGACAGTTCACAACGTGTAATGATGACCCGTGCGTTTAACAAATTTGATTCGCTGTTGAGTGGAACCAGTGAAAATATTATTAATACGCTTACCGGATTTGATTCATACGAAGACCCTACCACCAAACTCCTGGCTGGTGATTATGTAGATCAAGTAATAATCCCACAAGCAAATAATATCATTGCCATCCTTTCTAAGATTAAGGAAAAGCAAGAAGTGCTTACGGAAGAATCAGCCATGGCCTTGAGTAATTCATCGAGTAATCTTCGAACGATTACCCTAGCACTCGGACTGGCAATCATCATCATTGGTTTATTGAGCGCCACGCTGCTCGTGCGGAATATTACAGGCCCCATTAACTATATCAAGAACGTTGTTGTGAAGTTGGGTCGCGGGGAGTTGGTAGAAGATAAAAAGCGAAATTTCAGTAAGGATGAAATTGGAGAAATGGCAATTGCTACCGACAATTTGGTCTCTGGGTTAAAAGCCACAACCGTTTTTGCGGAAAATATTGGCGGTGGTAAATATGATTCTGAGTTTACTCCGCTGAGTGAACACGATGTGCTGGGGAATGCCTTGCTGAATATGAGAGCGAACCTGGCAAAAGTGGCCGATGAGGACAAGAAAAGGAATTGGGCCACTGAAGGCATTGCGAAGTTTGGTGAAATTCTTCGGAGCAATAATAGCGATGTGCAGAAGTTATGTGACGAAATCATCGGCAATATGGTCAAGTACATGAAGGCAAATCAGGGCGCCCTTTATTTGATTGATGATACGGATGACTCGGAAGAAAAAACGATGTCGATGACGTCTTGCTATGCATGGGATAAAAAGAAATTCATCAATCAGAAGATACATAAAGGAGAAGGACTAGCAGGGCAGGCCTGGCAAGAGATGGATACCATTTATATCACCGATGTGCCGCAGAACTATATTCGGATTACCTCTGGATTAGGTGATGCGAATCCAACATCGATTCTTATCATGCCGTTGAAAGTGAATGATCAGATTTATGGAGTGATTGAACTAGCATCTTTCTCGTCATTGGCCGAACATGAAATTGAATTTGTTAAGAAGGTGGCCGAGAGTATTGCCTCTACTGTGTCTACTGTGAAAATTAACGAACGCACACAGAAGTTGTTGACAGAGTCGCAGCAGATGACCGAAGAAATGAGAGCACAGGAAGAAGAGATGAGGCAAAATATGGAGGAACTGCAAGCGACCCAAGAGGGCATGAAACGACAAGAAAATGAACTCATTGATTCAATGAATGCCCGATTGCGTTCGGTAGAACAGGAAGCTCGCGACAGAGAGGCTGACTACATACGTCAAATAGAGCAGCTGAAGAAGAAGGCGAATTCCTAGAATTTAAAAAAGGCCAAAAAACCAAAAAGCCCCGTCCGTCTGACGGGGCTTTTTGTTACCTAAACCTAAACCTATGAGAGAATTACTCTACATGGTTCTATTAACGGACTTTGATATAACTGGTTGCGGAGAAAGTTCAATTTTTTTTAACGATCCTAAAAACAAGCTTTTATTTCAGTTTTGAATGAAATTGCTTTTTAAACTTTTCCACTTTTGGGCGCACTACATATTGGCAGTAGCTCTGGTTGGGGTTCAAATCAAAGTAATTTTGATGGTAGTTTTCAGCGGGAAAATAATCCGGCAAAGGGCTGATCTCTGTCACTATGGGATTTTGGTACACTTTTGAAGATTCTAGCTGACTTTTGTATTCTTCCGCAGCCTGTCGCTGAACATCGCTGTGGTAAAAAATAACAGAACGATATTGTGTGCCTTCATCGGCCCCCTGTCTGTTAAGCGTAGTGGGGTCGTGGGTGTTCCAAAAAACTTCCAGTAGCTCTTCAAACGATACTTTTGTAGGGTCAAAGGTAATTTGCGTAACTTCTGCATGACCGGTTAAGCCCGTGCAAATCTCCCGATAAGTCGGATTCTTTACATTGCCTCCTGCATAACCTGATACCACCTTACTGACCCCTTTTACGTTTTGAAATACGGCCTCGGTACACCAGAAACACCCGGCACCAAAAGTGGCCAACTCCACTTTGCTATCACTCATTTTTATTATTTGATAAGACTTAAAAACCCAGTCGCGATGAATAACCTAATTTTCAACTGAAAGGTTCTAATATTTTCAATTAATACCTTCTGTAGAAGTTAGCGAGTTGTTGAGAGAGATTGGTTTTCAGGTTCGAGATGGCCTGATTATACAAACTCTGGTCATCCGGAGACGCCTCAGTTCGCTTGGTAAGATTAACCTGATCGGAGTTCATCGCTCGGTTATCTCCCTTAAATGTTGCCCATGTGTATTGCCATTGTGAATTGCCTTCCACTGAATTGTTCAGAAGCATCGCGTTACTTTTCGCATCTGTGACAGAAAGGGTCGCGTTGCTATAAGCTCTCTTCGTTTTAGTATAGTAAGTGATCGTTCCGGCTACCTTTTCCATCACATCCTGCACTTTGCCATCCGCTCCTTTTTTTTCTCCAACCTTTACTTCTCTCTCAAGATTTTCGTTCCGTGAAGAAAACTGAGGACGTGCGTCCTGCCGGTAGTCATTGAAAACAATTTTTAGGTATTGTTGAGGTGGCACTGTGTCTTGTTGCTCAATGGGGCGAAAGGACAAAAACTGGCGTTGCAATGAGTTGATAATAGGTTGGAGACTACCGTAGTTAATGCGAGATGCATTTATCTCTTGGTAGGCAACTCTCAACGTGGCGTTAAATTCTGCTTGCGTCATTAGTTCAACTACTTCCCGATAGCCGGGCTCGTAGCCACTCGCTTCTTTAAAACTGAAATAGGCCGATTTAGCATCATCGCGCGTGTTCTTTAGCATGTATTGAATGCCATCGTTATAGCTTTCTTCAGCTGCCTTTGTTTTTACCTCCGCCAATTCTTTGAATTTTGTAACAGGGTTGGTAATGATTTTCATTGCTCCCAGAGAGGTTTTGATTTGTGTGTTCAGGTTATTTATTTGATTATAGCCTTCCACTGCATTCCGCCATTTCCGGGGATCATCTGCAGCAATTCCATTCTGGATGCGCGTCTGTATAAAATCAATGGCCAAAGGATAACTCTGCTGCAACACAACTTTTGCTTTTTTATGGTCTGGTTTAGCCCGGAGTCTGTTCACCGACTCAAGAACTGCCTCGTAATAATTTCCATTTTTGAGTGCTGCTTTTCCGGATGCACAAGACTCCAATAGGGCAATAACCGCTAAGAAAAGAAGCAATGTTCTCGATTTCATCTTTTATTTCATTTTTTTATTAAAGTTGATCAGCCACACTGGTTAAATGCCAAACAGATCTATTAAAACATCATCGATCAGGTTTCTCCAGTTACCCCAGCTATGGCCTTCATTCACTTCCCGATAATGGTATATGCAACTATTGGCTTCCAATACCTCTTTCATTTTACGGCTTTCTTTGCTTGTATCATTAATCACTCCAGATGTCATCGAGATTTTGATTGAAGGAGCGACTTGATTGGTGCAAAGTTGATAGATCTGAGGCTTGGTCCAAAATGCGGGAGATTGGATGCCGACTAGCCCAAATACACCAGGCTTAGTGAAGGCAAAATACGTGGCGGTCAGTCCTCCCATCGATGTTCCCATGATGCCTCGTTCGCTTGCCAGTTTAGAGACGGGAAAATTTCTTTCTATTTCTGGGATTAACTCATTCGTAAAAAAGTCGAGGTATTGTGTATTCATTGCCAACTCCTGCATCCTTCTGTTGTTAGAACGATTGATTGGTTCTCGGTGATCGACAAAAACAGCAGCAATAGGTTTGATTTTTTTTTCCGCGATCAAATTGTCGAGCACCGTTGTCATGTTTCCTAGTTGTGGATGGAGATACTCGTAACCATCCGTTACATAGATCACGGGGAGTTGACCTAATTTTTGAAACCCAGCTGGCAAGTAAATGCTATACGTCACTTGATAGTTCAGGATTTTGCTATTGATCAGAATATCACTTTTGATCGTGCCATGTTCAACTTGTTTGGCTTGCTGTTCAACCGATTCTTTCCAATCAGGCATACGCAACTCTGAGTTGGCGCTACCTCCGCCTACACCGCTCCATTGTTGGTGGGGATTGGATGGGTCAAGAATCCAATTGTTGCCGTCTACTAGAATCTTATAGTCTAGTCGTGCGTTTTTCGGAAACTTTGCCTTTAGGATCCATATTGAGGTGCCTTTTACGTTTACTCCTGTGCTGATGAATGTTTTGTCATAACCCCACCCGTTAAAGTCGCCCATCCAAGACACGCTGATTGCTTTGCCGTAGAAAATAAAGGCGACTGAGTCTTCGACAATAAAAGGAATGGTGTTCTTCTTTTTGAAAACTTCAAACTGCACACTGTCTTTGAGCGACTGAATAGTGTTGGTAAAACCAGAATAGTCTTGAGCGCTCACCAAGAGGCGAGAGGTAATCAAAAATCCTACAACCGCTATGGCTCGCATGCTGTCAATTAAACAACTACTTCTTCAGACGACCTCACTCGGAGTGAAAGCAACGATGCAATGATCATGCAGACGCCTCCAAAAACTAAAATGTAAATAGACTGGCCACCGAAAACTGCTTCTAGAATAAATCCCAACACAGTTGCAGCAATGATTTGCGGAATTACAATAAAAAAGTTAAAGACTCCCATATAATAGCCCATTTTCTCGGGAGGTAATGAACCCGAAAGCATTGCATATGGTATTGACAAAATACTTGCCCATCCAATTCCAATTCCGATCATCGAAAAGATCAAAAAATTTGGCTCTCTTATGAAGAAAATGGAAATAAGCCCTAGACCACCACATAAAAGGGAAATAAAATGAGCTACCCTTCTACTGCTATACTTTGCTAAAATTGGCAGAAACAATGCGGCCAAAGCTGCTACACCACTATACATTCCAAATAAAACACTGACCCAATCAGCGCCATCATTGTAGGCGGTTGACGTTGGCTCATTTGTGTTATAGATGTAACTTGTAACAGCTGGAGTAGTGTAAATCCACATGGAAAACAATGCAAACCAAGAGAAAAATTGCACGTAAGCTAGATCAACCATAGTTTTTGGCATATAGTTAAGATCTCTGACCATATGAACCAATCCAAGATAACTCCTTCCTTGCCTAATGTAGAGAACAGTTAATAGATGGATTACTCCAAAAAATACCAATCCACCCCCCAACAAATAAAGTTCTTTGTACTTATTGCCGAGATAATTCACCAGCCAAATGATCACGATCCCGATTGAAAGCAGGAACATCCCCACCTTTTGAATTCTAGATTTGGATTCTTCCTCGTTTTCGATTTTTCTTTTCTCTCTATTTTTTAAATTTTGGTGATGCGGCTCCGGTGGATATTCTTTAGTGGTAAATACCGTCCACATTACAGTAATAAATAATGTGGCAGCGCCAAGATAGAAGGAGTACTTTACAGAGTCCGGCATTTCTCCTTCAACCAGAGCAGTATTGCTAATACCTAGCCAATGTGAAAAAATGTAGGGCAAGCACGAAGCAACAACACCTCCAATTCCAATAAAAAAGCTCTGCATCGCGAACCCAGTTGTACGTTGCAAAGGAGGGAGCATGTCTCCAACAAATGCACGAAAAGGTTCCATGCTGATATTGATCGAAGCGTCCATTATCCATAGCATTCCTACAGCAAACCAAAGTGAGGGTGAGTTTGGCATTATGCAAAGAGCCATCGTGGCCAAAATTGCACCAATTGCAAAATAGGGTCTCCTCCGTCCCCACTTTGGGTGCCAGGTGCGATCGCTGTAGAAACCAACGATAGGCTGCACAATTAATCCGGTAATGGGCGCGGCTGCCCAAAATAAGGCAAGGCTACTGGGTTCTGCTCCGAGCGTTTCGAATATTCTACTAGTGTTGGCGTTTTGAAGGGCAAATCCAAACTGGATTCCTAAAAATCCGAAGCTCATGTTCCAAATCTGCCAGAAGCTGAGTTGTGGTTTTGGTTTGCCAAGCGAGGGTGATGTCATGGTAGGTTTAATTTGAAGTAGATGAAGTTAGTATTTCAAACGAATGCGGGTTTAAGGTAAGCGTTGCCTTCTTATTTTCAAATTCTATTTTTCCGGTAAAATTTGTTTTCGCTGAAGCAGGTACTTCGCCAATGTCTATTTTTTGTACTTCAGCCGACTTATTAAACACCACCCAAACCTGATTTTGAAAATAGCTTCTCCGATAGGCCATAATTTTATCTGTGGTTGCCATCCAATCGAAATCGCCAAACAACAGAGCCATTGAATTTCTGCGTAAGTGAATTAGCTTTTCGGTTGTGGCACGATTCCGCTCTTCCTGGTTTGACAAGTTTTCGAAACGCATCATTCGCCTGTTGTCGGGGTCGTTGCCACCCGGGTCTCCAATTTCATCGCCATAGTAGATAACAGGTATGCCCGGCACGGTCATCATAAAAGCGGTGAGTGATTGAAGTTTTGCATAGGCGACAGTATCCCTGATTTCTATTTTTCGTTTCCACCCCGCTTTTTTAGCGTCTTCATCAAAGCGAACAGAACCATCAGCATAAGAAATAAACCGAGCCCTGTCCTGATTGCCGGTGATGTTTCCCATCAAATTGTGATCACCAAACCAAGACATACTTTCTGTTAGTGAATTGCTTAACCGAGTGAACGGCACTTCATCTCTGGCGAATGTGTTGACGGCATCATCGTACACATTGAAGTCAAACTGTGCGTCCAGCATGCCGGTATTTACATAACTGTTGACGAGTTCACGGCTGCCATAGGTTTCTCCTATTTGATAAATGGGACGCTTCACTTTTGATTTTACTTTCTTGGTTAACTCACGCCAGAAGAGCAAGTCAATATGTTTGGACGCGTCATGACGAAACCCATCCAACTCATATTTCTCCAGCCAAAACAGAGCCGTATCGGTCATGGGGTCCACTACCTCTCGCTTGCGCAAATCAAGCGTAGGCATAAACACATCAAACCAGGTGGTTAGTCGCTGATCGTCCCACCGCTCGGTATTGATCGTGCCATCCGGTAGGTAAAGAGGAGTGAACCATTCCGGTTTAAGTTTGAAAAGCGGATGTTCCTGGTGAATATGATGCGCCACATAATCCAGAATAACGTTCATATCCTGTGCATGCGCTTCGTTCAAAAGCTCTTCGAGCTCGGCTTTGCTTCCAAAACGATAGTCGATTTGCTGAAGTGACACAGGCCAGTACCCATGATAGCCTGAAAAAGTAGTAGGCGGGTCAATGTACTTTCCGTATGCTCCTTTTGGATTTTGCGAAATAGGGGAGAGCCAAATCGTATTCACTCCCAATTTTTTAAAGTAGCCGTCTTTGATTTTTTGAGTTACTCCGGCAATATCACCACCGTAATAATTTGCCTTTGGCAAAATGTTCGGATCTTTTACCGGTTCGTCATTTTCTTTTTTTCCATTGTTGAACCGATCAATCATCATGAAGTAAAGTAGTTGCGCCTCCTTGTCTTGCCGAGTGAGAGCCGCTGCATCTAAAATCACTTCTCCATTTTGCAATGGAATCAGCACATCGTTGGATATGCCCGTTTCATTTGCCGCCCACACACGAATGTGAGTTCTCACTTCCTTGGTTGCCTGGTCGGGGATGGGTATGGTCAACTGATCTTTTTTCTGAACAACGGGCAACGAAAAGTTTTTCCAATAAGCGGTCACTTCCGTAGCCGGATTCGAGAGCTGCAAGGTGATTGATTGCCCACTTGTTTTAAAGGTAGTTAGGCGAGGTAGCTTTTTGGCATCCGGACGCTCGATTTTTAACAAAGAATTCCATCCTCCTGCTCCGTTGTCGATCGAGTCGTTGTTGGAGGGGTCACGGATTTCTTTGCCGTCAACCACAAAGAGATATTGATAATTGCCCGGGTTGAGCAAAAGGGAAAGGGTAAACATTCCACCCTCATTTTTAAATTCAGAAGCAGCGGCATTCCACGCATTGAACTCGCCTTTTGTTTTTACCTCTTTTGCTTTGCCAGCATAGGTAAATGTGACTGCCTTCTTATTTACTTTTTTAAGAGGAATTGCGTACGACACCCCGCCACTCCACAATTGCAATGAGGCGATCGTGGATTTCATTTCGCCCGTTAAAGATAGATTCCTGCCATCTCTATTTTGGGTAAGACCAGTAGGGACAGAAATCGAATCAATTTTGGTCAAGTCCAGAACATAGTCTTCCAGATTTACTAACGTAGAATCGGGATTGATAAGGATCGGAGACGCGTTGCCTATAATCAAGCCAGTATCATTGAATTGAACCTTACTCTTTTTTTCACAAGAGCTTAGACCAATTAAAAGGATGGCCAAGAAAACACAAACAATATTACCAGTTGATAACAATCTTTTTAGTCTCATTGGTAGTGGTGACATAGGGTAAATTTATTTTAGGTCCTTCCGGCTGTGTATTCACCGGATCATAATTCCGAATGGATTCAACAAAGCGATACTCTTTCCAATTAACTGATCTTGCGACCCCATTAACACGTACTTCACTGACCGAATGAAATCCATGCAAGTACACTTTCAAGTTGGTATAGGGAGATGTAAAGGTTCCTTCTTTGTCTTGAATAATTATTTCGTTCTTCTCAGGCGTATAGGCAATTTTTCGTTTTGAGAAAGCTCCATTTTCGTGTTCAAATGAAATTCCGTCATCTTCATAAAGTGTAAAGTCATTGTAGGTATCGCCCTTGTAAACATGGATTTCCAGCGTGTCGCCATAATCATTGGTGTTCTTACCTGCTTTTTCTTTCATGGGAATAATTGACGATCCTTTCACATACACCGGAAGGTGGTGAATCGGGCAATCTTCCACGAATTGTTGATTTCCTCCACGCAATTGATCTGTCATTAAATCATACCAGGTGCCTTGTGGTAAATAGACCCGCAGCAAGTCCTTGTTGCTTTCTACAGGAGCGACTAATAGTGCAGGGCCAAATAAATATTGATTGTGAAATTGATGATCATATATCTTCTCATCGAATGGAAAATAAAATGCAAGGCTTCTGTTGATGGGCATACCCGTTTTGGCAGCGTCAAAAAACAATGAGTAGAGATACGGCATCAGGCGATACCGAAGCTTCATGTAATTGCGGGCAATCTCTTCTACCTTTTCTCCGAACGACCAAGGCTCTGAATCTCGTGTGTTGATCATCGTATGTCCACGGAAGAAAGGAGAGAATGCCCCGATAGAAATCCATCGCGCAAAAAGTTTTTCATCGGTATTCCCTACAAATCCGCCAATATCATAGCCGGTAAAGGCCATTCCTGAAAGCCCCATACTGTTCACGAGTCTGACGCCCGCCAGCATGTGCGCATCGTATGCTACGTTATCCCCCGTCCACACAGCCGCATAGCGCTGAATGCCTGCATAGCCCGAACGTGTCAGGTTGAAGGGGCGCTTATTCATCAGTTTTTTTGTTCCTTCATACGTACTTCGCGCCATCATTAGCCCGAAGAGATTTCGCCCCTCACGCATTGTTGTTTTGCGGCCTTCTAAGTCAAATTCAACCAGATCGGGAAGTGTATTTCCCCAAGTGGCAATTTCATTCATGTCATTCCAAAAACCTTCCGCACCTAGAGCGACATATTCTTTGAAATGAGTGGCCCACCACTCGCGTGCAACGGGGTTTGTAAAATCGGGGAAGTGGCACCAACCAGGCCACACCTGCCCACTGTAAAGCCCACCGTCAGGATATTTTAGAAAAATGTCTTCTTTTATCCCTGAGTCGTATGTCTCATAACCAGGCTCTATTTTGATACCAGGATCGCACATCAAAACGACATGAAAGCCCAACTTTTTCAATTGATCAATCAGGCCTTTCGGGTCCGGAAAGTTTTTCTTGTCCCATGTGAATATTTTGTAGGCATCCATATAGTGAATGTCTAAGACAATCGTGTCTGCCGGCAGGTCACGCTCGCTAAAGTTTTCCGCTACGCGCAACACCTCTCGATCGGGATAGTAACTATAACGACATTGTTGATACCCAAGACTCCAAAGCGGAGGAAGGGGAGTGCGCCCCGTCAAATAAGTATACGATTTTATGATATCACCTACTGACTCACCCGCGATGAAGTAATACCTCATCTCTCCGCTATCGGCAGAAAAGCTCGCAAACCGATCATTGGACGCACCGAAGTTGAATACACTTCGATAACTATTGTCGAAGAAAATGCCGTAAGTTTTTTGGTGATGTACCCCAACGTAAAAAGGAACAGTACAATACAAAGGATCGGTATCCGTACCATACGCATAGGCGTCTGTATTCCAGTTGATGTATCCTCTTCCGCGTTTATCGAGTGGGCCAGTTTTTTCGCCCAATCCGAGAAAGCGTTCGCCCTCCTGCAACTTTTTATAACAACTTACTTGATCGTTAATCCATTGAATGCCCAGGCCGGCATCATCTTCGTTGATCAGCACATCTTGCAAGTCGGTCATTTGAACTCTCACAGGTGATTTGCTGATTGTTACTTTGAGCGCGGAGGTAGTAAGCTGGATTTTTTCGGGTAAATCAGAAATGGAAAACTCGATCTTCATCGGTGTACCCACCACCGCATAAGAAAAGTCCTCTTCCCGCTTTCCCATGTACCCCCACACTTGAACAATTCGTTCGTCAAAGAAGGCAATGCTCACATTCCCAAAAGAGGTTTCTATGTCTATTCCGCATTCGTTTTTTTTGTAAGAGATAAGTTGGCCAAGCCCCTTGCTGGCAGATCGATTCGGGCGGTCTTGCATAAACTGTTGTTAGAAACTTCTGGAAATAAAAATAAAGTGTTTCGTTAATCCTAACGAAACCCCTAATCAAAAATCAGAAAACGATTGCACTTGGTTTCGGCCAACTTTTATGTTAGTTTCACTTCATTAATTTTTTTGATACATCAGATCGGCAATGTTTGCGTATGGAAAACCCAGTTGATAAAATCACTCAGTCGCCCCTTTTACCCCGCTACTTGGAAGAAATTCAGGTTTTCTGGCACAAGGAAGAGGGTAGGCGGAAGCAATTTTATAAAGAGATGGACGACCGAAAGGTGGAGTTTATTAATGGCGAAATCTACTTTCAATCGCCTGTAAAATTACAGCATAATGAAGCGGGAAAGTTTTTGCTGAGGTTAATCGACATTTTTGTTGAGTCCAGCCAATTGGGCTTTGTCGGTTACGAGAAAATGCTCATTTCGCTTACTCGAAATGACTACGAGCCAGATATTTGTTTCTGGAATAAAGATAAATCGATAGACTTCAAGAGAAAACAAATGCAGTTTCCTGCGCCAGACTTGGTGGTAGAGATTTTGTCGGAGAGCACAGAGCAGATCGATAGAGGTGTGAAGTTTGAAGACTACGCGCAACACAACATTGCTGAATACTGGATTGTCGATGCCGAGAACCAAACTATCGAACAGTATGTTCTAGAGTCAGGCAATTACGCCTTGAAGCACAAAGCAAAAAATCAAGAGATCATTTTCTGCCAAGTTTTGAAAGGATTTGACATACCCGCCATTGCCGTTTTTGACAAGGTTGAAAATGTTATTGTTTTAAAGAAGTTGTTGTCAAAACAGGAATAAAAAACGCATCCGGGTCTACTTTTTCTTTACCTGTTTCTTCAAAGAAGAGTTTCGGATTATCAGTCTGGTCTTTAGAATTTTTATCTCCTCTACAGCTTCGTATTGATCCTTCACTTTCAATTCGATTTGGCGGATCAATAAACGAGCAGCTTCCTGGCCCATTTCAAAACCCGGTTGGTCGATGGTCGAAAGAGAAGGCTCCATCATTTCGCCAATGAACCAATTGCTGAACCCAATGACGGCAATATCCTCTGGAATTTTCAGCCCCTTTTCTTTAATGGCCATCATGGCGCCCATTGCCATGGGGTCATTGTTCGCGAATAACCCATCTATTTTGATGGAACCCTTTAAGAACTTTTCCATCACTGTTTTACCTTCTTCAAACGTACCCTCATTGCAGGCAAGGATAAGTTTTTCGTTGACTTCCATTTTGTTTTCTTTCAGCGCATCCTTGTATCCGCGCAACCGATCGATGCTTATGATCAGGTTGGGTGCACCTACCAAATGCACAATGTTCTTGCATCCTTGCGAAATAAGATGGTTAGTTGCTTCCTTCGCGCCCGCGTAGTCATCGACAATCACCTTGCTGGAAGTAGGGCTGTTGTACATCCGATCATAAAATACGATCGGTACACCTTTGGAGATGATCGATTCTACGTGATCAAAATTGGTCGTTTCTCTGGAGAGAGATAGCAACATGCCATCTACTCGGCTGTTAAAAAGCGCTTTTACATGTGCGACTTCGCGGGTATACGATTCGTTCGATTGAGCCAGGATTACATTGTATCCTGCCTGATAGGCAACATCTTCAATTCCACTGATAACAGTTGAAAAGAAAAAATGCACCACTTCAGGTATGATTACGCCAATCGTATTCGTCTTTTTCTGGCGTAGATTGAGTGCTACTATATTGGGCTGATAGTTCAGTTTTTCCGCCAGTGCATTCACCGCTTTTTTGGTATCTACCGAAATATCAGGATGGTCTTTTAATGCGCGCGAAACGGTGGAGGGGGAGATGTTAAGCTCGCGGGCAATGTCTTTAATGGTTATTTGGTTGAACTTCATGGAGGTTTTTAAAACAGTTGATTAAAAAAAATTTTCGCAAACGGTTGCGGTCACGTTTTCAGCAAATTTTTAAGGGTTTTTATAGTGTTTCAAAGTAATGCACTCAATATATTTAACCAAAATTTGTTGGCTGATCAGTGCAATCTAACAAATTTGATTTCGATTAAATACAAGTTTTTTTAATTAACCCTAATTTTTATTCTATGACCAAATTTTACCGAACAGTGAGTAAGTACTTGGCGGTTTTCCTGGTTTTTGCGTCCCTCGGGCTGCAAGCACAGGAGCGTACCGTGTCAGGGAAGGTTACCTCTTCCGATGATGGATCACCAATTCCAGGAGCAAACATTCTGGAAATCGGTACCACCAACGGAGCAGTAACAGATGGAGATGGCAAGTTCACCTTGAATGTAGGTGCAAACGCCACGTTGTCAATTTCGTTTATTGGTTACAAAACCACGCAGATTGTAGTTGGGACCCAAACGAACATAGATGTAGTGTTGGTTTCTGATGTTACCGCTTTGCAGGAAGTAGTTGTAATCGGTTACGGTGAGGTTCAGAAGAAAGATGCAACTGGTGCAGTCCTTGCTATTTCGAATAAGGACTTCAACAAAGGTGTTCTTACCTCGCCTCAAGATCTTTTAGTGGGTAAATTTGCCGGAGTTCAAATAACTTCTGCGGGAGGTGCTCCAGGGGCGGGTAATACAATCCGTATCAGAGGTGGTTCATCGCTCCAAGCAAGCAACGACCCGCTAATTGTAATAGATGGGTTTCCAGTTGACAATATCCCGTCAACAGGGACCGGGTCGTTAGGCGGTGTCTCAAATCCACTTGCGGCTTTAAACCCTAATGATATAGAGACTTTCACTGTCCTCAAAGATGCCTCGGCAACAGCCATTTATGGTTCGCGCGCGACAGGAGGAGTCATCATAATTACTACCAAAAAGGGTGTCTCGGGAAAACCTCAATTCTCCTACAACGCCAATGTTTCAGTAGCATCACCCATCAAATTTGTAGATGTAATGAGTGCTTCTCAGTACAAGTCGCTGGTGAATACCTTGGCTCAAACTGGCACTTCTGGCATCGATGCAGCGGCTGTTGCTAAATTGGGTAATGCCAATACAGATTGGCAAAAAGAGATTTTTCGAGATGCTATTTCACACGATCACAATTTGAGTGCTTCAGGTTCATTGAAAAACATGCCTTATCGCGTCTCTTATGGATACACAGATCAACAGGGTATTTTGAAAACGACTGGTTTGCAACGCCACTCGTTGAACATTAATGCCAGTCCATCGTTTTTGAATGGAGACTTAAAACTAGACATGAGTGTAAAAGGTAGCGTAACCTTCAACAACTTTGGAGAGGCTGGCGCTGTAGGAAATGCAGTTGCCTTCGATCCTACACAACCTATCAAAGACGCTGCCGCGCAACAATATGGAGGGTATTTTTCTTGGCTGAGCAAGGGCGCAATTAATAGTACGTCCAACCCCGTTGCCCAATTGGATCAAACCGATAACCAGTCCACGTCTAATCGTTTGATTGCTAGTATTAAAGCAGACTACAAACTTCCGTTTTTTCCGGATGTAAAATTGACAGTCAATGCTGGTGTAGATAGATTTGTTAGTGACGGGTTTAACAGAGCACCGCTTACAGCAGCGTTTGCCAATAACAATGGTGTCTTAGTAGGGAGAGACGATACTTATGGAGGCAGAAATCAGTCTGAGTTATTAGACATTTATGCGAACTACCTAAAACAATTTGGTCAGCATAAAATTGATTTCACGGCTGGTTATGGATGGCAGCATTTTTACAGAGAGGCATATAGTATCAATAAGAATACAGCTCGCACCTTGTCGCTTCCTTCAAAATCAGAAAACTACTTGGTTTCTTTTTTTGGGCGCTTGAACTATACGTTCAACGGAAAGTACTTGTTGACAGCGACCTTAAGAAATGATGGTTCTTCTCGTTTTGCCGGTGCAAATCGGTGGGGCTTGTTCCCTTCTGTGGCATTGGCTTGGAAGATGAAAGATGAGTCTTTCCTATCTAAAATTGACGCTATTTCTGATTTGAAGCTGCGGGCAGGATACGGACAAACAGGACAACAGGATATTGGCGGAGATTACTATCCCTATCTAGCTACCTATCAGGTGTCGGATGCACAAACTCAGTATCAGTTGGGATATAATTCAGACGGTAGCCCACGTTTTTACAATTCGCAAAGACCAAACCCATATGATCCAAATATCAGATGGGAGACCACCACTACTATCAACGTGGGTTTGGATTTCGGTCTTTTTGACGACAAGGTGACCGGTTCGGTAGAAGTGTTTCAGCGCGACACTAAGGATTTGTTGAATAATGTTCGTATCCCTAATGGTTCTAATTTTTCCAACTTCCTTACTACCAATGTAGGATCTATGGAAAACCAAGGTGTTGAGGTTACGTTGAGTACACGTGCTGTGACAAAAAAGGACTTCACATTGCATGTGGGTGCAAATTTTACTGCTATCAACAACAAGATCACCAAGCTTAATCTAACAAACGATCCGAACTTCATTGGAAATTTCACAGGAGGAGTTGGTGTAGCCACCAATATTCAAAATAACCAAGTCGGTTTTCCGGTTCGTTCCTTTTTCCCTTACCAGCAAGTTTACAATACAGCTGGCAAGCCTATCGAAGGTTTGTTTGTTGACCGCTCAGGAGATGGCGGTAACGTGTTGGGTAATGATAGAAATCGCTTCCGCTACAGAAGGCCTGAACCCGATTTCTTAATTGGTATCAACTCAAGAGGAAATTATAAGAAGTTTGATTTCTCTCTTTCTGGTCGCTTGAGCATTGGAAACTACGTGTATAACAATGTCGAGTCAGGTCGCGCCTTTTACAATGGCGTGTATGACCTCGGACATTTTAGGAACGTGCCTAATTCAATTAATGATGCTCAATTCACCACTCAACAACTCTTGTCTGATTACTACATCCGAAACGGGTCGTTTTTCAGAATGGACAATATGAGTGTGGGTTACAGCATTGACCGAGTTTTTGTTGACCGTTTGAAAGCGAGAGTTAGTTTGACGGTTCAAAATGCTTTCTTGGTCACGAACTATAAAGGCATTGACCCCGAAATCGAGAATGGAATAGATAACAATATCTATCCCCGTCCTCGCACGTTTTTGTTAGGTGTTAATTTTACTTTTTAACCAATGATTCATATCAGTATGAAAAAACAATATTTTAATCGCTATTCCATCGGAACACTCACGCTAGTGGTTCTGATGATGTCGTGTGTGAGCGATCTGGACGTAAAGCCGATTGACCCATTCGTAACTACAGCAGACAAGGTCTATACGACAAAGGATTCCTACAAGGAAGGACTCGCTAAGTTGTATGCCACATTTGCCCTTACAGGGCAAAGAGGCCCAGCCGGTAACCAAGATGTAGGTGGTGTAGATGAGGGCTTTAGTTGTTTTGTTCGTTCGCTTTGGTACATGCAAGAATTGACCACCGATGAAGCGGTTTGGAGCTATCCGAATGATGCAAACGGAACGATTTTCAATTTACACTATAATACTTGGTTGCCCTCTGACGGAATTCCTGAGGCACTATATGCCCGTATCGCCAATGTGGCGGCTTTATCAAATGAATTTATTCGCGTCACCACAGGCAAAACAGACGACCCTGATTTCAAGAATTTTCAGGCAGAGGCACGTTTTTTAAGAGCCTTGGCTTATTTCTATGGAATGGACTTGTATGGTCGATTGCCATTCTTGACAGAGAAAGATCAACCAGGTTCGTTTTTCCCTCCTATGATCCTACGTCCGGCTCTTTTCGACTATATCGAAAAGGAATTGAAAGCCATCAAGGCAGACATGGGTGCTCCTCGGTTTGAGTATGGACGGGCCGATAAGGCAGCCTGTGCCATGCTATTAGCAAAACTTTATTTGAATGCAGAGGTTTACATAGGCACCCCCAAATACACCGAAGCTTTGACGGAGTTGAACGAAATTATTGCAGCGGGTTATACGCTTTCGCCTCGCTATGCCAATCTATTTCGAGCAGATAATGACAAGAACAATACAGAGATCATTTTTGCGCAAGCATTTGACGGAGCAAAATCGCAAGCTTACGCGATGACGCAGGTGATGATCAACGGCAATGCAGGGAATGGAGGTTGGTCGGGGTTGCGCACTACTTCTGCATTTGTGGGTAAGTTTCCAAACTTAGCGGAAGCAAGGGCAATATTTGCGGATAAGAACTATAATGAAGACCCAATAACAACAAGGAGTTTAGAAATTGATAACGTTGCGAAATCAGGCGAAGGTTGGGGTATTTATAAATTCAGAAACATTACCTCAACAGGAGTTGATTCGCCCAATAGCTCTACAGGTTTCCCCGATACCGACTATCCGATGTTCCGGTTAGCGGATGCTTATTTAATGTATGCAGAAGCAGTGATACGTGGAGGCACCGGTGGCACTCGAGCCAACGCGCTTACCTATATCAACTCAATCAGATCAAGGTCTGGCGATGTTATAGCTGGAAATGCTCCAGGCTTGATTACTGACCCTCAGATGACGTTGGATTTTATCTTGGATGAGCGCGCAAGAGAGTTGTATTGGGAAGGACACAGAAGGATGGATTTGATTCGCTTTGGCAAATTTACCGGTGGCTCTTACCTGTGGCCTTGGAAAGGTGGAGTCAAAAATGGTACTGCCATTGACGATAAGTACAAGATTTTCCCTATTCCTTCCAGCGATTTGGGAACGAATCCTAATTTGAAACAAAGTGATGGGTATTAACAATCAAACAATTAATTATACTATGAAAAACCTAAAGTATATCTTTTTTCTAGTAAGTGCCTTTTTGGTTTTCTCCTGCGATAAAGAGGAGACAAGGGTCACTTTTTTGAAGAGCACGCCACCCGAATTGGTGGTTTCCAGCACCGCTAATTTGGTGTTGAATAAGGCGCAAGAGAATTTTAGTTCTTTGCAATTTCAATGGACCAATCCAACATTTGAATTCTCCAATGGAGTAAACACACAAAACGTAAGTTATGTGCTTCAAATAGACCAAGCTGGAAAGGATTTTGGAAGTGCAAAGCAGATTGGACTCGGGTTTACAAATGCAGTGTCCAGGTCATTTACTGTGAGGGAACTAAACAATACACTATCGGGACTCGAATTGGCGGATTTTGTACCTCAGGATTTTGAATTTAGAATCAAAGCAACGCTATCGAATAACAGTGTTCCTGTTTATTCAAATGTCGTGAAGATTAAAATCACTACTTATTTGGATGTGGTATTTCCTGTACCCGCAAACTTGTTTATTACTGGGCCAGCGGCACCAGCGCCTACTTCAAATGGGGATGGATGGATGGATGATGGTGAAACCGCAGTCTTAACTCAAAAATTTACTCAAATAAATTCATATACTTTTCAGATTAATAGCCTACAAATAAATGGCGGGAAGGAGTTTTTGTTGGTTCCAGTTTACGGAAACTGGGCTAACAAATTTGGTTTTACAGGCGAAGGGGCAAAAAATAACCCGTCTGGTGATTCTTTTAAGCCTGAAGGCAATAACTTTATCGGACCTGCGGCTTCGAGAGCTTATAAGATCACAGTTAATTTTAAAACAGGAAGGTATTCATTTGAATAATCTAAAACATTTGATGTATGAAGATCGGATTTAAGTTAATAGCGGTTGTTGCCTTGATGGCGGTAGCCGTGGGATGCGTCAAGTTAATTGAGCCAACGCCCAGTTTTGCGCCTAGTACAGTAGCATTTAGTGCATCCGCTTCGGCCACTACGGTGGCAGTGGCCGCAGCCGACTCAACCAAAGCGGCACTTACTCTTACTTGGAACGACCCCAAATTTTCTGTGGGGTTGAAGAATAGCAAATTCACGGTACGCGTAGCCAAAGTAGGGGCTAACTTTGCCACCTTTTTGACTAAGGAATTTACCAATTCCTTAACAGGCGAATTGATGGGCAAGGACTTAAATGCGATGGCACAGAAGTTTGGTGGCGTGATAGGCCAGCCAATCGCACTCGAGATGATGGTGGTGGCCTCACAGGCAAACAACAATGAGCCTAAGAATTCAAATGTGCTCCCGTTGACAGTCACACCATTTTCTGATCTTGTTTTGAACTCGACAACAAGGTCAGTAGTTACCTCTGCGGCAAACGCATCACAAGAGGGCGTTGCTTTTAGTTGGAACGCAGGCTTTATCGGCTTCGAAGGAACGCGGACGTATAAGTTAGAATACTCAAAGGGGGGAACCAACTTTACAGCGATTACTACAGTTAATGTAGCAACTCAGTCAAAATCTTTTACGCAACTAGATTTAAATAACATTGCTGCACTGAGTTTTGGAGTTCCAGCAGGATCTGTTGGCAACATCGATTTCAGAATTAGAGCAACAAATGGGTTAGACAAGGTTATCTATTCTAATATTGTTACAGTTGCTGTTACGCCTCATTCTTCTAAGCCAGTGCCGAAGTATCCAGTACCTGCTAACTTATTTTTAGTTGGCGATGCTTCTCCAAGTGGTTGGGATAATCCTGTGGCAACTCCGAGTCAACAGTTCACCAGGATTGATGATAATACATTTGGTATGATTATCCAATTAACAGGTGGCAAGCAATATCTACTTTTACCAGTGAACGGTAGCTGGAGTAATAAATACAGCGTCAGTGTTGCAACTAATGCCGCTAACCCAAATGGAGATTCCTTTCAGCCAGATGCTCCCAATAATATTCCAGGCCCAGCTAATAGTGGATTATATAAGATAATTGTTGATTTTGTAGCTGGAACTTATGCAGTTACTCCAGTTAGCACTAACCCAATTCCGCCCAATTTGTTCATGGTGGGTGATGCTACACCAGGAGGATGGGATAATCCAGTACCAACTCCTTCCCAACAATTTACTCGACTAAGCAATGGGGAATTTCAGCTTATACTACCACTAACCACTGGAAAATCTTATTTGTTTTTGCCAGTAAATGGAAGTTGGGCTAATAAGTTTGGAGGCACAAGCGCGACAGGTGGTGATTTGTTAGTGGATGGCAATGTTCCAGGGTCCAATACGCCAGCACCTAGCGCCAGTGGCAGTTATAAAATAAATGTAAATTTCTTGACGATGAAGTATTCGGTAACATTACAGTAGAAGTCCAAAAATGACAGAACCCAAAATCAGGAGTTACGACTCCTGATTTTGTTTTTATCCTAACATAAATTGTATGCGACTAGTACTTTTTCTTTTATTTTTTCCTTTGCTTACGTCAGCGCAGCTGGTAAACACATCACCTGCATTTCCAGTGGCGAATCAACCAGTAACGATTACGGTAGATGTAACCGGTACATCACTCGCCAATTTTACGGCCTACGATGCCACTACCAATCCAGTGTACATTTGGACGTGGATCAGAAAGCCAGGCACACCAGATGTAGATGCACCTACCAATGTAAATCCGGCTACGGCTGCCCAAGACGCAGCAAAGTGTACGCGCGTGTCCACAAATGTTTATTCAATCACATTCACGCCAACAGCTTTCTTTAACAAACCAGCAGCCGATATTCCTCGGATCGGTTTAAAATTGAAAACACGAAACTGGAGCGATAATAAGCAAACTGATGTAGATAAGTTCATCGACTTTAGTTCAGGCTTCAATGCTTCATTCGCCTCCCCAACAGAAACTTCCTTTTTCAAAAACACCGGAGAGCAAATTCCTATTACGGTGAATGCATCAGAAAGTGCGACTCTTACCATCAAGGTAAATGGAACTACTGTGTCGTCACAGACTGGTGTCACCACGCTAAGTTATACGCACACTGTAACAGAGACGAGCGGCACCACGCAGGTTACGTGCGAAGCCGTTGCTGGCACCCAGACAAAAAGCCTTGCATTTAGTTATACGATCCGATCAACAACCGTCAATCAGGCTCGCCCAGCAGGGCTAAAAGATGGTATCAATTATTCGGCAGATCCTACGAAAGCTACCTTGTGCTTGTGGGCGCCAGGGAAAAGTTCAGTGTACGTGATTGGTGACTTTACCAATTGGGATATCAACTCAAACTACTTAATGAAAAAAGATGGCGAGCGGTTTTGGCTAGAGATTTCAGGGTTGACGTCAGGCGTTGAATATGCCTTTCAATACTTGGTAGACGAAAGTCTTCGAATTGCAGATCCCTATACTGATAAGGTGTTGGATCCGGATGACTCGTTTATTCCAGCAGCTACCTATCCATCACTAAAGACTTTCCCTTCGAAGGCAGTTTCTGATAAATGGTATTTTAACAGATTAGCAGTGCTGCAAACAGGCCAACCACCCTACGTTTGGCAAGTCGCGAATTTCCAAAAACCAGCAAAAGAGAAGTTAGTGATTTATGAATTGTTGGTTCGTGATTTTTTTGGATCAAATGGAAGAAACTACCAGAACCTGATTGATACGCTATCCTACTTTAAGCGCTTGGGTGTGAATGCCATCGAGCTAATGCCCTTTACCGAGTTCAACGGCAATGAAAGTTGGGGATATAATCCTACGTTCATGTTTGCGCCCGATAAATATTACGGTACTAAAAACAAACTGAAAGAATTTATTGACAAGTGTCATCAAAATGGCATTGCAGTCATTTTAGATATGGTAATGAACCACCATGACGTACCTAACCCCTATGTGATGATGGATTTTGACTTTACTGCGTTCAAGCCAACGGCAAATAATAAATGGTTTAATACTGATGCGCGGCATCCTTTCAATGTCTTTTTTGATATGAACCATGAGAGTAGCTATACTAAAAAGTACCTAGATACGGTCAACCACTATTGGTTGAATGAGTATAAGATTGATGGGTATCGGTATGATTTGTCAAAAGGATTTACGCAAACAAATAACCCAAGTAATGTAGGAGCATGGGGTGCGTATGATGCGTCACGTATTGCCCTTCTCAAACGCATGTCCGATAAGATATGGGCACACACCCCCAATGCCTATGTGATGTTGGAACACTTTGCAGACAATTCTGAAGAAAAAGAATTAGCCGAATACAAAGCGAGTGAAGGAAAGGGCATGATGCTTTGGTCTGGTTTTCATGGTGCTTTCGGTCAAAGCACAAAAGGTGAGTCCTCTAATACAGATATCAGTGGAATATATTTTGCCAATCGTGGTTGGACAGTGGCACACAATATCGGCTACATGGAAAGCCATGACGAAGAACGGTTGATGTATGGTAACCTTCAGTCAGGACGTTCAAATGGAAGCTACAATATCAAAACTCTTGGCACTGCGCTGGATCGGATAAAAGCAGCAAGTTTGATTTTTTATTCAATTCCCGGACCTAAAATGCTTTGGCAGTTTGGGGAGCTAGGCTACGAGTTTAGCATCAATACCTGTACTGATTTATCCATCAATTCGAATTGTCGCCTTTCGCCAAAGCCTGTGAAGTGGGAGTACCGATTAGATCCTGCCCGGAAGAGTCTCTTTGATGTGACAGCTGCCCTAATCAAATTACGAAAGACGCATACGGTATTCACCAATGGTGATGCAACCGTTGGTTCAGGCAGTGGTTTTGTAAAGCAAGTTTCGATTAAGAATAAGCCATTCAATCCTGCACCAACAACAACGGCAACTATGAATGTGGTTGCAGTTGCCAATTTTGATGTTACTGTACAATCGCCACAGGTTACGTTTTCTCACACAGGCACATGGTATGATTATTATGCGGGCGGTCAAGCGATTACGGTGGGTAGTACTTCTTTTACAATTGAATTGCAGCCGGGTCAATACAAGTTGTATACCGATGTCAGCATTGGTGGGCAAGTCGTTACAGGAACTGAAGAAAATGACGAATTGGCTATTCAACTTTTCCCGAACCCAACAAATAACATACTCAAAATCGAGGCGCCAGAACAAATCATTTCAGTTAGTCTTGTTTCAACGCAGGGGAGTAAGCTGCCGTTGACTCGAATTGACAACGCAAGTTGGGATGTTGCCTCAATCGCTACCGGATTGTACATCGCGGAAATTAGAACAGAGGGAGGTCTAGTGCGAAAGCGAGTAATCAAAAAATAGTTGAGTAGGGGTTGAAGTTTGTTTGCAAGGCCATTGATCGAGTTCCTTGCGCTGACACGACTTTTATTACTTTTGTGTAATCGAATCTTTTCTGTGCTACTAAATTTGTTAGCTCGTTTTAACCTTTTGAAACCACGTTGGACTTCGTCATGGTATAGTGCAGCAATAGGATTTCTTTTGTTGTTTTTCTGTCAGAGTTGCGACAAGAAAGATGCCTCGTTGTTTACCCGATTAGAATCTGCAAAATCAGGAATTGATTTTGAAAATTCTATAGTCGAAACACCGGAGATTAATATTCTTACCTATGAGTATACTTACAACGGTGGGGGAGTAGCCGCTGGAGATTTTAATAACGATGGACTTTGCGATCTTTTTTTCACTGGAAATACGGTTAGCAATCGCCTTTACCTCAACCAAGGCAATCTGCGGTTCAAAGATGTAACCAAAAATGCCGGTGTGGGCGGCCGTAGTCTCTGGAAGACAGGCACCACAGTGGTTGATATCAACAATGACGGCTGGCTGGATATTTATGTTTGTTATTCCGGCCCAGATCTAAAGAATAATCTTTCCAATGAACTCTTTGTTAATGGCGGTTCAACTAACGGCTCGACTCCTGTTTTTAGTGAACAAGCTGCTGCCTATGGGTTGGATGCACCAGGTACGTTTTCTACGCAAGCAGCGTTTTTCGACTATGATCGTGATGGTGATCTGGATATGTTTTTAATTAATCACGGGGTTCATTTTTATTCTCCATTTATCAACACCAATAAACTACGAAACGAGCGACACCCCAATTTTGGAAACAGATTGTATCGCAATGATCTTGTAGTTGATTCTACAAAACAAAGTTCACAGAAGCGGTTTTTCACTGAAGTAAGTAAGGAAGCCGGCATACATGGTGGAGGGCTCAATTTCAGTTTGGGTGTTTCAATAGGAGACGTAGATAGTGATGGGTGGTCAGATATCTATGTTACCAACGACTACGAAGAGCAAGATTATTTCTATCTCAACAACCGAGATGGGACGTTCACCGATGCTACTAAAAAGTCATTCGGTCATTTGTCCAGAAATGGAATGGGCACCGATCTGGCAGACTTTAACAATGATGGTAAACTTGATTTGATCGAGGTGGACATGTGGCCGGAGGATAACTACCGGCAGAAGTTACTACGAGGGCCAGATGATTATCAACGGTATCAGTTGATGTTGGACAGCGGATTCCATCATCAACAAATGAGAAATACACTCCAGGTTAATAATGGAGTTGGCCCGGATGGGTTCCCACTATTTTCTGAAATTGGTCAGCTGGCGAACGTATCTTCCACTGATTGGAGTTGGGCTCCGCTTTGGGTGGATGTGGATAATGACGGATATAAAGACTTGTTTGTTACCAATGGATACCTGCGCGATTTTACTAGTATGGATTTTTTGAAATATACGGTGGAGGATGAAAAACAGAAAGCGCAAAAGGAAGGTAAAGAGTTGGAATTGTATAAACTTATTAGCCAGATGTCCTCTACCAAAACCAGCGATTACTTGTTTCAAAACAATGGAGATCTGACGTTCACTGATCGTTCCAAAGAGTGGGGGATCTATCAGCCAAACTTGTCTTTCGGTGCTACCTATGCCGATCTGGATAATGATGGAGATGTGGAACTGATTACGAATAACACAAACGAGCACGCGACTATTTGGGAAAATCATGCAAGCGATCAATTGAACAAAAATTTTTTAAAAATTAAACTGAAGGGCCCGGAGAACAATAGGATTGGGGTCGGTGCGCGTGTTGAGGTACAAACGCGAGACAGGACACAGGTGCAGGAGTTAATACTTACCCGTGGCTATCAATCTGCAGTGGATGCTTTGCTGTTGTTTGGTGTAGGCGATCAAAAAAAGATTGACCAGATAAGGGTCGCTTGGCCGGATGGAAAAATTTCGATCTTGGAAAATCAAATCTCCAATCAGCTTCTAGAAATCGACTATGGTCGTTCAATAGTTGATCTCTCTAAATCGGCAGCTGTGGCAAAGCCCTATTTTGAAGATGTGACAAAGGAACTTAACATCGACTTTGTTCATCGGGAAAATACATTTGTTGACTTTGATCGGGAGCCGCTGTTACCTTATCGGTTGTCAATGAGTGGACCTCCGTTGGCAGTCGCTGATTTAAATGGAGATGGAGATGATGATTTTTATGTTGGTGGTGCCGCGGGTCAATCGGGTGAGTTGTATGTAAGTAATAGCAGGAATCACTTCGACAAATCGATCCAGCGCCCGTGGCAGATGGATGCCGCCAAAGAAGACGTTGGCGCAACTTTTTTTGATGTAGATGGCGATGGTGATCAAGATTTGTTTGTGGTAAGTGGTGGAAACGAATTTGAAAATGGAACTACCGAACAGGAAGACAGGCTTTATATTAATAATGGGAAAGGAGATTTTCAAAAAGCCATTGAGGGAAGTGCGCCTGTTGACCATGTGAGTGGCAGTTGCGTAGTTGCTGGAGATTATGATCGCGATGGCGACCTTGATTTATTTGTGGGAGGCAGTTCGTTGCCAGGGAAATTTCCCCTGCCGTCACCGGGTGCTATTTTGAGAAATGAGCTAGATCCATCTACCGGAAAGTTCAAATTGGTTGTTGCTACTAAAGAGATCAATCCCGATTTGCGCGAACTAGGTATTGTAAAGGATGCGCTATGGACAGATATAAATAAAGATGGCTGGTTGGATTTGATCGTGGTTGGCCACTGGATGCCCATTAGAGTTTTCTATAATAATGAGAGCGGCAAATTGATTGAATCAAAAAATGAAACATTATCGAAATCAGGCGGCCTTTGGAATCGGGTAATTGCGGCTGATATTGATAGTGACGGTGACATTGATTTTGTAGTAGGTAATGAGGGCCAAAACCTGCCTTGGAAAGCGACTACTGCGCATCCCCTCCGTCTTGCTGTGGGCGACTTCAATAGTGACGGAAAAATGGATCCCATCGTTTCGTATTTTAATGGAGAAGAAAGTTATCCCATCGCTTCGCGCGATGAATTATTAAACCAACTCAATCCGTTGCGAAAAGCGTATGGTGATTATGCTTCGTATGGTCGTGCAACATCTGGAGAGATTTTTTCAAAATTGGAAGCAGTTAATGTCAAACAACTTTGCGTCCAAACATTGGCTTCGTCAATTTTAGAAAACCTGGGTAACGATCGATTTGCACTTGCTCCATTGCCGAAGGCGGCTCAGGTTTCCAGTGTGAATGGTATTGTAGCTGATGACTTTACAGGAGATGGCAAAATAGATATCCTTGTGGCAGGTAATAACTACGCTTATCGGAGTCAGTATGGAAATTCAAATGCCGGTGTCGGTTTGCTGCTTAGGAGAGGCCCCGAAGAACAATTTGAAGAAATCCCTTCATATGCAACAGGTCTTTGGTTAACTGGTGATGTGCGAAGTGTTAGTCGACTTAAGAGAGCGAGCGGTGGGCATCTTCTTTTAGTTACCAGAAACAACAGTAGCCTATCTATAATTAGACCATCTAGTGGAAGTATATCCAATCGCATCAAAAAGTAAATTGGTGCGGCATAACGTCTATTTCAGACCGAAAACGACTTTTTTTAAAAATCTTTGTTTTTGCAAACGTTTGCGATACCGTTTTCCAACTTTTTTTTAGGTTGTTTTGTAATAAATCGATAACATTGAGTAGGATTTTTTAATAAATCCTGTTTAGACAACTTAATTAAAACCTTAAATCAATTAATCTATGACCAAATTGTATCTGTTTGTTCGCAGGTATCTCGCGGTGGTTCTGATGTTCGCAACCCTAGTGGGTTTCGCGCAGGAGCGTTCCGTGTCAGGTAAAGTAAAGTCATCTGACGATGGCTCAGGAATTCCCGGTGTAAACATCCTCGAAAAAGGAACGACTAACGGAACTGTTACAGATGCCGATGGAAATTATACCATCAGTGTAGGAGCTAATGCGACTCTTGTATTTTCGTTTGTTGGGTATACTACCCAAGAAGCATCAGTTGGATCACAAACTACACTCGATGTCACCCTTGCCTCGGACGTCACTTCGCTAACAGAAGTAGTTGTTGTGGGTTATGGTTCTCAGGATAAGAAAGAGCTCACCAGCTCTGTGGTTACCGTAAATGCACAAGATTTCAACCAAGGAAACATCAACGACCCCACTCAATTACTCCAGGGTAAAGTGGCCGGATTAAGTATCTACAATAGAGGCGGTGATCCAAACTCAGCATCTATTATTCGCTTGAGAGGCCTTTCTACTGTTGGCGCAAACTCACAGCCCCTGATCGTAGTTGACGGTATTCTAGGTGCGTCTTTGGATAACGTTGACCCTAATGATATCGAATCAACAACTGTTTTAAAGGATGGATCAGCCGCTGCTATTTATGGTAGCAGGGGTTCAAGTGGTGTGATCTTGGTAACTACGAAAAGCGGTTCTAATAAGCCAGGAGCTGTTTCAATTGACTTTAACACCTACGTAGCTTCATCATCTGTTTTCAACAGACAGCCGGTTATGTCAGCAAGTCAATATATTGCTGCTGGCGGCAATGACCTTGGTGCTAACACGGATTGGCAAAGTTTAGTTACCAGAAATGGGTCTAGCAGAGTCCATAATTTAGGTATTTCTGGAGGCAACGCCCATACCACATTTCGTATCTCAACTAACCTCAGAAACATTGATGGAATTCTTAAAAATTCTGGTTTTGATCAAATCAACAGTAGAGCAAGACTCACCCACAAAGCTTTCAACGATAAATTGAGAATTGATATCGGAACTTCTTTTACAAGCAGAAATACAGATGTATCATTCAACGAAGCTTTGCGTTATGCTGTTTTGTACAACCCAACTGCTCCCGTTAGATTTACCAATGGCGAATATTATCAAGCCATTCTGTTTGATAATTTTAATCCCGTTGCCATTATTGATCAAAATACGAGTGAGCGTAAAACAAAGAATATCAATTTCAGTGCGCAGGTTTCATATGATATCCTAAAGGATTTGACAGTTAGTCTTAATTACGGACAGCAGTATCAAACGGGCAATTCTTATGAGTACTATTCTAGAAATTCACTTTTTAGAGGATACAATCGGGGAGGTTTGGCCAGAAGAAATAATTACGAAGCAAATTTTACACTGATAGAGGCCTACGCAAAGTATTCCAAGACTTTTGGTAAAGTCAATGCGGATTTAACAGGCGGATATTCCTACCAAGAAGATCAATTTGATAATTTGTTTGTGGAGTTGGGAAATTTTCCTAGTGATCTACTGGGATACAATGCAATAGAAACAGCTGGGGATAGAATATCAGGTAACCCTAATTTAACAGATATTTCCAGCAACAAATCTCCTAAGAACAAGATCATCGCGTTCTTCGGACGCCTAAATTTGAGTTATGACAATGCGATTTTCTTCAATGCATCAGTAAGAAGAGAAGGGTCAACTAAATTGGGCAAGAACAATCAAATTGGTGTATTTCCCTCTGCCGGTTTGGCGGTTGATTTTAATAAGTATCTCCAATTGGCGAAAGTTGATCTCTTGAAGTTACGTGTGGGGTACGGAATTACAGGGTCACTTCCAAATGATTATGGCATTTCACAGGAATTGTATAATTACAATTTTACAGGTGGTGGTGCAGTTACCATTGCAAGAGCTGCGAACCCTGATCTAAAATGGGAGCAAAAGACCGAGATAAATCTTGGTGTTGACTTTGCGATGTCTGGCAGATTGGTGGCTAGTTTGGACGTTTACACGAGAGATATCAAGGACTTTATTTTACTCAACGATAAATTAGACGTAACAATATTCCCTTCAAATTCACGCTTCGAAAACCTTGGGTCATTACAGACTAGAGGTATCGAGTTGAAGGTTGACTATTCAAACATCCAATTGGGTCAAGTTAAATGGACTCCTGGTATCGTTTTAAGCTCGTATAAGACAACGTTGGAATCTTACCTTCCGGGAGTAGTTGCACAAGCTAGAGCGCCTCTTGGTGCGCCTGGGCAATCGGGTGTAAACCAGGTGAGAATTGCCGTAGGTGAAGAGATCGGTCAGATTTGGGGTCCGGTTTTTGCTGGGGCGAATGCTGATGGAACAGTGTCTTTCAAAGACTTAAATGGAGATGGAACAGTTTCAGTTACCGACCAAACGTTCTTGGATCCTAAGGCAGATTACCAAAAATTAGGAAGTGGTATTCCTACTATGGAAATTGGATGGACTAATAAGCTAACTTACAAGAATTGGGATTTAAATGCGTTCTTTAGAGGGGCATTTGGTCATAGCTTGTCTAACAACTTCAGAGCTTTTTACGAGCCAATTGACAAAGGCGCAATCAACTCTTACAATAGAATCTCTACATCTAAAGCTGTGGCAGGTTTAACGGAAGCAAAGTTCAGTTCGCTATATGTTGAAAATGCTGACTTCCTAAAATTGGACAACATATCGATTGGGTATAATGTGAAACTCTCTCCTACAAGCACGTTTAAAAATATCCGATTGTATGCAGCAGGTCAAAATATATTTGTACTGACTTCATATACAGGAATAGATCCTGAGCCGGTTTTGCAAGATCAAGGTGCTGCTGATAATGGCGGTTTCTTGCCAGCGCCCGATCCATTGTCTCCCGGTATTGATAGAAGAAATGCATACTTTACTTCTAGAACCTTTACCTTTGGTGTATCTATTGGATTATAATTAGAAATTTTAAGACAATTAAATATGAAAAATTTATTGAAATACTCATTGATCATCGCGCTTTTAGTCGGTGGATCTTCGTGTACCAATTTAGATGAGGAGATAAAAGGTGATTTTACCACTAAAATTACTCCAGCTAATCAAGGTGTTGGTACAAAGACTAACGTTAACAAGCCTACTCCATCTGATGGGCTTTCGGGTGCATTTGGGCGGTTATTGAACGGCACTGCAAACCATGGTAGTTATTTTTCAGTTCAAGAAATTTCTAGCGACGAGGCTGTCATCACCCAAAAAGGTGGTGACTGGTTTGATGGGGGGATATGGTTGATTATGCACAAGCATCAGTTTACCCCTACGGTTGGTGGTATCAATGGTGCATGGAGTGATATTTATGGAGGTATTTTCCAGTGCAATGATTTGATTGCAGCGGCAGGCACTTCCGCTGCAGGGAAAGCGCAGTTGCGAACATTGAGGGCGTATTTCTATTGGAGATTGCTTGATTTGTTTGGCAGAGTTAAGATTGTCACAGTTACAGGGCAGGACGCACCTCAGGCAACACGTGTACAGGTTTATAACTTTGTAGAATCTGAGCTTTTAGCTGTACTTCCAAGTTTGCCTGCTGGAAAGCAAGAGTATGGTAGAGTTAGCCAAGGGGCTGCAAATGCGCTGTTAGCACGGTTGTATCTAAATGCTAAAGTTTACAAAGGTTTGCCTTCCCACGATCCTGCCGATTTGGACAAAGCAATTGCAGCGGCAGATGCTGTGATTAATTCTGGTGTTTACAGCCTTGATCCAAATTATGCGAAGGTCTTTGCTCCAGATAATGTGGAGAATGCTGAGCACATCTTTGTGGCGCCTTTTGATGAGGCAACTGGAGGAGGAATGAATTTTGCACAAATGACGCTTCATTACCCTAGCCAGTTGACTTATAAGCTAGGGCAGCAACCTTGGAATGGTTATTCTACACTAGAAGAATTTTATAATTCCTATGATGCAGCTGATAAAAGAAAGGCAGCTAATTTTATTGTCGGCCCACAGACAGATATCTCTGGAAACCCGATATTGGATCTTGCTTTTGATAAAGCCGACCCTGATGGTGCACCAATAAATTATACTCCAAAAATCAACGAACTGTTTCCAAATGGTTCTCGCCAAGCTGGCGCACGATTAGGTAAGTTCAGTTTCAAAATTGGCCAAAACCCTGATATGGACAATGACTTTCCAGTGTTGAGATATGGAGAAGTTTTGTTGAATAAAGCAGAAGCTCTTTACCGAAAAAATGCTGGTGATGCAACAGCAAAAACACTTGTTGACCAAATCAGAACACGGGCTGGACTACCGAGTATTGGTACTTTGACTGATGGTGCGTTCTTGGCCGAACGTGGAAGGGAGTTGTTCCAAGAAGCGTTGAGAAGGACTGATTTGATTCGCTTTGGAGCGTGGGGTAATGCTTGGTGGGAAAAAGGCTCTCACCCAGCCGACAAGTATATTCTTTTCCCAATTCCTGCAGAACAGATTTCTTCTTCAGCTGGAACACTGACCCAAAACCCTGATTATTTGTAAGAGAGATTTAATTTGAGCTAGATCTAACTAATTAAGATTTTTATAATTTTGAAATAGCGCCCGGCAATTTGCCGGGCGCTATTTGTTTACCTGCATGTCAAATCGAATTAAGTGTATAGTATTTGTAGTATCCCTCTGGGGATGTACTAAATCGAATATTCGCCCCTCATTATTTTCAGATGTCACATCAGAGGCTGGAGTCAGCTTTGTAAATCAACTAACGTTTTCAGACACCCTTAATCCCTATACCTACCGCAATTTTTATAATGGCGCGGGCGTGGCCATTGGCGATATCAACAACGATGGACTCTTGGATATTTATTTTTCGGGCAACCAGGTCGAGAACAAATTGTATCTGAACAAAGATAATTTTCGCTTTGAAGACATAACCGAAAAAGCAGGGGTAGCCTGCTCAGGTGCTTGGTCAACGGGCGTAACCCTCGCAGATGTAAACTCAGATGGGTTTCTCGATTTATACGTTTGTAAATCCGGTAGTCCTCATTCGCCCAACAGACATAATCAGTTGTTCATCAATAATGGCGATTTAACGTTTAGCGATCAATCCAAACCATATGGGTTGGACGTTATTGGCCTGTCGGTACAAGCGGCATTTTTTGATTATGATCATGATGGAGATTTGGACTGCTATTTATTAACAAATTCATTTAAATCAGTGGGCAATTATGATATTGTTAAAAATCAACGAGAAATTGAAGATGCAGACGGAGGAGGAAACAAATTCTTTTTAAACACCGGCAACACGTTTATTGATTATTCAAAAGACGTGAATATTTATACCAGTAATATCGGATTTGGGCTGGGCATCACATTGGGTGATTTCAACCATGACGATTGGATTGATATCTACGTATCAAATGATTTTTTTGAACGCGATTACCTTTACATCAACGACCAAAAAGGTGCATTTAAAGAACAATTAACAGATTACTTCCAATCGATTAGCCTGGGATCCATGGGCGCGGATTATGCTGATTTGGACAATGATGGGTTAAAGGAATTGTTCGTGACCGAAATGTTACCCGATTCGATCAGCCGAAGAAAGAACAAAACTGTGTATGAAAACTGGAATCGATACCAGCTCAATGTGAACGCAGGGTATCACCATCAGTTTTCGCGCAACGTACTACAAAAGGAGGTTGGTAGAGAGCATTTCGTTGAAATCGGACGGCTGGCAGGAGTAGCAGCTTCGGAATGGAGCTGGGGTGCATTACTTTTTGATATGGACAACGATGGAAAAAGAGACATATTTATTGCCAATGGAATTTACAAAGATTTACTTGATCGTGACTACTTGGCCTATACAGGGGCAGAAGAAAATGTTCGAAAGATTATCAAGGAGGAGAAAAATGCGATCATAAAGTTGATCGGTCAAATGCCATCCTCTCCATTTCAGAATTACTCCTTTAAGAATCTAGGAGATTTGCGGTTTGAAAACGTAGCATCGGATTGGGGGCTTTCTGAACCTCATTATTCCAGCGGCTGCGCATATGGAGATTTGGATAATGATGGAGATTTGGATTTGGTGATCAGTAATATCAACGAAAAGGCAATCGTCTATAGGAATAACACCGATACGTCAACCAACAAAAGCATAACCCTTCAGTTGCGATCAACAGGCGCCAACAAGTTTGCTCTAGGCTCGGAAGTGAAAGCACATGTTGGTGACACTGTTTTTTCGGCAGATAACTTTGTAACCAGAGGATATCAAAGCTGTGTGCAATCGAATATTACGATTGGCCTAGGAAATGGAGTTACTAAAATTGATTCTCTCGTAATCAAGTGGCCGGATGGAAGTCTATCCTGTGTACATAATACACCGGTCAATAAAAAGTTAATTCTAAACGACTCGAAAGCCGTACC
>Ga0209990_10000629_pt1 | contig 34296 bp, 27 predicted proteins | sample NOAtaG_6_FD_187304 | JGI IMG/M metagenome (GOLD analysis project Ga0209990, IMG submission 187304) | Freshwater lake microbial communities from Lake Erie, under a cyanobacterial bloom - NOAA_Erie_Diel5S_2200h metaG (SPAdes) (version 2) | ecosystem: Environmental > Aquatic > Freshwater > Lake ...
CAGCCGGCTGCTGAGCCACAGCGGGGGCAGAACCAGAACAGCACAACGTTACGAAAACAGCCGACAGGAGCAGTTGTCGCAGCAGAGGCAAAGGCATGGCAGGATGTCCAGCGGAAGGAAATCAAGGCCGGCGGCGGAAGGCAGTGCTTGGAACGAAGACCGGCAGGATGTGCCGGTAAGCATACCTTGTGAGTGCGGGGAATGCGAGAGAAACCGGGATTGGCCGGTGGTGGAAGCCGGAATTTTCGGTTGCTGCGGCGGTATTACTGGCCGGCCGGCATCAGCAGCGGCATCGGCATGTCCTGCGGGGCGGCGGGTTCCGGGGCTGTTTCGGACTGGGGGCGAGACCTCGGGAAGGCGGGCAGTTCCTGGGGATTCACTCCGGGAATCAGCCCATCCCGGGCGCGAGGGAATGTGTTGCGGGTGCCTGAGAGAAACAGCGCGGCATCCAGTTCAAAGACGGCCGGAACGACGGCTGCCATGTCCGGACTGTTTTCCAGTGCGGTGAGAGGAAACCTCCAGATTTCACCAGCGGAAACTTCGGCGGCGGTGTCTTCGCCATCGGTGCGTTTCTGCCAGTGCTCCTGCCAGCCGCGGAAATCCAGCCGCCGACCGGCAAAGTCCAGATTGGTGGTCTCAATGATCCACAGCATGCTGTAGTTGTCGTAGAGGTTGGTGAAGCCGTTCCAGATGAGCAGGGATTCGAGGTCTTCAATCCACGAATTTCCGTCGGACCGCAGCAGCGGTGCGTCTGCGGAGAGGGCCCCGTAGACCGAGGCTTCGCTGCGGACGGAAATGCGTGGCAGCAGGCGTTTGGAGGACAGCGGCTGCTGTGGGTCCATATCGCTGGCATGAATGAGCGGCCCGGTGTGCATGCAGGTCAGGTGTTCCGCGAAGACTTCCAGCAGTCCGCGCGCGTTTTGCATGGACCCGTCACCGCGAACATCCATGAGTCTGCCGTCGAGCACCATGCCGCAGCCCACCAGTCGAATGCGGCCGCGGGGCTGACTGGAAATGTGGAACGCATCCGCCTGGGCTCGGCAGGCCACCCGATTCAGTGAAATCTCGGTTTCTTCCTGCGGCAGTTCACCTGTGGTGCCGGAATCTCCGGAAAGCTCGAACAATGAAGCGGGCCGTTTGGAGGGATTGGCACATTCGAGGCACACATTTTCGAGGACGACTCGATTTGTGCCCGACAGGTGAAACAGCGACCAGTGATCCACATTCTGGTCGTCACGGACGATCATCCTGAGGTCGATATCGCGAATCGTCAGAGCTCCGCCACTGAGCAGGCTGAACATCTGGCCGGGTTCGAGCGAGTTTTCTGCGAGGCCATCGAATTCGAGCGTGGGCCGATACCCGTCGGCAGCCCGGACGATCAGGTTCATATCGACGATGCGAACGGGGGGCTGTGCGGGCAGGTCATCCGGGTAGCCATTGTATCGCAGCAGAATGACGTCACCCGAGCTGGCATCGGCAACTGCGGCCTTGAGAGTCCGAAATGAACGGGATTTGCGGCCGGACTGCTGCAGGATGAAGGGACCCTGTACGTCGGTTGCAGCGGGGGCCGCGACCGGTGGCGAACTGACGGGTTCGAGTGCGAGTTCGGGTGGTATTCCGAACGGGAATACCGGGGGAGTGGGCAGGCCCGGAGCCGGAATGACAGACAGTGGCAGCTGGACAGCGGAGTCGGCCAGCAGTGGCAGGTCCGAGCTGCGGGGGGTGGGGCTGCCAGGGCTGTCCGCGTCGGGTGGTGATGCGGTGGCTGCCGGTGACACTGGTGAGGCCGGTGAGGTCTCCGGGCTGGTCGGAACCGGTAGCGGAGTGACCGGAGGATCCGGTTCGCGGGGACGAAAGTCCTGCGGATTGAGAGTGGCGACGGGCAGGCCGGCAGATGCCTGACGGGACCGTGCCGTGCCGGAAAAATACTGCAGGGTCAGTGCTGTGACGCAGATTGTCAGTACTGTGGCCAGAAGCCATGCAGCACCGGGAACCCCGGCCGATCTGGCAGTTTGTCTGGGACGCCAGACGATGCCTTCCGCCGGTACGCTCTGCAGTCCCAGGCGTGCTGCCAGCTGCATCAGATCGCTGAGCAGCAGTGAGGCGGCCTGATAGCGCTGCTCAGGCACGTTGGCCATCATGCGGCGCACGATGGCAGCCAGTTCAGCCGGGACTCGGGCATTGATCAGTCGCGGGTCCGGCGGGGCTTTGCCCTGGTGATCGAGCAGTTTCTGGAGAGCCGTGCCTTCGGGGTACGGTGGCTGTCCGGTGACCATATGATAGATGGTGCAGCCGAGTGAATAAATGTCGCTGCGCACGTCGGCGTTGCGAGGATCGCGAGCCTGTTCCGGGGCGATGTAATCGAAGGTGCCGAGTGTGGTGCCGGCCACTGTGATTTCACCGATGGAGTCAGCCATGTCGCGGCGGGCCAGTCCGAGGTCGACGACTTTCACCCGCCCTGAATCCGTCAGCATGATGTTGGACGGCTTGATATCGCGGTGCACGATGCCGGCAGCAGAAATGTGATTGAGTGCCAGGGTGACCTGGATGGCGTAGTTCACGGCCTCGGCGACGGTCAATCTTCCGCGTTCGAGGATCAGGTCGCGGATGGTGCGACCGCTGGCGAATTCGTAGGCGATGAAATAGAGCCCGTCCTGTGTTCCGGAATAGAACACGCGGGCGATATTGTCGTGATTCAGCTGAGCACAGGCGCGGGCTTCGTTGCGAAAGCGAGCGACCAGCGATGGATCGCGGGACGGGCCTGGATGCAGAATTTTGAGAGCGACATCCCGGGCCAGTTCAAGGTCCATGGCGAGAAAGACGGCGCCCATGCCACCGGCACCCAGACGCTGTCGGATTTCGAAATGTGCCACGCGGACTCCGGCCTCTTCACCGGAGGACACGCCGTTGGCGGGGAACAGGCTGTGCAGCAGTTGTTCGCTGACCGTGAGTGTGGGCGGGGAGTGCGATTCGCTGCGTGGTCCGTCCGGGGCGCTGATGACGGTGCGATCATCTTCGGCGACGAGCGGTCGTTCGGAGATGGGGACGTGTGCGGTGGAGGCCAGCGGGTCGGGCGAATCGGTAAAGTTGTGCTGCGTCATACCGATTCACCGCAGTGGACCCTGGGGCTCAGGCCGCGGCGAGCACGGAACGTGGATTCGCCGGGAAACGGCTGGAAGTGTAGGTTGAATTTTGCTGGATGTCAAACGATAGGGAACGTTTGAACAGTTTCTGTTGTGTGTGTGTTTTGGGAGGTTTTGCGGGTTTGTGTGGGTTGTTGGGTTTGGTGGGAGTGTGTGTGGTTGTGGGTGTGTGGATTTGTTGAGATTCGGCAACGCGACTCTGCGGATGTGCTAGAGTCGAGCGGTTGTGGGACTTGAGTGAAAAGGGTGATTGGGGAAGAAATCAGTCAGAATCAGTCAGTTCCATTCGTCAAATGCGTTGATTTATCCTCCGGAAGCAGTCATAATCTGTCAAAACCGTGATCTGAAATGGCGGAAATATGATGCTTGTGGAAGAAAGACGATCTCGAATACTCAGAATCGCAGAGGAGCGGGGTTTTATTACCTTGCAGTCTCTGGTGACTGAGTTGGGCGCCAGTGAATCGACGGTGCGGCGGGATTTGGAATTTCTTGACGCTTCCGGTCAGATTCAGCGAACTCGTGGTGGTGCATCCTTCATCGGGGATACTCAATCAGATTTCGATGTGCGACGGGGATTGGCATCATTGGAGAAGCAGCGGATTGCTCGTCGGACGGCCGAATTGATTTCGGAGGGCGAGACGGTGTTGCTGGACGGTGGCACCACGACTCTGGAGGTGGCTCGACATCTGGCGGGTCGTTCACTGCAGGTACTGACGAATTCGCTGCCGATTGCGTCGCTGCTGATGAATCGTCGTGAGATCGAGCTGATTTTTATTGGTGGTTATGTGTATCCGAAGACGGGAGTGGCATTGGGTGAGTTGTCTGTAACGGCATTGCAGCAGATTCATGTATCGCGGCTGGTGATGAGTACTGGCGGGATAACGTCGGACGGATTGTTCAACAGCAACCAGTTGCTGGTGGAGACGGAGCGGCAGATGATTCGTGCTGCTGATCGGGTGACTCTGGTAGCGGACAGCAGCAAGTTTGGTCAGCGGGCGTTGTCGCATTTGTGTGCTTTGGATGTGCTGGACGAGATCGTTACGGATGACGGGATTACGGAGGAGTGGGTGCAGCGGATGGAGCATTCGGGGATCCGCATGGAGGTTGCGTTGGCGGAGCGTGGCAGTCGGCGTCCGTCGGCGGCGTGCGGCTGAGTTTGCGGTGGGCTGAGTGGATTGTTTTGTGCAGGGTTGAAGGGGGCGACGAGAGATGTCGACAGCGACAGTGAATCCGGCGGAAGTTGAGCGTGTGGTTCGTGAGGTATTGGTGCGTCATCTGGGGACACGACCGGCGGCGGGAGTGCGTGAGTCTGGTATCCCGGTCCTGCGGGCGGCGGCTGAACCTGCGGTGGCTGCGGTGACAGCGGCATCTCGTCGGCCTCTGGTCGTCAACATTTCTGCTCGGCACGTCCATCTGACTCAGCAGCATGTTGAGATTCTGTTTGGACCGGGCGCGAAGCTGACTCCTGAGAAGGACCTGTATCAGGACGGATATTTTGCTGCGAAGGAGACGGTGGCCGTCGTGGGGCCTCGTCGCAGGATGCTGCCGAACGTGCGGGTCCTGGGGCCGTGTCGTCCGGATTCGCAGGTGGAGCTGGCGTTTACGGATGGGATTTCGCTGGGGATTGACCTGCCGGTGCGGATCAGTGGCGACGTTAAGGGGACTCCGGGTTGTGTTCTGATGGGCCCGCACGGAGTTGTGGAGCTGCAGCAGGGGGTGATCCGGGCGATGCGGCATGTGCACATGGGTCCGGAGGATCTTGAGTATTACGGGGTGCGTGACGGTGATCTGGTGCATTTGCGCGTGGAGTCACCGGCATGTACGACTGTGCTGGAGGATCTGGCGGTGCGAGCCGGCAAGGGGATCAAGCTGGAGGTGCATCTGGACACGGACGAGGGCAATGCGGTGAATCTGGATCGTGCGGTGAAGGTGGAGCTGGTGAAGCCGAAGCCGTGTGCCTGTGGTCACTGAGTGTTGAGTTCTGAGTTTTCTTTACACCGACGCTGATGGATCAGTGTTGTTTTTTTCGGGTGCCGGCGCCTGTTCCTGGAGGGTGCAGACGCGGCGGGGAGAGAGTTGAGATGGCAAGATCGAGTGAAGCTTTGGGAATGATTGAGACGAAGGGATTCGTCTGCATGCTGGAGGCGATTGATTCCATGCTGAAGGCTGCGAATGTGCAGCTGGTATCGTGGGACAAGATTGGCAGTGGTCTGGTGACGGCCTTTATTACGGGCGACGTGGCTGCTGTGAAGGCCGCTCTGGATGCTGGTTCTGCCGCAGCATCGAAGCTGGGACAGGTGATCAGTGCCGAGGTGATTCCGCGTCCGCACGAGGATGTGGCAGCTGTGCTGCCGAAGCCGAAGGCGGTTCCGGCTGCGGCGAAGAAGTGAGTTTCTGATACTGGCTTGAGTGCCGTGGTGTCGGGGAACTGTGTGAAAGTTTTCAATTCAGGGTCAGAATTCAGGGGAAGTGTCAGCGATGAACGAAGCGATTGGAATGATTGAGACCAAGGGGCTGGTGGCCGCTGTGCATGCATCGGATGCAGCGCTGAAGGCTGCCAACGTGACGCTGGTGAAGCAGTTGAACATTGGTGCGGCTTACATCACGACGATCATCAAGGGTGATGTGGGTTCTGTGCGTGCGGCTGTGGACGCGGGAGCGGCAGCGGCTTCGCAGTCCGGTGAGCTGGTCTGTGCTCACCTGATTCCGCGTCCGGAAGCATCACTGCTGGAATCGGTGCTGTGAGAAGCGTGGACAACAGCGATGCCTCCGCCCGGAGCGGTTGCGACAGTGATCCGATTCCGGGGCGGAAGCAGCGGTGAAGTTCAGCGGCAGTGGAAGCTGAGGGAGTGGTGCGACTGTGGTCAGAGAAGGAGCAGAAGATGAAGGTTCTGGTAGCCAATCTGGGATCAACCAGTTTCAAGTATCGGCTGTTTGATCTGGAGCATGAGACGCAGTTGGCTCGTGGCGGCATTGACCGGATTGGTCAGCCGGATGCGACCAGCACTTGTTTTGCGGAGATCGGTACGCATCGTTCCGAGCTTCGTCAGGCGGTGCCCAATCATGCGGCAGCGGTGAGTATCTGTCTGCAGCAGCTGACGGATGCGGAGCATGGCTGTCTGGAGTCTGTGGATGAAGTCGGCGGCATTGGATTCAAGGCGGTGTTTGCGGGCAGTCTGAGTGGTGTGCGGATCGTGGACGAGCCGCTGCTGCAGAAGATGGAGGCCCTCTCAGACATTGCTCCGGCGCACAACCCACCCTACGTGCGGGCGATGCGTCAGTTGCAGCAGGCATTTCCGCAGATTCCGCTGGTGGCGGCTCTGGAAACCGGATTTCATGAAACGATCCCATTTGAGCATCGGGCGTATGCGGTACCGTGGGAGTGGTATACGCAGCATGAGATTCGTCGCTGGGGATTTCATGGAGCCAGTCATCGGTTCATCGCGGGCCGTACGGCGGAGCTGCTGGGGCGTACGGATCTGAAGATCATCAGCTGCCATCTTGGTGGCAGTGCTTCGGTGTGTGCGATCAGTGGTGGTGCCAGTGTGGCGGCATCCATGGGAATGAGTCCTCAGGGAGGTCTGCCGAACAACAATCGTGTGGGGGATTTTGATCCCTATGCTATTCCCGTGGTGATGAAGGCGACGGGCCTGACGTTTGAGCAGGTGTTGTCGGAGATGTCATCGAAGGGTGGTTTGCTGGGGATCAGCGGACTGAGTGGTGACTGTCGTGATCTGGAGCAGGCAGCGGCTGCGGGTCATGAGCGTGCAGAGCTGGCTCTGCGGCTGTTTGAGGCTTCGATTCGGTCTTATGTGGGGGCTTACATGGCACTGCTGGGCGGTGCCGATGTGATCGTCTTCACGGGCGGGATCGGTGAGAACAGTGAACGGATTCGGACCAACGTCTGTGCTCGTATGGAGTGGGCGGGGGTGCAGTTGTGTGCGGAGCGGAATCGGGGCGTGAAGGGCGAGACCAGTCTGCATTCGGATGGCAGTCGGGTTCAGATCTGGACGATTCCGACGAACGAGGAAATTGTGGTGGCTCGGCAGACCGCAGCGGCAATCGCGTCGCGATGAGCGGGGGGCGGGTCAGGGTTTCAGTATCGGGGATCTGAGTATGTTTCTCGCAAGGATTACAGGCAGCCTCGTTTCAACTCAAAAGGTTGAATCGCTGGTTGGGCAGAAGCTGCTGCTGGTGGAGCCTCTGCGGGTGGATGAACAGGATCAGTCGAGTCTGAAGCCGACAGGTCGGTCGTTTGTGGTGGTGGACACGGTGGGTGCCGGCGAGGGTGAAGTTGTGCTGTGTGTGCAGGGTTCCAGTGCCCGCTTTACCGCGGGTACGAAGGAGCTGCCGATTGACGCTGCGATCATCGGGATTGTGGACACGGTGCAGGTGCATTCGAAGACGGTGTTTCGTTCGGGTGAGTGAGATTCCGGGGGCAGTACAGATTCGCTGAGGGACTGGCGAAGTGGCAGAGGGTCGTGGAGGCGACCGTGCAGAGAGAAGCTGACGTGCAGGCAACAGAGCAGACGATACGGCAGGTGGTTCAGGAGGTTTTGTCGCAGTTGACCGGGCGTGCTCCGGCGGCTCCGGCGGCTTCCACTCGCTGGGGTGTGTTTGACAATGTGGACGACGCGGTCGCTGCGGCTCAGCAGGGCTTCGAGCAGTTGTCGCGTGCGTCGCTGGAGCAGCGGCGGACGGCGATTGACATTGTGAAGCGGATTTGTGAGGAGCAGGCGGAGGAACTGGGCCGGCTGGAGTTTGAAGAGACGAAGATCGGTCGTCTGGAGCACAAGATTGCGAAGCTGAAGGCGATTCGCACGGTGCCGGGTGTGGAATTTCTGCGCACGGACGCGGTCAGTGGCAGTCACGGGCTGACGGTCACCGAGTATGCTCCTTTCGGTGTCATCGGCGCGATTACTCCGGTGACCCATTCCCTGCCGACTTTGGCCGGCAACTTTGTGAACATGGTGGCGGCGGGCAATACGATTGTCTGCAATCCGCATCCCAGTGGTGCTCGGATTGCCAGCGAGGGAGTGCGTCGATTCAATCGGGCGATCCACGCGGCGACGGGTCTGGAGAACCTGGTGACGATTGTGGGGAATCCCACGATTGAGTCAGCGCAGCAGGTGTTTGACCATCGTGGTGTGAAGCTGCTGGTGGTTACTGGCGGCCCCGCAGTGGCTCGCGCAGCCCTGCGAAGTCCGAAGCGGGCGATTGTTGCTGGTCCGGGTAATCCGCCGGTGGTCGTGGATGCGACGGCTGACATCAGCAACGCGGCGAAGTCGATTGTGGCGGGTGCTGCCTTTGACAACAATCTGCTGTGCATTGGCGAAAAGGAAGTGTTCGCCGTGAAGGAGATTTTCGACCAGTTGATGAATGCGGTGTCGCAGCATGGCGGGTATCGCCTGAATGCGACTCAGACGGCGGCCTTTTCGGCAATCGCGTTTGCTCCGCCGAAGGAGCAGGGTGGTCATTACCAGCTGAATCGCGACTTCATTGGTCGGGATGCTTCCTGGCTGGCCGCTCAGATCGGCCTGTCGATTCCCTCGGAGACTCAGATTCTGTACGGGGAGACGGACGAGCATAATCCGTTTGTTACAGAGGAGCAGATGATGCCGTTTGTACCGTTCGTCAGAACGAACTGTACGGATCATGCGATTGCTCTGGCAAGAAAATACGAACACGGTTTCGGTCACACGGCAATTATTCATTCGCGTGATGTGCATACGATCACGAAGATGGCGCGGGTGATGAACACGACGCTGTTTGTGAAGAATGGTCCGTGCATGGCGGGCCTGGGTCTGGGCGGAGAGGGTTATCTGTCGTTCAGCATTGCGACTCCGACCGGTGAAGGTGTCACCAGTCCACTGACGTTCACTCGGCAGCGTCGCTGTGTGATGGTGGAAGACCTTCGCATTATCTGAGGGCTGGAGCAGTCATGCAGATCGCCAAAGTGCTGGGGCATGTGACAGCGACAGTGAAGCATTCGTCACTGAATGGCTGGAAGCTGATTGTTCTGCAGCCGCTGGATCAGCAGTTGCGGGAGGACGAGTTTCCGCAGCTGGCGATTGATCCCCTGGGTGCGCGGAAGGGGGATCTGGTGTTTTTCACCAGTGACACGAAGTACATCCAGCAGCTGACGAAGCGGAAGGACAGTCCGATTCGGTTTTCCGTGCAGGGCATCCTGGATGCTCAGCCGCAGGCCTGACGACGGTGTTTGAAACGGACAGATGACGGGTATGAAACTGACAGCGGAAAACGTGGAAGAGATTGTGCGGAGCGTGCTGCGGGAGCTGCAGCCGGTTCCTGCGGGTATCTCTGCAGCAGCGTCACCTGCTGTGGTTTCGGCAGCGATTTCTGATGACGTAATTCGGCTGAGCAGTTTGGTGGTGTCGGAGGCGGTGCTGTCGGCTGCAGGAGCGGCGGGTCGCACGGTGTCTTTGATGCGTGGTGCGGTACTGACTCCATCGGGGCGGGATTACCTGCGTCGTCATGGGGTGCGTGTGGCGAGTCAGTTTTCGGATGCGGCTGCGGGCGGAACTGCAGTGGCGAAGGCAGCGGGCGGGCTGGTGATTCAGGTGCAGCGGACCGCTGTGCTGGAGTCTGCAGCCGGCTCGGCAGGCTGGGTTGTGGAGACAGTCGGTGGCGAGGATGCGGCGATCGATCGGATTCTGCAGTTGCATGGCGGTCAGCCGCTGGTGTGTGTCGGTGCGGATCCGGCCGTGTCTGCGTGTTTGCTGAATCGTCGAGTGGACGTGCGGGCAGCGGCGGTGACCGGGAGCAGTGACCTGCAGCGACTGATTGAGCGGATGCGGCCTACGGTGTTGTGCATGGAAGCAGCGGGCTGGAGCTGGACGCAGCTGGTGCGGGCTTTGCGGATGATGTCCGTGGCGGTTCGTTCAGTACCGGCCGGCTGGCGTGAAGTGCAGCAGGGAGCGGGACGATGAGGATTATGGAGTGTATTGGGCGGGTAACGCTGTCGAAGTGGGATCCTTCGCTGAAAGGGGCCTCATGGAAGCTGGCGGTGCCACTTAAGCATTCCGGGCTGCTGGGAGCTGCAGCCGGTCGGACGGAGCCGGTGGTGGTCTATGACGACATGGGAGCGGGGCCGGGCTGTCTGATGGCGGTTACGGAAAGCGCCGAAGCTTCGACGCCGTTCCATCCGAATTCCAAACCGATTGACGCCTACAACGCGGCGATTCTGGATCAGGTCAGCGTTGGCTGACAGAGACATTTGCGAACAGGTAATTCCCCCAACAATCAGTCAGGGTAAAGCAAGATGGCTAACAAGTGGAACAGCGGGATCAACGACCGGGCGCTGAAGGAAGAGATCTGTGAGATTGGCCGGCGTGTGTACGACAAGGGATTTGCGGCTGCCAATGATGGCAACATCAGCATTCGTGTGGGTGAAAACGAAGTGCTGTGTACTCCGACCATGATCTGCAAGGGTTTCATGAAGCCGGACGACATTTGTGCGGTTGATATGGAGGGCAATCAGATTGCCGGGAAGCGAAAGCGTACCAGCGAGGTATTGCTGCATTTGGCGATTATGAAGCACCGTCCGGACGTGAAGTCTGTGGTGCACTGTCATCCGCCGCATGCCACGGCGTTTGCGGTGGCGGGTGAGCCGATTCCGCAGTGCATTCTTCCGGAAGTGGAAGTGTTCATGGGCGAGGTGCCGATTGCCCCCTATGAGACTCCGGGTGACCAGCGTTTCGCCAGCACGGTGGTCCCGTTTCTGAAGGCCACAAACACGATCATTCTGAAGAACCATGGCACTGTATCCTTTGGGAAGAGTCTGGAGGATGCGTACTGGAAGACTGAGATTCTGGATGCGTACTGTCGGATCCTGCTGCTGGCGAAGCAGATTGGTCAGCCGATGTATCTGAGCGAAGAGAAGAGCCGTGAACTGCTGGATCTGAAGAAGAAGTGGGGCTTTGACGATCCGCGTTTCCACAATGAGAACTGTGACCTGTGCGGCAACAGTGCGTTTCGTGAGGGGTACAAGGAAAACATCCCGGTCCAGCGGGCCTTCGAACCTGCTCCGGATTATCCGGGTTACCTGCAGAAGCCGTGTGGCGAACCGTGTGAGCAGAAGCCGGCGGAAGTCAGTGAGGATCTGGTGCGGATGATTACGCAGCAGGTCATGGCGGCTCTGGGCAAGGCCTGACAGAGTCGGTTGTGTGTGGGAATTCATCGTGTCCGGAAGTAACAGGAAGAAGCGGCAATGAAGGTCAGCATTATCGGTGGTGGCGGGCTGGTGGGATCCTGTGCGGGTTTTGCACTGCAGGCAGGGAAGATCGTCAGTGACATTGTGCTGGTGGACGTGAATCGGGAGCTGTGTGAGGGTCAGGCTCTGGACCTGCTCCACGGTGCTTCGCTGATGGCCCCGCAGCGGATTTCCGCGGCGGGGACGGAAGCCGTGAAGGACAGTGACGTGGTGGTGATCACTGCGGGTCTGCGGCGTAAGCCGGACGAAAGTCGTCTGGACCTGATCAACCGAAATGTTGCTTTGTTCCGCACGATTCTGGCGGACATGAAGCAGCATGGTCTGAAGAAGGACGCCATTGTTTTTGTGGTGTCGAATCCGGTTGACGTACTGACTTATCTGGCGGTTAAGGAACTGGGGCTGCCGGCGTCGCAGGTGATTGGTCTGGGAACCGTGCTCGACACGACTCGTTTGCGCAGCATGCTGGCACAGCGACTGAACGTACCGCCGACTCAGGTCAGTGTGACGATCTTTGGGGAACACGGCGACAGCATGGTGCCGATCTGGTCGATGGCTCAGATTGCGAATCTGCCGCTGGAGAAGTTTCCGGGAGTCAACCCAACGCTGATTGCGGAAGTGGAAAAGAAGACTCGTGGCAGTGGTGCCGAGGTGATCAAGAAGAAGGGCGGGGCAGGATTCGCGGTTGGTGTGTCGATTGCTGATGTAGTTCACAGCATCGCACTGGATGACAACCGGATTCACCCGGTCAGCAGCCTGATGAGCGGTGCTTACGGTGTTCGTGACGTGTGCTTTTCGATTCCGACGGTGATGGGCCGCAGCGGTGTGAAGAGCCACATTGAGGTGGAGCTTTGGTCGAAGGAGAAGACGGCACTGGTGCAGAGCGCCAATGTGCTGAAGGAGACCATAGCGAAAGTGCTGAGCAAGTAAAGCCGATGGCCGACTGGTTCGGCGAGCGATACTGAGGAAACAGGAACACCCGGGTGACCGGGTGTTTTTTTGTTGATGTGCTGCTGCTCAGCCCTGTTGAATTTCGAAGCCTTTCCGGGGCTCGCGTGCCAGCAGTCCGGCGGCAGCGGGGTCGTCGGTGATCTGTTCGGTTTCGGGGTTCCAGTTGATGGACCGTCCCAGCCGGGCGGCGATTCCTGCCAGGTGGCAGGTGGACAGAGCGCGGTGGTGGCTGAAGACATCAGAAATGGGCTGGCGACGATCGCGGACAGCTTCGAAGAAGTTTGTGAAGTGGTCCGTCAGCGGGCGTTCGCCATAGATTTTTTCCAGTGTGCCTTCTGGGAGTGGATTTTTTTTCAGGTCTTCGTGGGGTTTGCCGGTGATACGACCTCGATTGACAAAGATTCGGCCTTCGGTGCCTTCCAGCAGAATGCCGTTGTCGCCGTCATGTCGGATTTCGATTTCGATTCCGTCGGCGAACTGAGCACGGATCAGGAACTCGGTGGCGGTATTGTAGCGGGCCGGATCCACTGGAAATCCATCGCGAAATTCAACGGGGTGTTTGACGTGTTCAGGGATCACACGGACGGGACCGGTGTCTGTTTTTCCGAGTGCCCAGGTGGCGATGTCGACGTGGTGTGCGCCCCAGTCGGTGAGTTTTCCGCCCGAGTATTCGTACCACCAGCGGAATTCGTAGTGGCAGCGTGACCAGCTGCGAGTTTCACCGTTGTCACCGGCGAGCCAGCGAAACTCTGTTTCCTGAGCAGGTCCCTGCCACAGGTTCCAGTCGAGAGTTGCGGGGGCGGCAACGACCGGGAGAGCGGGGCTTTGCGGAGCACCGCCGATGCTGCAGGTGGCTTTTTTCAGTTGTCCCAGTCGTCCGCTGTGTGCCAGCGCGACGGCTTCGATGAACTGTCGTTCGCTGCGCTGCTGTGTGCCGATCTGAACGATACGTCCGGTGCTGCGGCAAACGTCACAGATCAATCGCCCTTCGGGGATGGTGAGGGTCATGGGTTTTTCGAGGTAGACGTCCTTGCCGGCCAGCATGGCTTCGACGGCCATTTTGGCGTGCCAGTGGTCAGGTGTCGAGATGTGGACGATATCGATCTTTGGGTCATCGAGGATCGCGCGGTAGTCGGAGTGTATTGAGGGGGCAGATCCGGTCCATTCCCTGACGATGCCGGCGGCCAGTTCGCGTCGGGAGGCATCGGCATCGCAGACGGCAGCGTAGTCGGTGAAACGACGGAAATCGGGTGCGGAGCCCCATGGGCCATTGATGCCCGTGGCTTTCTGGCACCAGCGGCTGCCGGTACCGATGGCGGCGGCGACCGGTCGGTCAATGGCTTCGCGGAATCCGGCGGCGCGGGAGCCGCGCGGCAGGATGACGGCTGCGGCTGCCATGCTGCCCAGCAGGGTGCTGCGACGAGTGATTTTATGGGACTTTGTCATGGCAGGGGATCCGACGCTGTGGTTGAGGTTGCTGTGGCCTGTCATGCAGCATAGCGGCGGCAACGCGGGAGTTCCAGTGGCACTGCTGCTGTGACGCCCGGGTGGAGGGGGAGGGGAGACTTGCAAATTGCCGGGCGATAGTCGAGGGTATGCGGGAACTGTTGGCAAGTCGCCGGGGACAGCGGGGGGACTTTCGATGCGAACGATGGTTGTTGGTTGTTTTGGGTGGCTGCTGGCGTGTTGTGTGTCAGCGTGGGCCCAGGAGGCAGCTCAATCCGCCGCAGCGCGTTTCGAGGTACTGCTGGAAAATGGTGTGCTTCACCGGGGTGATGGCAGTCCGGGTGTCGCAGGTTCCGTTGGAATTCGCGGTGGCCGCATCAGTCTGCTGCCGGCTGACTCGAAGGCTGATGCGGATCAGAAGATCGACTGTCGGGGCCTGGTCATTGCGCCCGGCTTTATCGACCTGCATACTCACAGTGACGAGCCGCTGCTGGACCGCAGGACACGCGGCAGTGTGAATTATCTGATGCAGGGTTGTACGACCATGGTCACGGGCAATTGTGGTTTTGGCCCGGTGGATACGTCGAAGTTTCTGGCGGAGATCGATCAGTTTGGTGCCGGGACGAATGTCGCGCATTTGATTCCGCATGGAAGTCTGCGTGCGGAGGTGATGGGGAAGGTCAATCGGGCCGCGACTGCGGACGAGCTGCAGCGAATGCAGACGCTGGCAGAGCAGGCCATGCAGGACGGTGCCTGGGGCATGTCGACCGGGCTGATCTACATCCCCGGCACGTTTACTCCGACAACCGAACTGACGGCCATCGCCGGCGTTGTCTCGCGGCATGGTGGAATCTACGCCAGTCATATTCGGGGTGAGGGCACCGAGCTGCTGTCCAGCATTGAGGAGGCTCTGGAGATTGGTCGGGGTTCCGGCTGTCGGGTGCATGTCTCGCATTTCAAGGCGAGCGGTCGAGCTTCGTGGGGGACGCTGCGGCTGGCGATCAGTCGGATCGAGGCGGCGCGGGCGGGTGGTCAGCTGGTGACAGCAGATCAGTATCCGTACACGGCGTCCAGCACATCACTGGAGGCGACATTGTTGCCGGCCTGGGCTCGAGAGGGTGGTCGCGAGGCGCTGGAAAAGCGTCTGAACAATGCGTCTGATGCGGCAAGAATTCGCGAGGATGTGTTAAAGAAGCTGGCTGCGGCGACGCGGATTCAGCTGGCGTCCTGCACTCACAACCGCAGCTGGGTTGGTCGATCGTTGGACGAAGTTGCGCAGCTTGAGGGTCGCGAAGTGTGTGATATTGTGCTGGAGATTGAGCGCAACGGCGGGGCCTCGGTTGTGAATTTCAACATGAGTGAAGACGACCTGCGGCTGGCGATGCCATTACCGTGGGTGGCAACAGCCAGCGACGGAGGTTCGAAGATTCCCTCCGGAACCCAGCCTCATCCACGGTCCTTCGGGACATTCCCACGAAAGATCGGGAGGTATGCGATTGAGGAGGGTGTGCTGACGCCGGAGGCCGCGATCCGCAGTGCCACTGGTTTGCCGGCGGAGATTTTGGGGATGTCGGATCGCGGGTTGCTGGCGGAGGGACTGGCGGCGGATGTTCTCGTGTTTGCACCATCAGAGTTCCGGGATCGAGCCGATTATGACAATCCGTGGCAGGTTTCAGCGGGACTGCGATACGTGCTGGTGAACGGGGTGTTCGCGGTGTACGAGGGGGTGCCGACCGGAGCACTGTCCGGTCGATCGCTGCGAAAGGTGGGGACTGCGCAATGAGCCGGCGGCGATGTGCGTCAGTCGTTTGAAATTGAACATGTGTGGTGGAGTCCGGTGAAGGCCAGGCTGGAGGGAGTGATCATGGTCAGTCGTCGTCAATTGCTGCAGTCTGCTTTCGTGTTGCCGGTGGGGGCACTGGTTGTGGAGCCGGCAGTTATGTCTGCACCCGGGACTGCCGCAGTGCGATTGGCAGTGATTGGTCATACGGGGCGCGGGAATTATGGGCATGGTCTGGATACGATGTGGCAGCAGATCCCGGAAGTGCAGATCTGTGCCGTTGCAGATGCGGATCCCGCCGGGTTGGCTGCTGCTGTGAATCTGCTGAAGCCAGGGAAGTCATATTCAGACTATCATGTGATGCTGGCGGAGCAGAGGCCGGAAGTTGTAGCTGTCGGGCCGCGGCATGTTGACCAGCACCGGGATATGCTGCTGGCTGCGATACAGCATGGGGTCAGAGGTATTTACATCGAAAAGCCCTTCGTCAGGACTCCGGCCGAGGCGGACGAGGTGCTGCGGGCGGCGAATGCAGCGGGGGTTCGAATTGCGGTGGCCCACAGGAATCGATTTCACCCGGTCCTTCCTGTGCTCAGGCAGTTGCTCGCCGATGGTAAGATTGGGCGTGTGCTGGAGTACCGTGGCCGCGGCAAGGAGGATGCTCGTGGTGGTGCCCTTGACCTGTGGGTGCTGGGGTCGCATGTGATGAATCTGGCAGCGTATTTTGGCGGGTCGCCCGTAGCTGTCAGTGCGACGCTGCTGCAGGATGGGCGGCTGGTGCAGAAGGCGGATGTCCGGGAGGGGGCGGAAGGCATCGGCTTGCTGGCGGGAAACGAATTGCATGCTCGATTCGAACTGCAGTCTGGGCTGCCCTTCTTCTTCGATTCTGTACAGCATGCTCGTCGACGAGATGCAGCCACGGATCGGCCGGCGTCGTTTGGGCTGCAGATTATTGGTACCGAGGGTGTGATTGACCTGCGGGCCGATCAGCATCCGCTGGCGGCAATCCGTGAGGGCAGTCCGTTTGATCCGGACTTTGCTCAGCCGCGGGCGTGGCAGGTGGTCAGTTCTGCGGGTATCGGCAAACCTGAGCCGGATGCGAATCTGGCGCAGACGCTGACATCGCAGGTGCTGCCGGGGCGAGATCTGCTGGCGGCGATGCGGGAAAGCAGGCAGCCGCTGTGCGACGGTGAGCAGGGGCGTCAGACGATCGAGATGATTTGTGGGGTATTCGAATCCCATCGGCTGAACGGCCAGCGAGTGAATTTTCCGCTGCAGACACGGGTGAATCCATTGTCGCTGCTGTAGCCGCGTGGAGACTGCCAGTCACTATGGAACTTCTGCTGTGCTGCACTGGCGGAAAACAAACGATTGTCGCTGCGTTTTCACGATGCGATCGCGCGTATGTTTCCGCCGTACGTTTTTGAGGTCTGCCGACTTCAGGATCTGACGCTGTTGAAACGCTGTTGCAAATCAGCCAGAAGATGATTGAGTTGATCGATGTCACAGGCAGCAAGTTGTTCTTCGGTTAAAACTGCCTGACCGAGCAGTTGCTGCAGTTGCAGGATCTGTCCGTGCAGCATTCCTCTGCGAATCCCTCGGGACTCCCCTCGCTGTTCGCCGATTTCGATTCCCCTGGCTTCGCCGATTTCGATTCCCCTGGCTTCGCCGATTTCGATTCCCCGTTCAATTCCCTGTTGCTGAGCGTGCAGGATTTTGGCCTCTTCGTCGCGGTGAGCTTTGAGACGAGCGTTGTATTCGAGAAGTTGACTGGGTGTCCGAGCAATCATTTCCAGAACTCCGGCAGCTTCAGAAAATTCCTGTTCAGGCAGTAACTGAGAGATCTGTTCAGTGGTCAATTTGTCAGCGTGGGACAGAAACCAGCACCATCGTTCCACGTCGGTCGCATTGTACAGTGTTTCCGCCGTAACCTGAAGATATTTCAGCTGCAAAAAATGAATTTGCAGATCGTCGGTCAGCGTGAGTTGGTGTGATCTTTCGCGGAGCCTGAAGTCGAGGTGCAGTTGTCCGGGGTGTCGGATCAGAGCGCCAGCGAGCACGCAAATGCTGATGGAAGGCTGCAGTGCATTGTAATTCTGGCCCTCCTGCAACTGTCGGACATAGGTTTCGGCTGTGTAATAGACCATCCTTTTCTCCATCCCAGCGGGCAGAGATATCTGGACTTCGATGTTGAGTTGTCGACCCAGTTGATCTTCCGCAAGTATGTCCAGGATGCACAGCTTGCCAGTGGCAGTTTGTTTCTGGCGGATGGGATTGATGAGCTTGATTTTGGTGATCTTCGGCTGCCCCTTGAGCACGGCATTGAGGAAGTGGATGGTAATGGCCACGTTCATTTCGCAGCCGAAGAGCATTTTAAATGCATAATCAACAAGCGGATTGATCCCAATTGGCATGGGCACCTCGAAGTCTGAGCGAGGGTGGAGCATGTGGAGTAGTGTGGTCGTAAATAATACTCCCGAGTGTGTTGTTGAGATACCCAATGTGTCAAGAAAAAACGCTGCTTTTGTGACTGAATTTCCGCCGAATTCGCAGGCCCGGAGTGTCGATCAGTGAGCATCTGGTGCCTTTCCGCCGCAAATGAATCCGATTTGCTGCAGCGACAAATGACTCAGTGCTGGTGAGCGTATTCACCCTTCTGAGGTACAGCTGCGCCGTAGGGAATCCCGGCGTGCAGCACGGCGATCCTGCATTTGCAGTCTGTGTCGGTCAGGGCCTCCACCAGCTGGCGGTCAGCAGAAACAAAGCGGGAGCTGCTGCCGGCACGTTCGTTTTTCTCCGGCGATGCTGTCAGGCTGAACTGCCGGCCTTTGTTGCCGCTGGTGACGTTGACCTGAATCTGCGGCCGGTCAATGGGGCAGGCTGAGGTGGCCGTGGCATCAAGGATATAAACGGTGGCCCAGTCACGCCCGTGCACCAGTTCAGCGTGCAGTTCGCCGTCCCCCATTTCCATGAGCATGCCGTGGTGCGGACCTTCAGCCGCGTGGTCGTGGCCCGCATCGTCCGCTGAATCCCGTTGTGAGCGGGAGCAGCCGGACAGCAGCAGCAGGATCAGCAGTGGAAATCTCAGCCCATGTGTCATGTCAGTGTTTCCTCGTCATTGTGGGCGTTATGAACGGCCCGGGCTGCAGCCTTGCGTCCGAAAATCCAGAACAGTGCAGGGTGAACGAAAAAGTCCAGCAATGTCGAACTGATGATGCCACCAAGGATCACGGTGGCTACCGGGTACAAAATTTCACGGCCGGGCTGGTGACCGGCGATGACCAGAGGTACGAGAGCAATCCCGGCGGTGAGTGCAGTCATCAGTACCGGAGCCAGTCGTTCCAGCCCGGCTCGCACCAGCATGGACTCGGTAAACTGCTCCCCCTCATGTCTGACCAGATGCAGATAGTGGTTCAGCAGCAGAATTCCATTGCGTGAGGCGATGCCGCCGAGTGAGATGAAGCCAACCATCGCAGCGACTGTCAGGGTCTGCTGTGTCAGCACCAGTGCCGTAACGGCACCAATAAAAGCCATCGGCAGTGCGGCCAGCACCTGCAAAGCCAGGTTGACCGATCGGAACATCGAACAGAGCAGCAGGAAGACAGCGATCAGTGAGATCAGAGACAGCACCATGATTCGTGCAGCAGCCGACCGCTGGCTTTCAAACTGTCCGCCAAACTCGACTGAATAGCCCGGCGGCAATCGGCTGATCAGGGGTTGCAGTGACCGCTGCATATCCTGGACGACCTCCACCAGACCGCGGCCTGCCACATTGCACTGAATCAGTGCGCGGCGGCGGACATTGTCTCTGTTCACAACATTCGGTCCGTCAGCGCGGGAAATCCGGGCCACGGCTGACAGTGGGATGACACCACCCGCGGGCAGTCGGATCGGCAGTCGCTCCAGTGCCAGTGGATCTTCACGATCCGCATCCTGCAGTCGCACCACGAGATCAATTGTACGCGAACCCTCGAGCACCTCACCCACAATCTTTCCCTGCAGAGCTGTTTGCACAAAGTTTGAGATGTCGGCTGCGGTCAGTCCGTAGAAACGCAGTTTTTCACGGTCAGGCTGCAGCTGCAACTGTGGTATCCGAACCTGAGGCTCCTGCATCAGATCGCGCACTCCGCTGATCCCGGAGAGCACCTTCTGCATGCGGTCCGCTTCCTTTCTCAACTGGTCCACATCATCGCCATAAATGCGAATCCCAATCTGCGCGCGGACTCCCGACAGCATGTGTGAGATCAGGTGCGAGATCGGTTGTTCGACGGCCGATACGATTCCGGGAATATCGGCAAGTGCCCGGCGAATGTTCTCCAGCTGCTCTGCCCGCGTTCCTGATGACTGCGGATCCAGTTCCAGCAGGTATTCACTGGCGTGCACACCCTCAGCGTGTTCGTCCTGTTCGGCCCGGCCCGTTCGGCGGTTGAAGCTGATTACATCGGGATTGTTCTGCAGAGCCTGCTCGACGCTGCGGTTGATATCGATGGAGGCAGACAGTGAGGTGCCTGGTGGCAGCAGTACATTCAACTGCACAGTGCCCTCGTTAAATGGTGGCAGAAAGTCCCGGTCCAGGCGTACAGCCATGACTGCGGAGGCAGCTGTCACAACGGCCGTGACGGTCAGGTTCAGCACGGGGTGTCTCACGCTGAAGCGAATGATGGCTTCAGCCGGACGCTTCAGCATCCGCAGAAATCCGCTTTCGTGCTCTGTCAGCCGATGTGCTGTACCGAGAAGCCAGTAAGAGAGCACCGGAGTCACTGTGAGTGAGACCAGCAGGGAGGCGAGGATCGACACAATGTACGCCATACCCAGTGGAGCGAACAGGCGGCCTTCCATACCGTCCAGTGCAAACAGTGGAATGAACACGAGGACCACGATCATGGTGCTGTAAACAATGGAACTGCGCACTTCGACGCTGGCGGAATAGACCACCTGCAGTGCCGGAGCGGGGTGCTGCAGCAGACGGTTTTCGCGAAGTCTGCGGAAGATGTTTTCGACGTCCACAATCGCGTCATCCACCAGTTCGCCAATGGCAACTGCGAGGCCTCCAAGTGTCATGGTGTTGATGGAAATGCCGCAGGCGGCAAAGATCAGCGCGGTGATCAGGACCGAGAGCGGAATGGCGGTCAGAGTGATGAAGGTGATTCGCAGATTCATCAGAAACAAAAACAGAATTATGACCACCAGAATCACGCCATCGCGCAGGGCATCGGAAACGTTTCCGACTGCGCGATCGATAAAGGACTTTTGCGAATAGGCCGGTTCCACTCGAGTGCCCTGCGGCAGTGAGCTTTGCAGTTGGCGGACAGCCTGCAGCACGAGTTCCGTCACCTTCCTGGTGTCGGCTCCGGGCTGTTTTGTGATATTCAGCATTACCGCCGGTCCGCCGCTCCACGTTGTGCGGTCGGGCTGTCGCATGAATGCAGCGCTGTCTCCGCGACGCACCTGTGCTCCTTCCCGGACCTCGGCCACATCGGCAATTGTTACTGCACGCTCACCCTCGGCAGAGACGACTGTGCGACGGATGTCGTCTGCATCCCGGACTCGCCCGATCACTCGCACCAGCATTTCTTCGGCGTTCTGCTGATCCAGATACCCGCCGGTGCCGCTGCCACCGGCTGCAGCAGTTGCTGCCTCGACCTGTTCGAGTGTGATTCCCAATCGCTGCATGCGTGCGGGATCAGCCAGAACCTGATACTGGCGGCGTTCACCGCCCATGACAATCACCTGGGAAACTCCGGGAATTGCCTGCAGTTGCTGCCGCAGGATCCAGTCGGCTGAGGTTCGCAGCTGCATCGGCGTGACGTCGGGATTGTCGTTCCACATGGCCAGCAGCAGGATTTGTCCCATAATGGAAGCGGCGGGTGCCAGCTGCGGAGAGATACCTGCCGGCAGCCGGTCGCGAACGGCCTGCAGACGTTCCGCCACGACCTGGCGATCGGTCATCAGGTTGGTGTCCCAGGCAAATTCGATGTAGACGACTGAGATACCGACGCCTGAAGAGCTGCGAACGTGCTCAACACCGCTGGCACCGTTCATGGCTGTTTCGAGGGGCATTGTGATCAGCGTTTCCACTTCTTCCGGGGCCATGCCGGGAGCTTCCGTCAGCAGCACGACGCGCGGGCGATTCAGGTCTGGAAACACATCAATCGGCAGCTGCACTGACTGCCAGATGCCGACGACGGTCAGCAGGCAGGCGACGGCGGCGACCAGCATTCGCTGCTGCAGCGAGAATCGGATGAGGGCATCAAGCATGTGGTGGTACCGTGCGTTTGCGGTCTGGTGAGTCAGTGGGAATGTCCGGCGTGCGGATCAACGGGCACAGTCCGGCTGCGCAGTGCCATCAGGATCTGGGCGGCCGATCTGCCGGCAATGACGTCTCCGGGGAAGAGCGAACCGTCATCAGCGATGACTGCTGATTGACCGTCCTCGTGCAGAACATGCACCGGGACACGCTCGAACAGCCGTCCGTTCCGGCGAAACACCAGCCGGTCCGCTCCATCCCGGGCCACTGCAGCTGCGGGCACAACGAATTGGTCGCTCCAGTGCGCGACGGGTATTGAAAGCTGCAGTCGCTGACCAGGCAGATATTTCCAGTCCACGTAGCGCTGCCCGTCAGGGGCAGTGAGATCGCGAATGCGGGGATTGCGGAGCTCGAGATAAAACGGCAGGATGCGGGATTGCGGGTCGATCTCGACGGCCACCCGGGCTATTTGCAGACCGGTGACAGGCTCTTCCTCCTCGAGTCCAGGGAACAGGGCCTCAACAGGCCAGCGCTGGGCGGCGGTCCTGGCGATTGTGTCGCGGTCTTCGGCGAAGGCGTGGCCTTCGATGAGCAGGTGTTCCGGATCGCTGAGTGTGCACAGCGGATCTCCGGCGCGAACGGCCTGGCCCTTGCTGGCGGCCAGCCGTTCAATCACCAGCAGGTGCCCGGGGTGTTCTGCGGCCGAAGTCATTTTTTCGGCGGTCTTTGGGAGGTGTTCCTGCTGCGTTTCAGCCGGATCGCTGGTCATGCGGCGGGCTGCCTCGGCGTCAGCGGCCAGCATCAGCGGTTCTTCGTGGGAGTGTTCGTCGGGTTCCGGAGCGGTCACGAGAAGGCTTCTCAGCAGGCGGCGTTCGGTGGCGATGGCATCGACCTGCTGGTCAGTCAGTCCGTGCAGTCGCAGTGCTTCCCGCTGAGCCTTCAGCAGAGCCTGCAGGCGATCGCGAGCGTATCGACGCTCCAGCAGTGTGCGACCGGAGAGGGCGCCTGTTTCAGCCACTTGTTCCAGTCGCGTGACTTCCCGCTGTTCGACTTCCAGCTCGCCAAGGGTTTTCAGGAATTCCGTCTGGGCGGTGACCAGTTCCTCGTGCGTCAGGCGAATTTCAAACAGCAGTGTCCCGGGAGTGACGGCTTCGCCGGGCAGGGAATGGACATGTGTGATGACACCGGTGAGCGGTGCAGAGACATGGATCTGAGTTCGTCCGGGACGTTCCACCACCATGCCGGGGATGTTTATGGAGCGGAAGTGGTCAGAGCGATTGACAGTGAGCAGAGTGGCGGAGTTCAGACCGAGATTTGCGAGGGCCGCGCTGGAAAGTGCGATGGCCTCTGCGGCTGTGGTCGGGAATGGGGCCTGTGCAGGATGGTCGTGTGCAGTCGCGGGTGTCGCCGGTGCTGGTCCGACGGCGATCAGAAATCTCTGGCGGACGCCTGGGACGATGAGGCTGAGGGCGGCCAGTGATGCGGGCAGGAGCAGCCAGTGCCACGGCCTGCGGCGCTGCGCGCTGGTGAATTGAGTCGTCATGAAAGTTCCTGGGGTGCGGGCACGATTGTGTGCGTGTATGGAATGCGTCGAGAGTCTGCGACGGAGGATACGTGGGCTGTGAGCGGACAGGCCGGTGTGCCTGACGTCAGCATGCGGGACTGACCGCGGCGGCAGAGTCGGTCAGGGTGTGCCGACCGTCATACCAGCCAGCAGCAAAGGCGGGCGCGCGTGGGGCCAGCGGAGCAGTGATGGGCCGCGGAATCGCCTGCGGAATTGGAAATTCGTCGCAGGCCTGCGGATGCGACGGGGAAATCGGCGGCCGCGCACAGCCGGATCCCTGAGCCGGAAGTCAATTCGGGAAGATCCGGACGAGTATCGACGAAGAGGCAATCTTCAGCAGCGCAGTGTTCTGCCGGGGGAGCGTTGTCTGCGGGGATTTGGGTGTTTGGCTGTGTTTGGCAACTGTGGGCACAGCAGGTGGAATGTGCCTGATACCCGGCAGGCAGGCTGCTGGCTGCGGAATGCTGGTGATGCAGGCAGCAACCGAAGATGGCGTGTGCCATCACCGTTGCGAGCAGCAGCAGATTGGTCAGCCCTGGAAACATGGTAGCAGCCGCGGGACAGAAGGAAACGAATCCATCAGAGTCGTTCCGGCAGGTTATCGGCCCCAGTTAAATGGAAGGCTTCGAATCTGTCAAGAAAAATTGGTTCGCATCCGGATTTGTGAGAGTGTTTTCCGCAAATGTTTAAGCAAATACCCGGCCAGCGGCGACTACCACTGGGAGTCGAGGGTGATTTGTTGAGCGCTCATTGGGCCTTCGCGGGTCAGCACGGGCCACAGGACAGGATCATTCAGGACGTCAGTCGTGGCATGCGGTTGGTCATCGATCCATATCGTGCCGTGGATCAGCCGGACGCCGTGGCTGTAATCCACGTACTGGTGGCTGTGTCCGACGTAGAGCGGCTGAATTGGCAGTCCGTCCGGCTGCTGCCAGCCGTAGAGTGCTGCTTTCCGGGGTTTCTCCAGCAGACGCTTCGTAAGCACCAGGTCTTTTTTGATGCCTGACAGAAGAAAAGGCTGGACTGTCTGCTGCCTCGTCAGTTGTTGCCGTATCAGAGTCTCATGCTGCAGCAGCGTGTCCGCTGACTCGCGATTTTCGGTCAGTGGTTGCGGCTGCAGTCGCACGGTTGCCGCGTCGTGGATGTCATCTGAGATTTTTGGAGTGATCAGCATGCACCCGAGGTGGCTGGCCAGTTTCGACGCAGCACCTGGTGTTACAGCGATGCGGCAGGAATCTTCGTCAGTGCCGACAGCAAGGTAATCGGCGGTAACAAGGCAGACAGCTGCCAGCTTTTGCCCGTCAGCGGTGGAAGCCTCGATCTGCAGTGGAACGAAGCTGCGAGCATGCTTTGGGATATTCCCGGCCTGCAACTCTGTCAGCAGCCGCTGTTCCCGATCCGGCAGATTTTCGCTCATAAGGCTGATCAGCAACTGGCTGCCCGGGATGGACCTGGATGATGACGCTGGCAAAGGCAGGGCTGCCGGGATCGGGGAAGTGTCAGGGAGGGCAATACGTGGGCGGGCCGTAGCCTGCTGTGGTGATTCCGGTACCAGCGCCTCGTAATCTCGTGGTTGCAGCAGTCGCTGCCAGGTGTTTTGGGCATTCGGGTTGTCGCTCAGTGAGCAGATCAGCCCATTCATGTCACCGACCAGTGCCGTGTGCAGTATTTGATTTTGAGGATTGGTGTGCAGCAGGAGGTGTACCTGACCGTTGATGGCAGTGAGATGTCTGAAGGGGCCGAGAGATTCTTCGGTGAAGTTTGAGCGTCCGCTGAGTCCTTCCACCATCCGCTCTGTGGCTCGCCACGTGCCGCCATCGTCACCGACGACCCGGCGACCGTTCAATTCGACGTGCCGGTCATCATAGGCGATACTGAGCAGGTGGTTCTGCGGGTTGTCCTGCAGCCATTTCAGAATTGGCTGCGCATGTCGGCTGTTATCCCATGAGTAACTGGCGTCGAGAAAGACGATTCGTCTGACGTACTGTGGAATGGGTCCGGCGGCTATGCAGTGCAGCAGGAACGATCCGCCACCGCTGTGCCCGCAAAGGATCACCTCGTCCGCCTCCGTTTGAGCTCGCAGGTACTGGACCAGACGCATGGTTGTCGCGGGCGCATCCGGGAGTTTGCTGAGACAGGCAGGCCAGCTGCGTTCCGGGGCCTCGATTACAGACAGAGCGATGCTGACATCTGCTCGAAGCTGTCGCACGCGGCGGACCTGGGCTGCCACATGCTGAATATCAAACCTCCATGCGGCCTTGTTTTCCGGCCGGCTTCCCAGCGTCTGTTCGATCGAGTTTCCGTTGGGGGTGGCATAGATCACGAGGATCCGTGGTCGGGTGGTATCAAGCGGACACTCGGTGAACAGGCGTCGGCCATCGGGGAGAGTTCTCCACCACGTCGAGTTCTGCTGTGCGGGGGCGCTGGCGGGCATTGTGGCTGCCAGCAGCAGCAGTATTAGTGTTCGTTTGGGTGGAATTCGCATGCGGTGAAGTTTTCGCAGTGTCCGGTAACATGACGGATCGAGGGCGGTAACCACGTTGCTGACCATAGCAGTCCTGCGGACTCCGGCAAATGGATCCGCAGGGTGGTTTCTCTGCTGAACAGCGGGTGTTCTCAGATGTTCTGATTCTCACCATCGAATTTTCCCAGGAACTGTGGCGTATTGGGGCGTGCTGCTGGCCTGTAGTGGGAGGCGACAACGCTCTGTGACTGCAAAGCTGAATAAAGGAAAAGGACGATGATCTCACTGCGATGGCCATTTCTGCTGGCAGCGGCACTTGCCCTGCAGGCTGTTTGTCTGAATGCCGCGGAGAATGCTCCCGGGGTTCCGGTGCTGATTCGCTTTCAGCAGGCTCCGGGTCAGGCCGAGGCTGACCTGGTCAGTGCCCACGGTGGCACGATCACGCGTCAGTTTCGAATTGTTCCGGCGGTGGCTGCTCGTGTTCCCGCACCGGCGCTCGCCGGTCTGCAGCGGGCTGCGGGAATTGCCGCAGTTGAGCCGGACGGTCTGGTGGAAGCCCACGGTGAATACGACGTGGTGTGGGGAGTCAATCGGATCCATGCACCTGCAGTGCATTCGGGAGCGTGGTCCGGAGCGACGGCGGTTCCGCTGCGAGGAGCGGGAATTCGGGTGGCGGTGCTGGATACTGGGGTGGACTATACGCATCCGGATCTGTGGGCCAACTACCGCGGCGGATACGATTTTGTGAACAACGATGCTGATCCGCGGGATGATCAGGGCCACGGCACTCACGTGTCGGGTACGATCGCAGCGCTGATTGACGGTGCGGGTGTTGTGGGAGTCGCGCCGGAGGTGGATCTGTATGCTGTTAAGGTGCTCAGTTCGACTGGCAGCGGTTCCTGGTCATCGATCATCTCGGGCCTTGACTGGTGTGTGGCGAACGGCATGCAGGTGGTGAATCTGAGTCTGGGATCGAGCACGGATCCCGGTACGACAGTCAGGGCGGCTTTCGACAACGCGTATGCAGCCGGTCTTGTGGTGGTGGCTTCTGCCGGAAACTCGGGTGCGGGAGCGGACACGGTGGGATACCCGGCCCATTACGATTCTGTGATCGCTGTGGGCTCCACAACCAGCGCCGATGCAATTTCCAGTTTTTCCAGCACCGGGCCTGCGGTGGAGGTTGCTGCACCCGGTTCTTCAATCTATTCAACTCTGAATGGCGGGGGCTGGGGAACCATGAGTGGAACGTCGATGGCATCACCGCATGCGGCGGGTGTCATGGCGCTGATCCTGGCTGCCGGGATTGAAGACGCCGACGGGAACGGACGTCGCAACGATGAGGCCCGCTGGGTACTGCAGTCGACCAGTCTGGATCTGGGAACAACGGGTCGGGACAATGTGTTCGGATTTGGCCTGATTGATGCCGATGCGGCAGTGCTGCTGGCCTGGAATCCGGGCGGGAATCCGCCGCCACCGGCTCCGGTGTTCAATGCTCCCTCGAATCTGCTGGGAACTGTGAATGGTGCGACGGCGACGCTGACCTGGCAGGACAATTCCAACGTCGAGACGGGATTTGAACTGCAGTATGGACTGAAAGTGAAAAATACGGTTACCTGGTACACGCCGATTTCGTTGCCGGCTGATTCCACAACGGCTGCTGTGACTCCGGGAACTGGCAGCTGGCGTTTCCGTGTGCGGGCGGTCAATGGTACAGCGTTCACTGCATGGTCCAACAGTGTGGACCTGACTGTGGGCAGCAAAGGCGGGCCGAAGCGATAACGCGGCGACATACCAAAACTGCAGCCGGAGAGTTTCCATAAGCCGGCTGCTCTTCTGACACGCTGCGGATTCTTCGCAGCGTGTTTTTTATTGTCGAGTGCCGGAGCGCTGGGCCCACCAGTTTTGGGCCAGTTGCAGCAGGCGGTCCCGGCTGCAGTGGGGCAGCAGCATCGTGCGGACTGAGAAACCATAACGCTGATTGACCACTGGTTCGCGGATCAGGTACTGGAAGTCCCAGGCCGGGTTGTTGCTGCGAAGTGCGGAATTGCGGCCACCTCCGCTGGGTGAGTGGGTCAGGCGGATACCGGCGGCCCGGTCGAAGATCACGAGCCAGGTCAGATCATCAAAACGGCCGTAGAAAAAAGGCTGGTCAAAACGCAATTGAGAGAAGTTGCGGAAGAGAGCGGTCCGGTGGTCCGGATCAAAGGCAGCGGTGAATTGATCGTCGCGATGCAGCACCGTGCTCTGATCATTGTGGAACTGTGTGCAGAGCTGACACCAGCTTTCAGGCTGATTGTCGGGGCCTCCGAGGAAATACATGGAGCGATCCTGCGGAGCGTTGATGTAACTGGCCCAGAACAGGGACAGGTAGCCATGTGGGAATACGGCTTTTCGCGGCCAGCATTCGAAATGCATGTCCAGAACCCCGCCCGGCTGCAGTACAAAGCGTGTGCGACTTTCGAGCTGTGTAGCGGGAGTCGGGGGCTGATGCAGTTCGCACGATGCGTCATCCAGCCGCTGCATCGTCATGGGCGCCCTGCGAGGTTCGAAGAACAGCGAGTCATCATCGAGTGGTGTGCCGTTGACGATGTGTTCGAGGTTGAGCCCGGCGATTCCGGGAACGAACAGACTGCGGTCGGCTGCGGTATGCTGCAGGCTCCAGATTCCATTGTAACCTGGTCGCTGTGTGGCTGTACCTGAGTTGTCACCGATGACAGCGGTCAGTTCACCAACTTTCAGCAGCGTGCTGCCGTGATCAGGCCGGAATCCGGTGACGGGCGAAGCTGATGTCGGGCTGGACCGGGCGCTGGTCAGGAGAGTGGCCGCACTGCCGGCGGTACCTTTGAGCCAGCGACGGCGACTGACTGAAGCTGAGTGCTGCTGGGGCATGGTGGAAGTGCAGGCTGCAGGGGGCGAGGAGGTTTATGAACGGCAATGATCGATGGCGAGCTGTGGTTGCCATGGAAAGTACAGGGCTGAATATGGTGAGTCAATCGCCAGCGGTGTGTCGAATCCGGAGTGCGGAGCAGTCCGGTATTGAGATCAGCGAATGTGTAAGTTGCAATCAGAATCCGGGGGAGTTTTGCGGTCGCTGGGCGTTGACAGTCCGACTTTAACGCGATGTTGAGCAAAAACTACAGTCGCTTTTCCCGACCGTGGGATTGTCTCAGTGCCGTGAATTGGTTAAGGTCAGAGAGTTCCGGAAGTAAGGAACGTGTTGGTGCAGCGGCATTTGGCTGCTGCGGCGGGTTTTGTCGGAGACTTCCGTTGTTCCGTTCGCAGCACTATTCGGCCAACTGTCCAGCGTGGCAGCAACGACTGCCGCGACCGCTGCTGCTGCTGGCGATGTGGATCTCGTCGACCGCGACAGTGACGGCCGACGATCTGGCGCAGCGAATTGATGCGGTATTGCAGCAATCATTCGCGGCGGCTCAGGTGGCCCCCGGCCCCGTCAGCAGCGATGCGGAATTTTGTCGTCGAGTGACGCTGGACCTGGCAGGTCGAATACCGACCGTGGACGAACTGGCAAAGTTTCTCAGTGACCCCGATCCTCAGCGGCGCAGTGTTCTCGCAGATCGTCTGCTGGACAGTCCTGAGCACAGTCAGCGGATGGCCGACCTGTTTCATGTCATGCTGATGGAACGTCGCGGGGATCATCCGGAGTGGACGGTGTTTTTGCGCACGTCGTTTGCGCAGCAAAAACCCTGGGATCAGCTGGTCCGCGAAATCCTCGATCCTCAGGAATCACCGGAGCAGATCCGGGGGGCTGCATGGTTTATCACCAGACGTCTGGAGAAGGTCGGGCAGCAGGAGACGGACTACCCCGGATTGACTCGCGATATCGGTCGCCTCTTTCTGGGCTGCGATCTGCAGTGTGCCCAGTGTCACGATCATCTGACCATTTCTGACTACCGTCAGATTGAGTTTCAGGGGTTGTACACGGTGTATCGGAATACGTCGATTCGAACGGATGTGAAGTTCCCGGCTGTTGCGGAGAAACCGCTGACCAGGAAGACGGACTTCATGTCGGTGTTTGACAAGCAGCCGTTGCTGGTGGGGCCGCGTGTGCCGTTCGGTATCGAACACGAGATACCGCAGTTTGAGTCGGGGCAGGAATTTGCTGTGGCTCCGGATCGTGCGAAGAATTTTCCCGGCGTGCCGAAGTTTCGCGGTCTGCGATTGATTGCTGAATCACTGCCGTCAGCCGCCAATCGTCGTTTTGCAGAGAACCTGGCCAATCGACTGTGGTTTGTGATGTTTGGGGCGGGCCTTGTGAATCCTCTGGATCAGCTCCATGACGACAACCCGGCAACCCACCCGGAGCTGCTGGCGGCTGTTGCTGATGCGGTGACGGCCGCAGGTTTTCGCATCCGCCCGGTGCTGCGCCAGATCGTGCTCAGCCAGGCTTATCAGCGCAGTTCTCTGGGGGCTGCTGCCGGAGCAGTACCGTACCAGTATGGTCAGGAAAAACGTCTGTCTGCCGAGCAGTTGCTGGCCAGTGTGCTGACGGCTTGTGGTACCGGAGGCCCGGCAGCAACTGCAGATGCACCAGCTGAGGCTGAGCAGAAGCGTGCGGAGGCGTTTGTGAAGGCGTTCGGGAATATTCCCGGCGAGCCGGAGCTGGAGTTTTCGCCATCACTGAAAGCAGCGTTGTTTGTGCTCAATGATCCGCTGATGCAGGAGCAGATTCAGCCGGGTGGTGGAAATCTGTCAGAGCGACTCTTGCAGAACGGTGATGACATTGCTGTGGCCGATGAGCTGTATCGTGCAGTGCTCAGCCGTGCCCCGGCGGCGGAGGAAGTTCGGTTTGTGTGCGAGTATCTTGGGCAGCGTCGGGAACATCGTCAGCAGGCCATTGGTAATTTGGTCTGGGGTCTGCTTGCGTCCACTGAGTTTTGTCTGAACCACTAAGTGCCGAATCACTAACTTATGCTGCAGTCAACGTGTCAATCGGATCAGCATCAGTTTTCGCGTCGCCGCTGGCTGGGGACAGCGGCCGCGGGTGCTGCTGCAGTTGCGCTGCCGGTGTTTGATCCGGCTGTGCATGCCGCAGCGTTGCAGCGTTCGGCAAAGCAGGTGCTGTTTATCTGGCTCGATGGAGGAATCAGCCAGCTGGAAAGCTGGGATCCTAAGCCCAACACGGAATTTGGTGGTCCGTTCCGGGCGATTCCTACCAGTGTTCCAGGCATTCATGTCAGTGAGCTGCTGCCGCAGACTGCTCAGCAGATGCAGCATCTGGCGATAGTCCGCAGCCTGTGCACTCAGGACAACGCTCATTCTTCGGGTGTGGATCGTATTCAGCGGGGGGATCCGAAGGACCGCGGAGTGGTGTATCCGTACTTTGGTTCGGCGGTCACTAAGCTGCTGGGTCCGAATGCCAGTGGCCTGCCTCCATACGTCTGGATCAAGCCGCTCAGTGGTGGTTTCATGCATAAGGACGCCGGTTTTCTGGGACCGCAGTACGGTTCACTGGCATTTGGTGACGGCAAGCCGCCTCAGAACCTGCTGCAGCATGCCAATGTCAGCGATCAGTCGCTGCAGGAGCGAATGGAGATTCGGGCGTTTGCGGACCGCCAGTATGCTCGTGGGCGTCCTGCAGCCAGCACAGAGGCCAACGGATTTGTCTACAGCATGGGGCTGGAACTGATGCAGCGGCGTCAGTTGTTTGACGAGTCCACATTTGCACCGGCGGACGTGCAGCGGTACGGGACTCATGATCTGGGGCGTCACATGCTGCTGGCGAAGCGGATGCTGGAAGCTGGTGTGCAGTTTGTAAAGGTTAACAGCTACGGCTGGGATACTCATGGAGATAACTTCAACGGCAGCTGGAGTCTGGTGCGGCGTTTTGACCAGCCCTTTGCAGCTCTGATTTCGGACCTGGCTGCATCCGGACTGCTGGATCAGGTGCTGGTGATTGCGATGAGTGAGTTTGGGCGAACTCCGCGAGTGAACGGGCATCTGGGGCGAGATCACTGGCCGGAGGCGTGGTCGCTGTGTATGGCGGGTGCCGGCGTGCGTCGGGGCATTGCGGTGGGCAGCACCAGTGACAAGGGAACGTGGGTCACGTCCCAGCCATACGACATCGGGCATATGTTTCACACCTGGTTTTCGGCTCTGGGGATCAACAGTCGTGAAACGGCCTGGGACAACCAGGGACAGCCGTTGCCGATTGCTCACGAAGACTGTCATCCGGTGACTGAGTTGTTGTCCTGATCTTCTGAGGTCTGGCCGTTTAATTTGACTGGAACTATGCAAGGGATAAACAATCAGCAGGGTGAGCTGCGAGCACTGGCGAAGATTCCGACTTCATGCCAGATGTCGCTGCTGCGCTACGGACTTGATGGCAGTCTGCTGCTGGCTGCCGGACGTGACGGTCGGATTCATCGCTGGCGACTGCCACCCGTCGGGCTGCCTCTTCCGGCGGCCGATGCGAAGTCGCCGGATGCGGGTGAGTCGGCAGAGTTGCCACCGCTGGTCGGACACAATGGCTGGATCAGCAGTCTGGAGATCTCTGCGGACGGTCAGTGGCTGCTGTCAGCCGATACCTGGGGACGGCTTGCCTGCTGGCCGCTGACAGCGACGGCTGAGCGACCGCACTGGGAGCACACGGAGGCTCATGCCGGCTGGCTGCGAGCCCTGGCGGTGACTCGTGACGGCAGTTGCCTTGCCAGCTGCGGTGCGGATGGCATGGTGCGTCTGTGGAATCCGGCTGATGGTTCGCTGCTGAGGCAGTTTTCCGGAGGTGGGCAGGATCTGTATTCGCTCGCCTGCCATCCGGATGGTCAGCGGCTGGCTGTGGGTGATCTCAGGGGCGGAATTCATGTTTTCGATCTGCGCGATGGGAAACATCTGACGACATGGGATGCTGCTGAGTTCTACAAGCTGTCGTACATTCAGGAGGTGGGTGGTGTGCGGTGGGTGGCGTGGAATGGTAACGGAACTGTACTGGCGGCAGCCGGCTGCATTCCGGAGAATGGCGGCTTCGTTCAGGGCATTCCGGCTCTGCGGTTTTTCAACACTGCCGACGGCTCGGTGCTGCAGCAACTGAAGCTGGGGGACAATCAGGAAGGATTTGTGCATCAGGTGCTGTGGCATCCCGAAGATTACTGGATGGGGGTCTGCAGCGGGCAGCCGGGGCGCGGTCGATTTTTTCTGCACCGAACTGCCGACGAAGCGCCTTTCTGTCTGAATCCTCAGCCGCTGGCCAACTGCCACAGTGCAGCGCTGCACCCGCTGGGCCGGCAGGTTGCGGTGCTGGCGAACGAAGGTACGTACGGTCAGCAGAAATCCATGGCCAAAGATGGCATCTACCCCGGTAATACCTCTCCGATTCATGTGTTTGAACTGCCTGCCTCCGGTCCCGTTTCCTGATTCCTGGCCCCGCTCCGGATTTTTGTCCTATGGTTGCTGTTTTGAATCTCATGCGTTGCCTGCTGGTGATTGTGCTGTGTGTGGTGCTCACGGAGCCTGCTGTTGCCTGGCAGTCTGAGTGGTCGCCTGATCTCGAAAGTCGTGTCTCCGCCGAAATGACCAGGCTGATCGCGGCCGGTCGAATCTCAGGGGCTGTGACACTGGTGGCGAATGCGGATGCTGTTGTGCTGGCCACGGCCCATGGTCAGGCTGATCTGGCCAGCGGTCGGGCCATGGCACGCAACACGATTTTTCGAGTGGCATCGATGACGAAGCCGATGACTGCCGCGGCGCTGATGCGACTGGTGGCAACGGGGAAAGTTCAGCCGAGTGATCCGGTATCGAAATTCCTGCCGGCCTTTGCCGAGCAGCGGCTGCAGGATGGGACTGTCGTTCGTCCGATCACGATTCAGGATATCCTGACTCATACGGCTGGTCTGGCAGGTTCGTCGGGGCTGAATGGTGACCGTACGCTGGCGCAGGAGGTTGATGCCCTGGCGGCTAAGCCCCTGCAGTCTGCCCCGGGAAGTCGCTGGCAGTACAGCAGTGGACTGACGGTGGCCGGGCGAATTGTGGAAGTGGTCTCCGGGATGCCCTTTGAACAGTATCTGCAGGAGCAGATCTGTCGGCCACTGGGGATGAATGACACCGCGTTTGTGCTGACAGCGGAGCAGTCCGGGCGACTGGCTGTGACGTATCGGCCTGGTGCTGAAGGCAGGCTGCAGCCAGTGGAGATCCTGGACCCGACACAGGTGCGAATGCCCAATCCGTCGGGTGGGCTGTATTCAACGGTCGATGACATGGCGAAGTTTTTTCAGGCGGTGCTGCGCGAGCGGCAGGGGGCCGGGGGAAATGTCGTGGGCAGCGCGGAACTGGTTCGGCAGATGCTGACGCCTCAGACCGGTGATCTGGTGACCGGATTTACCCCGGGAAATGCGTGGGGACTGGGCTGGTGTGTGGTTCGGCAGCCGCAGGGGGTAACTCGCCTGCTGTCCCCTGGAACTTTTGGTCATGGTGGTGCCTGGGGAACTCAGGCATGGGTGGATCCGGTGCGTGGTCTGGTG
>Ga0209990_10000632_pt1 | contig 34247 bp, 29 predicted proteins | sample NOAtaG_6_FD_187304 | JGI IMG/M metagenome (GOLD analysis project Ga0209990, IMG submission 187304) | Freshwater lake microbial communities from Lake Erie, under a cyanobacterial bloom - NOAA_Erie_Diel5S_2200h metaG (SPAdes) (version 2) | ecosystem: Environmental > Aquatic > Freshwater > Lake ...
GAACCCATGTCGAACTAGCCGCCAGCGCCAACGACGACGTGGGGACAGTTTACAGCAACGCGCCTGAACGCGTCCTCTTTATTGCGCAGCACTCAGCCGATTTGCTGCAAATCCTGCAGCGCGTTAACGGCCTCAACAAACCCCGCAATTCCCGCGCTGACCAGCGCATCCGCGTCGCCGCCGCACTAGCGCACTTAGCCGCCCCCACTGACGACGTCCTGGGACTAATACAGCAACTCGATTTTCCGCCGGCAACCAGCTTGGCGGCGCACTTCGCCATCTCCGCCGTTTGCGGCAGCGCCAAAGACTTGGCTAATTTCGCCGCCACCTGCAGCAGCTTAGCCGCCGCCGACGCACAGCTGATTGCAGTCTTCCTAGACGGCGAAGCTGTGCAGCGCCACGCCAAAGAGCCGTGGGCGCAAACCGACAAATACAGCCTCGTTTTCGCCAACCGCACTGGCAAACTCTCACCGCATGGACAGAAAGTAATTGTTCGCGCCGACGGACGCAGCACCGAAGAGTTCGTTGTCAACTTCCCTGTGGTAGCCGCCGCAATGACTAAAGCAGGATTCCGCGTTGAATTGTCGAAAATGTTTGCTGAGTTCTTGCCCGATTTCACCCGCGAAAACCGCGACGCCTTTTCGCAACTGACCGACATCGACCGGGAGTTCATCGGTTCGCTGTACCGCGCAGTCGTCTGGCGCAAACACAACTGAAACAGCCCGATAAATTGAATTGTTTTTTACATTACCGACCAATGGAAGAAGCACACAGTATTTTGCTCAAACTCCTTATTGCCCGGCGGCCCGCCGCAGAACTTGACGCGTTTTACATTAAAACTGGACTTGGCCCCCCGTTTTATCACCATTACAGGCGTTCATTTCTCTTGCGTGCGTACCCCGAATTACTTGAATGGCTTGTCGCCCGCGATATTTTCACTGTCGACCAGCTTGCTTCACAAATTGGTTTTATGGCCGATAGTGAACTCGACGGCATACTTATCTGGTTCTTTGCCCGCCGGACTGGTGCGCAACTTAAAAATTCCATCCCTCAATGGCGCAATATGAGTTTAGCTGTGCCGTATTACATTAGTAGGGGATTCGCTGTTGCGGTCGAATGGATTTTACAAAACACTCCCGCCAACGATACCGCCATGAAAGAGATGAAAAAGCACTGCTGCCGTTTAATGGATTACTATGGAAGGGGAAGACAAAACCCCAATTTCTTTGGCATAGCCGACGTACTTGTGCGGCACATCAGTGTGTGTCCCGAACACAATTTGGAGCACATCTTGCTGAACGCCAAACCGTGGTACAACTTGCTGACGATGGTCGTCGCGGGTCGGCGCAGAAAAATGTCTTTACCTATCGAGTTGTGGCGCTACATTGTCACTGAGTATAGCGTGTTTACGCCCGATGAACCTCTACCGCCTTTTGATCAGTGGTGGAAGCGGCAAATTTGAATCGAGTTAATCATTATGTTGTCGCTTTACAACTTGTGCCTTCGGCAAATGCTCAGTATTCGCGAACATGAAAACTTGTTTGCTGCGCTGGTCAATTTACAAATAAAAAACGACCCACTTGATAATCCCCGGCACGCCCACATTTGGATTGCAGCCGCCAGCAGAAATCCCGCCGTGCTGGACTGGCTTGTGCTCAACACAGAAAAAACAATAACACAATTGGTCATCAGTGTATTTAACGAAGCGCTGGCGGGATGTTGTATCGAAGTGATGAATTGGTTTTCCGTCAACATTCGGCTTGAGTTAGACGAAACTATTCTGCTTGATAACATTGTTCGCAATATCATGATGGATGCAGCGTGTGAATCCTCCGGTGATAGCGACGAAGAAAATTTCAGGCCTGCGCCGCTGTATCAAGACTACTTGGCGGCAAGAGGAGAATTTCTTCGGAAAGACGATGAAATTATGGCGCACTGTTTAATTACAAATGGCTTCGACAGTACGTACCGCCTTTGGATGGCCGTTACGCATTCAGTCGTCGCGCCAAAAATTGCGGTCTATTTGGCTAACCAACGGGGGTATAGTTACCGCAAAGAGCATCCAAAATACAGCTTTTACTTAAAACTGCTGGCAAAACGGAAGCGTCCCAAAGACTAAAATACAAATTAGATTTTTTATATTTAAAATTGAATCGAAATACTATTATTATGTCCCTCTACGACACGTGCCTCCTACAAGTGCTCAGCATCCGCAAACACGAAGAATTGTTTGCTGCGCTGGTCAATTTACAAATAAAAAACGACCCACTAAGTGGTCGTCACGCTGAAATATGGACTGCCGCCGCCAGCAGAAACCCCGCCCTGCTGGACTGGCTTGTGCTCAACACAGAAAAGACTATGCGCGAACTAATTATTAACATCTTCCTCAAAGTCATGGCTGCGTGCTGCATCGACACGCTGAACTGGTTCGCTACCAACATCAGGCTTGAATACCCAAACCTGTCGGGGCAGTCGATCAGTAATATTGTATGGGATATTATTTGCGAGGGATACACTAAACCGGCATTCTTGCTTGCAAAAGCAAATGGTGCCTTCCTCGATGCAACAACAAACTTTCTGCGGGACGACAATGTCATTGTTGCCATATGGATGCACAGTCATGGGTTCTTCCGGCTGCCAAGACCTTGGATTGGGTGGCGCGCAACAAGGATACGTAACTACTTTGGTCCTTGGCGCTCTTAAAATTAGGGTTGCGGCACGGAACCGCAGCTCGCGCCATAATTTCAAAACTGTTCGAAGTTTTTTTTATATATCGTTATGTCGGCCGAAGGAGGACTCAGTGACTACATCGAGGGGGGCTCTGTGCTGGGCGGCGCAGAACCGCGGCACTGGGCGGCGGGCGTCATTCTGCTGCTGATTGTTTTCGCGCTTTACTACTGGCGGGCCACGATTCAGCAGTGGTGGAAGCCCGCGGGTCCCGGCACTTTCCGCGCCATGCTGGCAGCCCGTCGCCGGCTGCAAACTGACTGACCCATATAGATGTGGGTCTGGGCGGCGATTGTTGCGGTGATAGTGTGTGCAGCAGTGTGGCTGTACGTCTTCCGCGCCGGCGAAGCGGACATGAGTCCGGTTGCGCAGTGGTGGTGGGCTGTTAGCGAGAACGGCCGGCCCGTCCACGACGACAACGGCGTGCCTTATCGGATGGCTTACAACCGCGGGACTTTTGAGGCGAAAACCGGTTTAGTCGGCGAAGCCGCCGCTGCTGTGCGCCGCGCGACGCAGCATTGGTGGGGCGTCGCGCTGTCCGCCGACCTGACTGTGGACCGGGAGGGCGAACCTGCGCACACCGTCGCCGATTGCCGCGGCGAACTCCCGTGGTGGCGGCGAGAAATAGTGTGGCGTTCCGGCGGCAAAGTAGTGCAAACTTGGACCGCAGCAGAACCCCGAATTGAAAACTAAGTAATATAGTAGTATGGCCGCCGCGCATGCGGTAGCGGGCGAAATCCCCGGACACTACGACGCCGTTCAGGGCGTCTGGGTCTTCCCTCCACGGGAATACTTAGATGCGCGCAAGAACTCGCGGCGGTTCGAGGTTTTCGCGCGCCTCCGCCGTGCTGACGGCGCGCCTTTGTCGGCCGCTGATTGGTCCGGCGAACCAATCGACGGTGTGGCCGAGCACTGGGTCGTTTCTGGACTCGTCGGGCACAACCCGGTCGTCTCCGAGACAACGACGGTGCGCCAAGGCAAAAACCTCGGCAAACGCAATCAGACCAATTGCTGGACGCAAGCAATTAAGGAAGCTCATGCTAAGTGGCGCAAAGCCGCCGACCGCCGCACTGAAGCTGCTGATGACGACGGCGCCGCAGTTGTCCCGCCTATGCTGCTGAGTGTGTTTGGCGACCGGCCGCCGGCTACGTGGCCGCAGTATGTCCAGAAAAAACTCAACGGCGTCCGCGCCATGATTTATCTCTGGAGCCCCGCCGTTGAGCGCGCAGCTAAACTGGCGCCCGACGACGCCGCTGAAGCTGCCAAAGTCGGTGCAGTGGTGCTTTCGCGCACGCAAAAACTAGTGCCGGCGTGGCATTTGGCCGCTGCTGCGCGCCCTTTCCTGGACGCCCACCCCACTGCCGCTGTTGATGGCGAATTGGTTGCGTATGGGCCCGGCGGCGCACTACTGCCGCTGCAAGAAATTTCGGGGATGTCACGCAATGTCCGCACAGCAGCGGGGCTGAAATTGGCCATCTTTGACATCTACGACGCCGCCGCTACCGACGCCCCGTTCAGTACACGACTGGAATGGACCCTTGATCCGTTGTTGATCCAGCCTGAATTCAGCACAGTGGAAACTGAGTTGGTGCAGTCTCTCGAAGCCGCCACCGCCCTCCACCAAAGCCACCTGGACTCAGGCCATGAAGGGTCTGTTGTACGAGCGCCCGACAGTGTGTACGTCCCCAGTTTCAACGGCCACCGGTCAAAGAACACGCTCAAATGGAAACCGCGGTTGTCGTTGGAATTCCGGTGCGTAGGGTTTGCTGCTGGCGAAAAAGGAAAAGCTGAAGGCGCTATCATGTGGGAAATCGAAATACCTCCGCGCGCCGGACACCCTAAGCAGCGCATTGTTATTGACCCCAACATGACGCTGCCTGAGCGAAAAGCATTGTATGCGCGGCTCAAGAGCAATCCGCAGGCGTTTGCGAAAGAATTCAAAGACCGCCCTTTGACTGTTGAATTCTTTAGCTGGAGCGAAGACGGGGTGCCGCTGCAGGCGAAAGCAGTCGGTTTTCGCGAATGGGACGAAGTCACGCCATAATTCGTAATTGATTTTGTTTTTTACATTATCCATGTCCCTATGCAAATCTCAGTTGCCGGCGCAAACGCAGCCATCGTCGGCACGGCTTTCGATGTTAATTTTGCCGCGTAACTTCCAGGCTCAGCCGTTTCAGCCGTTTCAGCCGTTTCAGCCTTACATCTACTACCCCCACCAGGTTCGGCGGCCCAAATTTCCTCAAGGTTACCAATATGCCAGCCTGTGCTGGCTCAGTCGCCGCCGCCCGCACATAAACATTTTAGACCACTTGCCGCAACACAAGCCATCTCTTAAACGCGAGTTACACCGGGCGCAGCGCGAGCAGCAACGTCAGCAGCAACGTCAGCAGCAACGTCAGCAGCGTCCGCAACAACGCCAGCAGCGACCGCAACGACACCAGCAACAACGTCGGCAACGTCCGCAAAAACATTAGCAAATCGTTGACAATAAATAGATCGATTATTTTTTATTATGACCGAAACAGTACAGATTGAATACTGTCTCTTTATCATGGGCAGCGAAACAAGCAGACTGGAGTGGAATTTGGATGAAAAAGAAATTATAATGTTTGATGCCGACAACAGAGCTACATTTTATTATTTCACTCACGCCGACGCTGCAAAAGATTTTATTATGCGAAGAAGTTTGTGGCGAGGACACTTGCGAGATCTGGCAATTCGCAGCACAAGTCCGTACTGGGCAGAAATAAAAATACATCTGCCAAATTGCCATATGTTGCGCGATTTGTACTTGACCGGCTGCGACTTGGCGATTGCGCAAGAACTTGCGGAAATCGTGCGGGACCTGACTTGTTTATCAACGATAGATATACGTTTCGACTTAATTACTCTCGCCGAAACAGAAGACTTATTGAGTCGTTTTCAATATTTATCTGCCAACATTAAATACGTTTGGAACGCAAAATTAGATTGCATGTGCGGCGAGATTGGCTTTAAAATGCTACCACAAAGTACTAGACTCAAATGCCCGGAACAAGAATAATTGAATCGTAATATTCACACACTTAATGGGGAATCATACGAGCGAATTAATTGTGCGCAGAGACACCGTCGGAGAAATAGACGTTTATGACGAATACGAAAATACCCAGTTTGATACTACAGACGCGATTAAAACATATCTATTGGGCAATATTTCCCGGCGATCTTGTTTGTGCAGCATAACCATTCATAATCCGAAACTGTATTGGCAAGAAATAAAAGACAACTTGCTGCACTGTGGCATGCTCAAAGAACTGTTGTTATCTAACTGCGACTTAACAATGGCCATGGAACTCGCGCAGCTTTTGCCGGACAAAAAAATAAAAATGATAGATATTTGTTTTGCTCCCGGAGATGAAATAGATGTCAGCAACGTGCGGGCGGTGCTGTCATTGTTCCCGTATTTTGGCGCAGAAACTTTTCACACACACAAAAACTCCAGAGAAGTTTGCAGACAGATATCGATGCACGAAAACTTGCGCGAAGCGCAGCTCGGCAACCGCAATTAAAAATGGACCGCGAAGCGATTGATTTTTATTTTTGTATAGCAACGATGATGAGTCAAGAACTAACTGATTTACTCTGTGATGCCGTGCATGGCATCGTCCATGAACTAACTGACGACGGTGAGTTCGGCACAAAAACAGTCTGCGACACCCCTGAAAAAACTCTGCAGCATTTTGAACTTGTGTTGCAAAACATGCGCGACAGATTAACCACTCTTGCTTTTGTGCCTGCAGCCAAATGGTTAAGCCATGTTAAAACGGCGTTACTCCGTTTTCCGCGCCTCAAAAGCTTGTATCTGTACGATGTCAATAACGAAGTGATTGACAGTATCGAAAATATGTTGCTCAAAGGCTTTCTGCCATGTGTGACAGCGATATTCTTTTGCGCCGTCGACGGCAAGGGGTTTAGCAGCGAATATTTTGTGAATGAAAACAGGTTCAGTGGCTGGATAATTACAGAGTCGGTATGGGACACTATTCTTGATGAAAACGATGAGCCAATATGCCTCAAAATGGTTTTAAAACCAAATATAGAATTGTCCGGAGAATTAAAAAACGGCGCCTGATCCGGTTCCGTAAGTTGCTGTGCGACACGATTGAATTCTTTTTTCTATTATGGGCAATCATACAAGTGCGTTGTTGTGGGGTAATAACGAAGTGTACGAACACGACCCTGATGATGAACCTGTTCACACTCAATTTGATGACCCGTTGGCGGTAATTGAGTATTTGACAACGGACGCAGCAAAACAAAACTACGCCAATTTGCTGCACTTCGAAATAGCTAATTCCGTCACATGGTGGTCGGAAGCCAGGGCAAACCTCCGGTTTTGCAGAAACTTGAGAATATTGACGTTAGATGAGTGCACCGCAGAAATAGCGAGGGACCTAGGAAATTTGCTGTTGAAGGGAGTGTGGTACCGGTCACAAGAAATAACTATCGATTTTGTCACCGACAACGCGAACGGAATACCTGGTTCTGTGTTCAATGACCTGCACAATCTGTTCCACAATTGGGCGGCGGCGACTGAGTGGGCTGCGTGGGATATGCAAGATTTTGAGCACGGGGATGAAGAACCCATGTGCACAAAGATGGTCCTGACAAAGGTACCCGCTTCAGTGAAAACTCGCGCTTTTCAGGCATGATCAAATATTAAAATTGAAACATATTTTTTACAGCCATGGGAAACCAAGAAAGTACCACTGACGAAAATGATCACTATTGCGTAAATTGGGACTACGGGTACTGTTATTTGTCGAGCGGAAGGACGCTGAAAATGACCATTCCATCGCAGTATGCATTGTATTATTTAACTTCAATAACGGCCGCGCCGAAGCGCGAAAAAATTTCGACTTTGGTTGTTGTGGACTCGGCGTCTCGATGGCAGTCGATAAAAGACGACCTCCAGTTTTGCACTAAATTGGGGTTCCTTCATCTGGAGGGTTGTGATGCCAAAATGGCCCGCGAAGCGCTTGTGTTGTTGGCAACAAGGTTTTGGGGGCGGTTATTCACGGTGAAATTCTGGTTCCCTTGCGGCATTACTAACATGGAGTTCGCAGTGTTAACTAACCATGTTGACGGACTTGAGTGGGAAATAATTACTGGAGAGGGTTTAAACAACGTCGGCGAGAAATCATGCATTCTGCTGCAACTAGTGCGGCCCTCATGGTGGTGCGGTGCTCGCACTGGCTCTGGCGGCGGCGTTGGCGAAGGGATGCAATACTAACGCGTGTTGCTTTTTGAATTGATTGATGAACAATATAGAGATGGACGGGACTGCGCTTGTCTCAGAGGGCGAAATCGAGTACGTCCGCTTTTATGTCGCAGGCGGCACCAATGAAGGCCGCACTGCGGCTGAAGTGGTCAACACTGAGTTGGGCCGGCCAACCGCGCCGGCGCGGGGGGGACTGATGGACCCGCGTATGGGAGTAGCGTCGATGAAAGCGCAGTGCGAAACATGCGGTCAGACGCGTGAGTGCGTCGGACATATGGGGTACATAAGTCTGAACGCACCGGTTATTGACACACTTCACATGCCGCAAGTTTTGCTGTGGATGCGGCTGCTGTGCCACACATGTAGCGCAATCTTGATCCCGCCGACTGAAGAAATGCGGAACGCACTGCGCGGCTCCACGCTTGCGCGGCTGCGGATAGCGCAAGTGAAGGACGCGCACCGCGAAAACTGCTGGCAGTGCGGCGCTGCTAACAAATGGAAAATTGCTGTGTCTGAAACGGACAACGTCACCATAACGCGGTTGTCGCCGGCGGATGTGAAAGCGCAGGACATGCCGGCGGCATTGGTGCGCCGGATTTTGTCGGGCATCTCAAATCCTGATGCGGAAGCCATGGGGTTGACGCCGATGACGCACCCAGCGCGGATGGTGCTCGAGCGTATGCCGGTGCCGCCAGTGCAGCTGCGGCCGCCACACGAGAAAGACGGCGGGCGGCTGCAGCACGACGACATGACGACGCTGCTGCAGATGGTGCAGCAAACCAACTCAGCTGTGGCGGCGGATCAAGCCCTGACGCCCGACGCGACGCAGAAAGATCTGCAAGCAAAATTGGGGATGCTGTGCCGCGCTACAGTGCGCAACGACAAAGAAGAGAGCCAGAGCCGCCTGGCTAAGTCGCAAGACAAACAAAAGACGCGCGTGCAAGCGTCGCAACAAGGCGTCGAAATGCTGCCGATGGGGGCGCGGCTCAGCGGGAAACACGGCTCTATCCGTTCGCAGCAGATGGGCCGCCGCGCCGGCGACCAAGCGCGGGCGGTCATTGCGAACAGCCCAACGCTGCCGCTCGACACAATCATGATTCCGCTGCTGATTGCGCGCAAACTACAAGTGGAAGAGTTTGTGCAGCCGTACAACCACGCCGACATGGCGGCGTTGTTGCAGAACAACACGGCCGTCTATCCGGGCTGCACTCAAGTAATCCGGCGGGACGGGACTGTGTACCGCGCCGACGCGATTCCGCCGGACTTCGTTCTTGAGATCGGCGACCGGGTTATGCGGGATTTAGTGAACGGCGACTACGTCATGTTCAACCGCATGCCGTCGTTGGAGTGGTCGGCCGGAACCACGTTTAAAGTGCTTGTCGCCGAAGCCGCCAGCACCCGGTACGTCGTCCTCATGAATGTCCATGTCTGTGTGCTGTTCAACGCCGATTTTGACGGCGATCAGATGAACATCTGGCATGCCAAAAGCACTGCGTCTCGCGCCGAAATTTCCCTCCTCAGCGGCGCTAGTCAGATGCTCATCAGTCCGCGCGACGTCCGTCCGCGAATGGGAGCCACGTACGACACTATTGTTGGCGGTGCACGACTGTGCATGGAAGAGAAAATCTCGCGCTGGATGGCTATGCTGATTGCTCAGGCCGCTCCGGAGCCGCCGCGGTTCCCCGGCGCCGGCCCCGTCACAGGCCGCGAAATAGTCTCAAGAGTTTTGCCGCCAATCAATTTGTCGGTTAAAACTAGCATGAGCAACGACAAGATAACGGCGCACATCCCGCTGCCGAAAACTGTCAGCCAGCTAGTCATCGAAGAAGGGCGCGTTGTGCAGGGCGTGCTCGACAAAAAAGGGGCGGGCGAAGGGGCCAGCAACGGCGTGTACCACACAATAGCCAACCGATACGGCGCCAACGCCGCGTTGCGAGCGATTTTTGCCGTGATGCAGCTCTCTATCGGGTACTTGAGCCGCGTGGGCCACACTATGTCGCTGGGCGACTTATGGGTGACGCCGCGGGGGCAGCAGCGGCTGGCGCAGATAGCCGCAGGAGTTCGCACTGAAATCGATATGCTGGTTGCGCAGCTCGCCGCCGGGCGTGTCGTTCCGCCAGTGGGACAGACGGTCAGCGAATTCTTTGAACAACAACTGATGGCGACTATGGACGTGCACGGCGACGCCCTGGCGGCGGTCCTCGAAACCGTGGAGCCAATGCAAAACGGCTTCTTTCAGCTCATAGCCACTGGAGCCAAGGGCAAGCTAGCGAATTACGCGTCCATTGCCGGAATCGGCGGCGCTGTCACAGTGAATGCGCGGCTGAACGAAATGAACGGCGGCTTCAAACGGTTGTATCCTTGGACGCGTCGGTTCGACTATGCTGAGTGGGGTATGGTGTACAACTCAATCTTGAACGGGGTAACTTTTCATGAAATGATTGAAGGTGCGCGGGCGGGGCGGTTTGCGCTCATCGGCAAAGCGCTGCTGACCAGTGTGGCCGGCGAACAGTACCGCAACACGGCGAAAAACACTGAAGCCGTTATTACCGACTACTATGGCCGGCTGCTCGAGGGATCGCGGGTGCTGGCGAACTTCTACGGCAACACGGGTTACGATCCGCGGCTGCTTGTGGAAGTCAAGCTAGCGGAGTACTGGGTGAGCGACGCGGACTTCGACAAACTGCTGACTGTTTCGGGGGCGTCCAAAGAGTTGACGGTGGCGCTGCAGCGGGCCGCCGATGCACTGCGGCATGCTCGTGCGGCCGTCCGTGCTGCCGCCCAAGCCGAAGAAGTCGGCGCCAACAACATGCCCGCAACGGAACGGTGTGTGCTCCCCGTCAACGTGAAGCACCTCTTGATGGGGCTGATCCGGCAGCACAAGGGCGCGCCAGCCACGCCAGCGCAGCTAACGCGCATGCTGGACGCCGTTGACCGGTACGCAAACGGTTTGGCGGGGCACTACGCTGCGCCCGGCGCGCACGACCGACTCCCGGTGCACTTCGTCAGCGCGGCGCGGCTGCTGGAGTACCATCTGCGCGCGGCGCTAGCCCCCGCCAACCTTGCACGGGCGACTCCGGAAATCCTCGAACATGTGCTCCAGCAAACGACGGCGGCCACGCTGCGGGCGATGATCTCCCCCGGCACCTGCGTAGGCACTATTGCTGCGCAAGTTTTCGGCGAGCCGTTCACCCAGTACATGCTCGACTCAATGCACAACGTGGCGCAGGGCGGCACATCCCGCGACGTCGCTAACGCCGTCAAAGCTCTGCTTGCGGCCTCGGTCAATTTCAACCGAGCTATGTACGTTATGCCGGCGGCCAACATACCTGCGAAAGTCCTCGCCAACCACATCGAGCTCACCCGCATCTGGCGGTTCGTCTCCAAATGGCAGCTGTTTGCCGAAAAAATGGGGGCGGCCGTTCATCCTGAGTACGTCCGCGAAAACCAGTTGGTCGCCCAGTTCCTCCAGATGAACCGGGCTGCGCCGCCGCCGGCGGGACTGCTGCACGCATGTCTCCGGTTCGAAATCGACCGCGTCGTCATGATGATGCGGAACACTCAGATAGAAGAAGTGGTTGCGGCCATCATGCAGAAGTTCCGCAAAACGTATGTCGTGTGGACCAGCGAAACCGCCGGCGGAACTGGCGGCAAGAAACGCGGCACCACCGGCACCCTTGTTTTGCGCGTCTACGTTGAAGCCAGTTACTTCAACAAACAGGCGCCGACTAAACAGGCGTTCCTTGCGCTCAAAGACGAAATACTCAATCTGCCCGTGCGCGGCGTCATTGGGGTGCAGGAAACGAAGATCTTTTCAGTAGTCCGCACGGCCCCCGACGAGTCCGGCGCCATGCGGTCGCGGGGCGTTGAAATGGTTGAAGCGGTCGGGAGCAACTTGCTCGACCTGATGTTCAACCCCGAAGTGGACCCATTGCGGACAATTTCGACGGCGACCTGGGATGTGTACAATGTCTTCGGTGCAGTGGCCGCACGCCGGACAATTGAGAGCGGCATCATTGCTGCCGGCGGCGACTCAGCCGCTGACTACTACCACGGCCACCGGCAAGTGTACAGCACGCTGATTATGACTCGCGGCGAACCGACGTCGATGCTGCAAGGAATTATTGACCGCAACCCAAACAATGTGCTGCTCGCTGCGAGCCACAAACAAGCGCTGCTGGTCTTCGCCCGCGCCGCAGCTAACGGCACTGTAGACATGTGCAACGACCCCGCCGCCGCAACAATGATGGGTCAGACACCGCGCATCGGAACCAACTATTCAACCGTTGTAATTGACGAAGTTGCGATGAAAAAGAGATTTGGCAATCCTATGGACGTCTTGGATCAGCTGCTGTAATACTATAGCGAATGCAGTATTGCCCGCAAAATATGCGGTATGTCATTTTTCGCGCGGATACGCGGGTTTTGCAAACCGCTCTCGGCAATCTTGATAGCGGTGCCAATGTTCATCCAGCACGCATAATCAAACTTAGATTCAAGCCGCTCTTTTTTAGGAGGGCTAAACATACGGTTTTTTAGAACAAACATAACAAAGACTGCATTGAACGCAACGGTGCCGTGCTTTTTCGGGCGCAGCAAGAGTCTGCGCCACGTGAACATCGACCCGTCGGCAACTATTCCGCATTCTTCTTCGCACTCACGGAACGCAGCTTTTTCCATGGCTTCGTAACCAGTGCCGTCTTCCTCAGCAACGGCCCCGCCTGGGAGGTCGAGACTGCCGGCCCATTTTGAATCGACGCTGTGCCGCAACATAAACACGTTCACCGGCCCGTCTTGTCTGTCGCGACACACGATAGCCACGTAGCTCGCGCACACGACGGCGCCAGCAGGTATTTGGTTCCGCGGGGCAAAACTTGTGGGCGTGTCTTCGTCTGGCTTGAGTATGAGCACCATTTCAGCGCTTGGCGCCGGGGGTGCCGGCGAATCTTCGATCGCATAAAACCAATCGAAGATGTCATTTATTTCATCCACGCCGTCGTCCGGCGTGGTCAGCCATTCGTACCAGCTACGCGCGTAGTTGGCCCAGCAGGCGAAGTAAACAAAGATGAGGGAGAACATGGTACAAAAAGAAATTCAATTTGCTCCATTGACCGTAACACAAAACGGCTATGAGTTGTACATAGAACACCCCAACGCAAGAAGTATAAAAGCTGCGAACAGTCCGCTAACTATCCCAGCAATTGCGCCGGGGCGTATCGTCTTCTTTTTCTTTGCAGGACGCTGGCTGCACAAAATGTTGCCGTCGTTAAAGTAGGGCGGTCTACACTCGCACTCGAGTACGCACTGGTAAAGGGCGCCCTTTCGTTTGACTCGGCACTGATTCACATTTTCAGGCACATATTCTCCTGCAAAAGTGGGACATTGTGCGGCGCAGTCATTCAACGGGTCCAACGCAATTCCGGTAGTTAAGTTAAACGGACATGTGCAATCGACGCATGTCTGACAATCAATTCCGTCGTCTTTTCCGTACCCTGGGCGGCATTGACATGTTAAATCGCAGCTGGGATTGACCACGGAACACTTGATGGTGTTGTTGACGTTGATGCGATCGGTAAAGTCGGGGCATTGATAAGGGCACGAAGTGCCGAACGGGATGCCCTGGTCTGGCTTGGCCGTCAGATTGCCGATTGCCGTAAGATTGGCTAAATTGACGTCGCACTGGCAATCGGAACAAGTTCCGCACTTAACGCTTTTTCCGTTGCTGTCTTTGTAGTCTCTGTACCCTTTTTTGCAGCGGCAGTAGAGCGCGCAGTCATCGTTGTCGTTGTAAACGAAACACTGGCCGATTACGTTTTCTTTGACGAACTCTCCGGAGAAGTTTCTCAGCGCCCCGTTTGCGTCGTAGCAAGGGTATGAATCGAGGCACGCCCGGACGGGAGAGTATGACACGCCCGTCGTGCTGTTGATCCTGCATTTGCAGTCCATGTAGCACCCCGTGTTGATGGCGTAGTAGCCATTCCCGTACTGGCCCGTGGTGTAAATGCAGTACCCGTGCTGGGTTTCGCCGCCGGACGAGAAAGTGCAGCAAGCGGCGTAACCCGCCATTAAGATGATGCTAAACAAAATCATTGTTTTGGTTAGGCGCGAAATAGTGCGGATGGGATATGTTTGCGATGGAATATAAAATGCAATTCAATTAGCTACAGCAGTTCGCACCCGCAACACTTCTGACGCGCTGACCACAAAAATAGAATCCGCCGCCAACCGTGATGGGACCTTAGTTTTGTTCCGCCGCCCCCTGCAGCACAGCCGCAATTTCAGGAGTTCTGGCAGATTGCCGGATAGCATGCAAAATAAGAAACATATTTGGCTCAATATCTGCTGGCGCGGCCGACATCTGCTGAATTACGTCGTCGATGTTTTTCCATTCGGCGCGCGTGTACATTGGTCCAACTACTGTGGGTTCTGGAGTCATCGGCGGCACGACGGAGTAACTGACTGAGCTAACTTGTGTCGCCGTAACACCGAAGTTGGCGGCGCCGGCAAATTGCCGCCATCCAGGCATTATTCTGAAAGAAACTTGTCTCCGTCTCATTGATATCGTGTAGACATGAATTTCGGCCGCCCTCGCGGGATTGATTTCGAACAGCCGCAATTCCCATATGTTTATTTTTCTGGAACTAGTAATTAATGAGTCGTCGTTTGCCGTCGAAAGCTGAAACGGCAAACTCCAGCTATTGGGATAGTACGGGGAATCTGGTCTGGAATGCAGCATGAGCACAAACACGCCGTTGTTGCGAATTTGAATCACTCCGTAAAACGCCACGCACAAAGCGTGGCCTTTTTTGATTGCATCGCCGATTTCGTTGTAGTGCACAAAGTTGTTGAAGTTGTTCGGCGCGTTTGGGTGCCACATTCGTATTCTCACGCCGCGCGAACTGCCGCCACCAACGAGCCGGTTGAGTGCCGCGGCAACAAGTTTGCGGGTAATAATCCCGAGGAAAGTGTAGAGAACGTCCATAATATAAAAAACTATTTCAATTTGATTTAGCTGGCTGATTAGCCGGGAATTTGCATCAGTCCGCGCAGTTCGCGCAAGACAAGGAGGATGTCCTTTTTCTGCCGCAGCTCAGGATTGACAAACGCAGTTTCGACGGCCCAGATAGCTGCGTTCAGGCGGAACCATTGGGCGCTCTCAAATTTGGCGGCGAGCAGCGGCGCTGGTGTGTTTTCTTTTGTTTTGGCGATGCAAATAACTCGCGGCGGATTGTCGCTGTGCGGCGATGACGGTAGCGCAACGACAGCACGAACGCCCATTAACGGTTGCCATCTGTTGCAGTCGTGGCCGGCTTTTCTCCGGGCTGCACGAATAAGGCCTTCGAGGCCCTGGCCGTCAAACAAAGTGCCGCAGCCGCCAGGCAAGTCCCAGCTGCCGCTCCAGCGCGACTCCAAATTGTGGCGGAGCAAAAGTATTTCAGGTACCGCCGCAGGACCTCGCAAAACCGCCACATGCCCGGTGCAGAGCACCATGCCTGGGACCATTTCGTTCCAAGGAACGAAGTCCATAGATTTCGTGTCGCTGCCGCTCCAGACAGTCAGACAGTCTTCCGCTCCGGGGCGGAAATCGGACGCAGGACGGGTGGCGCGCCGCGGAAACATCCAAGGAACAAAGTCTATGGTCTTTCTGGTGCCGCTCATAAAACGTGCGGCGCACCGCGTGTATCTGAAAAGGGTAGCTGCCATGGTAATACAAAAAAGAATTCAATTCGCGCTCAGATGGTGTACGGCCGGCGGATGCGCACCGGGAGGTCGGTGTCAGCGACACCAGAACTGGGCTCAGGAACATGTGTACGTAAATAATTACTGAGCGGAACATATTTCCCTTCACCAAGCGGCGAGATAGGCGGCACTGCTAGCATTACCGGGATTCGGCCAAAAGCGTCCGGTTGTCCGCAGCTAAACACATGCACGTACTGCCCAAACAACAATTCCCTCAAACGGGGCGGAGTAAATTCGGCCGCCATCCGGCAGTAGCACGCCACACGGCAAACGGTTTCGACTTTTTTGACTTTCACCGCAATCCATAAAGTTTGTTCGGGCGTGATGTCGACCACCCGGCCCCAGTAGCCGTCGAATTCGACCACAGGTATGCTGGCGAGGTCGTGGTAGTCCGCAGCCACTTGGCCCGGCGACATCCGGGGAATGTATTTCTGTGTGCTCATGTCTTATATCCGCCGCGCAAAAACAAAAGTTATCGCGTCTACATTTGGTGCAACCGCCAAAACCTAATGACGGCCGCGTAAGTGTCGTAGTTGGCGAAGAAGTTGTTATGGTTCTCGGTCGCCGCATCTAAATACGGAAAGATGCTAGCTAAACTCATCCATGCAGATCGTGAATACTCTGGACTCAGTTCCGGACTCGTCGGTTCCGGCGTAAAAGGGGCGACAGGAATGATGAGCAAACAATTGTACTGGCCACGACCTAACCCAGCATAACAACTACTACAGCTGTAACAAATCATCTGGGAATTTCTCAATGCACGCCATCCAGTGGCAGCCCATGCGCTGCGGGCTGTCCGCAGCGCAGCATTTGCCAAAGCCCGGCCATCGGAGCCGTCAGCTTCGGTGACCAGATTGCCGTACTGTCCAGTGCTCCCGGGTATGGTCCAGCAACCGTTTGGCAGCTGAAACATGAGTAGATAGATTCCATTGTTGCGCCGCTGGACGAAAATAGCGCGTCCGCCGCAGACGCTGGACCATACCGGGACATTGTCTCGCGCCCTGAAACCGGTCTGGGTGCCCAAACGCGGGCTCCAAACCATCACCCGGTCGCTGGGGCGCCGCGACGGGGCGAATCGCTGCCACAATTTGATGATGTAGTTGACTCCAGTCAACAGAAAGTACATGATAGATTCCATGGTACAAAAACAAATTCAATTAGCGCTGCCGCATTTCGGGGGGGCGGTTGGCCATGCGGAGCGCGGCAAAAACGGCCGCTTCAGTCATGAACCGCCGCACTCGTCCGGTCGACAACGATTTGAGGCCGTGCTGGCTCAGCGAATACCCTACCGCTTTTGCGTGGGCTCGCATGCGTATGTTAAACTGAGAACTGCCGGTGTGGTGCAGCAGCGCAGTGCCCCATTCGGTGGGCGGGGCGCTGAACAAGTCAAATGCGACGCGGATAGGACGGTCGCGAATTAGTAGTTGTAAAATACAGGAACAACGCGCCGGTCCGCGGGCAAAAGTAGCGAGCACAGTGCCGTGAGCACGGCGAACTGCAGCGTCCAAATCGATGTCAGTGCACGGAATTGCCACGAGAATATCGATGTCGCCAATTCGCGGACGGTTTCGGCGCAAACTACCGACAATGGTGGATTGGGCCGCTAAAGCGGGGTGAGCGCTGCGCAGCCCTCGCAACAACTTGCGGCCGATCTCTTTGGCCAACGCTAACGACATGACAACTGGCGGATGCTGCGCATATGCGCGTGTAATGGCGGGGACGCTGGTAATTGTACCGTTTTTCACGGCTGCGGCCAATTGTCCCGCAGTCCGCAGCCCTTGCCGCTGCAAAACGGCTGCGGCAGCCGGCGATAAACCTGGCAGCTCCGCAACGCTGGTGGCGCGTGTGTAAGTAACAACCGGCATTATATTTTCGCCGCTACACCGCAGTTTTGGTCAGTAAAAAACACAGACAAGGTATTTACTTAGCCTTCACGTTTTTTGCCGGCGGCTTAGTGGCTTTGGCTGGCTTCAGCAGCGCAGTCGCAGTGACGGGCGGCGCAGCCGGCGGCGGATCGTCGTCGTCTTCAGTGCCGGGTTCGCTTTCCAGCTGAGCTTGCACAGCGCGCATCTTGGAAGACTGTGTCTTTGCAGCTGACTTAGACTTGGGCGGAGTCTTTTCCTCCTCTTCTTCGGTCTCATCGGCGTCGTCGGCGGCTTCTTCCTCATTTTCCTGCGCAGCTGCGTCGTCTCCGTCAAACTCATCGTCGGCGGGGTCATCGGCGGCGGTTGCGGCAGCTGCAGCCCGGTTGGCTGCGGCCAGCTTCTGCAGCGCAGCCATGTCGGCCTGCACACGCGTTCCTAGGAGTCGCTCAGTCGTTGGCGGGGCGGTCTTTTTGCCGGTTCCGGGGAACACAATCACTTCCACTAGTTCAGCGTGCGGCGACAAACCGTACCCCGAAATGTTGAACCCCGGCTGCCACACACTGGTCACCAACGTGCCGCTGTCTTGCAAGAAATTGTGCAGCGTCGGCGATGTAACGGGCTGATTGCCGCGCATCTTGAGGGGCGCCAGAGAACTGGTTCCCGTCTGGGGATCAGTGAACTGTTCAAGACCGTTGTAGTACCTGGTAAACCGGCCTGTGGTCATGACCAAATAAGGGCCGTTTTCGTACGGAGTGTTAATCGTGCGGCCCTTTTCGTCCTTTTCCTTGCGCGCATGCCGCAGCCAAGTATTTAGCAGTTTGCCCGGTTCCACAAAGCCGGCGCCGGCTCCGTCGGGCGCCAACTCCGCAGCAAGAAACGCGTTGATCTTTTCACGGATCTGAGAGTCGTAAATTTTTGTGTCAGCGCCAGCGGGCTGTGCACCGCGGCCCAAACCTTCGACGACGATGTACGACGGCGTTTCGACTTTCTGGAAACCTTCGCCGGGTATCGCCATCTTCAGCGTGTGCCCGTACGACGTCCGCACATGGAGCTTGTGCGGCTCACCCTCGACGCCGTTTTCGTCGACCACAACGATGCCGATGTTGCTGTACTTCGTTTGCGTGCCGTTCTTGTCGTGACTGCGCAGCGCGTCCCAGTCGTGGTACAATTTGGCTGTTCCCTTGTTTAGCATTTCCAACACTTCGACGTCGTCAAAAGTAACAGTGGGCACAAACTTCTTCTTTAGGCCCGCTGCGTCTTTGGGTGCTGCGGCTGCGCGCTTGGAACCCTTGGAACCCTTGCCAGCAGAAGCCATGATGTCTGTGGTTATACAAATACTGATTCAAATGGGTTTTTCCGGCGCTAATTGGTCCAAAAAAGGAAAACAAGGCTTTATTTCTTTTTCGGGGCTGCCGGAGCTGCTGCCGCTGGAGTTGCGGGTGCTGCCGGGATCGGCGCCACTCGCTGTTCCGTTATGCCTGCGTGCGGATACTCAGTCACTAGGTGCGTTCGGCAGCACATCCGGTTGTACCCCAGCGCGTCCAGCAGTCCTTCAATAACCGGCGCACTGCCCGGCAGCATAGCGGCGTACTCCGGGCGGCAGTCGTGCTGCGCAGCAAACCGCTCCCGCAAAAGGCTCATAACTGTGCGGACCAGTGCGCGGTCGTGGCTGATAAAAGCCCCGCATGTAAAACACGTTAATTCAGCGGGTTGTTTGGCCGGAGCCACGCCGGTGAAACGCGGGCGGTCCATCTATATTACGCTACAATCAATTGTAGCTGGCGCCACAATCAATTGTAGCTGGCGCCACAATTGTAGCTGGCTCTAATTCAGGCAGATCCATCGTTCACCGCGGAAACCAGCGCATCCAGATCGCCGCCGCCAAACGTGCTCCAAGCCCGCATCGCGTTGACGAGCGCAAGGCTCGGCGCCACGGCGTTGCCGCCTTGCACGGTACCAGGAGGGGTGGCAATCAGCGCATCAAAGTTGATGGTCTTCAGCACTTTCAGCCACTCATCCGAAAGGTTTCCGTTCGACAGCGAGATCGGGTACAGCGTCGAACGGGCGCACAGCAGCGCGAACTCGGGAGCGCATCTCCCGTCCCGCAGAGCTTCCCAAGTGGCTTTGTTTGTGTGCTCGTTAGCGATGATACGCATGTCGCTCATCAGCACAAGGCTGACGAAGAGCGTATCAACGGCTTTCGGGTTTCTGGCAAGAGCGTCGTTCATACGTTTTGAGGTGCTGGCAAAGAATTTCTTTATGCTACCGCCAATGACTATGCATGCGTCCGAAATGTTGGCCGCGTTGCCGAGGGCAGCTTTCATCTCCTCGTTAACCGCCTGCAGGGCAGCATACCGCTCTGCCATTTTCTCGGTGCTGTCGTCTGATTCGCCGCACAAGAAGTTGGCGCGAAATGCACTAACTCGCTGCAAATTTTGCGTCTCATTCGCGTTGGAGACGTTGATTTCGGCGGTAAGCGCCTGAAATTCCTCCGACGACAGCGACGACAAATTCGGCGCGTCGGGGCGCATAACCAGCCACAGCAGCGCCCACATCTGCATAGACGCGGAAAGAGTCCCGCTTTCCGTCGGCGGAGCGGCCATCACAATCTCCAGCGCGCGCGATTCCGGAACGGCAGCTGCGTTTTTGTTCATCACGATGGAGTACCACTTCATCATGATTTGCGACACATAGCTGTGCGCACCCGAATTGCCTTCAGCCATAAGTCTGCCAAATTCTTTGAGCGCATTGCAGAACCACGTTTCCACGCTGGTTTCGTTTGCTGCATCGGCACCGCCGCCGACGGGTTCCGCCAGCAGCGAACGCATCTTGGTTTCCGTCGGCTTTCCGTCGGCGGGCATCTTCGAGATGTCGTACACAAAATAAACCGAATCCGTGACGCCTTCCCGGTTGCAGCGGAAGAACGAACTTTCTTTGGTAGGTTCGGCCTTTGCATCGCCTTCAAGTGTGATGGTTTTGCCGGACTTTTCCTTGATAGCGACCTGGTTGCCGACCGCATTGACGTAAAACCCCGCCTTCTGCAGCACCGCCCAGTCTTTGTCCGACACGCCCGCCGGAATAATTAGACTCATCAACTTGTTCTTGATAGCGCAAGCGGCTTTGTCGCTGCTGCACTTGTTGTATTCGTCCACGATTGCTTTCCGCGCAGCCGCCGGAGGGAGGAGCAAAGTGACGCCGTGCGGGTGCGACAACCGGTCGCCCAACCCCACACGGTTGTGCACGCGGAGGTAGTCCTCGTCCACCTCTTCCAGAAACCCGTGCAGGTCAGTAACCCACGCGCCGCCGAATGTAGCCATGGTGTATATGTGAGTAAAGTTTTCAGCAATATGCTGCGGAAGAAAATGCGGGGAAAAATAATTAATTATTTTTCCGCAAAAAAAAATAATGGGGTGTTTTGCGCAAATATACGCAGACATTATATAGCACTCACTACCGATGGGGAGCTCGAGTTCGACACTCAGCCCGACGGCTGCGCAAGTCATCGGGATGCGCGAAGCCATGGGCGGCGCGGACGGCATGTACGACGCAGACGGCGGCGGCATCGTCGGCGACTTCTTTAGGGCGAGCGGACTGGAAGAAGTGGGAAGCACAATAAGAGACGCAGTCGTCATTAACGCCAGGTCTTTGACGCGCGGAATTAGCGCTTTAAACGAGGCTGCGGGAGAAGGACTTGTCAGGGCGGCACCGACAATGACTAACGCAATGCAAAATGTTGCTGAAAATGCCATCTCAACCGGGCAAAATGTTGCCAATGCGCAGATTGCCAAGGCTGCCGGTCCTGCGGGTGCTTTGGGCGGGCACGATCAACTGATGTCGGCGATTTCGGTCAAACTTGGCGGCTGCGGCGAATGCGTTTTGGGCGCGTACGAAACCCTGTTGGCCAACCAAGTTGCTGGCGGCAGCGAAGACGAGAAAAACGAGCTCAAGATGGACAACGCGGTGCTGCAGGCTTACGGCCAGTCGACCGCGGCGCGAGTGAAGAAGACGCTGGTTGACGCGCTGCGGAAGGTGGCGCAGACTATGCTGGGGAATGACGGCAAGAATGCGCGGGACGACGAGATTTTCGAAGTTTTCCTCAAGAAGCTGCCTAACCCCGCTGAGGAGTCGGGGCAGTTCAAGGCTAACGCCAAAGCCCACGAAGCGCTGTGCAAGCAGCTGGCAAACGCCATCAACACAGCGTTCGGCCAGACGATCATCCCGTCCACTGAACCCGAAGTTGTCTGCCGGCAAGTGTTGGAAATTCTGTACAGCTTGCAAAAGGGGCTGCAAAGCGAGTTCTTGGTCGTGTACAACAACACCCAGCGGCACCTGGCGAACCTGCGTGCGCTCATCGACATGCTGACTGAACTGGTCAACCGCGCAAAGGCCAACGCGGACAAAACTGAGCCGGGCAAGGCGCACGACAGCGCAGTTGAGGCGCTGAACGCGATGGAGCTCGTCAAGAACGAGGCTACGCGGCAGCTCGAGATGTTGTCCGCGAGCGTTGTTGGGGCGCTCGGCGCCAGCGGCAGCGAGATCGACACCCTCCTCAGCCGCCGCGAAAAGCTGTACCGGCTGGTGGAGAAGTTGTCGCCGATTAACCCCAGCAGCTCGGGTTTTAGCCGCACGCTGGCCGCTGCGATGCAGGGCGTGGCCAACACGGCGCAAATGGCCATCGCCGTCCACAAGGCGCTCGAGAAGGCCGGCATGAAGGTGAAGGAGTACGTCGACACCAAAAACGGCGCCGAGTTGCAAGCCGCAATTGACCGCCTGACCCGGGTTAGCGGCAGCGACGCCGCCGAAATCCGCAAAGCCGGCGAAGTTCTGCTGAGCTACCACGGCATGCGCGACAAGCTGACTGAGCGGGGCCTGGAAGTCTCGGGCGCCGCCGACACCTACCCCGACAACCTGAAGATTAAGAAGAACCTCGAGCGGCAGGGTATCGTGCTGACGTCGATTGAGCGGTCGTTCGTGGCTAAGTTCGATGCGGCGTTCCAGTTGTTTACGGCGACGGTTGAGAAGTTGTCGAAGAAAATGGGCGTGTTGGGCCAGAGCTCAGCGATTACGGCGACCGAAACCCTGGACCACTTCCGCACGGCGCTGCAGGGTATCAGCACGATTTCGATGCCGAACGCAATCCCAGCGTTTATTGGCTACGTCGTTTCGCCGGCGTCAGACACGTTGCGCAACGAATTTGTGGTGTCAGTGGAGACGGCGGCGTCGGCGGCGCGGACTCTCGGACAGCAGCCCGACTTTGCGTCGCTGTCGGGCGAACTGAACGAACTCGCTGGCACGCTGGACGGTTTGCGGCAGTCGATCGACATGTTCCGCAGCGAAGTGCGGCAGACATTTGTGACGCCGTCAGTGTCGGCAAAGGGCGGCGACGACATGAACGACGACACGGCTGAGGGTGGCGACGACATGGGTACATACTCGTCGATCCCACCGACAGCGCTGTCGCAAATTGAGCGCCCGCTGCAGCTGGCCATGAACAAGAGCGGGAACATACTGAAGACCAGCATTGAACGGCTGGACTACTTCATCGAGCTCGCGTACGTGCGCGACGATTTCCGGCAGGCAGCTGAACTGGTGGGACAGAACGAAGAGAAGATTACCACAGTCAACGCGGCGGCAATTGGCAAGAAGATTGTGGACATCCGCACAGAACTCGAAGCCAAGCTCAAAACGGTGTTCGAAGCACCGCCAGCGGGCGGGGCGCACTCCACATACACGCTTTTGGCAAATCTTTCAACGCTGGCAGGGCCTCCAGCGCCGCACTATGTCGGCGTCACCCAAGCAAACGCCAAAGAAACCAGTGAACGGCTGAAAACGGCTACGGGGAAAATGCTGCGCAATTTCTACTTGGCGAAAGTCAATCTGTACCGTGCGCTTGAGTCATTCGATGCGTACATGCGCGCGTTTACTGGTGCGGTACTCAAACACCCCGATGCACTGTCCGACCTTGAGCAGTTGTTCAGCCCGGCGCGCGCTGCACGGCAATGGTACGGCTCACGTACTGGCGCGCAGATTGCGTCGGTCTTTGAGTGTTTTCCAGTTTTCACAACGGAAGTTCCTGGAACCGGCGCTCCATACTCAGCCTATTCCGCGGCAAAACCACAAGAACTGGTGGCACCGAATGCTGATCATTACTACAAATTTATTCGGGACACGCTTGCGCGAGCGCGGGTGGCACCACCAGGCAACGGTGATGCTACCTTGCCTGGTAACCCATACGCAGCCATTCCACCTACCAAAGTGTTTTCGTGGAATTACGGCCACGACGATGCGCAGAAACGTGTACGAGAAGTGTACGGTGGTCTATTCATTCTGAAAAATCTTGTTTCCGCATTCTTCTACATTGGCGACAAGTTTGGAAACGAATCGCTGCGCGCAGGCACACTTCTCACGCCAACGCAAATGTACGACTACCTGCAAACTTACTTGGAAATTAGTGCAATGACTCTGCGTATGCCAAACCCCGAAACCAAGATCCTCTACGAAGGGTATCCTGGCGGCGCTAACAGTAACGCGAACCGCTGCACAGCGCGTTTGGTGAGTCTAAACCAAATGGCGGAGCAATATCGCATTAACCGGGCGTCTCCCCGTGCCAATCTGGTTGCCGCGGTACAGCCGTGGACAGATGTGGGTAATGCTAACATAAACGACCCCATGAACTTGCGAACGGCTAACACAGTAAACATCTACCAAGCCAACGATACGCATACATTTGCGGGCGTCATCGCGCCCGCGGCAGTGAACGCTGCCGGCGCACCATCGTGGTCGCGCGACGGTCAGGGTGGCGCTGTGTTTGCCGCAGGAGCCGGCGTTGATGCACGCGCACTTGCTGAAATTACTGTAGCAATGAGCAGTGTATTCCCGGAACTTGGCAACATGTTTGCCGACACAGACGAGTATTTCTACCGAATCCTGCGTGGTATGGCTGCTAAAGTCATGGCCGTTATGGGTGTCCATGTTATGCTTGAGCGCCCCGACACAGCCATTACGATGAACCCGATCCGTACTGTACTCGGCGCCGCCGAAACGCCGATGGGCGCGGTCGAAGTGATTCCAGGTGCGGCAGCACTGTATCTGTACGGCACGTTTGCTCTTGAGTTCTTCAAAGACCTGTTGGGCATAACTAACCCTGTGGATCAAGATCTTGGCGCAAAAATTGCTATGACACCGGATTTCGACGGCGAGTTCAGCACTTTGCTGAACCTAATGTTCATTGAGATGCGCCACCAGAAGGCCCTTGACGGTGTTTACAGTGATGCACAAATTGCTGCCCTTGTCCGCGAATTCAACAAATTGTACGAACGCCACAAGTCGGCAGGGGCTCAAATTGCGCGCGCAGCCGTTTACGCCATTGTCAAAGAAATCAATCGCCGCATGTCCCTCCTGACATCGGCTGACATTCGGCGCATCGAAGAGTCTATCACAGTCCGTAATGGGCTCGGAGCCGACCGTGATCCAGACCCTCAAAATCCGCAAAACGAGGACATCGACTTGCTTCCGGACGAGGGCGACCGCGCGACGCGGGGGCTTCCGAGCGACAGTTACGCAGTCTCAACAGGACGCGTGACCACTCCAGATGCGGCTGCGGCTGAGCGCTACCAGCTCCGCCCAGACGATGTCCAGATCTTTAATCGTCTCCGGCGCAAGGTGGACGGCAAAGTGTTGAGCGATGGTGCCGAGCGACAGCAGATCAACGCAAGACCCGACGACTTGCGATCGTTCCTGCGCGAAATTACCCGCGACATTGAAGAGCAAACTGACAACCAGAAGCGTTTTGAGCTCGTTGCAACTGTGCTGCGGTCGCGCGATTATTCGCTGGGATCCACGTCAGCGCGCACATTGATTGCATTCCATGAAGTTGTCGGAGCGCCGCTGACTGCGCTTAACGCGCTGCTGGGCTACATTAACGATTTTGCCGACCAAGTTGCGGAGCACGATGCGCTCAGCTTCGACAACGACCTCGACGAAATCTTCCTTAAAACCCCGCCTGCAGCAGCTGCAGGCGCTAACTGGCTTTTCGCAGGCCTAGCGTACAACAATGTCGGTACACGCATGACACGTAACGGCGTGTCAGCTATCGTTGCCCGACTGAATCAACTACGGAAAGATGCCAACAAACCATTAATTCAGTTGAACGGGTATAAGTTCAGCGCAACCATGCACGAGCAGGACTGCGCAATGACATATCCTAACTACGATCGGCTGCTGGCCGACCCTAACGCTACGATTGCAGCTGTTAAAGCACTTCTCGTTGGCGCTAATAACTATAACTTTCCCTTTGGCGATCGTGCAACTGCGACTACTGCTGGCTTACTTGGTAATCCTGGTAATCCTGCTGTCGGTATGGCTGCTGCTCTTGCAGTAGCAGCTACTGCAGGTCCTGATAACGCAATCATTCCAGAACAAAATGCTCCGTTGACCATAGACGCAAACGGACTTATTGGGTTTGCCGCTGGCGCAGCGGGTAATTCAGGATTTTGGAGACCGCTTAACGGTTCCACACTTGCTAACCGACAAAATCTGCAACACTTTGAACGACTCTATTACGAAAGTCTTAAATTTGCGCTGCTTAACCGCGAAGGATTGCTGCGCAGCATGCTTGAAACAGTGGCAGCATTTGCTGGGGACAATCAGGGCTTGGTCGAAGTGTCCGCAAGCGACCAGCAGCTATTTATCAACTACGAAAAAATGCAAACGCTTTGCTCTGATTTGTTACAAGGAATTCGCACTACATTTAACAGTTTCCAGTCCGTAATTCCGTCCAACATTGTCAAGACATTTCTCGGCTCGCCAGCAAACGACCAAGATGGCTCGCTAGCAGCGGCTGAACTGATTTTCAAGAAACTCTTTGTGAAAGACGAGCGCCTCCCCGAAGCAAAGTCGCAGATGGAAATTACGGCGCAAATTTTGAGTGACAATTTCAGTCACGCAGTGCGACAACATCGGTTTGACATCGAACTTGGTGTTGCTATCGCGGTCGGAGTTGCGCGTGTAGCGGCAGGAGCAAATCCAATTGCAGCTCAGCATAACGCAATTGCAAACCTGCTAATTGCTACGCCGTCTCGTTTTCCATACCGCTTCATTATGCCGGCTTTGAGTTTCTATCCAATTCGCGGTCCTGGCGCGACCAGTCAACTTCTGCGAAACGCGGTCCTGCCGGATCCACTGGGCGCCCCATCAATTTCGCATGTTTCATCGACCATCTTGACCCAGCAGCCGAGTAACATCTGGCGGCTGCTCGGCACAGTGCGTACTGCAGCAGCGCTTGCCACGCCGATACGCGAATACAAAAACATAACACTACAACGTGTTAACCTTATTGACAACAATTCGTCAATTCGTGAAACTCCGTTCTTGGCAATCAACCAACTTATTCTCGATGCTTTTGATGCTGTGTACGATGAAACAGCGGAAAAGATTCCGCGCTCAATAGTTCAGCCGTTCATCGAAAAAATGGGCGGCCTTATTAGCGACGAGAAAAACGCGTTTCCGGACCTCATTTCACCGGCAAATGTTGCTACAGGACCTGTGGCTGTACACGTCTTTACGAACAGTACCAATCGCGCAGGTACCGCCGTTGCAGCCAACGCGATCGGTAAAATTGCTGCGTTGGTGCCTTCGACCGCATGGGTCGCAGGCAACCGCGTTCCCACCGAATTTTCCACACATAGCGGTGTTTCTCCGCTTGCGCCGCGCGCCAACCTGGTGTTGTGCGCATCTCTTGCCACTGTGATGCGCAATGCATACTACAACAACGACACTTCGGGCAAACGCATTAACGTGTGGGAAAGCGCTGAGGAAATTCCGGAGCACATCAAGGAGCGCGCCCGCGCGCACCTGCCCCGCACACGCAGCGCACTCGACACAGTCCGCGCAAAAATCAAGTTCTTGCGCGCAATTTTGGGGTCGAACATGGCAATCAACGGGCGTGCCCTGGTGGAAGCTGCCGGCGCCGGCACTGAAGTCGATTTCTACAACACGCCCCCGGTCACGTGTTGGTCTCCCAGATACGGCACCGGTTCATCCGAAAGTCTGCACGCCCCAGTGCGGGGAGGCAACTTTGACAAGGCGTACTTCGAAGAGTTGTTTCGTTCGCTTGACGGACTGGCAGCCACGGCGCAGCAAGCAATTACCGGTGTGCTTGAGGCCATCGGCAAGCCAGCGACGTTCTTTGAAGAGTTTGCCGGCTCGTCAGCAGTTGCCGCCCAATTCTCTGGCCGCAAGATGCAGGCTTTGCCCAGCGCACTGTTGCTACTTACGATGCGCTCGCTAACTTTCAACGAAATTTCCAAAATCGGCACGGCAAATTTCAAGTTCGCTTACGGGACATCGCCATTGTTCCTGGGTAAGTCGCCGGACATGGCGCATTTCCCTGCAGTTAAGAGCGCTGCTGCCCAAGCCAGCGCCTTGTTGCCAAGTGGTACTCAGCTTAGCGAAGCCACTGTCGGCACAGTCATAACGGCGTTCCTTCGAGCAACGCGGTACTTGACTGAAATCAATCTTGTCAAACGTCATTTGTGTGCACAGTCATCATTCATTCGCACACGTCTTACGCCGCATGCCGCAACCGACATCGATATCGGCTCATCGCCATTTGCGCGTCTGATGCTTGCCAAGTACGGCGCTGACGGTCTAGATCTGCTGCCCGTTGTGACACAAGATGGAACCGTGGCGGTCTATAACCTGAGCGTTGCGCCCACGGGGCTTGCTGACGATCCTTTCAAGAACATTGTCCCTAACACTCTTTTGGGACAGCAACTCGACTCAGCAATTCATGGCATGATTAGTGATTTCTATCAGCCAGACAATGGATTTGCCGATGGCGCTGGCCATAACTATGTGCGTCGCAACAAATATGCCAAATATCATTTACCCAACAGCAACGTGAATCAGGTGCGAGCGGCTTACCCCGTCATGTTTGCTGGCGGTGCTGCAAGCAGCCCCAGGGTTACAAGTAACGCTATCGAAAAAATTCTGAGTCTCTTATTGTCGACGCGGGCGAACGCGCTAAATGAAATCGCTGACTACTACCACAGCACAACACCTGTCGTGGCCGATCGGTCAGCTTTGTGGATCCGCACATTCTTAGCTTTGCGGATCGTTCCCATTCAGCCCAGCATTCTGTCGCGCGAACTGCCATTTGCTACCACATACAACTGGGACTATGCATTCGGCGACATGGTTACGCGTCTGATGGAAAAATACGATCCAGACAGCGTGAAACGGTGGCGCCAGAATGTGCCGAGTGGAGGGGTGCCGAGGGACGGTTACGTTTTGGGCTCTCCTACTGAAGCTTTGTTGGTGTCGTTACTCGACCCCAACTATCCAGGAATTACCAAGGAAATTTACAGCAGATTCTTTGTACCAATGTTACTCGGCGACGATAGTCTGCCAATTTCTCGCCCCAAGTTGTTGTCTGACGCAATGCATAACGGTGCGCTTCTGGGCAACACATTTGCTCGCGATGTGTGGCCCGAGCGGTATGGCCGAAACACCGAAGGAGCTGTAATCGTGTCGCCGCAGTCATTGCATCCTAGTTTATGGATTTCGAACGAACGCCGCGTGGCCGCTGCAGTGGACACGTTTATGCGCGAGCTTGAAACCCCAACAAAAACTGTTGGTTTTCTCGCCGGGTTACTTCTCTGCACGACACCCATTACACACAACAACCTCCAACCTAACGACATACCAACAAAAGAATTGGATATGACTTACACACCACTGCACAATAATTTCAATGACGATATAAAGAATTGGATTCGGCGAAACATTTTCCCTAAGGTGCGGCAGCATGTTACAAGAATTTTCTCGGTTATTAAGGGGGGGGGCGACGTCGGGGCTGCCTTGGCCCCGGCGCTCGCAGCGCGAAATCGAAATGGGGTTGCAGTGGACTGCCCGCAATCGCTGGTCGCCGAGATTTTAGCGCCCGCCGGTCGGCAGAAGGATGCGAGGCTCGCTGCTTTTGCAGACGAAATTACTGCACTGATTGTAGCGTCTGCGACAGTCGGAATAATGCTTCAGCGTGATTTGCGCAATAACGGAGCTGCGCCGAACATGGCATTTGCGTGCGCTGCCGCCGCATTGGCGCCCGCAAATCTTAATGCGAACCCCGCAATTAATACCTGGGAAATTATACCGACTAGGCGGGCGCTGGTTCAAGGCATAAGTCCTACCGTTAACGGCCGCGATGTTCTGGTAATTCCGCACGGTGTCGACGCGCTTGCCAATGCTGTTGATTCACTCCTTGAGCAGCACACTGCAGAAGTTGTACAGTTTGTAATTAACGCTGGTGCTGTGGGAAATTACGGTTTTCCGCAAGGCAATTTTGCTGCGGTTATAGCGAGTTGGGAATCAGCAGACTATCAAATAGACATACCCCCTAACTCTCCAAATTTGTGGAAACAAGAAACAAAAGACGTTATGACTGCTGTTATAAACTGGGCAAACCTATACATTGCGGACATGAACGCGGGAGCATTTACATTCAACGGACCTCTAGCACTGTGCTGGAATGTTGCTAGGGCGGAAAATAGGCTAATTGGTTCGAATTTCACCCGTAATGGCGCAGCTGCTGCGTCATCAAATGTTGGTTTTGGTATTTTAGCGCCGTCGGTGTGCAGCGCATTGATGGCTACGTCCATTGATCAGTATCCTAACGCGCTCTACTACCCAAAAAATACAGACAACTCTCGTGTAATCCGCGCCAATCTGGAAGAAGTGCAACTTGGCGCAGACGCAAACGTCATTGCCACCGCTGCTTATGCCCGCACTACTACTACCTTCACCCGCAAACTTATGTTCATGACCAACCTGCAGCGCATGCTCTACCACTTCATCCAGACCAGCGCCAACGATCTGGGCAAAGCGCGCGTCATCCGCGGACTTGTGGTGGGCGATCCTCGTCTGACTGATTTCCGCGCAAATGAGGCGATGGAGAAGCAGTAAATAATCCAAACTCAAAACCAAAACTTCTAACTAGTAATTTTCTAAAATCGTACACATTTGGCAAACTATAATATAATTTTTTGGTATGTCCCGCGTTTACCTTTCTGGAACTGTTCGGCCTGTCGACCAGTTCGGCCAAATGATTATCGACCTCGACCCAGCGTCTCGGGACAAAATTGAGCACCTCGAAAAAACTAACAAAGGTCGCACACCGCGGTTTCACAACATTGTTGCGCTCAAATTTACTCACTCATTTAAACTGTCTGACGGTGAAAAAAAAGTGGGGCAGCTCGTCAAAGTCTGTGCCCAAATACGCCGTTATTCATTCCGCGGAATAGTGGGGTGGAATCTGCACTGTCTTTCGCTGGGCGCATACGGGGCTGCTGACATGCGCGAGTCAAATGCAGGATTAGCATATGAGGATGGCGGCGACTCCGACGGCTGCAGCGACACCGGCGGAACCGATAATTGAGGTCGATGCAACCACGCAAAGTCGTCTGCGCGGCAGCATTTTGCCGGCGGACCAGCGCGCGTTGTTGGCGCGGATTGCGGCGACTGTGTCGCGCCTCTTAACTGGCGCCCAAGTCGCGCACTGTCTTGCCGGCGTGGCGCTGGATGGTGTGGCCGCCGCTGGTGTGCTGCCGCCGTGGGGCGACCGGATTGAGTTTGTGACTGACGCAATCGAAAAAGTGCTGACGCCGCCAAACGGCGATTTGCAGTCCGAGCAGAAAACGTTGCGCGATCAGTTTGCTGCGCACGGGCTGCAAGCGGCGGTCTACTCAGAGCAAGAGAATTCGGGCAAACGCGGGATTCGTTTGGGGTTAGCAGAATTTGCCGCTTACTGTGTGGTCACTGAGGGGATTGTGGGGGAGACCACGATGCAATCAGTGCTGGACGCCGAAGCCGCGCGCATGCTGGAAAAAAATGCGGCAGAAATATGTTTGCCGCTACCAATTGACATGCGCGTTCGCGCATGCGCAGCAGCCAAGCTTTCCGCGAGCGGCAACTGGCCCGCATATGTGTTCCTGCCCGCAGTAGGGGAAGTCGAGCGGCGGCTGGCTCAGCAAGAAGCGGACACAGTCGACAGACTGACGCGTATTTTCGGCAAAACTAGTGCAGCCATCGAGATGGCTATTCGGGCCGCGGAGCAGGCAGAGCAACAGCAGCCTTAATAGCTTGCTCGTTGTTGCGGAAAAACAGGGTGAATTTATTTTTTGCCGCAGCTAAGTCCGCGCGTAAAACAGCCAGTTCGCGCAACGCTGCAGTATAATCGCGCTGCGACATAATACAATTTGAATAACGTTTTATACTACTGTTAAACTACTTGAACTACAAAATACAAAATGGCCGCGGCAGCAACAAGTGCAGAACCGAAACGAGTCAGCGAGACCGCCGAAGGTCGCGAAATCATGGCCGACTTCGTTGCAGAGATGAAGTTAGCGGTCGAGAAAAACGACGTCACAAAAACCGGCGAACTGCTGGCTCAGATTCGCCGCCAGACGGCAGACCCCACGAATCCAGCACAGTACCCGGAAAGAAACATCAAGGGATTCATCATCTATGCGCTAAAAAACGGAAAAAACGAAATTGCCCAAACATTGTTTGAAGACATGCCGGTAAAAATGCAAGAAAAGTACTGGCAGCCTTTGCCCAAAAATATGGATGAGTTATGGTGCGCTGTGTTAAATTTAAAACTTTGGCAGAAAATGAACGGTCCCGAAGACGCTGCGTGGTGGCCGATTGAGACCGAAGACTTGATTTGGATGCGAGAACTTGCGAAGCGGAAATTGCTGTACTTCAGTGAGTCTTTTGCACGAGTTGTGCAAAAAATCAGGCAACAGAACAAAGGGCACGAACAATTGAAAACGTTGCTGGAAGTCGCGAGGGGAAAAGATGCCCAGACAGAAGAAGCCGCGGTCGTCATAGTGGTGCAGTTGTTTAATGACATTAGATGGAAACGTGATGAGACGGCAGGGCCGGCGTACTGTACAATACTGAGATGGCTCGAAAACAAACCGCTTCAACAAACTGACAAAGAGCAGTTGGCTCACAGAAACGCAATATATGGCTTTGTTTCATTTGGCGAACATGCGCCGCAGCTGTTTGTCAATTTAGTGGTGCTGCTGATGAGTAGACAGATTGACGTGGAGTTTCGCTGGAAAAGTTGGCAATACATGGCGGAGTTGCTGGAAATTGTCGAAAAAATGCCGGACAACTTGCTGGTGCAAGTCAAAACAAATCACGGAGAAGTCTTTGACACATTTAAAGAGCTGCTGAGGCGGGCGCAATTAAGAACAAGACACGGAGGTGTCTTTAACACATTTAAAGAGCAGCCGAGGCGAGCGCAATTCAGAACGAGCCACGGAGGAGTCTTTGACACATTTAAGAGCAGCTGAGGCGGGCGCAAATGGCGGCGACCACATAGATGGAGTTGCTCACGGCGCGGGAACAAGTGGGGGGTTTAATCGTTTTTAGCAGCGCAAAATTGCCGCCAGCGTTTGGGCTGGCGAATCTTGGCGCAACGTGCTGGTTTAATGCACTCACGCAAGCGTTGGTGACATGCACGGCATTCACAACATGGCTGCGTGAAGAAGGCGCGGGAGCTGGCGGATTGTGCCGCGAATTCGGTCTACTTGCGCAGTCGCCGGTGGGCGGCGTAGTTGTCCCGCACAATTTGCTGGCGGCGTTGCGGGAGAAACTACGGGATATGCGGCGGGCTAACACGTTGTTTGCGGCGAACGGCAACGAGTCGGCATGCGAAGGACTGACGCTAGTTATTGAGATGATGGACGCGGAAGCGCGGCTGAAGCCGAACGACACAATTATGTCGCGGTTTCAGCACGATATTGACGAGTGGGTGGAGTGCGGTCATTGTGCGCGGCGGAACGGAGTAGTCCAGACGACAGCGATCCATTTTGAAATTTTTGGCGCAGCGCCGCAAACGCCGGAGGACTTTATGGCGGCGCTGATGGAGGGCGCGGGGTCGCCGGTGGACGGCGACTACAAATGCGAGCACTGCGAAAACGGGAAACAAGGCAAAGCGGGTCTGCGCAAAGGCGGCGTGCGCAAAGTGGCGCTGCGCCGGGTGCGCGAAGTGCTGGTGGTCCTCTTTAACCGGTACGGCGCGGCGCAAGGGGGGAGCACAACGGCGTACTGTCCGCCGAAAGTGGAAATATCGGGCGTTGGCGGCAAAGCTGTGTACCAGTTGGTCGCGCAGATAGAGCATTCGGGGTCGCTGCAGGGGGGGCACTACTGGGCGCATGCGTTGCGCGAAAAAAATGCGAGGGCGGTGCAGCTCAACGACGCGGTAGTGCAGCCGGAAGACAAACTGCCGCAGTCGCCGCAGACATACATGGCGTTTTATCACTTCGTCGGGCTCTTGCCGCGGGAATCGTCGGGGGTGTTTAAGCGGGCTTAGCGCGGGTGGTGACGCCGTTCTGAGCACGGTGCGGACTCAGTCTTTTTTCGGCGACCATAGAAGAGCTGATGTCTTGGCCGCAGCCGGATGAGTGGTCGTACTGAGGACGGCCGATGAGGCGGGCGAACTGGTCTTCGCCGTGGCAGTGAGTGACGCTGTCAACCTGAGCATTCATGTTGTGCTTACCCTCCAGGCTCTTGACGCCGCGCAGCAGCGGCCAGATGCCGTGGTACTTAATCGGCGTCTGCTCAAACTCAGCGCCGTAGCCGGGGTG
>Ga0209990_10000637_pt1 | contig 34165 bp, 55 predicted proteins | sample NOAtaG_6_FD_187304 | JGI IMG/M metagenome (GOLD analysis project Ga0209990, IMG submission 187304) | Freshwater lake microbial communities from Lake Erie, under a cyanobacterial bloom - NOAA_Erie_Diel5S_2200h metaG (SPAdes) (version 2) | ecosystem: Environmental > Aquatic > Freshwater > Lake ...
CAAGTTTCACCAATACCACAAGAAGTATCACCGATACCTACTGAAACAGTAGCACCTGCTGTATCTGGAATAACAGCCCTACCAATACCACAAGAAGTATCACCAATACCTGCAGAACCTAATAGAATACCACAAGAAGCACAAAGTGCTTCTTCTATTATGCAAAGAAATATCGGTAGAGAAGGTAATGAAGTTGTTTCTGGTTTAGGTGCACTTGCAAGTTCTGTTGGTAACTTTTTCAATGTAAATCAACCAGCAGCACAATCAGGAACACCTGTAGCACAGCAAATACCTGTAGAGCCTACAACATCAAGTTCGCAAATAATTGCAACACCAGAACGCCGTGGATCAGAACAACAAGATACTATGGCTGATCTTGAAAAGTTATTGGCGGACCCTGTAACACCTCCAGCACCTTCAATACCACAAGAAGTATCACCAATACCTGCAGAACCAGTATCACCAATAACTGCAGAACATGTAGCTACTAATGATATTTTTTCTGAAGGACAAAGAATTCTACAAGAATCTTCTGCTGTAAGAGCAAGGCAACGTGATTCTATGAGACAGGAATCATATTCGGCTCAACAGGAAGAACAATTTGCTGCACAAGCACCTGAGGTTCCAGGACCAAATATATTTGAACAAGGGCAAAGAACTCTACAAGGATCAAGTGATGTAAGAGCAAGGCAACGTGATTCTATTAGACAAGAATTATATTCTGCCCAAAAAGAAGATCAATTTATTGAACAAACAAAATCTGTTTCTGCGCCTGTAAGTATATTAGACTCATTTAAAGATGGACAACAAACTTTAGATGAATCAAATAGGATACGGGAAAGACAAAGAATTTCTGCAAGGGAAGAATTATATTCAGCTCAACAGGAAGAACAATTTGCTGCTCAAGCACCTGCAGTTTCTGCAGGTCGTAGATCCACATCAGACCCTAAAAATGTATTAAAACAAACCGATGAAAATATAAAAGCATATAAAAATCTGTTAGAGAAATTAAATGAGAATAGTAAATTTTCTGATGAAATTAATAAGAAAATAATCCCATTAAAAAGACAATTAGAACAATTTAATAGATTACAACAAAATTATAATACTTCTAGACTTCAAAATCAATTAAATGCTTATGAAACTATAAACAAAAATAGAATAGATCTTCATAATAATGTAAATGAAGAATTTGTTACTACTGTATCTATGTTAGCCGATTATAGAAGAATTGCTAATAACGGTACCAGAATTACTAAACAGGAAAAATTAGCTGAAATTGAAGATAGAAATAAAGTAGATAAAGAAAATCTAAAACAATTTAATGAATCATTAAAGAATTTAGAACAACAATTTAAAGCTGGTTCTTCTGGTGAAAGAAATACTGAAACACAACGTGAACCAGGATCTGAACGTGGTGCTGAACTTATTAATCCTGAATTACAGAGAGTTCAAGCCGCTTCTACTTCTGTATATACTACACCAGAATCAAATTATCAACAGCTATTAGAAAAATATAAAGCAGAAGAACTAGCACAAGTTCAACCTGGTGCTGGTGGTGGTGCTCAAGCTGAAGCTGTAGCTACTGCAGAACAAAGAGCACAAAAAGAATCTGGATACAAACCAGAAGTAACTAGAGTTGAACTTACACCCACTGATAGACAACAAAGACAAGAAGAAGTACAAAGAGATCAATCTGTTACCTCACAGATTTCCTCTGCATTTGAGCGTAGAGCATCCAGAACACAAGTTGATGAAACTTCAAATGAGTTTAAAACACTAAAAGAACAAAAATATACAGAAAAGTTAACAGAAGAAGAATCTATTCTAGGTCGAAAACTATTGGCTTCTGAACAAGCAGAACTTGAAACACAAGCTGTAGAAGAAGTCCGTAAGATTATTCAAAGTAAAAGTGATACAATAGATCAAGTACAAGCACCACCACCTATTATACCACAGACACCACAAGCACAATCAGAAGATATATTACCAAAACTTATTGATAGACTTAAAGTTCTGAGTAGAAAAATAGAAAATCCAGATGAAAAGACAATAACTCGTCTGGAGAATATCACACGAATGCTTCAGGAAAAAGATTATGAAACTGCCAGTGCAGCTATCGAAAGACTAGAAAAACAGTTTACAGCAACTGATACAGATTCAAGAGATGTATTAAGACAACGATTTGAATCTATTTCTGGTTCTAGATCATCTGCACCTGGTCAAAGAAGATCTTCAATGGAAGATGGTTCATATCAGGTGGCATCAGCAGCACAGACAACTATGACGGATGCTACTTATATACCAGAGACTGCTAAGGATGATTTAGCATCTTCTAATCGACCATCCTTCATGAATACTATTACATCTGTTCAACAAGCACCATCGGCTTCACCCAATGTTTCTGGTCCTGGTCCAGCACCTACAGCGGATAAGATTGATTCAGCTGAGGGTGGTAAACCTACGTCTGAAAAACCAGAAAATGTTAGAGTGGCATCAACAGCAAATGTTGATAAGATTGATAAAGATCTTCTTGGTAGATTCTATGCTGCAGCCAAAGAATATGGTAAACCAGTTACTATTACATCTGGTTTTAGAGATGATGAAAAACAAGCAGAACTTTGGGTTCGTGCAAATGTATTCCGTGAACCTGGCATATATATGCCAGCTAAACCAGATAGAGAAACTACAATCAACTATCGTGGTCAAACATTTAAAGTTCCGGGTGGTCGAACTAGATCATCCCATGGTGGTTCTTCGCCAACGGCTACTGCCATTGATATTTCAAGAGCCGATGCAGATGCAATGGATTCTATGGGTCTATTTGCTAAATATGGTCTAAATCGACCATTTCCCAATGATCCAGTCCATATTCAAAAGAAAGGTGGGACGGCTACTCCACATGTTGAGGAAACTGCCACACCACAAGAAGTACAAGCAACTCAAGTAAAAAGTGAAAGTGTGACTACAGCTACTGGTCCATCTGGTGAATCTGATGCTGAGGGTGGTGTAGCAACACCAATGCAAGGTGAACAAACAACTGCAACTGGTGGCGCTGGTGCTTCTGGTCCTGCTGCAACAATGACACCAGGTGCACCTTCTTCTGGTGCAGCTGCATTAACGGCGTCTGTTGGTAATGAAGTTGCTAAGAGAACACCTGCTGAAAGTGCACCACCTATATCACCTGAAACTCCTTCTACACCAAATGCAGGTGCTGGGGATACAAGTTATTCTTCAAGTACATCTGATCCAGGTAATGTGGAACCTGCCGATGCGGCAACTAGATATAGAGAACTATTTGGTCTTATGGCGGCATAAAAAAAGGAGGGGATTTCCCCTCCTTTTAGTTTTAGTCCTTAGCAAGTGATTTGAAGAACTCAATATCCTCATCATCCTCTTCAGCCGCAGTCTTAGATGGAAGAGTCTTTTCTTGAACTTCACGTTCCTGCTTTGGTTCAGACCATGGTAGATCTTGATCCTCATCCTTCTTGATAGGAGAACGATTTGCAGAAGGCTTGTCAGTGCCAAGAACAACTGCTAGTCGCTTTGAAAGTTCCTCATAGGACTTGAAGTTACTTGGATCAAGGAAAGTCTGTAGTGAATGTTCTTGCTTCCAAATGGTCTCCATCTTGGAATCATCATCAAATAGAGGTCCAGCAGAAGCAAACTCAGACTTATCATAGTTGCGGTAACCCTCAACATTACGAATCTTGAGCTTGAATGCAGCACCAGTCCAGAGACAGAATGGATTGACTGGATCTTCATCGGCAAACTGAGGATTCATAGCCTCATTTAGCTTATCAAAGATCTTTTTACCAAACTTGAATAGTCGGACAGTCCCATTATTTTCTGGATTATTTTGATCGGTCACAATATAGATGTTAGCAATAAACGTTAGCTTACGCTTCTGAGCACGTGCTTGTTTACGAGCAGGAGACTCATCATCTGTAGTGGAGTTCCATAGCTTGGAGTTTAGTTCACCAACTGGATCGGTTTGACCAATAGTGGTCAGAGAGTTCTCGATGTACCATAGACCGGTCGGACCCTTGAAACCATGTTCAAAGACTCGCACGAATGGAACATCCTCATTTGGTGGAGCAGGAAGGAAACGAATCACTGCATAACCATTGCCTGCCTTATCCACATTGGGATACCAGAAACGATTATCAGACTTAGATTCACCTTGACTGTTAAGCTTCTGAAGCTCTTGTGTGAGCTTTTCCAGAGAACCTTTACCAGCAGTCTTTTTTAGAGCAGAAAAATCCATTTGTATATTCCTTATATAATAGTATATTTGTATATTTGTATAGTCGTGTATGTTTGGGAGTAATCCCAAGTGTATTTATAACCCTATAGAGAGAACTTGTCAATACAAATCTTGCGAATCTTCTCTTTGTCGTAGTGTAGAAATCCTCTATACTTCTTGATCTTAAGATATACTTCATTCCACACCGGGTCATACGACATATGCTTGTCCCAATATGATAGACAACCTACCATATTAGTTAATATAACCAGCGTCTCCAAAGTTATTTTTTCGGATAGAAAAAGTTTTAATATAAATGGATGCTGATTATCTTCTATTTTAAAGTTGGAATCAAACTCATCATGAAACTGAGATAAATCATTCTCGATAGTTCTTGTTATAGCTTGCGTCTTTTTTAGCCATTCATTATAAAGTTTATATCCTTCATCAGAGGATATATCACGAACCCAAGCATTAGACTTGTTTAGGATAACAGATAAAATAAGATTATGTGGATCTTTATGTCTGGCAATCTTTTCAAAAAAGAATTTATCTTTTCTTTTTTCAAACGAGTCTTTTTTGGCAACCACCTTACCATTATACTTGTGATAGTCATATGACTCGGTTGTAAAGTGTCTCTTTAGAGCTAGATAATCTATATAAGCTTCATACGGCGTCATACTGGTAATGTAGCGGTCTTCTTGATGATGTTTAGTGCTTCTGCTTCTGCTTGAACCTTTGAGCGTAGGTTGATATTATTCTTGACCATAACTGCAGCATATTCTACTTCAACTTTATTGGCTTCACACCAGAGAATGATTGCATCAATATAATCCATCTTTTTCTCTGCAATCATATCTTCAATTTCTACATTAAAGTTATGGATTTTTTCTAGAATCATCGGGTGAGTTCTCCTCAGTTGGAAACCAACATTTTTTAGTTTTATTAATAAAAAATTGAGTACCGAAAAATAATAGAATACATTGAAGAAAACCAACAAATCCTGCTAATGGTTGCATGAGTAAAGACATTAGAGGAAATGTAAAGTATAGACTAATGGTGAACCAGAGAGCACCTAGTGTGATATCACGTTGTGGTTTAGTTTTCATGCCCATAGACATTCATAATACTTTGCAAATAGCATTCGCCCATTATCCATCCTTTTTCTATGTTTTTCAATACCTTCACGATCTACTTCAAATGTATGAGCAGGTCCATGAACAAGTTTAGAGAAACCATTTTCCATTTTTTCAAACTGGATATCTGACTCACCGGAGTAATATTGATCTTCCCACTCAGAAGAGTGTTGCTCGAAAGTCCAGATCATTTCGTCAAGAACCCAATCCCACCGCTTGAAATGATTTTCATCAGTCATACCGCAGTTCTTTTCTTCTTCTGTCAGAGGTGGTGCCGATGTAGAGCGTAATTCCTCTGGAACATCCTCATCATCTACATTTGGTGCACCCATTTTGTTTTCTTTAAGTTGTTTTAAAACAGGTGTAATAATCATAGCAAGAGTATGATCGGCACTCCAAGTATCATAGGAATCAACTTTTACTGAAATCCTTCGTTCTTGTCTGGCATTATACCAACCACAGAATCGGATCAACCATTTAAGTTTTGATAGACGTTCACCCAGTGCATGAATATCATCTGAATCCTTGTGGAGTTCACCAGGACTTTCTTGATTAAGTTTATTCTTGTCTTTCCAGAACAGAATCTTTTCTGCAATCTGGAAAGGACCAATATAGTTGGTATATGGTCCGATCTTGACCTTCATAGTTCACCTTTATATATTATAAACTCATTATATACCATATACCACAAAAGTCAAGGTATATTTATTGAACTCGGAATACTGAGTATCTCACGTTAAAGTTGCCAATAGGCTTATGTACTGAAGCATATTGTACTTTACCGTCTCTAATATCAATCACATCAAATACTTGAGCTTTCTCCATAGTACCCCACGGTGCTTTGACCATGGTGGTTTTACCCAGTGGTGGGTCTAGTGGAGTCTTTTTTACCTGTTCAATCATGATACCCTCATTAGAATGACATTTTCACTTACACGGTTTTGTAGCACTGGGAACTCTTTAATTTCCGATAGGACTTTATTAATGACTCTCTTACCACCAGTCAGAATAGTCTCAATGGTTGCCTTGACTTTTTTGGAACTGATCTTGTATGTCTTGGTTTTGGTTTCATCATACTTGGTAATAGTCATACGGTCAACATCTAGACCACCACGATCAATAGCATAGAACACAGTAAGTGTGTTATACTTCACATTGAATGTCCAGAACTCTTGGCAACCTAGAATCTTTTCTGGATTGACAGATACCAGTTTATGGTCCTTGCTTTCCTTAAGATACTTGAAGTGCTTTAGCTTCTTTTCAGAAGTCATGGGCTTTGGTGCCCTCTGCTGCTTCTGCTTTTTGACATTACCAGCATAGCGCTCACAATCTTCTAGAATAGACTTGTAGAATGCAGCACGTTGCTTGATCTGTTCCTTAGTAAGATGATTGTATCCTTCTTTCAGTTGAGAATCACAGTCTTTCTTAAAAAGTTCTTGAGCCTCATCTGAGATAGGCTTGAAGTACTCTGCAACCTTTGAAGAGAGTGTTGGTGGAATCTCATGCTTCTGAAGCATATCATACATGGACAGAGTATAACCCTCACGATCAATTTCTTCGTCAAAGAGACCAATGAAGTTTGAGACCTTTTCCTTGATCCTATCTTGAATATTAATGACCTTTTTAGGTTCAGACTTTTCCTCTTGTTCCGAGGAATGGTTTAGCATCTCAGTTAGTTTGAGGTTCATATGGTTATATGAACGCTTAGTAAGAGGGACACCACGGGAAAGCATACGGGCAATCCATCCGGCATGCTCAATAAACTTGTTATCTGGTACAGATTTAAGTTTCTTAAGGTCCTCTAGTCGATTAGTATTCTTTAGATAAGTTTCTAGATATTCTCGTGCATCAGACCTGGAACACATATAGTTATACCAGGATAAAGCAGAACTATATTGCTGATCAGTTAACTGCTTATTAGAAGGAAAGATCGGTTCTTCACCCATGTACTTGAGATTAATCAGATACTGCTCTGTACGAGTGGTCTTAACCTTGACAGGCTTCTTGACTTTCAGAGACTTAGGTGTTGCTGCTGCACGAGCCATTTTATATAGTATCCTTAACTGCTTCTATGGTAAGTTGATTATAGTTAGTTTTAACCCAAACTAGGTTTGAAAGAGAACTATATATGTGGTGGCAAAAATCCGAATCTGTTCTTTTGACTATTTTATCAAAATAACTAGATTTTACTGATTGAAGTTTACGTTCTACATAAGTCATATCACCATTCTTTGGTTATGTCAACTACAATCTTTGTTTTTTACATTCAAAAATCAGAGGATCACGAATATTTAAAATAATAATATTAAATAATTTAACAAAAGTACTAGATTTAATCTCTAAGGTAGAATCCATATACGTTTCTATAATATCATCAGAAGCAAATCTACATCTATCATTGATTAAGTGGGAAACATGTTTATATTTCATTGTAGACTTGATCATAGACTTGATCCCTGACTTGATTCTCGATTTGATCCCAGACTTGTTTCATCCTCATTCCTCAGGATGGAGTTGAATCACATTATCACCTTCAATATCCTTGGATTCAACTAGACCAGTAAACTCTAGATGCCCATCAAACTCATAACCAAGACTCTTAAGCATTACTTCTACTTTTTCTAGAATAGAGTAATAAGTTACTTCATCAGAAATGGTAAATGTATGATGATATCTTTCACCTGCTATATCACTATTTGGATCTTCATTCTCATTATAGCGATTATAAGCTAGTGTGATTTGAATATTATCCATTTTTATTCCTCATATTTAGTTCAATCATATTAAATGTATCCCATATATTATCGTATAACTCAAATGTGATAGGAACATCTAGACGCATTTTTATAAGATTCTCTAAATCATTATAAATCTTCTTTTTTATAAGCATATCATTCATAGAATAAACAGCATAACTTATTTCACGACGAACTGGTTTCATAGACTTGATCCCAGACTTGATCCCAGACTTGATCCCAGACTTGATTATAGACTTGATTCCTGACTTGATTCCTGACTTGATCATAGACTTGATCATAGACTTGATCATAGACTTGATTCCTGAGTTGATTCGAGACTTGATCCCTGACTTGAATCCTGACTTGATTCATAAGAGTAGTCCGGACTTTTTAGGTCCGGACCTCAAGTGTCTTAAGAAGATCTGGATCAATATCGTAGGTCCAGGCGTTAGCGCTGAGCGCCGTCTGCATATCAGGTGGTACCGGCAGTGCAAAAGTTCGACCGGTACCGCAAAGTACCTTGAGGAACTTCTCCCGACCAATGTCAGGAATATCAACCTCCAGAAGAGTACCGATCTGAGGATCCTCATCCTGGTCAATCACAGTGGCATTAAGTTCATCAAGGATATGAACCCAACCAAGGATTTCACAAGCGGCTCGACGCTGCTCCATGTTTTCCCAGGTCAGTGCCATCTTAGCAGTCAGACTGGACTTGTTTTCAATCCATTCCGAAGGAACACGGACACCGTGCCAAGCATAGACGGCAAACCCATCAGCATAGAGAATGGCAGGACCAGTCTCGGAATGCAGTCGGTTGTCCTCATCCATCTTGATGTGGACTGGGCGATCCTGCACCACCGCTAGAGTATCATAGCAGGAAACCCAACCACAAGTCTTGGCAACAGCCCAGAGACCATCAAGCTTACCTTCAAGGTCAATACCAACTTCATTCTGCATGAAGTCATAGAAGGAAAGCCATGCGGCCTCATGAGAACCATACACACAGCTCTCAGTCACGGACCGATCGCCAAGGATCTTCTTGGCATGAAGTGGACCATTGGCAAACACGATCTTATCAGGTGCGCTAAGACCACCGCACTTATACAGAAGCTTTACAGCCTCTTCAGCCTGTGTAGGATCAACACGGTCGGTGGACAGACCGATCTTGATCCACTTGTCACGATAGACCTCTAGCATAGCTTCCTGAGCAGGAGTAAGCTTGTCGATCTTCTTCATAGTATAGACTCCTAGATTATATTAATGACAGACTGAAGAGGTGTAAGAGTTAGTCCTGAGCCCGACGGAAGCCCTCGGCAACATATTCACGCTGACGGCGAACAGTGTAGTTACCAGGAGGAACCAGAAGAGTCTCGTGGGTATCAAAGGAACGAAGGTGGTTGATTTCCGTAGGAGCCTCAACGGAGAGGAACATCTCGTAGAGGTCAACGTCCTTGGTACCAGTGGTCTTGTAGGCAGTCACACGATCAGCAACCATCACGTGGTCATGACCAGTTTCAGAATGGGCAACCACGATATGGTTACGCTCGTTGGGAGCAATGCGCTCCACGTTTGTAGGAAGAGTGTCGATCCGCAGAATGAGGAAGTCACCCTGGGCAGCCATACGAGTAAAAGTCTTCATGTTTTTAGTCCTTTCTGTGTTTTGGTAAGTATAGTTATATATCAAAGTGGAAGTTGTGTCAACCTATTTTTTAGGCGTTTGCCATCTCTAAAGCAGTCTCCAGAGCCTTGGTCTTCATGTTACGACCATTGCCGTACCAAGCAGACTGCAGTCGAGAATCCTGAGTACGACCAAGAAGATGATCGGCGGTATAGGTCACCGTGTTAAACAGCTGCCAGAAAGAACCACGGGCAAAGTCAGCACCAGGCTGAGTATCGACCACGGACAGAGCAACCTTAGCGTTCTTGCTCAGTTCCTTCTTAGCATCAGGACCACCAGCAACCGGGAACACACGCTTGAAGTAGTCAACCATGTTCTCGTTGGTGTAGCGCTTGGTGCCAAGGAATGCTGCCATTTCCTTGTACTTGGCAAGCTTCTCCTGGGCAATACCAAGCATCAGCTTCACGTTATCACCATTGAACTCACGGCGATGGCTGATCTTGACAAAGCGCTCTACCTTGGTGTTAAGAGAGAGCGTAAGAGTATTGTTGCAGACCACACGGATCGGAGTGAACCGAACGTCGGTGGAGAAGCCGTACTTGTGGAAGTTGGTGAAGTGCAGGTAGGACTCGACTTCATCACCACCGAACAGGTCGAACCCGTCCTTAACCTTTGCCAGAGCCCAGACAATCTGACCATCGGCCAGAGAGCCGGCGGTGTGCATTTCCATGTCACCCTCGGCGATGAAGTCGTTGAAGAACTCAAACGCCTCAGAGTTCTGCACCGGATTCCAGTCGTTCGACACGATATCCAGGATCTTATTGTCCATCTTACGAACAAGAGCAGAGCGACCAACGTCGATGTTCTTACCACCAACCTTAGCATAAGCCTTGATCTTCTCCACCTCCCAGTTGAGACCTGCAGCCTCAAGCATCTGGACGGGAGTCAGGTCGGCAGGAACTTCCGTGCCAAGACCGTGCCAAGGCTTAGCACCAGCATATGCCATCTGAGCCTTACCGTTGATCATTTCGATATTGTGAGCCATTGTCTTCCTCTTTTGTGTTGATAGTCGGATTTTATATCAAGTCAGATTAAAGTCAACCATTTTTTTGTAACCAGAGATGGGAGAGAATCCACCAAGAACTTCACCCTTCTCAGTCATAAGAACAGACTCAAGACAAGCTCTTTCCATATAGATAAGAGCTTTTTCCTTAGAGTCAAAGTCTTTAGTATAACCAAAGTTAGTAAAACTTACCAGATACATCATTCTTGATCCCAGACTTGATCCCAGACTTGATTCCTGACTTGAACCCAGACTTGATTCTTACCTTGATCCCAGACTTGATCCAAGACTTGATTCCTGACTTGATCCAAGACTTGATTCCAGCCTTTGTTCCAGACTTGATCCAAGACTTGATTCCTGACTTGATTCTCGACTTTATTCATTACCTTATACCATCCTTATTCGGTCATGAACCATTATATCAAGTCTGGGGTAAATGTCAATAGGTTTTATGAACCGACAAAGCGGGCAATGACAGTCATCTCAGCGTTGGTCAGCTGAGCCTCAAACGGACCCTGGTGAGCCAGACGGTCAGCGACTCGAGCAACCTCATTGGAGGCCACATCGTCCTTGGTGGTCTTGGCGAAGGCGTACATGCGGGACAGAACGGTCGAGATATCCATATCGGTAGTCTCCTTGTTATAACTTAACCTATAACCTAATCTGAGATTAAAGTCAACCCCTCAGTCGAGATAAGACGGCTTTTCCGTCCGGTTCCACTTCTTGCGCTTCTTGCGGCCGGGGGCGCCATCGTAGTACCCATCGGTGCCGAACGAGGTGGTGCCGAACTCCTCGAGGTTGGTCTTCCGCAGGTCACCCTTGCGGTACTTGTCCCTGGAAGTGTGGTAGCGCCCATCGGACGCCACGGTCACGTTGGTCTTGGTCTTGTCGCCGGAGAACACGGTCATGGTAGGCCTTTCGTTGGTGTCGTTGGTATGACTTAACTTATATCTTAATCTGAGATTAAAGTCAATAGGGAAAGTCAGTCGATCAGATAATCCGCCCGGAGGGCAGCCAGCGCCTCCTCGACCGAGTCGAAGTGGTGGTGGAGGTCGGGGTAGCCCATTTCCTCCCAGGCGGGCATAGCCCAGGACTTCTCCGACATGTTCCAGTAGGACTCCACCTCGATGGTGAACTTGCCGTCGTAGTAGTCGCCTTCGGCGGAGATGCGGATGTCCGTGCGGTTGGGCAGGTAGGTGGGGAGGTTGGTCATGTTCAGTTCCTCATTCATCATATGTACCTTATAACCCCATATGAGATAAAAGTAAACCCCTGCTTTGTCAATGGGTTAGGCTTAAGTCATTGATATCATTGAGGAAAAAATCTGCATTTTTTTCAAAAAAGTTTGAGCCCTAATGATATCAATGGGATAGGTGCTAAAAACGTCCCTGATCGTCCTAAGCGATCCTAGCGGTAGGATAACCCATCCACAGTGGCTTAGGTCGCCGAGAAACGTCGTGAGCACCTAACCCATTGATATCATTGACTTTTATAAAACGGCTAACCCATTGAAAAGATTAGGTTTTACCATCTTAGTACCTCGAGAAGGGCTCGACCTCGAGGTGGGCTGAAAAAAGTTTTGGACGACCGAAAAAAGTTTTTATAAGGATTTCAATGGGTTAGGATATCAACCTGGCTAACCCATTGATTTTGTTTGGTTGACTTTTAAAGTGATCGGTGGTATAAGAGACCTATGATGAATGAGGTGCTCATGACCTACCCCGACGATTTCGACCTCGAGGTCTCCTGCGAGGAGGCTTACGAGCCGACTGCCGCCGATCTGGCGGAGTACGAAGAATACCTCTCCACCCTCGAAGATAACCGTTGACTTTAATCCCAGAATGGGATAAGGTCTGACTATACACTTACAAAGGACACTGACATGCCCCGTGGCATCCCCAAGAACGGCTACCGCAAGACCCGTACCGCTAAGACGGATAAGATCGCTAAGATCATGAACGTGACTCAGCCCACCGAGCCCGTCATTGTTGAGACCGACGAAGAGATCGAGCAGAAGCTGACCGATCGCTTCGAGATCCTGTCCGATATGACCAATGCTGCAATCGACGGTGACGTCCGTGCGCTGATCGTGTCCGGTCCTGCCGGTCTCGGCAAGTCCTTCACCGTCGAGAAGGCGCTCGAGGCTTGGGATCCCAATGCCACGTCCCATCGGATCGTGAAGGGTTACGTCAAGGCTCCGGCGCTCTACAAGCTGCTGTATCAGCACCGTTCCGCTGGTTCGGTGCTCGTGTTTGACGACGCCGACGATGTGTTTCTTGATGAGACTGCAATCGGTCTGCTCAAGGCGGCTCTGGACACTACCGACAAGCGCATCATCTCGTACATGACCGAGGGTTCGCTGATCGACGAAGAGACTGCCGAGCGTATGCCCAAGAGCTTCGAGTTCCGTGGCACGGTCGTGTTCATCACCAACTACGACTTCGATGCCATGATCGACCGTGGCTCCAAGATTGCACCGCATCTGTCGGCTCTGGTGTCTCGTGCCCACTATATCGACCTGGCAATGAAGACTCAGCGTGACTACCTCATCCGTATTCGGCAGGTGGTCAAGCAGGGTCTGCTCAAGAACATCGGTCTTTCAGATGATGCTCAGGACGATGTGGTTCAGTTCATCGAGAAGAATGCCTCTCGTCTCCGTGAGCTGTCTCTCCGTATGGCTCTCAAGATCGGCACCCTTCGCCGCAAGGATGATGGGCGTTGGATGAAGCGTGCCATTGTCACCTGCTGCAAGAACTAAAAGGAATACCTATGATTAATAGACCAAACTTCTTTACTGTAGCATGCTCTTATGGTGCTACTGGTGAAGGTCAAACTTATATGGTACTTTTTACGTTTGCTTTAAATAAAGCAAAGGCTCTTCAAAAGTTCAGTAAAGAGTTTAATCCATACTATGCTCAAGGTGCAACTGTATATGATGGTTATTATTTTGACTTTGAAGGTGCACCATTTCTGATTACAGATGCTCTCCGAAAGGCTATGGAAGAATGGCCTGAGTGCTATATGGAATACAAAGCTTCATTTGCTGTTAACTTCTCGTAGGAGTCATCATGCTTACTAAACAAGATCTAGAAGATATCTGGAACAATAAGCCTCATGGTTACTTCACAAATATGATGAAGAACATGAAAGGTAAAAAGAAGTACAAAGTTCTCTGTACTGCATATGAAGAAGTTGATATTGCAAAGGAAGAGTCTGTTGTCTTTGCTAAATCTGGCGATGAAGCAATCCGACTAGCATCCAATGAACTCAGACATAGCATTAATAAGACTCTAGGTAAAGGTACCTCTTCCAATGTGAAGTTTAGATATAAGGTTGAATGGATTAGTTAACTAAAAAGGGGAGCCATTAAGCTCCCCTTTTCTTTATTTATTCACAACCGTTTTGCTCTCACCTTTGCTAATGATAACTTTATCATTGTCCACATGGACTTCCATAGGTTCTTTTTCTTTAAGAGTATTCACGAGTTGCTCTAATATTCTCATTTCAGGTTTTTCTTCTTTTTCTTGTTTACCAGTAATACCGGTAACCATAGCTATAAGTGCCATAACTGCTGTAGAGACTAGACCTATAACGGCCGTAAGTGCTTCTTTTTCAAGATAGGCACTAGCACCTACACCAACACAGACAAGAAGAACGATCCAGGGGATCGCTGTTTTACCTATCACTTTAGAGGCAACTTCCTTAGATGTGGAGTTTGCCTCTATTCTTTTGAGCTCAATTTGTGCTTCGGTTTCGAGTTTGCGGATAGAGTCTTTGTGTTCGGACATATAAACTCTCCTTCGCTGCCCGAACTTATTTATCCAAAGATTTCTAAGACTCTTTCTTTATAGTCATCTCTATTCTTGACAAAAACCTGAGTTTCATAATCATCATTTGCTATGATAATAACTATTTGTGGGAACTTAAGGTCAGTCAACTCTTCAGCCATAATAGAATAAGTTGTGGCTTGAATGAAGTAGTTCTGAATCCACTCTTCCTTTTTCTCTTTTTTGGAAGTCTTGAAGTCAACAATGGAGTTGATTCCATTATATTCTGCCAATAGATCCGATGTACCTGCAGCCTTTAATACTTTTGAATAAAGCATAGATTCAATGCCATAGACCTTACTTACATTTTTAGCAAGAATAGGTTTGATGGTATTGAACATCATCATATTAAATGGCATGACTTTACGAGAATCAATCTCCACATTCATGAGATAATCCTCACAAAGTTTATGGATTGCGGTACCTCTATTAGCTGCTAGTCTAGAGACTTTTTCGACTTCTGCTGCACCGACTCGAGCTTTCCAGAGTTCTAGCCCAGACTTATCTAACTTCTCCCCTAATACTGTAGTGACGGAAGGAAATACTCCATCTGGTGTGATGTAGTATCTCTTTCCGTCTTTTTCAGTACGCTCTAGTGGTGCTAGATTTAGTAGTTCATGTTTAAACATTATTTAATCCCATGGTGCTTTAAACATTGGAGCCCAATGCGTAGGCTTATCCTTATCATCATGACCTTCTGAGTATTGAGCCTGTTCGGTGGTACCTGAATAATACCACCGATTCAATCCAGGATATAGTCTACCAAATCTAATCCATTTTCTATGTTCATTAGCAACTATAATAAACCCATGCTCTCTAGGAACATAAGTTTCAATAGGACTCCAATCAGGCTGCAATCCCGAGTCGGTCTTTTTCAATAATATAGTCACGTACTAGATCACTCCTCAAAATATCATTCTTATTAAACTCAACAAACTTAAAGCTCTTTATACCACGAATAATCTTCATAAACTGAGGTAGACCATTCTTTTCTTTTTCATTGGTGAAATCAGACTGTGTAAAGTCACCAGAGAATATAATCTTGCAGTTCTTTCCTACACGTGTAATGACTGAGTCAAGTTCGTGGAGTGACGCATTTTGCATCTCGTCTACTACAATGATACAGTCATTTAGAGTAATACCTCTAATGAATGAGGTAGAAATAAACTCGATTATATTCTTTTGTTTTAGATAGTCATAGGCATCACCACGTTTAAAGAGTTCGGAACAAATTGCATAATATGGAGCTTCATAAACTTTAGCTTTTTCCTTATTATTTCCTGGCAAGAAACCCATATCTCTTGTCGGTACTACCGATCTTACAATATAAAGTTTTTTATAGGGAGAATCTTCACTTAGTATTTGATTGAGTGCCAGATACATGGAAATATAACTTTTTCCAGTACCGGCAATACCATGAAGCATTAGATTTTTACCTTGACCATAAGCATTAAATGTAAGCTTTTGATTTTCAGTCAAAGGATAAACATCTTGAAGATTAAAGTTAATCTTTTCTCCTATTGCTCCATTGTTCTCTCTGATTTGTCTTTTTTCTTTACGACTTAGTCTCTTCTTAGGCGGTGCTGACATGCAGTGAACCTTTACTAGTATAGTTCACGATTACACCTAGAATGTGTTTATCGAGCTTTTGGTAATACCCCTAGAATGATGCTTTTTAATATCTTTTAGTCTGTCTCTAAAAGCATCATCGGGTTTCTTTAGACCTAGTCTGATTGGATCCCCGATAGAAGGTGCACCGTGAACAAGTTGAATAATATGTGGATTATCCTCTAAGTACTTGTCCCTTTCAGTTATTGACATGAAGAGCTCTTGCTCCTCATCCGTATTTATATCTTTGAACATGTAAGTTGGCATTAGTCTTCCTCATCTTCTTCTAGACGCATTAGGTCATTGATATTTTTGGAACGTAGAGCATTAGCAAGTCGTTTGTTCTTTCGTCGTTCTCGATCTCTTAGAACATTCTCATAATATTCATCTTCATCATAACCATCATGATCTTTATAGATTTTCTTGCTTTTGCTCATGGAAGTAGACCTGGAAATGCCTCCTGAATAATGTCTGGCGTAATGCCAGGGTATGGTAGATGTTTGTCTTTAATAGCTAGAAGCACTTTAGCATCTTTGGCTGATACAGTTTCAAGTAGTTGAACAAATAGTGCTTCACGTCGAAGTTGCTTAAGATCTGGATTACCACCTTCAATGAATAGATACATCTTACGACATTCATGATAGAAGATATGTTCCTGATCCACTAGATCATTTGGCTTATATGGCGGATCACCTTCTGGAAGAAGCCATTTAATAGCAGGATCAAATGCACCACGTAGTACTGTCTGAAGTGCTACGCTATTATTCTCTTGAAGCATTCTGATCCTATCAGATCGACTAGTCATACCTGAAGTCTTTTCAAGTATTTCTGCAACTCCTAGCTTCATTTAGACTTTTTCCTCAAACATATTCATTGATGTGTTCCATTAGATTCTTGAGTTTGTGTTGGATGAAATAGTTCATTAGCTCTGGTGCTTTTTTATTAGCCTGAGCATTATATTCTACCATAATGGATTCCATTACAGTTTCTGGAATCTTAGATAGATCAATAAGCTGCTGATTACGCTTATAGTTACGAAGTTGAGTAAGAGTCTGGCAAAACTCCTCTGGATTCTTCTTGAGGTATTCATCCAGTTTCTTTTGTGTTACTGGCTTCTGGCGAGTACCAACCACAAGACAGTTATCATCTGATAGGAAGTTTGGAATACCATCACCAGAATCACCCTTAATGATATGTTCCTTAAGGAACTTTTCTGCTTCCGATTTAGTAATATATTTTGTTGTGTAGCGCATGATTTTGGTGGAAATCCTTATAAATATAAATAACAAATATAACAACTTAAAGGTATAATAAAATGGCTTTTATATATGCATTAACATTTCCCAATGGCAAAAAATATGTAGGATTTACAGTAAATAGCGTAAATAAAAGATGGCATGATCATCATTATAGTGCTTTAAATGGTGGTAAAACAAAACTTCATTGTGCTATTAGAAAATATGGATTTGAAAATATTGAAAAAGAAATATTATATGAAAATGATGATTCTGAATATACATTGAAAGTTATGGAAAATCATTTTATTAAGTTATTTAATACTATAGAAGATGGTTATAATATATGTGAAGGTGGTGGAAAGTTCCCTGTATATCATGGGGAAGATAATCCAGGTTATCATCGAAAAAATAAGAAAATGGAAGAATGGTTTAACCCTCTACAAGTTGAAAATCATAAGCTTGCCATGAAGAAAAGACATAGCGGTGCTGGTAATGTACATGCAAGAAAAGTAAAACTTATTGATCCTAATGGCAAAGAATATTTTATTCATGGTACTCTTGTTTCTTTTTGTGAAGAGAAAAATATAAGTTTTAAAACTTTATATAGATGTTTAAATGAAAATAACGGCGGTACCATAGGATCAATAAGCATTAAGGCAACCAAACTTGTGCACAAAGAAAGAAGAGAAAATACAACTGGTTGGTCAATCTTTCCTCTTGATTAAGACATTTTTTACTGGTTGATAAATGGTTACATTATCATAAACCATTAATTGTACCATGTCCTTGTCGCCCGAGATGATTAGAAGCTTCTCTGAAGTATTACCAAACTCCTTGGCAAGTGTGCCGATGATATCATCGGCTTCTGCTGTATCCACTCGAATGACACGATATGGAAATACCGTCAGAAGTTCATCACGAATCTTGTTGAGACATTCAAAGATTGCTTTCCAGTCTAGTTCGGAAGCAGCCTGTGACTTCTTACGATTAGCCTTGTAATAAGGAAAGAGTGTGCGGCGCCAGTAGTTTGTGGCGTCACATGCAATAATAACTTCACCATATTCTGGACCAAACTTGGTCTTGTACATACGGATTGAATTTAATACCATATGTCTTACCATATTTTCATCTAGTTGAGCATTGGTATGATTACCAATCTGAACCATGATATTGGAAAGCATCACCTGGGAAAAATCAATGATAAGCATTTTTTTAAGGGTTATTCACCCTTTCCTTCTTTTGGAGTGATAATGATTTTAACTTTATCGGAAACTGCTAGTCCATCAGAAGTTTGGATAAAAAGATTATCCGCAATCAGTTGAAGTGGATGGTCAATACCTTTGAGCATACAAAGTAAAGAACGGATTGATTCTACTACCATTGCTGAATGCTTAAGAATATCGTCATCATCTTCATCTGGTTGAAATCCAGCCACATGTAGCTGGTCAAAAAGTGATGGTATAATAGTCTCGATAGTTTCCTGAATATGGAACTGTTTTACCATATCCATCGACTCATCAACTTCCTCAATGGTTTGAGGTCCATTGTACTTATTATTCCGGGTAGGAAATAGGACAACATTATTGGCTTGAGTCATAGTTTAATATACCACACTTTTTGTATGTTGTCAATCATGAAGTTCTATACACAAATTGTTGTTTCGGGAATTGGCGACTTTCTTCAGTGGGATATTTCTTTAATAGATCAGTAAGCATGACCTCCCATTGCCTCTTGATTCTATCAAGAGAATAACGGCTGTCAACATAAACCTTATTGAATTGCACCATTTCTTTATGGTTTTTATCACGAACAAACTGGATTGCGGCTTCTAGATGTGAAGCAAAAATATTTGAATGTTCTACTTTATCTAGTGTACCTTGATACATGACATTTAATGCACCAGAAGTTTCGGCTAGAGCACCGTAGTTTGGATGAACACAAACTAACTGAGCAGACATAGCTTCAAGCATAGCACGGCAACTAGTCTCCATCCAGATTGATGGATAAGCAAAAATATCACATGAGTTTAGATGATGTTTAAGTTGTTCATTGGGAACAAAACCATGATAAGTCATCTGAGGATGATTTCTGATTTGTTCGTATAGAGGTTCATATTGCTTATCAGCATCTTCCCAACCATAGATCTTAAAACTAGAAAATACATCTAAATGGATATCATCATATTTCTCTGCTAGATATTGAAAGACAGAGACTAGAATATCCAGACCACGTTGTGGAGTTGATGTATAGACTAGACGGATCTTTCCATCACCGTGTGACCATCGTGCTATTGGATCAGCAGGTTCAATACCGTGCTCAAGAACAATAGATTTAGTGTCATAAGGGATTCCATAAAAAGAATGATATTGATTCATTTGCCAGTTTGAGATATACACAAACTTATGAAATTTATCCTGAAAGCTTTTATCTTTCAGTTTAGCTGATTCAGGATCATTTGGTAAATCATGATGCCAAAGTATTCTAATCTTATCTTCATTTAATTCTCTTACACGAGAAGAGATAATTTGAAAATGTTCTAATAGTGATGGATCAATAATAGATGCTAGTTTTCTCTTAGCGATCTCTGTGCCACCATTGGCATTTTTGGAGATTTCATTTTCTTCAAACATTAATTATATATCCTATTTTACCATGTGGTTTTTTGAACTTGTAGAAGTGGATGAGAAACAATGCAATGCCAGACAATACCCTGGAATGCTTCGCTCATTGGAGTCACTAGACTTGGCTCGGATTCTGGAATCACGCAGCAGGATTCAGCATATCTAGCAACATATCCATTTTGCTTACCTACAATAGCCATGACTCTACCGCCATGTACATGAGCATAATCAGTAGCTCGGATTAGATTTACAGAGATCTTTCTTTCAGCATCACCACCGCCAACTGACAGAATGAATAGAGCATCTTTACTATTAAACTTGGAAACAGCTAGCCATTTAACAAAGAAACTTTCCCAACCTTCATCATTGACTCGAGCTGTAAGTTCCGAAACATTATCAGTAGGGCAATAAGCTTCAATATTACAAAGCTTACGAAGATCATTTACCATGTGGGATGCATTAGCGGCAGAACCACCAGCACCTAGAACAAAGACTCTACCACCATTATCTCGAACTTCAATAAGATCTTGAATGATATCTTCAATGTCGGTCGTATGGATTAGATTAGCTGTAGTACTTGCTAGGATTAAAAAGTTTTCAACGTGACTCATTATTTAGTCTTTCTATAAGATGCCTTGACATTACCCTTTTCTAGAATCTCAAAACCATGACTGAAAACAATCTTTTCAAATCGTTCATGGTCATACATCCAGATATCATCTGCAACAAAAACTGTGCCGATTGTAGCTCGTTCAACAAAGAAGTTTGTTTCAAGATCAACGGCTTCATTATGATGTGGACCATCAAAAAATACTAATGCATAAGTGTTTTCTAGTTTCTTGAAGTCATTATAGACTGGAACACCATCAGAAAAGCGTTTGACAAACTCATTATCTTCCATACAAAAGAAAGTAAAGTTTAGACCTTTAGAATAAGCATAATAATAGAGAGAAGGAATGATCCTGTTTCTCATATCATTTGTGTAATCAAATCGTAGAGGCTTAGTAATCTCAGTGGATTCTGGATCGCCTTCAGTCTTTACTTGTGGAATATGATATGTGATATTCTTATTAGTGCATTCGATCTCAATATTACCATATGGATCAATGCAGAACATTGAACGGTTGGTATCTTGATTATGGACTAGAGTATCAATAATAAGCTTTGCGGATCCACCACGTCGAGTGCCAATCTCTACAATGGCGCCTTCTACACCTTTAATAGCCATTGCGGCCCGATGTAGAATCTCATATTCTTGAGAATCAGTACCGAATACTTCTTCATCATTAAATCGAATAACACCCATACTTTAATATCCTCGAATCCTGGTTCTAAGTTCTGTAGAACTATAGTTATGTAGTCTGTCAATAAACACGATCTGGATCTTCCTGTGGTCACAAATATCTTGACCAGTAAGTCTAGTGCCACTATATTCAGATCCAACAAAGCGCTTCTTGATTGGAAGAATAGCCATCATATTTTCTAGATCAAGTTCTGTATCATAGGGAATTATGGACGACACAAAACCTAAAGTATTGATCTGAATAAATCTTTCAAACATTGACTGAACAGGTTTTTCTTTAGTCTCTGGTCGATCCAGAGTTGGGTCGGTATGTAAACCGACCCAAAGATCATCACATTCTTTTTTACAGCGTTCTAGAAATGATAGATGCCCTGGGTGAAGAAGATCAAACGCTCCACAAGTGAAGCCAATAATATTATTATCTTTCATTATTCAGTTGGGGCTTGCCTTAGTGTGAAAGACTTACGAGCTCTTTTAGCACCAAAGTATTTAACCACTAGATCTTCAACAACTTTTTGATCAAAGTTCTTACAAGAGAAAACATCAAGATACATAGTGTCTATTTCATTTACAAAATGACAAGCAATATTACTGGTTTCAATAAGCTGAATTAGAGTATATCCGGACTTATCACCAGAACCGAAGTTCACAATCTGTGGATCGCCATAAGCAATCATATCAATATCTTTTACTAGCTGAGTAGCAAAAGCAAAAATATTATTATAGGATGTAATCTTTTCATGGTCACATCCAGAGGCATCAAGCATTAGATGATAACCCCAGCTCTTGATTTCTGTCATTTATTTTTCCTTAATAAGAGTCGATAACTTGAGTGTAGATAATGGAGTCGATCCGGAAAGAGCGCCAACCACCCTTAGTAATATCCCAACAGGCAATCACATCTGGATTATCACGATGAAAGGACTTTTCACTGGTCTGTTCTTCTACACTTTCACGATAGGATTCTGGTAGAAACTTTGGTAGAAGTGTGCAACGCATCTGGCGTTCTTCACCATTTACCTTTGTAAAGGTCACTTCTAGAACATTATTCCGAAGATCCTTGAGTACTGTATCACGCTGAAACATAATATATTATTCCTTTATCCTGCTAGGTATTTTTGAGTGGTAAGTTTATGTTCTTCAACAAGAGGTCTCACCTCATTATAACCACCAATGTAGTATCCGTCAACCACTATTACAGGATAACTGGTGGCAGATGGATACTTTTCCTTCACCATCTCACGAGTAAAATCAGCATTTAGTTTATATTCTTTGAAACTGATCTTATTATCCTCTAATAGACTTTTAGCCGCAGTACAATATCCACAGTTATCCTTAGTGTAGATTTCAATTAGCATCTTTTACTTCCTCTTGTGGTAATCTATCTTCCCAGAACTGTTGCACGTGATCTGGATTTGCTGGATCCATACCTAGATCCATCATATCTTGAATCACCATAACTTCAAGTTCACCACATACCAAACGTGTAGTCATTAACCAATAGCCTCAGATGCTGCGGCATTTACTACTACATAAGTCTCTAAAGCAGTATTTAGACTTGCAAAATGATTTACGTACTTCTGAATGGCTTCATCAATATTTGAGGCAAGAACAATTCGACGTTGATCTGCTGTAATAGGAGTTCTATTGCTTCCAGGTGTTGGGCGCATTTGCACAGTTCCTTCTACAAGGAACATGTTGGTGCTAATACGAGTTCCTACTGGTACTGTTTCTCCTAGTTGAAACGGTCTAGATTCTACAACTGGTTTATTCATTGTCAATACATTATTATTGACACCATCAGCTTCTACCCAACGTGGTGCTTGACCTAGTTGAGCCATGTCTTCTTCATAGTTATATTCTTTTGGTTGTTCCATAACAACTTCCTTTTTTCTAGGTCCTGTATTCAGTTTACCACGACGATATTCAGGATTTGCTTCCGCAAATGCCTCTGCTTCTTCCTTGAGAACTCTTAACTCTTTTTCACCATTTGTAAACCAAAAGAACGAACCAAGTTTCATACCACTCATTACTTTATCCTTTATCCATTTTATAAACATTATCCTATGATTTCAATCTTTAATGTTGCAATACCATCTTTCTTGATGCCAAGAAGGGCAGCACATTTAAGTGATAGATCAAACTCTCGTCCTCTGATAAAAGGTCCACGGTCATTCACTCTTGCAATGATTTGTCTATTAGTTTCCATATTTGTAAATCTTACAAGAGTGCCAAATGGTAAAGTCTTATGGGCTACAGTATATGCATATGGATTAAAGAACTCTCCATTTGCAGTTTTTCTACCATGTTTATACCATGAAACTTTAGCCTTATAAGTTTTGACGACCTTGACCGCTGCTGGTGGGCGCTCATGAGCATAGGCTTGTGTTGAAAACAAAAGTCCTACACTCAGAATAGCGCCAATCAGACGCTTTCTCATCGTTTTACTCCTTTTTGTTTTATTTAAGCTGCTTCTAGTAGACCTTTTAGTCTGTCTGCACAAATAGAAGCCGCAAAAGCTTGTGGCTTAACCTGAGGTATAATATTACAGGCACCTCTAATGTAGCCAATAGCTTGATTTACTACACAGGATGAACCATGCCTTTCTGAAGGATTAATATCCAAGTGTAGTTCCACATATCTCTCACCAATAACTTCGGCAAGTTTTTCATACATTTCATGAACCATGTAAACTTCGTTCATGAGTCTAAGTGCTGGGCGACCTGGTTTTGCATCAAAGTCTTTTTGTCTTGCAATATCACCAAAGACCTTGCAACCATGCTTACCGTCTTTGTGAATAATAACCGCAACACAATAATCGGCATGCCAAACTCCATTAAGCTTGAAACGTTCAGAATCTGCACCGATATAGATCTTTGACTCTTGTGAAGAATCAGAAATAAACTGCTTCACCTTTTCCAAGTCGAACTTTTGCACAATACTACCTCTTTCTATTTAAACGTCGTTTCTTTCGTTTACCTGAACCGATTTTACGTCGGCCTTTACCTGATTTACTTTTGTGTGCCCATGGCATATCATTTCTCCTTTAACTTGAGGTGACTTTTTCGGACTCTGACCATAATCCATGCATTGTAATAAGCATCCGATTCTAGAGCACCTCGAAGTATTTGTTCTTTCAACTCAAAATAAGTTAACTCACTTTTTGAAGTACAAAATCTTATGATTTCTCTTCTAAAGTTGGATTCACCTAATCGTTTTATATCATCTTTTAGTTCGTCATTTGAACCCCAGTAGGTTTGCCAATCGGAGTCATGTAAAAACTTTTTCTTTTTACCTTTGACTGTTTTGGTCTTTTTGACCTTCAACAGTTTCTTACCGATATATTGTCTACCATTGGTCTCATTAGTTATTATATATATAAAGCCTATAAAGTCAACCGTTTTTTCAGGGTCTATAGGTTTTCCATCATATAGCCATAAAGTCATAGGGAAAGTCTCCTTTCCCTATACTTATACTACCTAAGTTTAACCAAAGTTTTCCCTACCACCACCATCCCATAGATCCTCATCCTCATCTTTATCCGGATCATCTATATTATAGACTTCTTTTAGAACTGAATCTAGTGCATCACTGATTCCTAAACATTCTTCAAGTGTATCAGCATCATAATCTTCAAATGAGGAAATTATCTCATAGTAAATATTGATCTTGATTTGTTCATCATGTACATGTCGTTCAATGCTTTCTGCTACCTCTGCAAAAAGATCACTACCTGTTGACCAACCCATATTATTCTCCTTATAGTTTAAAATCTTTTAATGATTCAGTTGATACATCGTTCTTCACTCCACCAATAATGTAGGAAGTTATTTGTGTTTCCTGGGGAGCTACTTGTACTTCTCCACCAGAAATCCATTTACCTGTCCATGGTAATGGATTAGATCCAGTCTTATATAGATGTGGTAGACCAACTGCCGTGAGACGACGATTGGTAATCCATTCCACATATTCATTTAGAAGTTGTTTATTCAGACCAATCATTGAGCCGTCTTTGAATAGATATTCAGCCCATGCTTTTTCTTGCTCTGCTGCATTACGGAACATTGCAATACATTCCGCTTTTGTTTCCTCTTGGATTTGCTTGAAATCAGGATCATCCAGAGGAAGTACTTTTAGAAGTTGTTGTGTACTAGCTAGATGTAAGTTTTCATCACGACAAATAAGCTTGATGATTTTAGCATTACCTTCCATCTTTTTCAGTTCTGCAAATGCCCATGAACAAGCAAAAGAAACATAGAAACGGATACCCTCAAGAATATTGACTGACATAAGAGTAAGCCAAAGAGCTTTTTTATGTTCAAATGAACCGATATTAGTTCTAGTATTATGTTCAATCAACTCATCATAGTTCTTGCTGATATCCTTAGCACAATCTACAATCTCTTGTAGTTCTAAAATCTCATCTAGCACCTTTGATGGATCAGAATACACATTACGAATGATGTGCGTATAGGATCGTGAATGGACAGATTCACTAAATGTCCATGCCACAATCCAGTTTTCTAGTTCAGGTAAAGAACAAATAGGTCCAAATGCAACCGTGGGCGCCCGACCCTGCACTGAGTCAAGCAGAATCTGGCGCTTTAGATTACTTGTAAAAATATGTTGTTCATGCTTTGATAGATCACGGAAGTCCTTTGAGTCCTTTAGAAGATCAACCTCTTCCGGCACCCAAAAGAAACCCATAGAACTTCTAGTTAACTTTTCTAGAAAAGGATACTTTTGCTTATCAAACCTAGCAATCGTAGGTGCTTCATCAAAGAAAAGTCTGGATTTAAGATGACTCTTTTTATTTGAAGAATCAAATACGCTATAAGTCATTTTTTACCTACCTATAGTAATGTTTTTCTGTATCTTAATTTGTTTATTAGACCAAGTCCAACATTCTCTTGTTTCATCTTGAAAACACACCCAAAGTAGATCATGCTCAAGTCCATAATCTATCATAAAATGTGCCCATGCTTTACCCTGAGGTGTTTCAAGGGGAAGTGGTGTATTAAGTTGAAGTATCATATTGTGCAACTATCACAAGTTTCATCATCAACTTTAGATTGTTCTAGTTCTGGTAGTACTTCTTGTTCACCAGCGCCATCAAATACGTTGCAATAATAAAGATTTTTTCCACCCATCTGATAGAACTGAATGATATCCTTCATTAGGACTGACATTGGAATTTGGTCATTATCATAATGCTTAGGATTATAACTAGTATTTACGGAGATAGCTTGATCAATAAACTTTTGTAGTACTGCACAGATTTGAAGATAACCTTCTGGAGACTTTTGATCCCATAGAAGATCATATTTATTTTTAAGTCTTTTGATTTCTGGTACAACCTGTTTCAATACTCCATCCTTACTTTGTTTGATGGAAATAAGTGATCGTACTGGTTCAATACCATTTGTAGAGTTACTGATCTGTGCGGAAGTCTCGGCAGGCATTAGAGCCATTAGTGTAGAGTTACGAATTCCATGTTCTGATAGCTGAATACGCAGAGAGTTCCAATCCATTTTATAAACCGGATCCACTAGATTGTCAACATTTTTCTTGTAAGTATCAATGGGAAGCATACCGAGAGAATATTTGGTTTCAGTTGACTTAGGACAGGCACCCCTTTCTTGTGCTAGATCCGCAGAGGCCTTGATAAGGTAATATGACCAAGCCTCGGCAAATTCATGTACTTTCTTTAGACCTTCTACACCAATATTAGAGTAAGTAAGATCATTTTTAGCAAGCCAGTAAGCAAAGTTAATGATACCAACACCAAGAGGGCGCCTCGCCATAGTAGAGTTCTTTGCTGCCAAAACAGGATAATCTTGATAATCAAGAAGCTCGTCAAGAGCCCGAACGATAAGTCGAGCAGGACGCTCAAAGTCAGAAGTAGCACGGATTTTTCCCCAGTTGATTGCTGCAAGAGTGCAGAGACTGATTTCACCATTAGGATCAAAAACGTCCTGTAATGGTTTAGTAGGCAATGCTATTTCTGCACAAAGATTGCTTTGATAGATAGGAGCATCTTCTTTAATAAATGCACCATGGTCATTTGCATGATCCACATTCATTAGATAGATTCTACCGGTATCTTTACGTTCCTGAATAAACGAACCAAATAAAGTTAGAGCTGAAATACTCTTTTTGCGGATATTTGGATTTTGTTCAGCTTCCTCATATAGTTGCTTGAACTTGTCATAATCCACAAAGAATGCATTATATAGACCAGGAATATCGGATGGTGAAAATAGTGTAATATTACCACCAGAGAGTAGTCGTTCATACATGAGTTTATTGAACTGAACACCATAGTCAATATGACGAATTCGATTATCTTCAGTCCCTTTATTGTTCTTTAGGACTAGAAGATCCTCAACTTCATAGTGCCAGACTGGATAATAAAGAGTTGCAGCACCATTACGAACACCACCTTGAGAGCAGGAACGAACTGCAGACTGAAACATCTTATAAAATGGAATCACACCAGTGTGTGTTGCATCACCATTACGAATAGGTGAACCAATAGCACGGATTCGGCCTGCATTGATACCAATACCTGCCTTTTGTGAAACATATTTTACAATAGATGATGTAGTGGCATTAATAGAATCTAGAGAATCATCCGAGTCCACCAGCACACAAGAACTAAATTGCTTTTGTGGACTGCGTAGACCAGCCATGATAGGAGTCGGCAGAGAGATTTCGAAAGTTGAGGTCGCATCATAAAAGTCCTTTACCCACTTCAGACGTTCATTCTTTGGATATTTGTGGAATAGAACCATAGCAATGAGCATGTAGCTCATCTGTGGTGTTTCATAATATTTATTTGTAGCACGGTTTCTGATTAGATACTTACCACGAAGTTGTTCCATTCCTGCATATGGAATATTAAAATCCCGGTCATGTACTAGATAACTATTCAGAATCTTGTATTCTTCATCATCATACCAGGATAGTAGATTTTGTTCGTAATAACCTTCAGAAACTACATTGACTACATGTTGAAAAAGAGAACATGGATTTGGTCCGTTATAGACTTGCTTGCGAAGATGATAGTTGATAAGACGTGATGCTACGTATTGATAGTTTGGAGTAGCTTCAGTGATTAGTTCTGAAGCGGCTTTGATAAGTGTTTCCTGAATATCATTGGTCTTGATATTATTATAGAACTGAATTTGTGACTTGATTTCTACTTCGGACTCGGAAACATTTGATAATCCTTCACACGCCCATGATACCACTCGATGGAACTTTTCCAGATTTAGTGGTTCAATAGATCCATCTCTTTTCTTTACATTAATCGTCATATAGTCCCTCTTATTCTCTTGTTAAAAATGTGAAGTATTTACCAATCTCTTGCCAAGCGGATTCAGCAACCAGTTGATGTTCTTTTTGAGTTCCATTTGCCATTCTGAGCTCTGCATAATGAATCCAGCTCCGAAGAGTACCATTCATGTACATTCTGGATACTGTCAATCCCTCCGGTAGTACTACTCGTGCTTGTTCCTTGGCAATACCATTCTCAATAGCCCAGTTATATTGTTCTTTTACAATCTCTAGTAAATATTTTTGTCTATTTTCCCAATCTTGTTGTAAATACATATCATCAACTGAGATTGAGTTTTGTCTATTCTTTTTATCTTGAAGTCTTGCTTCACGTGAAGCAAACCCTAGATCTTTAGTAGGATCAGCATATCGTTGAGAGAACTCTTGAAATGAAAATGAGCGATGTCTAAGGATTTGTCGAGCTATATCCCTGGTAGTAGTAACTTCCATAACTACATTCACCATTTCAAAAATGCTGAAATGTTTATTCCGAATGCAATAACGTAAAAGTTTTTCAGCCGTTTCTGAGTTCATTTGATTGGAAGGATTTGAAACTCTGGCAGTATAGGCAATAAACTCGTCGGCAGATTTTACTCCATCGACGAGTGGGTTAGTAATAGCTACAATCTTTGCTGTATTCATAATATTATCTTTTACTTAAAATATTGGTTGCAAGTTGGTCTAGTCGGCGCCTGTCTGGATGATTGTGTACCCACATTCCAGTATGTGGCTCAAAGTTTTCTCTAAACCATTTATCCAACTCTGGGCGCCGAGTATTGATAGAGAGATCAATCTGTTTTGCTAAAGTATCAAACTCTGCATCAGTCATAATAGGTTGACCGATGATTTCATATGCATATGCTGCAACTGCAAGTCTAGACCTACGTCTAGTCTCTAGATCAACCCTCTCAGAATAAAGATCTTCCTTTTTATCTTCAAAGAAACTTTCCAGATTCATTTAATACTTGTTCCTTTTTGCTTTCATCTTTATCTTGTATCCGATATGGATAACAAGTACAATCGGGACCACACCAAGTATGGCAAGGAAGTTGTGTAAACTTATCAAATTTTATTGTGTTCAAGAAATGACTTTGCCACAATAAGGATTTCTAGTGCATTTTGACACGTTTCCATCAGTGTGTCAAGGATATATTTTTGATCACATGCGGTTGTGATATCAGTCATTCTATTCTCTAGAACTTTGATTGCATCATCAAGATATTGAGCTGCAACATCAGGTTTTGGTTCTGAAGGATTATTGTTTACCTCGTCAAGGTTTTGAGTATTGATAACTTCCTCAGCACTGTCTTTTAGTGCCTTGATGATACCAATACCAGCAAATGTCTTTAAAGTTTCATGATCCATATCCAATGTAATGATGGCAGAACCGTCATCATTATCCTTGATTTCTAGTACTTCTAGAATCACTGTTTTGTCTCCATCTTTTTCTTGATTTCAGCGGTTTCGTTCTTCATCCAAGTTGTAATCAGATCAATACTAGGGTCAATCACCTGACCAACTTTTTCATTGTTAAGTACCTTTTCACCCATTTCAGATGCAGCAATAAGAAGAACAGTTTGACGAGATGGAATAATAGCATTAATGGCGCCAATAAAGACTGCAAGTAAAGCAAAGTTAAACGCCCTTTTACGCCATAGCTCACGTGTTTTTCTGCATTCAACTAATGCATCATCTTTAAGAGGGTGCCATAAAGAATCTGTTTCATCATGATAGATGACCCAAAAAATAATAGAACCAATCATTGCTAGTATTAGTAATACTGTTATTAATACTAAAAAACTAGCAAGATTGCCTACAACACCAGCAAAATAAATCAGAAGACTGAGAGAGTTCATAATATAGATCCTTTATGAGAAGTGGATGAGGCTGATAAGCTTAAATGGTTCCGAACCTAGAAGATGTACATGATTTGGAAACTTCTTACCAAACTCTTCACGGTACTTTACTTCAAGTTCAGTTAGACTTTGAAGATCTAGTTCTTTATAGAAATCACCTTCTTCAAATCCCCATCGTAGACTACCGGATTGAAATAGAGGCTTTCCAAAAATGAAATATTCACCACCCATTCCATCCATTAGAACCCATGGTGTATCATGATCATCATATAAATAATCATGATCTTCATTAAACTTATCATCCCATTCGGTCTTTACACCGTAAATTGTATAAAAATAAGTATCAATCCCCATAGTTCAGCCCTTTCCTAATCCAACCACATTTTTTACAAAGCCATTGACCGACTAAATCTTCACCCCAATGATCAGTAGTTACTAGATAATAACCATCTTCATGTCGGCAACACTTCTTGCACCAAGTGGAATGGTTTTCATCATAGGAATAAACACCAGTTCCATCACAAACATCACATTTAAGCATCAATCTTTTTCCATGCATTGAGAGCCGCTTTAGCCCTAAGATCCTTGAATGTATTTTGGTCGATGATATACCGAACAAAATCAGTACTTAGGCCACCTAGAATCATATCGTTCACGTCCTTAAAGTCTAGATTGGAAGGCCATATACAGACATTATATCCATTTAGGATAGCCTTGTCAATCTTTTTTACGGTTTCACGACTACGTGGCTCATTATCGTAACAAATCACCATCTTATCCTTACTAACAACCTCTACTGCGGCAGCTAAATCACCACCAGCAGTTGCAACTGAGTTTGGAATAAAACAAGCATCAATCGGTCCCTCAAACACATAAACCTTCTTTGAGGGATCAACTGTATCTAGCCCATAAACTTTTGGTTGATTTTCGTCTAACACAATAGTAATATATTTGGTCTTAGACTTTGAATCCAGTGACCTACCCTGAAAGGCATGCATATCACCATTCTTGTTTAAGAACGGAATAAGAAGCCGTGGCTCGTCATAGAGCAAAGCCTCATCATCAAACTTATCAGGGATAAAACTATTAACCCATTCAAAGAACTTAGGTACTTTAAACATCTTTGCATGATATGCATTAGGGATTTTACGTTTGGATACTAGTACTTTAACAGGATCATCAGGATCCAGTTGACTGATTTTCCTTAGACCTTTCAGTGGTTCGGACTTCATGAAGTTTGGCTTCTTCATTTTATTCACAAACTCTTCAAGATCCAACTGTTGTGGAGACTTGGAATCCTTCAACTTCTCGATTGAATACTCATTATATAGTAGTGTATCTACTTTTTCAAGAAACTTTTCAAACCCCATGGTAATGCCACAGTTGTGACAATGCATGAGTGTCTTTCCTTTTTTTGAATAGAAATAGGCTCTAGCCTTTCTCTTGTCAACTTCAGAATCACCACAAAGGTTACAGGAAAAGTTATATAGACTATGGGACTTCCTCTTGAAGTTCCTTAGTCGAGTCGACATCATACCAATATATTTGGTCTCTAACCAGTTCATGACAATATCCTATAACATTCATTTTTAAGTCATAGACTATTATACACGCTTAGAGGAAAATGTCAACCCCCTTTTTAATGCACTACCTTTATAATATTAAAAGCCAATGAGAGTAGGAAACCAACAACTAGACCACCGCCTATTGCCATCCAACTCCATTTTTCTAGTCTTGATATTTTTTTATCTATTGCAGAAAATTGTTTTTCTCGAGTTTCTGCCGTCTTTTCCATCATAGCAATAATGACGGCATCACCTTCCTTTATTGCTTCATAGACGTTCTCGAACTTCTTGTCCACCTCATCCTTCCTCTTCTCCAACTGATTGCCGATTGTATCAGTAATCTTTTCTTGTTGTTGGATTCGTTGCTCATGGACAGCCAACATCTTTGCAACGTCATGCGCTACATTTGACAGTTGCGATATAGCTTCTTCTATGCGATTTAAACGTGGATCTTCAGTCATGGCACTTTACTTCGGTAGAAGTCTTTTTAGTGGTGTCTTTGTGAGAGTGATATCTCTCAACTTCTTCTTTTTAGGATAAACACCAGGTTCACCCTTTGGACCTACTCCAATACCATCAATACCACCAGAACCGGCGGCATTTGCTGGCATAGCTGATGCCATATCTTCTTTAATAGCCATTGTTGATCTTCCTTAGCGCTCTGATTATATTTAAGTCCATAGGTATTTCGTCGGTGTATACTTTATTGTAGTTACCTACATTATATATCACTTCAGGTAAAGCATTAAGCATGATCAAGAATGGTTTTATACAATGAAACTGTTTTTCAAGCTTCAAGTATAATATTTTAGATAAGTGAACACCAAAGCAATTGTGTAGAGTTATGATATGATTTAATATCAATCGTTCTTTTAGTTCATGTGATTCGACATACCGAGTGATAAGTTTCTTGATATACTTTATTCTATCTAGATCTTCAAGGAACTCTTCTGAAGTTGCCATCTGAGGATTATCATAGATTTTAGCACAATAGATCAGAAAGTTATCATCGGTAAGTCGGTCATGAATCATTACCAGGAAAGAGTGAGTGTTGCTCTTCCCCAGGTATTATTTGCCACACAAATATAAACATGAGTATTACTATAAGCAATCTGCCCTGGAGTACCATTTGAAGTATTGCTAGTAGGCACAGTATTTGAAATAAACTTAGCTGCAACACTATTAGCAAAGTTGCTTGTAGTAATAGTCTTTACATTTGCAGTTGAAGATGGATTCACAAGAACAACTACTCTGTCATTTGCAGACAGAGTAGTTGCTACCGCAAGTTCTGAAATCTTTTTAGATTCATTTGCCATAATATTATATCAACTCTTATGAGTCTGGAAGAATGGTATCGTCGGATGCATCTGCCACTAGAGCTGGAGTACCATATGGGGCTGTTTGAGCACCAAGTGAACCCATAGCAACTAGTGTTTCAAAGTGTACACGACCTGCTCTACCGCCAGCAGTGGCGATGAAGTTTGATACGGTTGTGTTACCTGCTGCAGTCCCACCAGTTGCATTTGTGATGGAGATATTTGAAGTAGGAATAGTTACTACATCAAATCCTGCACCAGCATTTGAAATGGTGAATACAAGAGAACCACCAGTTGCATTTGTTGTGAATGTAACGGTAGCATTACCGCCTGCTTGTTGTGACTTTACGGTAATAATATCGGTATTGTCATAACCTAGTGCAGTAGCTGAAGCATTGATTGTGAATGAAGCAAGTGAACCTGTACCTGCTCTACGAACAACCCAACCAGCATGAGCAATGCCTTTTGTATTACTTACTGCAACTTCAGTAGTATCGGCGCCAAATACACCAACTGCTTGACCTGGAATGAATACACCAGGTGTTACGTTATTAAACATTCTTACGTCGACGTTTGCTCTAGACATTGGTGAGGTATTACCAAAGTGAGCATTTGCTCCAGAAGTACGACCTACTTGGTCGCCTTTCACTAGAGCATAAGTTCCAATAGGAGCCCCGTTTGAGGACTCCTTT